>Ga0136616_10000304_pt1 | contig 21843 bp, 23 predicted proteins | sample AntDrymUQ2992106_2_FD_106648 | JGI IMG/M metagenome (GOLD analysis project Ga0136616, IMG submission 106648) | Polar desert sand microbial communities from Dry Valleys, Antarctica - metaG UQ299 (21.06) | ecosystem: Environmental > Terrestrial > Soil > Desert | place: Antarctica: Dry Valley... | reverse complement strand
CCCGACGACGATCGAGCCGGGCTTCATGCGCACCGCCACCGGCTCGGCGCTGATCAGCTGCGGCGAGACCCGCGTGATCTGCACCGCCTCCGTGCAGGAGTCCGTCCCCCGCTGGATGTCCGGCCGCGGCGCCGGCTGGCTGACCTCCGAGTACGGCATGCTGCCCGCCTCCACCGGCGACCGCAAGCAGCGCGACGTCACGAAGGGCCGCCCCGACGGCCGCACCGTGGAGATCCAACGGCTGATCGGCCGCTCGCTGCGCGGCGTGGTCGACTTCTCGCTGCTGGGCGAGCGCACGGTCTACGTCGACTGCGACGTCCTGCAGGCCGACGGCGGCACCCGCTGCGCGTCGATCACCGGCGGCTACGTGGCGCTCGAGCTGGCCTGCCGGCGGCTCGTCGACGAGGGCAAGCTCGAGCGGCTGCCCCTGACGCAGAGCGTCGCCGCCATCTCCTGCGGGATCGTCGACGGCGAGCCGCTGCTGGACCTCGACTACCCGGAGGACTCGACCGCGCAGGTCGACGCCAACGTGGTCATGACCGGCGACGGCGGCCTCGTCGAGGTCCAGGCCACCGCCGAGCGCACGCCGCTCTCGCGCGCGAACCTCGATGCGCTGCTCGCGCTCGCCCAGGCCGGGATCGAGGACCTGCGGGCGATCCAGGCCGCCGCGGTCTGAGGCCACGGCGCCCGCCGGCCGCCTGCCCGTGCGCCTGCTGCTGGCCACCCGCAACGCGCACAAGCTGCGCGAGCTGGAGCGGCTGATCCCTCGCGTCGAGCTCGACCCGCTGCCCGAGGCCGTCGAGGTCCCGCCCGAGACCGGCGACACCTACGCCGCCAACGCGCTGATCAAGGCGCGCGCCGCAGCACGGGCGACCGGCCGCGCCGCCGTCGCCGACGACTCGGGCATCGAGGCCGAGGCGCTGGGCTGGGCGCCGGGGGTGCGGACCGCCCGCTACGCCGGCCCGGGCGCCACCGACGCGGAGAACCTCGCCCGCTTCGGCGCCGAGGTGCCGGCCGGCAGCCGGCTGCGCTACGTCTGCGTGATCGCGCACGCGACGCCCACCGGCGAGGAGACGCTGTTCCGCGGGACCTGTGCGGGGACGATGGCCGCCGCGCGGGCCGGGGAGGGCGGCTTCGGCTACGACCCCGTGTTCGTCCCCGACGGCGGGACGCGCACGATGGCCGAGCTGTCGGACGGCGAGAAGGACGCGATCTCCCATCGCGGGCATGCGGCCCGTGCGCTCGGGGAATGGCTGGGGGTGTGATCGTCGAGGCGGCGCGCACCGCGTCCACCGGCCGCCGGCGCACGCGCGCGGCCGCGGTCTCGATCGTCTCCAACACGCTGCTGATCGCGCTCAAGCTGGTCGCGGCCGCGGTGACGGGCTCGGTGGCGATCCTCACCGAGGCGATCCACTCGGCGATCGACCTGATCGCCTCGTACATCGCCTACTTCTCGGTGCGCCAGGCGGAGGAGCCCGCCGACGCCGGCCACCGCTACGGCCACGAGAAGTTCGAGAACGTGGCGGCGGCGGCCGAGGGCGTGCTGATCCTCGTCGGCGCGGGCGTGATCATCTACGCGTCGGCGCTTGCGCTGATCCGCGGCCCGGAGCTGGAGTCGCTGGGCTTCGGGATCGGCGTGGTCGCGTTCGCCTCGGCCACGAACCTGCTCGTGTCCGCGTGGCTGTTCCGGCGCGCGCGCGAGACGGAGTCGGCCGCGTTGGAGGGCGACGCCGCCCACCTGCGCACGGACGCCTACACGTCGCTGGGCGTGCTCGTCGGGCTCGTGCTCGTGCAGTGGACCGACCAGGAGTGGCTCGACCCGGCGGTGGCGCTCGTCATCGGGGCCGCGATCGTGGTCACCGGCCTGCGGCTCGTCGCCCGCTCGTGGCGGGTGCTCGTCGACGAGGCGCTGCCCGACGAGGAGCTGGCCGCCATCCGCGAGGCGATCGTCGCGTTCGGCCACCGCGACGTGGTCGGCTACCACAAGCTGCGCACCCGGCGCGCGGGCGCGCGCCGCTATCTCGACCTGCACGTGCAGTTCCGCACCGGGACGACGCTCGAGGCCGCCCACGCCACCGCCCACGCGCTGCAGGACCGGATCGCGAGCCGGCTGCGGGGTGCCGACGTGCTGATCCACCTCGAGCCCGAGGACATGGTCCGCGAGGACCCGATCGGCGACGGCGCGATCGCACCCCACCCGCCGGGGCCCGCTAGCGGAGGTTGATCGCGGCCGCCAGCGAGACCGCGAGCACGACCCCCGCGTAGCCCACGTAGCCCGAGAGCAGCAGGATCAGCGCGGCGACGACGCAGATGGCGACGGTGATCAGCCAGGCGACTTTGGGCAGCGGCACAGGTGGGTATTCTCGCCAAGGGCCGATGATGCCTGCCGCCAGACCACCCCGGAGCCCCGACCCGGCGCGCGCGGCACCGCGTGCGACCGCCGTCCGGCCGGCCCGATGACCGAGCCGCCCGCACTCACGCCCGAGCTGGCCGTCGACTACCTGCACGAGCTGTCGGCCGACATCCGCGCCGCGGTCGTGCTCACCCCCGCGGGCGAGCCGCTCGCGGGCGCGCCCGAGCTCACGGAGGCCGCCCGGCGCCTGCTGGCCGCGGCGCCGGAGGCCGCGGAGATCGAGGTCGCGGCGGCCGGCGGGGCCGTCCACGCCGCCCGCTCCGAACACCATGCGGTGGTCGTCGTCTGCGGGCGCTTCGCCCTCCCGGCGCTGATTCGCTACGACCTGAAGGTCGTGCTCGGCGAGCTGGCGGGCGGCTCCGGCGACGAGCCGGCGCGCTCGGAGGCCGCCTGATGCCGCGGCTCCCACGCAAGCCGGTGCGTGGCGTCCCCGGCGCCGTCGCGGCCACGCTCGCGCGCCGCCGGGAGGCACGGGCACCGCGCGTCGTCCTCCGCGACCGCGGCGGCAGGCCGCGCCCGCTCGGTGTCGGCGAGGACCCCGTCGCGCAGGCCCTCGTGAAGGCCGCCGAGGACCTGATTTCCGCGGCGCAGCGCGGTTCGACCGCCTGAGGTCGCCGTCGGTTTGCTCGCAAATTGCGGGTTTTCCGCGACCCCGAGCTGAGCCGCGTCCGGCTCCGGTGTTAGCTTCGCGCCGAGTCAACCCCTTCCGAGGGACAAGGAGGAGTTCATGACCAAGTCGGACTTCGTAGACAAGGTCGCTTCCGAGAGCGGCCTCAGCAAGAAGGACGCCGGTACGGCGGTGGACGCCGTGATCTCGTCGATCGAGACCGCCCTCAAGGGTGGTGACGAGGTCTCGTTCACGGGCTTCGGCAAGTTCCACGTGGCCGATCGTGGGGCCCGCGAGGGCCGCAACCCGCGCACGGGCGAGACGATGACCATCGCCGCCAGCCGGGTCCCGCGCTTCACCGCCGGCTCCGGCCTCAAGAAGGCCGTCAAGTAGCGACCGGACGCGAGCGGCAGGGGGGCGCCGGCTTCGGCGCCCGCCTCACCGCCGCGGTGGCGGCGCGGGAGTCGCAGGTCGTGGTCGGGATCGACCCCGACCCGACGCGCCTGTGGCCGGGCGCCCTGGAGCGCGCCCCGGAGGCGCGGGCGCAACTCGCCGAGGCGCTCGCCGCCGCCGACCACGTCGCCCACGACCTCGCGGGCCACGCCGTCACCGCACCGCCGGCGCGCTTCGAGGCCGCCGCCGCGGTCCTCGCCCACGCGCTCGCCCTGATCGACGCCGCCGCACCCGCGTGCGTGGCCGCCAAGCCGCAGCTCGCGTTCTTCGAGCAGCTCGGCTTCCCCGGGTGGCTCGCGCTGGAGCGGACCTGCGCACACGCCCGCGACGCCGGCCTGCTCGTGCTCGCCGACGGCAAGCGCGGCGACGTCCCCGGCACCGCCGCCGCCTACGCCCGCGCGCTGACCGGCGCGGCGCAGACGCCGTTCGGCCCCGCGCCGGGCCTCGTGGTCGACGCCTTCACCGCCAACCCGCTGCTCGGCCGCGACGCGCTCGCCCCGCTGGTCGCCGGCGCCCGCAGGACCGGCGCCGGCGTGTTCGTGCTCGTGCGTACCTCCAACCCGGGCGCCGCCGACGTGCTCGACCTGCCGCTCGCGACCGGCGAGCCGCTGTGGGAGCGGCTCGCGGCGATGGTCGACGAGCTGGGCGAGGGGGAGCCCGGCGACCTCGCCGGCGTCGGCGCCGTCACTGGCGCGACGGCCCCGGAGCACCTCGCGCGGATGCGCGAGCTGATGCCGCGCACCCCCTTCCTGCTCCCCGGCATCGGGGCGCAGGGCGGCGCCGTCGAGGCGCTCGCGCCGGCCTTCGCGCCCGGCCGCGCCGGAGGGCTCGTGACGGCCTCGCGCTCGATCGCCGACGCCCACGAGGAGCACGGCGGCGACCCCGCCGAGGCGGCGCGCAGCGAGGCCGAGCGCCTGCGCGCGGCCGCCTGGGCGCTGGCGTAGATGATTGATTCCGCGGCCGCCGCGAGACAGTTCCGAGGGGTCGTGGGGGTCGTGGAATCAGTCATCTGGAACCGTCCGGCGCGCCGCTATCCTTCGCCGCGATGGCCGGTCGAAGCCCCGCGCGGTTCCTGGCCCCGCTCGCGCTCGTGGCCTTCGTCGCCGCGCTCCTGATGGTCATCTCCTCGAGCGACGGGAACGGCAGCCGGGGGGAGTCTCCCGCCAGCGGTGCGAGTCCCGCCGCGACCGCCACGCCGACGCCCGAGCGGTCGACGCGCCGGCGCCGGGTCTACGTCGTCAAGCCGGGCGACACCCCGTCGGGGATCGCCGAGCAGACCGGCGTCTCGCTCGAGCAGCTCGAGGAGGCCAACCCGGACCTCGATCCGCAGTTGCTGGCGCCCGGCCAGCGGATCCGCCTGCCGCAGTGACGGCGCGCGCCGTGAGGGCGCTGCTCGCACTCGCCGTCGCCTGCGCAGCCGCGTCGCTGGCGGCGCCGCCCGCCGCGGCGCAGGCGGCGCCCGCCTGCCCCGCCGTCGCACCCAGCGCGATCGTGATCGAGGTCTCCACGGGCACCGTCGCCTGTGCGCGCGGCGCCGACCAGCGGCGCTCGATCGCCTCCGCCACGAAGCTCATGACCGCGCTGCTCGTGCTCGAGCGGGCCGAGCTGTCGGACGTGTTCACGGCGGCGCGCTACTACCCGCCGCCGATCGAGTCCCAGATCGGGCTCGAGCCGGGCGAGCGGATGTCGGTGCGCGACCTGATGCGCGGGCTGCTCGTGGAGTCCGCCAACGACGCCGCGGTCACCCTCGCCGAGGGGGTGTCCGGCTCGCGGCGCGCGTTCGTGCGGGCGATGAACCGCCGCGCCGCCGAGCTGGAGCTCGAGGACACGCGGTACGCGAACCCGATCGGGCTCGACGAGGCGGGCAACTACTCGAGCGCGCGCGACCTGGTCCGCCTGGCCACGGTCCTGCGCACGAACGACTTCTTCCGCACCACGGTCGACCGGCCGAGCGTGAACCTCACCTCGGGCAACCGGCCGCGCCGGTTCGACAACCGCAACACGCTGATCGACGCCTACGGCTGGATCAACGGCGTCAAGAGCGGCCACACGCGCCAGGCGGGCTACGTGCTGGTCGGCTCCGGCCGCGACGAGCGCGGCGTGCAGCTCGTCGCGGCCGTGCTGGGCACGGCCAGTCCCGCCGCCCGCAACGCGGCCACGCTCGCGCTGCTGCGCGACGGCTTCCGTGCCTTCCAGCGGATCACGGCGCTCGAGCGCGGCGACGAGTTGGCGCGCGTGTCGATCCGCTACCGCCGCGGCGCGGAGCTGGCGCTCGTGGCCGGCCGCACTGTGCGCCGCGTCGTGCCGCGCGGTCAGCGTCGTGACGTCACGCACCGGGTGGTCGGAGAGCCCGACGACGTCACGGGGCCGATCGTCGCCGGGCAGGCCTTCGGCGCGGTCGAGATCCTCCAGCGCGGCAAGGTGGTGGGCCGCATCCCGCTGGTCGCGGACTCGAGCGTGCCGGTCGCCGACTTCGAGCAGAAGGCCAAGGCCTGGTTCACCGGGCCGCTGCCGATCCTGCTGGCGTTCGCCGTCCTGGCCGGTACCGTCATGGTCGGCAGACAGCTGCGCAGGAGCCTGCGCGACGGGCGCCGCGCGGGCGACCAGGCACGAGCCGCATGATCATCACCGTCACGCTCAACACCGCGATCGACAAGACGCTGTCGGTCCCCAACTTCCGGCTCGGCCGTCGCCACCGGACCGTCGAGCAGACGACGATGCCGGGCGGCAAGGGCGTCAACGTGGCGCGCGTGCTCAAGGCGCTGGGCCAGCCCGTGATCGCGACCGGGCTGACGGGCGGCGCGACGGGCACACGGATCGTGGACCAGCTGACGCAGCTGTCGGTGCTGAGCGACTTCGTGCGCATCCGCGAGGAGTCGCGCACCAACACCGCGGTGATCGACCCCACGACCGGCGAGCAGACCGAGATCAACGAGCGCGGCCCGAAGGTGTCCGAGCAGGAGGTCGAGCTCTTCGTCGACAAGCTCCTCTACCTCGCACAGGGCGCCTCGATGTGCGTGTTCGCCGGCTCCCTCCCGCGCGAGGTCGACACCGACATCTACGCCAAGCTGATCCGCGAGCTGCGCCGCCTCGGCGTCACCACGATCGTCGACACCGACGGCGACCCGCTGCGGCGAGCGGTCCGCGCCGAGCCGGACGTGATCACCCCCAACGTGCTCGAGGCGGAGGAGCTGGTCGGCCACGAGTTCAACGAGGGCGTCGACGACTGGCGGATCGCCGCGCGCGAGATGTGCGAGCTGGGCGCGCGCGAGTCGATCATGACCATGGCCGACGGCTGCTTCGCGCGCATGCGCTCGGGCGAGCCCGGCGGGGAGGCGGCGCTGTACCGCGTGAAGCTCGCCTCCCCGGCGATCGAGGCGCGCGCGACGGTCGGCTCGGGTGACGCGTTCCTCGCGGGCTTCGTCGCCGCCAGCTACACGGGTCGGCCGGTCGCCGAGTGCCTGGCCTATGGCGTCGCGTGCGGCGCCGAGTCCACCCAGCACCTGGGAGCGGGGCTGATCGACCCCGACCGCGTCGGGCGCCTGCTCGCCGAGACGCAGATCGAGCGGCCGGAGATACCGGCCGAGGTCTGACACCCTCCCTGTCTCGTCCGCCACCACCCCTAGGATCCATTCATGGAGATCGAGATCGGCCGAGGCAAGAAGGCGCGCCGCGCCTACGGATTCGACGACGTGGCGATCGTGCCGTCGCGCCGCACGCGCGACCCGGACGACGTCGACATCTCCTGGACGCTCGGTCCCTACCGCTTCGAGCTGCCGCTGCTCGCCTCCGCGATGGACGGCGTCGTCTCACCCGAGACCGCGGGCGTCGTCGGCCGGCTCGGCGGCCTCGCCGTCCTGAACCTCGAGGGCATCTGGACCCGCTACGAGGACGCGGACGCGATGCTCGAGCGCATCTCGGGGCTGGACCGCGAGGAGGCCACCCGGGAGATGCAGGAGATCTACCTGGAGCCGGTCAAGGAGGAGCTGATCGCCCAGCGCATCGGGGAGATCAAGTCCCACGGCGTGGTGGCCGCGGCGTCGCTGACCCCGCAGAAGGTGGAGCGCTGGCACGAGCTGGCGCTGGACGCCGGGCTGGACGTCCTGGTCGTGCAGGGCACCGTGATCTCGGCCGAGCACGTCTCCAGCCAGGGCCACGTGCTCAACCTCAAGGAGTTCGTGCGCGAGCTGCCGATCCCCGTCGTGCTCGGCGGCTGCGCGAGCTATCACGCCGGTCTGCACCTGATGCGCACCGGCGCGGCCGGCGTGCTGGTCGGCGTCGGCCCGGGCGCCGCGTGCACCACGCGCGGCGTGCTCGGCGTCGGCGTCCCGCAGGCGACCGCGATCGCCGACGTCGCGGGGGCCCGCGCGCAGCACATGCTCGAGACCGGCGAGTACTGCCGCGTGATCGCCGACGGCGGCATGCGCACGGGCGGTGACGTCGCGAAGGCGATCGCGTGCGGCGCCGACGCGGTGATGGTCGGCTCCCCGCTGGCGCGCGCGTACGAGGCGCCGGGCCACGGCTTCCACTGGGGCATGGCCACCTTCCACCCCTCGCTGCCGCGCGGCGCGCGCGTGGCGACCACGCAGAACGGCACGCTCGAGGAGATCATCACCGGGCCGGCGCGCGAGAACGACGGCACGTTCAACCTGATGGGCGGCCTGCGCACCTCCATGGCCACCTGCGGCTACAAGGACATCGCCGAGTTCAACCGGGCCGAGCTGATGGTCGCCCCGGCGCTGCAGACGGAGGGCAAGGCGCTGCAGCGCGACCAGGCGATCGGCATGGGCGCGCGCGGCGGCGCGGGTGTGGCCATGGTGGCCCAGTGATGGCGCGGGGCGGCGCGGCCCCTGCGGGCGGCCGGAAGTGGCGGATCCCAGAGGCGTGAGCGCGGCCGGCCCCACCGAGGTCGTCTCGGCCGGGCCCGGCTCGTCGCTGCCGGCCGAGCAGGGCGTCGAGGAGCTCGCGCTCGAGCGCGAGCTCGCGGCCGACGAGGTCGTCGTCCTCGACTACGGCGGGCAGTACTCGCAGCTGATCGCCCGCCGCGTGCGCGAGTGCGGCGTCTTCTCCGAGCTGCTGCCCCACCACGTCGGCGTCGACGAGGTGCGCCGGCGCCGGCCGAAGGGCCTGATCCTGTCCGGCGGCCCGGCTTCGGTCTATGCGCCGGGGGCGCCGCGGCTGGACCCGGGCCTGCTGGAGCTGGGCATCCCCGTGCTGGGCATCTGCTACGGCATGCAGGCGCTGGTGCTGGCGCTCGGCGGGCGCGTCGAGGGCGCGGAGGTGGGGGAGTTCGGCCGCTCGCGGCTGGCGGTCGCCGACACGGGCCGGCTGCTGGCCGGCACCCCGGCGGACCAGGCGTGCTGGATGTCGCACCGCGACACGGTGTACGAGGCGCCACCCGGCTTCGTGGCGCTGGCCAGCTCGACCGAGTCGCCGGTGGCGGCGCTCGAGGACGCCGAGCGCGGGCTCTACGGCATCCAGTTCCATCCCGAGGTCGTCCACACGCCCTACGGCCAGCACGTCCTGACCACGTTCCTGGAGGACATCTGCGGCTGCGAACGCACGTGGAGCCCCGCCTCGATCATCGACGAGCAGGTGGCCGCGATCCGCGCGCAGGTCGGCGCCGGGCGCGTCGTCTGCGGGCTGTCGGGCGGCGTGGACTCGAGCGTCGCCGCGCTGCTCGTGCACCGCGCGATCGGCGACCAGCTGACGTGCGTGTTCGTCGACCACGGGCTGATGCGCAAGAACGAGGGCGAGCAGGTGGTCGCCGCGTTCCGCGACCACTTCAAGGTGCCCTTGGTGGCCGTCGACGCCGAGGACCGCTTCCTGCGGCGGCTCGCGGGGCTGAGCGAGCCCGAGGCCAAGCGCAAGGCGATCGGGGCCGAGTTCATCCGCGTCTTCGAGGAGGAGGCGTCCCGCATCGGTGACGCCGGGTTCCTCGTGCAGGGGACCCTGTACTCGGACGTCATCGAGTCCGGCGGCGGCACGGGCGCGGCGACGATCAAGTCCCACCACAACGTCGGCGGCCTGCCCGAGGACCTCGAGTTCGAGCTGGTGGAGCCGCTGCGCGCGCTGTTCAAGGACGAGGTGCGTGCGGTCGGCGCCGAGCTGGGGCTGCCCGAGCGGCTGGTGTGGCGCCAGCCCTTCCCGGGCCCGGGGCTCGCGATCCGCGTCGTCGGCGGCGAGGCCACCAAGGAGCGCCTGGACACCCTGCGCGACGCGGACTCGATCCTGCAGGACGAGATCCGCAAGGCCGGGCTGTACCGCGAGCTGTGGCAGTCCTTCTGCGTGCTGCCGGACATCCGGACCGTCGGCGTGCAGGGCGACGAGCGGACCTACGGTTACGTCGTCGCGATCCGTGCCGTGACCTCGGACGACGCGATGACCGCCGACTGGGCGCGGCTGCCCTATGACCTGCTCGAGCAGATCGCCTCGCGGATGATCAACGAGATCCGCGAGGTCAACCGCGTCGTGCTCGACATCACGAGCAAGCCCCCGGGCACCATCGAATGGGAGTGAGCGGGGGCGGCGAGCCGCCTGCGCGGGGCGACGCCCAGCCGCCGCCGCCTCCCGCTCCCGGCGACCCCGACCGCCGCTCGGCGACGCAGCGCCGGATCGACCGGCCTCCGCCGGAGCCGCTGAGCCCGCGCCAGATGGCGCTCGCCGGAGTGTTCATCGGGGTGCTGTACGCGGTCGGCATGGTCGCCAAGGGCGAGGTCGTGGCGGGCCTCGTCGGCGGCGTGCTCGCCGCGATCCTCCTGTTCCTCGTCCTGCGCGAGGCCGGCAACCGCCAGCGCCGCCGGACCGCCGCACGCGAGCGGCGGCGGTCGGGGCCGTAGCGCGGCGGCCGCGTGGGCGCCCGCGTTGCGCGGCGCGTCTACGGCGGCTGGGTGGGGAGGTGGTGGGGCGAGCGGTGCGGGCGGGCGCCGACAACGTCGTGCGAGTTGCTCCCGTTGAGCCGGTCACGACGTTGGCCGCGGATACCGCGGTCAACGTCGTACGGCCCGTCCGGGCCGAGGTCCCTTACGACGTTGACGGAGGGCAACGTCGAACCGCCGGGCTCCCGACCGGGGCATGTCGACGTCCGGGTCGGATACGGTTCTCGACGTCGAACCGCCCCGCTCCCCGCTCGGGCGGTTCGACGTTGTTGCGGCTCGGGTCGGCGAGTCATCGCCGCGCAGCCACCCTCCCTACATGCGCAGTTTCCCCCACCGCACACCCCGGCGCGGTCGGCGGGGCAACCCCATGAACCGGGCGCCTACGCGCTCCGGTCCCAGGCGAGCAGCTGCGGCAGCGGGTCGAACGCCGCTCCGCCGCTGTACCAGCCGGGCGCGCGCCACATCTCGAAGTGGAGGTGGCAGCCGCTGGCGGCGCCGGTGTCGCCGACGTAGCCGATCGGCTGGCCGGTCCGGACGCGCTCGCCCTTGTCGACGAGCGCGGCCGCGGCGAGGTGCATGTAGGCGTAGTCGACGCCCGTCCGCTCGCCGTCGATGATCAGGTAGTGGCCCGCCCGCGAGTGGTACTGCTTGAACTTCACGAGCCCACCGCGGGCCGCCACCAGCGGCGTCCCGCACGCGGCGAAGACGTCCTGGCCCTGGTGGCCGCGGCCGCCGCCGAAGCCCGCGGCGTACTCGCCGTAGCCGTGCGGGCCGCGGATCGGGAACTGGTGGCCGAGGAAGAGGAACTCGGAGGGATCCGGGCCGGGCGCGGCGCCGGACGGGTCCTCGGTCTGCGCGCTCGAGGCGCGTAGCGCGCCGGCCTCGTCGGCCGCCGTCACGCGGAACGAGTAGCGCCCGGGCGGCTGGACCCGCTCGCCGGCGAGGCCGTTCCAGTGGACGACCTGCGGCGTCTCCGGCGCGACGACGCCGGGGCTCCAGCTCGTGACCACCGCGCCGTCGGCCTGCCGCACCAGCTCCACGCGCACGCTGACGGGGCGGTCGTCGTGGACGACGTAGGCGACGCGGATCGGGCGCTGGGCGTCGAAGTACGCCGTCGGGGCCTGCACGTCGACGTCGATCGCAGGGCCGTCCACCGCATGGGTGGCGGGCTCGACGGCCACCGGTGCGGGCGCCGGGGCGGAGGTGACGCCGTCGCGGTCGAGCACGGTCACCGGTCCGCTGACGGCGCCGAGCGGCACGTGCACGTCGACGAAGCCCCTGCTGCGCCGCAGGGGCGAGGCGGCCACGTCGTCGGTCGCTCCGGGCGCGCCGCCGAAGTTGACCTGGGCCGTGCGCCGCAGCCCCCGGCCGCGGACCCGCAGCACCCCGCCCGGCTGTACGGCACCGGCCGCGCCACAGCCGCTCGCGCACGTCAGGCGCGACAGCCGGACCTTCGAGCGGACGGGGGGCAGCGCGGGCGCCGAGCGGGGAGCCGGCTCCGGGGCGGGCGTGGCCACCGGAGCCGCCCCACCGGTGCCCTGGGCCGAAGCCGCACCCGGAAGGGCGGCGAGCGCGAGCACGGCGGCGACGAGCGCGGCGGCGCGTGCGGGCGCGACGGCGCGGGCGGCTGCGACGGCGCGGGCGGCTGCGACGGCGCGGGCGAGCGCGACGGCGGCTGCCGCCCCCTTCGCCACGAACCGACTCGAACCCATCTCGCCGCGCGAGCGCGCGACGAGCCCCCGGGCGCCCGTCAATGCTGCTCCTCGTCGTCGTGTGGCGGCCTACGGAGTTAGCTGACGGGCTCGCGCAGCGTGCGCTACCTGGCGGCACTGCCAGGATTCGCCCCAGACACCGGTTCCCCCGCTCCACCCGTCCCAGGTGGATTCGGCCGTGCTTGAACGCGCGGCAGTATATGCACTCGCGCCGGACGATCGCCTGGCCGACCGGGTGGCTATCATGGACCGCCGCCGCGCCCGGACGCGTGGCGCCTGCCTGCCGATGAAGACCTACGTCGCCACCCCACTGGACCGCGAGCGCAACTGGCTGCTCGTCGACGCCGAGGGCCAGACCCTCGGGCGCCTGGCGACCCAGATCGCCGACGCGCTGCGTGGGAAGCGCAAGCCCGCGTACACGCCGCACGTGGACACCGGCGACTTCGTGGTGGTCGTCAACGCCGAGAAGATCTCGGTCACCGGCGCCAAGCGGCAGGAGAAGCTGTACTACCGCCACTCGGGCTACCCGGGTGGACTGAAGTCGCGCACGCTCAACGACATGCTCGAGCGCCGGCCCGAGGAGGTCATCCGCCTCGCCGTGAAGGGGATGCTGCCCCGCAACCGCCTCGCGCGCAAGCAGATCACCAAGCTCAAGGTCTATGCAGGCCCCGAGCACCCGCACGCGGCCCAGCAGCCGAAGCCGCTCGAGCTCGAGACGAGGTAGGAGCCACATGGCCGACGACAACCGAGAGCCAGACGAGCCGACCGCCGGCGACGAGCCCGACACCCAGCCGACTTCGCCGGCGGACACAGGCGAGATAGCAGCGGAGGACGCCGTCGGCGCCCAGGAGCAGACCCCCGAGGCCCAGCTCGACCGCGAGCAGCAGATCGTCGACGAGCCCGTCGCCGAGTCCGAGCAGCGGCTCGCGGAGCAGACCGACGTCGTCGCCTCCACGCCCGAGCAGGATGTCGAGGAGGACGCCGAAGAGGAGCCCGCTCCCCGCGTCAAGCCGGCGATTCCCGGCATGGACCTCGAGGTCGACATCGTTCGCGAGGGAGAGGAGGCCCTGCGCGGCGGCGAGGACGGCTACGAGTACGACGAGGCGACCGGCGAGATGGTCCCCACCGACGAGGAGGACCTCGCCCAGCCGATCGCCGACGCCGCGATCGATCTCGGCGCCGGTGCCCGCTACCACGCGACCGGCAAGCGCAAGACCGCCGTGGCGCGCGTGATCCTGCGGCCCGGCGACGGCACGTACACGATCAACGGCCGCTCGCTCGACGTCTTCTTCCCGCGCCCCACGCTGCAGCGCAACATCCGCCAGCCGCTCGAGGCGGTCGGCTACGAGACGCGCATGGACGTCATCGCCTCGATGCACGGCGGCGGGGTGTCCGCCCAGGCCGGCGCCCTGCGCCACGGCGTCTCGAAGGCGCTCATCGAGGCCGATCCCAACCTGCGCTCGGAGCTCAAGCGCCGCGGCTTCCTCACGCGCGACGCCCGCGTCAAGGAGCGCAAGAAGGCCGGCCTGAAGAAGGCGCGCAAGCGGCCGCAGTTCTCCAAGCGGTAGTGAGCGGACGCGTAGCGCCGCCGGTCGCGGCCGGCGAGGCCGCGGCCGCCGCCTCCACGCCCGGCCGCAAGCTGTTCGGCACCGACGGCGTCCGCGGCGTCGCCGGCGAGCAGGTCACCGCCGAGCTGGCGCTCGCCCTGGCGCGCGCCGCGACGGAGCGGGTCACCGCCGCCGCCGAGCACGGCGCGGCACCGCGGGTCCTCGTGATCCGCGACACGCGCGAGTCGGGCGAGATGCTCGAGGCGGCCGTCGCCGCCGGGATCTCCGCGGCGGGCGGCGAGGCGCTGCTGGGCGGCATCCTGCCCACCCCGGGCGCCGCGCTGCTGGTGCGCCGGCACGGGTTCGGGCTCGCCGTCGTGCTGTCGGCCTCGCACAACCCCTACCGCGACAACGGCATCAAGTTCTTCGGCGGGGACGGCTACAAGCTCTCCGACGACACGGAGCTGGAGATCGAGCGCATGCTCGACGTCGCGCCCACGCCCGCGCGGCCGGGCCGGATCCGGCGCTTCCACGGCGCGCTCGACGGCTACGAGGCAGCGCTGGAGGAGCGCTTCGGCGATCTCGACCTCGCCGGGCGGCGGCTGCTGCTGGACTGTGCCAACGGCGCGACCTTCGAGGCGGCGCCGGCCGTCTTCCGGCGCCTCGGCGCCGACGTCGACGTGCTCGCGGCCGAGCCCGACGGGCGCAACATCAACGCCGGCTGTGGCTCCACGCACGTCGACGCGCTCGCCGCCGTGGTGCGCGAGGGCGGCCACGACGCCGGCTTCGCCTTCGACGGCGACGGCGACCGCGTGCTCGCCGTCGACCGCAACGGCGTCGTGGTCGACGGCGACGAGCTGGTCGCGCTCGCCGCGATCCACCTGGGCGTGCCGGGCGTCGCCGTGACGGTCATGACCAACTACGGCTTCCACACCGGGATGCGCGAGGCGGGCATCGAGGTCGCCACCACCCCCGTCGGCGACCGCTACGTGCTCGAGGCCCTGCGCGAGCGTGGCTGGACGCTCGGCGGCGAGCAGTCCGGCCACATCATCGAGTGCGGCTTCGTCCCCTCCGGCGACGGCATCGCCGCCGCGCTGCTCACGCTCGAGGCGCTCGGCGACGGCGACCTCGCCGACCGCCACGCGATGGAGAAGCTGCCGCAGCGCCTGGTCAACGTCCGCGTGCGCGATCGCGACGCGGTCGGGCGGGCGCCCGGGGTCCAGGCCGCCGTCGAGCGGGAGTCCGCCGCGCTGGCGGGCCGCGGGCGCGTGCTGCTGCGCCCCAGCGGCACCGAGCCCGTCGTGCGCGTGATGGCCGAGGCGCCCACGGCCGCCGAGGCCCGCGCGGTCTGCGACCGGCTGGTCGGTGAGGTGCGCGCCGAGCTCGGCTGACGGCGGCGGGTCGGCTGCTCGGCGCGGTCCGCGCCGACGCGGCTGAGCGGCCTGGCCGATCGGACAGGCCGCGACGCCGGCCGGCGCGGTTAGGGTCGGTGCAGTGCCGGCCCGGACCCCATCGCCCGACCGTCCGAGGCCGCGGCTCGCGCTGCTCGACGGCGCGGCCGCTCCCGCCCCCAGCGCCGCCGCCGCGCGGCCCGCGCTCGTGCACGTGGTGGCCACGCGGCCGGATGCCGTGACGCTCGCGCCGGTGGTCGCGGCGCTCGAGCGGCGCGGCGCCTTCCGGCAGGTCGTCCTGCACACGGGTCAGCACACGGACCCGGCGATGGCGGCGGAGATGCTCGCCGACCTCGGGCTCCCCGACCCGGCCCTCCGCCTCGACGCGGGAGCGGGCACCCACGCCGCGCAGACGGCGCGCGCCCTCGCCGCCGGCGCGCCGGCGCTGGCCGAGCTCGACCCTGCCGTCGTGGTGGTCACCGGGGCGGCCAACTCCACGCTCGGGTGCGCGCTCGCGGCGGCGAAGCACGGGCTGCCCGTGGCCCGCGTCGAGGCCGGCCTGCGCGCGGGTGAGTGGAGCGCGCCGGAGGAGCTGAACCGGGTCCTGCTGGACGCGATGGCCGACACGCTGTTCGCCTCCACGCACGAGGCCGTGGCGAACCTGCACGCTGAGGGAGCGGGCGCGGGCCGGGTGCACGCCGTGGGCAGCACGGCGGCCGACGCCGTGCGCCGCTTCGAGCGCCGCGCCCTCGCGCGCGCGACCTGGCGGCGCTTCGGCGCCGAGCGGGGGAGCTACGTGCTCGTCACGCTGCACCGCCCCGCCAACGTTGACGACGACGAACGGCTGGCGCGCATCGTCGAGGCCCTGGCCGCCCTCGCGACGCAGGTCCCCGTCGTCTTCCCGCTGCACCCGCGCACGCGGGCGCGGCTGGAGCCGATGGGCGACGCGCACCGCCTGCTGGCCGCCGGCGTGCTGTGCGGCCCGCCGCTCGCCTACCTCGACTTCCTCTCGCTGCAGGCCGGAGCCGGCGCGGTGGTGACCGACTCCGGCACGGTGCAGGAGGAGGCGTCGGCGCTCGGCGTGCGCTGCTTCACGCTGCGCTCGTGCACCGAGCGCACGGTGACGCTGACCCACGGCACCAACACCCTGCTCGGCGACGACCCGCGCGACCTCGCGGAGGTCCGCCCGGTCGCCGGAGCGCCCACGCCCGCCGCCATCCCGCTGTGGGACGGCCGCGCCGGCGAGCGGATCGCCGACGCCCTGATCGCGAACTACGCGCTGGTGCGCGCTGTCGCCACGTCCTGATCCAGCAGCGCGTGCAGGTGCGCGCTGCGCGACGCCTCGGTGCGGTTGCCGACGCCGAGCTTGCGGTAGACGTTGCAGAGGTGGAACTTGACGGTCTGCTCGGAGACCGACAGCGCCTCCGCGACCCGGCCGTTGGTCTGGCCCTCCGCCACCAGCCGGAGCACCTCCAGCTCGCGCGTGGTCAGCCCGTGCGACGCCGGGTGGCGCGCCGCTCGCGGCGCGCGCGGGGCGTGGACCACGTTGCCGTGGACCACCTCGCGCAGGAGCGTGCCGAGCGTCGCCGGATGCAGCCGGCGCGAGATCACCGCGTGGGCGCCCGCCCCGAACGCCTCGTCGAGCGCGGCGGCGTCGAGGCCGGCGGCGAGCAACACGATCGTCGCCTCCGGCGCCGCCTGGGCCGCCTCGCCGATCCGGGCCAGCGCGCTCGTGGGCCGCGACATCTCGTCGACGAGCACGATCTCGGGCCGCAGCTCGGACAGCCGGGCCAGCGCGGAGGTGCGCCCGTCGACCGTCGCGACGACCCGGAAGCCCGCGGTGTGCCGGAGCGCGAGCCGGATGGACTGCACGACCATCGGGTGGTCGGCCACGACGAGGAGGCTCTTCATCCCACGGACTATCAGCGAGCCGAATCGTCCGGTGAAGGTGGCATTCGTGCGCCCCTTGGGCACGAACTTGCCTCTGGGAGGCTCCGTATGCGTACCATTCCCCCGTCGCCGCCCACGGATGGGCAGCGCTTCCGGAGGAGACTGACTTGCAATTCGACACGGACAGCGAGGACGGGATCGCGATCCGCACCGTCCTCGCCGATGGCGACCCCCTCGCGCGGCGCTCGCTGCGCGACGCCCTCCGGCACGACGGCATCGTCGTCGTCGCGGAGGCGACCTCGGGGCGCGAGGCGGTCGAGCTGACCGCCTTCTACCGCCCGGACGCCGTCGTCATGGACGCCGGCCTCCCGGGGCTGGACGGCATCGAGGCGACGCGGACGATCCACGAGCGCTCGCCCGGGATCTGCGTCGTCCTGCTGACCAGCACGCACGACGATGCGCACGGCCTGCGCGCGCTGCGGGCGGGCGCCGCCGGCTACCTCTCCAAGGACGTGGAGCCGCACCTGCTGCCGCGCACACTGCGCGGCGCGCTGGAGGGCGAGGCGGCGATCTCCCGCCGGCTCGCGATGTCGCTGGTGGAGTCCTACCGCCGCACGCCGCGCGGCGGCAGCGGCCTGCGACCGGTCCGCAGCGAGCTGACCGATCGCGAGTGGGAGGTGCTCGACCTGCTCGCCTCCGGGGCCAGCACGGACGACATCGCGCGCACGCTTGTGCTCTCGGTCGAGACCGTGCGCTCGCACCTGAAGAACCTCTACCGCAAGCTCGGCGTCCGCTCGCGCGCGGAGGCGGTGCAGGAGGCGCTGCGCCTGCGCGACCTCGTGGTCTAGACGTTCGTACGGCTGCGGTGCGCCCGGACGGCATTACACTCATCACCACGGCGGGCCGCCCGGACGCGGCCCGCAGGCGTTCCAGGCGCCGGAAAGGAGGCACCGCCCATGTGCGGCATCGTCGGCTATGTCGGGCACCGGCCGGTGCAGGAGATCCTCCTCGCCGGCCTCGAGAAGCTCGAGTACCGCGGCTACGACTCCGCGGGCATCTCCCTGCAGTCCGAGGAGGGCCTGGAGTCCGTGCGCGCGGTCGGCAACCTCAGTGCGCTGCGCGCCGCCGTCGCAGGCGCCGCCGAGGACGAGCACGGCGGCGCCGTCGCGGTCGCCGCGCCGCCCGCCACCGCGGGCATCGGCCACACCCGCTGGGCGACCCACGGGCGCGTGACCGAGGAGAACGCGCACCCGCACTTCGACGACGACAACCGCGTGCACATCGTCGTCAACGGGATCGTCGAGAACTACATGGAGCTCAAGGAGGAGCTGCTCGCGCAGGGCGCGCAGTTCACCTCCGAGACCGACGTCGAGGTGATGGCCCACCTGATCGCCCGCGAGCTGGACGAGGCGGGAGACCTCACCGAGGCCGTCCGCCGCGCCTACGGCCGGCTGCGCGGCCACTACGCGCTGGTCGCCGTCGCGGCGGGGGAGCCGGGGCTGATCGTCGGCGCCCGCAAGGAGTGCCCGCTGATCGTCGGCCGCGGCGACGGGGAGCAGTTCCTCGGCTCCGGGATCCCGGCGTTCCTGGCCCACACGCGCCGCGTGCAGTACATCGAGGACGACGAGATCGTCGCCGTGCGCCCCGAGGGCGTCGAGTTCATCACCGCGGCCGGCCGGCCGGTCCGGCGCGAGGTCGACGAGATCGACTGGGACGCCGAGGAGGCCGAGAAGGGCGGCCACGAGACCTTCATGCTCAAGGAGATCCACGAGCAGGCCGACGCCGTCGCCGAGACGATCGCCGACCGCACCGCCCGCCCGGACGGGGTCGACCTGCCCGAGCTCGACGACGCGCCGCTGCGCGACTGCCGCCGGATCGTCGTCGTCGCCTGCGGCACCGCCTACCACGCCGGCCTGATCGGCCGCTACGCGCTCGAGGAGTGGGCGCGCGTGCCGGTGGACATGGACGTCGCCTCCGAGTACCGCTATCGCAACCCGGTGGTCGGCCCCGGCGACCTGGTGATCGGGATCACCCAGTCGGGCGAGACGGCCGACACGCTGGCGGCGATGCGGCTCGCGCGCGAGCGCGGCGCCACCGTGCTCGCGCTCACGAACGTCATGGGCTCGCAGGCCACGCGCGAGGCCGATCAGGTGCTCTACACGCGCGCCGGGCTCGAGGTCTCCGTCGCCGCCACCAAGACGTTCGTCGCCCAGATCGCGGCGATGTACCTGCTGGCGCTGCGGATGGCCGAGCTGCGCGGCACGCTGCCGCCGGAGCGGCGGCGCGAGCTGGTCTCCGAGCTCAAGCGGCTGCCGCACGCGATCTCCGAGATCACCGAGCGCGACACGGAGACGATCGATCGCGTGGCGAAGGCGGTCCACCAGCAGGAGTTCTTCCTCTACCTCGGCCGCCACGTCGGGCTCGCCGTGTGCCTCGAGGGCGCGCTCAAGCTCAAGGAGATCTCCTACATCTCGACCGACGCGTACGCGGCCGGCGAGATGAAGCACGGGCCGATCGCGCTGCTGGAGGAGGGCACGCCGGTCGTGGTCGTCGCCACCGAGTCGCCCGTGCTCGACAAGGTCATCTCCAACGTGCAGGAGGTCCGCGCCCGCGGCGCGCACGTGATCGCGGTCGCCACCGAGGGCGACGAGCGCGTCGCGCCGCACGCCGACGACGTGCTGGCGGTCCCCCACTCCGACTGGATGCTGCAGCCGATCCTGGCCGTGATCCCGCTGCAGCTGCTGGCGTATCGGATCGCCAGGCTGCGCGGGCTCAACGTCGACCAGCCGCGCAACCTCGCCAAGACCGTCACGGTCGAGTAGCGCGCAGGACCGCGGCCCCCGGGTGGCGGTAGAGTCGCGGCGCGTGGCCGGTGTGGGGATCGATCTGCTGGAGGTGGAGCGCCTCGAGCGGGCCCTCGCGCGCCGCCCGGGCCTGGCGGAGCGGCTGTTCACCGACGGCGAGCGCGCCTTCGCCGCCGGCCGCGCGCGGCCCGCGCTCGCGCTCGCCGCGCGCTTCTGCGTCAAGGAGGCCGTCGCGAAGGCGCTCGAGCTGGACGCCTGGAGCTGGCACGACGTCGAGGTCGTCGGCGGCGGCGGGCCGACGCAGCTGCGCCTGGCCGGCGCGGCGGCGGCGCGGGCGCGCGAGCTGGGCGCCGAGGTGAAGGTCTCGCTCACGCACACGACCGGCATGGCCGGGGCCGTGGCGGTGCTCGCTTGAGCCTCCCGGGCTGGCTCGAGCCGCTGCCCGACGCCGCGCAGATGCGCGCCACCGACGAGTGGGCGATCCGCGAGCGCGGCATCGCGTCGCAGGAGCTGATGGAGCGCGCGGGCGCGGGGCTGGCGCGGGTGGCCTCCGAGCACGCGCCGGACGGGCGGATCGCCGTCGTCTGCGGCAAGGGCAACAACGGCGGCGACGGGTTCGTGGCGGCCAGGCTGCTGCGCGCGGCCGGGCGCGACGTGCAGGTGCTGCTCGTGTGGGCGGCCGACTCGATCGAGGGCGACGCGGGGAAGATGCTGCGCCGGCTGCCCGGGGCGGCTCCGGAGCCGTTCGAGCGCACGCGCCTGGCCGGCGCCTCGCTGATCGTCGACGCGGTCCTCGGCACGGGCTTCGCGGGCGCGCCGCGCGCGCCCGCCGATGCGGTCGTCGCGGCCCTGAACGGCGCCGGGGCGCCGGTCGTGGCGGCCGACGTGCCGAGCGGGGTCGACGCGTCGACGGGCGAGGTGGAGGGCGAGGCGGTCCGAGCGGCGGCCACGGCCACCTTCCACCGCGCCAAGCCCGGCCTGTGGATCGCGCCCGGCAAGGCGCACGCCGGCGCGGTCCACGTGATCGACATCGGCATCCCGGACGGCGGGCCGGCCGAGCCGGCGGTGGGACTGATCGGCGAGGAGGTCCTGCGCGACGTGCCGCGGCGCGGGGTGGACTCGACCAAGTTCAGCTCCGGCAACGTGGTCGTCCTCGGAGGCTCCAGCGGCCTGACCGGCGCGCCCTCGATGGCGGCGCTGGCCGCGATGCGCGCCGGGGCGGGCTACGTCACCGTCGGCGCGCCCGCCGATCTCGAGCTGTCGTTCACGATGCGGCTGCTGGAGGCGATGACGATCGGCCTGCCGGAGGCCGGCGGCGCGCTCGGCCGCGAGGCGGTCGCCCCGGCGCTGGAGGCGATCGAGCGCGCCGACGCGGTGGTGCTCGGCCCAGGGCTGGGCAAGCGGCTCGGTGCGCAGGCGTTCGCGCTCGAGCTGCTCGGGCGCATCGACGCGCCGCTGGTGATCGACGCCGACGGGCTCAACGCGCTGGCCGGAAGCTTCCCGGCCGGCCTTTCGGCACGCGGCGCGCCGACGGTGCTGACCCCGCACGCGGGCGAGCTGGGGCGGCTGCTCGGCGTCGACTCCGAGGAGGTCGCGCGCGCCCGGCTCGCGCACGCCCGCGCGGCCGCCGCCGCGGCGCGCGCCGTCGTGGTGCTCAAGGGCGACGACACGCTCGTGGTCTCCCCGGACGGCACGGCGGCCGTCTCGCGCGGGGGCGCGCCCGGCCTCGCCACCGCCGGGACCGGCGACGTGCTCTCGGGCGTGATCGGCGCGCTGCTGGCCAAGGGCCTGCCGGCGGCCCATGCCGCGTGCGCGGGCGTCTGCGCCCATGTGCGCGCCGGGCGGATCGCCGCCGCCCCGCACGGGCCGGACGGGGTCATCGCGTCCGACGTCATCGGCGCCCTTCCGGCGGCGCTGGCCGCCGGTTCATAAGCTCCGGGGCGTGCCGGCGACCGACCACGACTCCTAGATGGCGGTGCGGGCGCTGGCCAGGGTGAACCTGGCCGCCATCGAGCGCAACTGCGCACGGCTCGCCGCCGCGGCGGCCCCCGCACGGCTGTGCGCGGTCGTCAAGGCGGACGGGTACGGACACGGCGCCGCCCCGGCCGCGCGGGCGGCACGGGCGGGCGGCGCGGCCTGGCTCGCCGT
>Ga0136616_10000303_pt1 | contig 21868 bp, 20 predicted proteins | sample AntDrymUQ2992106_2_FD_106648 | JGI IMG/M metagenome (GOLD analysis project Ga0136616, IMG submission 106648) | Polar desert sand microbial communities from Dry Valleys, Antarctica - metaG UQ299 (21.06) | ecosystem: Environmental > Terrestrial > Soil > Desert | place: Antarctica: Dry Valley... | reverse complement strand
TGAAGTCATAGGTGTGGTACGGCACGAGGAGCCCCGACTCGCGTACGACCTCCTTCGACGGACAGCACAACCCGGGCGGCGGGCCCCTAGTCCTGTGCCCGCAGTCTCTCAGATAGACGCCTCGCGCGCGACTCACCGCCCGTTGACCCCCGCGATTCGCGCGTCCCGGCTCACGCTGCGAAGCTGACCGGAACCCCAGTTCAACCCGCTCGCCTCCGTCAGCTCGGGATCGTTGGTGACCTCCCTGGCGGTGTCAGCCGGCTCGAGGGTCGATGCGGGTCCGGTGCGAATTGTGTGCGGGACGGACGATCAGCTCCTCCCGTGGCCGTCTGCCGCCTCGCGCTATCGCAACGACTGGCTCCCTCACGCCGACTGGTGGAGCTCGAAGGCATCGGCCACTCTCCTCAGCTCGACATCCCGCTCGAGACGGCGCAGCTGATCGTCGGCTTCACGGCGCGCGACCTTCCTCAGGCTGGAAGGGAAACTTAGACATCACCTATAGGTGATAACAAACTCACTTTTTTGTAGTATCTGAAGATGACGGTGAGGCAGGTCGGACCACTGTTCCCCGCAGGCGGGCCCGTGCCGCCTGAGCTCGTGATCGGACGCACAGCCGAGATCGAGGAGATCGTCCGTCGGCTGGACGAAGGAATAAGCACGCTCCTCCAGGGCGAGCGGCGAATCGGCAAGACCACGGTGTGCGACGCGGGGTGCGAGCGGATGGCCAAGGTCGGCGCCGTCGTCGTGAGGGTCGAAGTGCCCGAGCGGCGCGGCGGCGACTCGACAGACTTGCTGCAGCTCATGATCGAGCGGTGCGGCAACCTCTCGCCTGCCGGCGCCGCGAAGAAGGCACTTCGGATGATCAGGCCAGCTCTCGAGAAGCTCCTCAGGGAAGACGGGATCCCGCTCGACCTGTCCGAGCTGGGAGTCGAGCCGCGCGCGCTTCCCACGCGGCGCATCCTGTCGCTGCCGATCGAGGTCGCGCGCGTACTCGATCGGCCGGTCGTGCTGTTCCTCGACGAGCTGCAGCGCACAGCAAGCTACCGCGACGGTGAGCAGCTCGTCCGTGATCTCGTCGACCTCTACAGCGGTCATGAGCAGGTCACCGTGCTGGTCGATGGCAGCGACCAGCGCGCCTTCGAGATCCTCGAGCACGACGTTCAGCTCGACAAGCTGACCAGTCGGATGAGGCTCAACGAGACCATCCCTCCACCGGTCTGGCGGGAGGCGCTTCCTGGCCGCTTCGCGATGGCCGGCCTCGAGCTCGAAGGCGAGGCGCTCGAGCTCATCGTCGAGTTCGGGGCCGGCCGGCCGTACGCGACGATGCTCGCTGCGCGGCACACCGCGCTGAACGCCCGGCGCCTCCGCGACGGAGCGCCGGTCGGCGTGTTCGAGGCGACGATGGGCATCGACGAGGCTCAGCGACAGCTCGGGCCGGGAGGTCTCGATGTCTGAGACCGTCACGGCTGCACCGGAGATCCTGACCGGCCGGATTGCCGAGTACCAGGAGCTGCTCGACGTGGTCTCGCAGCGCCCGGGGCTGACCGTCGTCTCTGCCGACCCCTGGAGCGGGACGAGCGGGCTCTTGGCTGCTGCCACCGAGCCGCTGCAGCCGATGCTGGTGGTCGACGCGCGGCGCGCCACCGACACGCTCGCTCTGGCTATGGCGATCGCAGACAGCGCCGTGAAGGGCTTCGCGCCGAAGGCTTCCGGCTGGTGGATGCGGGGGACGTCGCCGACGAGCGCTGACGGGCTCCGGCTCGCCCGCTCCCTCAGCGGGGGAAGTGTCGATCTCGATGCCTTACGTCGAGGGTCGGGGAGCCCCACAACGCGGCTACGCGAAGCGATCGCGCTGACCGTCTCGATCCTCGGCGGTAAGCCGCTCCTGGCCATCGATCACCTGGGAATCTTCCTCGCTGCGCTCGGACACGGCGAGACCCGAAAGCTGCTCGGCGAGCTGCGCGCAGCGCGCCAGGAGCACGCAGATCTCGACCTCTTGCTCGTCGAGCACTCCGGCGGGCCGGTAGCCAGCGCGCTCGGCGATCGCGAGCATCCGCTCTACCAAGCGGGCCAGCTGCTCCGGTTCCGGCGGCCAAACCCACAGCGTTTCACCAGCGACCTCGTCACCACACGCGGCGTCACGGACGTACCGATCGACCTCTTGGGCGCGGCCGCCGAACTCGCCCTCGGCGTCCCTGCGCTGACGTGGCGGATTGTCGAGCTAGCGCCGAAGGACGTTGCCGCGGACGGCCAGACGCTCGCGCTCGCGGGGTGGCGGGCCCTACGACGGATCACCGAGCCGGCGTACGCGCGCCAGTGGGACATGCTGCGGCGCGTTCATCCTTCAGCCCACGAGATAGTCGCGGCGATGAGCGTCGGCCTCGGGCCGTATGAGGTACCTGCAGCGAGCAAGACGGTCCACGATTGCTTGGCTCGGCTTCGCGAGCTTGGGCTCGCCTGGCAGCCCCGCAAGCGGCGGTGGGTGATCTCAGACCCCTTGCTCAGCGCCTGGGCGAGAGACCACGCTTCCTCGTGGACGCTCCACCGCGCCGCAGACCAGCTGCTCTAGGCGCCCCCAGCCATGTTCGTCGTTTCGGGAACGCGGGGAACTGCCTCTCGTGAGGCTCTCCAAGCTCGTCACCAACATCCGTCAGAGCCTGTGGTTCGTACCGGTGCTCTGCGTGCTGCTCGGCGCGGCACTCTCATTTGGAACGATCACGGTCGACCGCCTCTTCGACTACGAGCTCGTGCCCGAGCAGCTCGTCGGCGGCCCGGATGCGGCGATGACGATTCTCGCGACGGTCGCGGCCTCGATGGTCAGCCTCGCCGCCCTCGTACTGACGATCACCATGGTCGTGGTGCAGCTCGCGATGGGACAGTTCTCGCCCCGGATCGTTCAGCGCATCCTGCGCGACAAGCCCAGCCAGATTGCGATCGGCCTGTTCGTGGCGACGTTCGTCCACGCGATCCTCGCGATTCGCGAGGTGACGCCGAACGGCGACGGCGAGGGAACCGTGCCCGGCGTCGCGGTGATCACCGCCTTCGTCCTCGTCCTCGTCAGCATCGCCGTACTCGTCATGTACGTGCATCACATCGGCCAGGCGCTGCGCGTATCGGCGCTGATCGAGCTGGTGGGCAAGGACACCCGCGCGCTGATCGACCGGATCTACCCGGACAAGGGCGACGGCGTCGAGGAGAAGCCGGGTGCCGATCGCGTGATTGCGGCCTCTAAGTCGGGGGTGATCACGACGATCGGCCACGACCACCTCGTGGAGCGAGCGACGCAGGCGGAGTGTGTGCTCGAGCTGGTTCCGGCGCTCGGAGAGTTCGTTCCATCGGGGGCACCGCTCTTCGTCGTTCACGGCGACGGCGCGAGGCTCGACGAAGAGGACCTCACCAAGGGATTGATCCTGAAGTTGGAGCCTACGCTGGACGAGGACCCCGCCTATGGGATGAGGATGCTGGTCGACATCGCGGAGCGCTCGTTGTCCGACTCGCCGTTCCAGGATCCGACGACCGCCGTGCAGGCCATCGATCGTCTCCACGACTGCCTGCGCCAGTTGGCGCGAAGGCCCTTCCCCGACGGGGTCTACCGAGACGAGGCGGGTGAGGTCAGGCTCGTCGTGCAGACGATGAACTGGGACGCCTACGCGCACCTCGCTTTCGACGAGATCCGGATGGCCGGCGCGGGCTCACCACAGGTGTCCCGGCGGCTGAAGGCGGCACTCACCGACCTGAGGTCGATCGCTCTCCCGGATCGCGTCCCGATCCTCGACCATCAGCTGGAGCTGCTGGAAGCGGCGACGACATCTGCGATGGACGACGAGCGGGACGCGAGGATGGCGCTGCGGGAGGATCGCGAGGGTATCGGTGTGGCAGCCGGGCTCGAGCCCACTCACACCGCGTAGCGGGCGTCATGTCACCCGCCAACACGCCTCGCGCCGGCCACAAGCGGGCCGGCGCGCTCGGCGCTGCTGCCTAGATAGAGGCTAAGGCACGTAGGGAACGAGATTGCTCTCGACCACCTCCTGCTCGAACGAGAACACCTCCGGATCGTGGGTATCGATGCTCGCCTTGACCCACTGGACGTCGTTGTTCGAGCTCTGTGCGTTGTCGCCCGGTACCTCGACCCGCGTGAAGTGCTCTATGCGGTTGCCGACGCGGTCGAGGAGAGGCTTGTCGACGCGGAAGTAGTGCGAATCGCCGTGCACGAGGGTGACGGGAGCGTCAGAGGCGACCACCTCGCGCCGCAACTCGGTCAGGAAGTTGAAGAACCCATCGGCCGGCAGGAGCGTTCGAGGATCGCGAACCGGCGCGCGGGCGCCGTCGGTCTCGTCGAAGCCGGGGTTCGCCTGGATGAACAGCATCACGGCCACGGACGCGCGTTGCTCTGCCACGGAGAACGTCTCCCGCAGCCAGGCGTTCGTCGCGGCATCGCGCTGTCTCCACTCCTCGAAATCAGGAGCCACATCACCGAGATTGTTGTCAGATCCGACCACATGAAGGGTCGCGTACGTCACGCGGCCGATCTGCCAGCGCCTGTTCTCGACGTAGGGGGCCGCTTGCACGTCCTGGCGAACCGGCCTTGACCGAAGGATCGGGAGGTGTCGAACAGGGTCGAGCGGATGTACTGCAACCGTTCGCGCGACGAGTAGGCGCCGTTCGAGGGCCGATCGCAGTCCGTCCACTCGTTGTCGCCCGGCGTGTACAGCGCGGGTGCCCGCAGCGATTCAAAGTATCCCTTCGCGGTCGCGTAGACGGCGTCGTCGCAACGGCTGCCGCCGCTCTTGATGTCACCCACGTGGACGGAGAACGCGAGCCGGTTGGCGTTCATGTCCGCGAGCAGGTTGGGCACGCCGATGGTCTTCTGTGCATCCGAGTAGGGCACGTCGCCCCAGAGACCGATCGATTGGAACCGGGAGCCGCCGAGCGCGGGCCGCTCGTCGTCCGCAACGGCGAAGCCGGCCGTCGTTGCGGCGGCGACGAGCGCCGCCAACAAGGGAAGCAGGTGTCTTCTCATGGCTGGCGACGCTAGGACGACGCGGCTCCGGGCGCAATACACATCCGGTTACGAGGTCGTGTCGGTGCGGTGACGCCGGTTCGATGTCGCGGGCATCGGGAACAGTGGGCGAAATGCGAGGAGGCCTGGATGACGGACGAGGTAGCGCGCAGTGACCCTGACGAGGACGACGGCGCGATCCAGCCGCCTGACGAGCCTCAAAGTCCGACCGAGGGGTTGCTGCCGGACGAGGCCGACGCGGAGGACGTCACCGGCGTGACCGGACCGCTCTGGCGCCCGTAGACGTCGAGCGGCAGACGTGAGATGAAGCGCCCGCAGGTTCTCGCACTCGTGCTCGCAGGCGGCGAAGGCGGTCGACTGGCCCCGCTCACCGACGAGCGGGCGAAGCCGGTTACCCCCTTCGCTGGCAGCTACCGGCTGATCGACTTCCCCCTGTCGAATTGCGTCCACAGCGGCGTCAACGACGTCTGGGTGATCCAGCAATACGAGCCGCACGAGCTGACGAAGCAGCTTGCCAACGGGCGGCCCTGGGACCTCGACCGCACGCGTGGCGGGCTCCGCATCCTGCATCCCTACCTCGGAGACTCCGAGAGCGGCTGGTACGAGGGCAACGCAGATGCGATCTACCGCAACCGGAAGGTAATCGCAGACGAGGATCCGGACGTCCTGCTCGTGCTCTCCGCCGACCATGTCTACAAGCTCGACTACGCGGACGTCGTCGCCGATCTGCTCGAATCCGGAGCGGCGGTGACGATGGTCACGACAACCGTCCCGAAGGAGGACGCGTCGCGCTACGGCGTCGTCGAGGTCGATGGAGACGGCAAGGTGCGCGAGTTCGAGTACAAGCCCGACGACCCGAAGAGCGGCGTGGTGACGACGGAGGTCTTCGCCTATGACGCACGCAGGCTCCTGCAAACTCTCGACGAGCTGGCGGACGAAGGCGACTCTTCGGGGCTCAGCGACTTCGGGCACGAGCTCCTCCCTCGGCTGGTGGACGAAGGGTCGGCGCGCGGGTTCGAGCTCGACGGGTACTGGCGCGACGTCGGAACGATCGAGAGCTACTGGGATGCGCACATGGACTTGCTCGAAGCCGAGCCCCGGCTGACACTCGACGATCCAGCCTGGCCGATCCTGACGACGGGCCTCCAGCGTTCGCCGGCGCGGGTCGAGGCCTCGGCGACGCTCGACGGGGTCCTCGTCGCGGCGGGCGCACAGGTCCGGGGAACCGTCGTACGATCGGTACTCGCGCCCGGTGTCGTCGTCGAGAGGGGGGCCGAGGTGCGCGACGCGATCCTCCTGCACGACAGCTACGTCGGAGCCGGCGCGCGGGTGACGCGCGCGATCCTGGACGAGCAGGCGCACGTCGAGGGGGACGCGGTGGTGGAAGGCACGGACGAGGTCGCGGTCGTGGCGACGGGCGCACGCGTCTCCGCGTCCGCTTGACAAGAGCGGCGACTCTCTTCAGGTTCTGTCTGTCGGCTGGCGGACAGGAGGGCCGTTGGGCAGATCGGATAAAGGGCCGTGGCTCCTCACGGCCCTCGCGCTGTGCACGGCATCGATGCTCGTGCTCGGCGCGGTTTCAGGAGCTGCGGCAGGAGCTGCGGCCGGCACCTCGGGGCGCGAGCTCGCACGCGAGCAGCTGACCACGCCGACCCGGACACCGGTTCTCGGCGATCTCGATCCGGCGCTCGCGCTCGTCGCCCGTCAGGCCTCCGACCCCGCGCGGGCGCTCTCGTTTGCGCGTTCCATGGGTCTCGAGACGCGCAGCAGCTCCGTACGCGTGACGCTTCGCACGACCTCGCCGCAGGCGGCAAGCGCTGCCGTCGACGCAGCAGGCGGCGCCGTGGAGGGAACGTACGAGTCGCTCGTGCAGGCCCTCGTACCACCGGCCGCCTTGGCTGCGCTGGCCGCACAGCCCGAGATCCTCCGCGTGGAGCGGCCGGCGACGTTCGTCTCAGCAGCCGTGTCCGGAGAGGGAATCCGGACGATCGACGCGGCCGACTCGCACGCCGGCGGCTTCAACGGCGCCGGCATCTCGATCGCCGTCTTCGACACCGGCTTCGCGAACCTCCTGGCCCAGCAGGACGCGGGCGAGCTGCCCGGCTCCCTCACGACCCGCAGCTTCTGCGCCGACGGATATCACGCTGGTGGCACGCACGGCACGGCCGTCGCGGAGATCGTGCACGAGGTAGCGCCCGCTGCCGAGCTCCACCTGGTCTGCATCAACACGGTCGTCGACCTTGGTCGCGCGAAGGACTACGCGATCGAGAACGGGATCGACGTGATCAACATGTCGGGCGGCTTCTACATCAGGGGTGACGGCAACGGCACCGGGACCGGGACTTTCGCCACGCTGCCCGACGGCATCGCCAAGCAAGCGCGGGACAGCGGCATCGTCTGGGTCAACGCAGCAGGGAACGAAGCACTTCGACATTGGCGGGGCACGCTCGCGGATCCGGACGGAGACGGCGTCCTGGACTTCGCCGCGGGCGACGAGGGCAACTCGTTCACCCTCGGTGCAGGTGCCACAGCCTGCGCCTACACCCGCTGGCAGGCCTGGCCCGGATCCGGCATCGCCGCCGACTACGACCTTTACGTAACGAACGCGGCCACCGGTGCCGTGGTGGCCAAGTCGGAGGACGGGGGGCCGACCGTCGACCCGATCGAGGAGCTGTGCTTCGCGAACGGCGGCCCGACGCAGGCGTTCTCCGTGGCGCTCGTGCATCGTGCCGGCTCCAGCTCGCTTCCGATCGATCTGTTCGTCAGCGGCGTTCGCGAGCTCGAGCACGCAGATCCGCGAGGCAGCCTCTTCGAGCCCGCTGCGTCGAGCTCGGTGGTCACGGTGGGCGCCGTGTGCTGGCGCACTGGAGCCTTGCAGCCGTACAGCTCGCGCGGGCCTAACGGACGCGGTGAGCTGAAACCCGACGTCGTCGGTCCGAGTGCGGTCTCGAACGGGATCTACGGTGCTTCCTCGGACTGCCAGACCGGCTTCGCCGGAACCTCGGCGGCCACGCCGCACGTCGCGGGGCTCGTCGCGCTGCTGAAGCAACGTCACCCCGGCCACGGCGTCGGGCAGCTCACCGCTCTCGTACGCCGCCTCGCCGACGATCTCGGCGCACCCGGAGGAGACACCGACTATGGCGTCGGTCTCGTGCGATCCTGGTCGGATCCACCCCAGGTCTACGACTCCTCCGCCTCGCGTGGCGCGGACGGGGTCGCAACGGTGAGCGCCCGGGTCAGCTCGCCTTCACAGAGCGAGTACCGCTGGGAGTACGGCTCGACACCGGCTCTCGGCAACTCGACCGGTACCGCGTTCTTCGTCGGCAATCCGGAGCCCTCGGGCGGAGCGGTCGAGCCGCTCCGGGCGAGCCACCGGCTCGACTTCGCCGGCACCGGCACCGTCTACGCCCGCCTCGTCGCGAAGAACGCCTTCGGCACGACTCTGGGGCCGACCGAGCTCGTCCCCGCCCTGCTCGACCGACCGTCGGTCGCGACACTGCGGCCCCGATTCGCATCCGCCTCGGAGGCCGAGGTCGGGGCGGCCGCCTCGGCGAACGGGGTGACTGCCCGATACGGGGTCGAGTACGGGCCGACGGCCGCATACGGCACGCAGGTGCTGGGGCCGCTTCGCGCCCTCGACTACATCGACACAGCATCGAGCATCGTCCGGCTCGAACCCGGTCGCAGCTACCACCTCCGCGCTATCGCGGTCGACGCAGGGGGCCAGGTGATCGCCGGCGGCCGCGACGAGAGCGTCACGATGCCCCTCGAGATCGCCGCCATCCGCCCCGGGACGATCTCGGTCGGCGGCACTGCGGTCGTCGGCAAACCGCTCACCGCCGGTTCGAGCCAGTGGCTCGCCGACGTGTCGCCGCTCGCTGTTCCGCCGGTGCCCCTCCTGGCCTACCAGTGGACGCAGTGCAGTCCCTCCGGCACCCTCTGCGCGCCGATCGCCGGTGCAACCGGCGTGGGCTATGTCGTCCGCGCCGAGGATCTCGGCCGGACGCTCCGTGTGACCGTCAGCGGCTCCGTGCCGTGGAGCTCGAGGAGCGAGAACAGCGCCCAGACGCCGGTCGTCGTCGCCGAGCAGCCGCCCGGCGGCGCAGGCGCTGGTGCAGGCGGAGGCGCAGGCCCGGGCGCTGGTGCAGGCGGAGGTGCGGGCGGCGGAGGCGGCAGTGGCGGCGCGCCGGACGTCGAGGTGAGCCTGAACGCCTCGACCACGACGCCGGCGGCGAACGGCGTCGTCGAGGTGAAGGCGACGATCCTCAACAAGGAGGCGGTGGTCGGTGCGACGGGGCTCACGGCGACGCTGACGCTTCCCGCAGACGTGACGCTGCTCGGCCCGCCGGCGTTCGATCGCGGCTCCGGCTGCACGGGCACGCGCACGCTCGTGTGCTTCCTGGACTACCTCCCCGGCAGCGCGACGACCATCCTGCGCTTCTCGATCAACGCCGGCGCCGCCGGCGAGAAGTCGATCGGCGCCTAGCTGACGCTGAACGTCTGGGACTCCGACAGCTCGAACAACGCGGGGTCGTTGACGCTGAAGGTCGGGGGAGCCGCCGCGCAGGTCGTGGGTGGCGGCACGACGAAGGTGGAGGAGGTGGGGCGACGTCTGACCGGCACGAACGGCGTCGACGTCCTCCGTGGCAGCGCCCTGCGGGACGTCCTGAGCGGCCGGCGCGGCGCCGACCGTCTCTCCGGCGGCGGCGGCGACGACGCGCTCACAGGCGGCCTCGGCCGAGACGTGCTCGACGGCGGCCCGGGCGACGACGTCCTGCTCGCACGCGACGGTGAGCGCGATGTCGTCCGGTGCGGTGCGGGAGCGGATCGGGTGGTCGCCGATCGGCACGATTCGATCACGCGCGACTGCGAAGCTGTTCGGCGTCGTTAGCTCGAGGCGCCGGGCTCATGCCGGCGCGCCGGGCTGCGCGGCTAAACGCCCTGAACGCGCTGCAGTACGAGTAGCTGCCGACATCTGGGGAGCGGGCGAGTTGGGGGCCGCCCGCTCCCTGGTTGAGCCCGCCCCCCAGGTCATCCGGTCCCCGGTAAGTTCGGCGGCGTGCTCCTCGCGATCGATCAGGGGACGACGGGCACGACCTGTCTCGTCGTCGATGAGGAGCTCCGACCGGTGGGCCGCGGCTACCACGAGCTGCGACAGCACTTCCCCTCCCCGGGACTCGTCGAGCACGACGCAGACGAGATCTGGGGGACGGCTCTCGCTGCCGCGCGGCAAGCGCTCGGCGATGCCGAGATCGCTGCGACGGAACTCCGGGCGATCGGGATCGCGAACCAGCGCGAGACGACCGTCGTCTGGAACCGGCGCACCGGCCGGCCGGTCGGACGTGCGATCGTCTGGCAGGACCGGCGTACGGCCGCACGCTGCCTGCAGCTGCCGGCGGAGCTGATCCGCGAGCGCACCGGGCTCGTCCCCGACCCGTACTTCTCGGCCACGAAGCTCGAGTGGCTCCTGGGGGCAGCTGGATCCGCCGGCGACCTCGCGTTCGGCACGGTCGACTCGTGGCTCGTCTGGAAGCTGACCGGTGGCGCCCACCTGACGGACGTCACGAACGCCTCCCGCACAATGCTGTTCGACATCGGCGCGCTCGAGTGGGACGACGAGCTGCTCGCACTCTTCGACGTGCCACGCTCCGTGCTCCCCGAGGTCGTCTCCTCGTCCGGCGAGCTGGCAGAGGGCGAGCTCCTCGGTGCGCGATTGCCGATCACAGGCATAGCAGGCGACCAGCAGGCGGCGCTCTTCGGCCAGGCCTGCTTCGAGCCGGGGCAGGCGAAGGCGACCTACGGCACCGGCAGCTTCGTCCTCGTCAACGCCGGTTCCGGGCTCGGCGTAGCGCCAGAAGGCATCCTTCGGACGGTCGCGTGGCGGCTGCGCGACGGAGCTCCCGTCTATGCCTTCGAAGGCTCGGTCTTCGTCGCAGGTGCGGCGCTGCAGTGGCTGCGCGACGGACTCGGGGTGCTCGGTGACGCTGCGGAGAGCGAAGCGATGGCGCGATCACTACCGAGCAACGACGACGTGTACTTCGTGCCGGCGCTCACCGGGCTCGGAGCGCCGTACTGGGCGCCGGAGGCCCGCGGCCTGCTGACGGGTCTCACCCGCGGCACGCGGCGGGAGCACCTCGTCCGCGCGGCACTCGAGGCGATCGCGTTCCAATCCCGCGACGTCCTCGAGGCGATCGCCTTCCCGCTCGAGCTCCTGCGTGCCGACGGCGGCGCAGCCGCGAACGGATTCCTGATGCAGCTCCAGGCCGATCTCGCGCGCGTCCCCGTCGAGGTAGCCGCAGAGCGCGAGACGACCGCGCTCGGCGCCGCAGCGCTCGCAGGGCTCGGCTTGGGCGTGTGGTCGAGTCTGGACGAGCTCGCGGGCAAGTGGCGCTGCGCCGCTCGTTACGAGCCGCAGCTCGAGGAGACGGAGGCGGCACGCCTCCTCGGCGGGTGGCGCGACGCGGTGCGACGGACGCTCCTTTGATCATCCGACCCCTGGTCGAAGCCGACCTGCGCTCGATCGAAGCCCTCCTCGGCGAGGAGCCTGACGCGCTTTTTGCAGCGCAGTACCACCCCATGCACGGCCCGGACCGTGACGGCGAGCTGTGGCGACGATCCCGGGTCGCGGTCTCCCCCGACGGCCACGTGGTCGGCGCGATCTCTGTGCTCCGAAATCCGTTGCACAGCGGCCGGTTCTCCGTCTCGATCGAAGTGCGGCCCGACCACCGGCGGCAGGGAATCGGAACGGCCCTGGTCGAGGTCGCGCGAGGACTTCGGCCCGAGCCGCTGCCGTTGTCGGCGAAAGCGCACACCACCGACCTGGCCGCCATGGCACTTCTCCAGGCTGTCGGCGGCCGCGTTACCAGCAGTGTCCTGGACGCCGTCCTGATCCGACCTCGCCGGAAATCTGCTCCTGGGCGGGCATCCAGGCGGTACCGGGCGGCGTGCGGCTCGACCCCCTCAACGGCGTGACGGCTGACGCGCTCGCGGTGGCTTGGGTGGCCCAATATCTTCGGAGTCACGAGGCCTGGTCGCCTGTGACGTCGCCGGACACCCTTGCCCAACGACTCCGCGAGGGACTAGCCGACCTCGATCCGGCAACCAGCACCGGCGCCTGGATTGGCGACGAGCTGGTCGCGACCAGCCTCGTGCTGCGCGAGCCTGATGGCGCCGTCACCCTAGTGGCCGAGACGATCCGCCGCGACCAGCCGGACGGCGTACGCCTGGTCGCGGCAGCCCTCGCCCGGTGCATGACGTTGCTGGGCGACGCAGCGGTCACGAACGTCCTGATCGACGGGCACGAGTCGGATCTCCATCTAGCGCCGGTCCTCGCCACCCTTCCACCGACACCTGCTGAGCCGCTGCTCCTGGTCGAGATTCCATGACGGCGGCCGGTACTCCGACCTCGGTGCGTTCGGGGATCATTGAACGTTCGAGGATCGACGGCGGCTTCGCCGTGATCGCGGACGCCCACTTCGACGACTTGCGGCTCCCGTTCCCGCCCGCCTGGATGCAGAGAACCGGACTCGCGGTGGGGGCGCCGATCGGCCGCCTGCTGGGGTACGAGCCCAGCTACGACGGCCCGGCAACGGAGCAGGTCGCGCTCGCGATCTAGATCGCGATCTCGCCCGCTCCGCCGCAACGAGCGATGTCAGGGACTTTCCCTGACAACGCTGGTTGCGCGGTTAGGGCGAGGCGAAGCGGACGACGGCGTCGACGACGAGCTTCAGGCGGCGACCCTCGTCGGTCAGCCGGTACTCCACCCGCGGCGGCCGAGCGTCGATCACCCGCCGCTCCAGCACTCCCGCCTCCTCCAGCTCGACGAGTCGCTGGGCGAGCGTTCGCGGCGGGATCTCTCCGACGGCCTGCTTCAGCTCGTTAAAGCGAATGGCTCCCTCAGCCGAGGCCCAGAGGATCGACAGCGTCCAGCGGCGCTCGAGGAGGCCCGCCGTGCGGCGGACCTCCTCGGGCACAGGTCGGCAACGCCTACACCGCATGGAGGCTTCGACCCGCCGCCTGAGCGGCAGGCTCGAGCGCCAGCTCGAGCACCTCGTCGAGCGACATGACGGGGTGGAACGTCATCTCCTCGCGGACGTGCGCAGGGACGTCGTCGAGGTCCTGGCGGTTCCGCTCGGGCAGGATCACGTGAGTGAGCCCGGCCGCGTGGGCGGCGAGCACCTTCTGCTTCAGGCCGCCGATCGGCAGAACACGCCCCTGGAGCGTCACCTCGCCGGTCATACCGACCGTGTGCTTGACGGCTCGGCCTGACAGCAGCGAGGCGAGCGCGGTCGCCATCGTGATGCCGGCGCTCGGCCCGTCCTTTGGGATCGCACCTGCCGGCACGTGGACGTGAAAAGCCCGCTCGAAGGCTTCGTCGTCGACGCCGAGACCCTCGGCCCGCGATCGAAGCGTCGAGAGCGCGATCTGGGCCGATTCCTTCATCACCTCACCGAGCTGGCCGGTGAGGACGAGCTTCTCCGCCCCCTTGGCTGCGGACGCCTCGACGAAGAGGACGTCGCCGCCGGTTCCCGTCACGGCGAGACCGGTCGCGACACCCGGCACGGCCGTACGCTCCGCCGCCTCGCGATAGAACTGCTGCCGGCCGAGCGCGTCACGCACGTCCTCGAGCCCCAGCTCGACGGGCGTCTCGACGCCTCCGGACGCGATCTGCGTCGCGGTCTTGCGCAGCAGCTTGCCGAGCTCGCGCTCGAGCTGCCGAACACCTGCCTCACGGGTGTAGTCGGAGATGACGACCTCGAGCACCACCTCGGAGATCGCGACCTCGTCCTCTCGCAGGCCGTTCCGCTCGCGCTGCCGTGGCCAGAGATACCCCCGGGCGATCGCAGCCTTCTCATCAACGGTGTACCCGTCGAAGCGGATCACCTCCATCCGGTCGAGCAGCGGCCCCGGAATGGAGTCGGCAACGTTGGCGGTCGCGATGAAGACGACCTCGGACAGGTCGAGCTCGACGTCGAGGTAGTGGTCGCGGAACGAGTGGTTCTGCGCCGGGTCGAGCACCTCGAGCAGCGCGGCCGACGGGTCGCCGCGCCAGTCGGCGCCGACCTTGTCGACCTCGTCCAGGAGGATCACCGGATTCATCGTTCCCGCGTCACGTAGAGCGCGTACGAGCCGGCCCGGCAGCGCCCCGATGTACGTCCGCCGGTGGCCCCGGATCTCGGCCTCGTCGCGGACGCCCCCGAGCGACATGCGCACGAACTCGCGGCCGAGCGCACGTGCGATCGACTCGCCGATCGAGGTCTTGCCGGTGCCCGGAGGCCCGACAAGGGTGAGGATCGCACCCGAGCGCTTGTCCGGCTCGATGCCCCGCTCCTCGCGCAGCTTGCGGACGGCGATGTACTCGACGATCCGGTCCTTCACGTCCTCGAGGCCCGCGTGGTCGGCGTCTAGCACCTCGCGCGTGTGCAGCGGATCGAGGCGCTCCTCGGAGCGCTTCCCCCACGGCACCCCGAGCAAGGTGTCGAGGTAGTTGCGGATCATCGAGGCCTCGGGCGAGTTGTCCCCCTGCCGCTCGAGCCGCCCGAGCTCGCGCTCGGCCTGCTCACTGACGGCCTCGGGCAGCTCGGCCTCATCGAGCTTCCGGCGGTACTCGTCAACGAGCGACGCATCGTCGTCGCCGAGCTCCTTGCGGATCGACTCCATCTGCTTGCGGAGGATGTACTCGCGCTGCTGGCGCTGCGCTCCGCTCTCGACGTCCTCGCGGATGCGTCGACGCACCTGCATCTCGGCGAGCCGCTCCTTCTGGAGGCGGATCCCGAGCTCGAGGCGCTCGTTGACGTCGATCGTCTCGAGCACCTCCACCTTCTGCTCGAACGTGAAGTCGGGCGAGTAGCCGACCGTATCGGCGAGCGCTCCCGGCTCGGTGATCGAGCGGACGAAGGCCGAGATACGGCCGTCGTCGCCGCGCAGCTCAAGAATCTCCTCGACGGTTGCGCGGTACTCGCGCTCGAGCTCACGCGTCCGTCCGTCGGCCTCTTCGGCGTCCGGACGCTCCTCGACCTCAACGCGCAAACGGCCGCGCGCATCCGACTCGGCGGCGCCGGCAACGCCGCGGTGCAGACCGGTGAGGGCTACCGCCCGGCCCCCGCCCGGCAGCCGCACGCGATCCGTCACCTCGGCCACGGTGCCGATGCCGGCGTAGTCGTTCTCGTGGCGCGGGACGAGGAGAACACGATCTTCCGGTCCCACATCGACCGTCAGCGTCACGCTCATGTTCGGGAAGACGACGATGTCCTCCAGCGGAACGAGCAACAGCTTGCTCACGTCAACCAACTCCTTCTCTTACTTCCTCGTCAGCACTAAGTACAAAAAAGATAGCTGATGCGATTGGCGCCCTGCCTCATCCGAGCCAAGAGCCTCAAGTTCGGCTCCGCAGTGCCGATCACACGTTGCAGAACCGTGCCCGCACGCCTCCGCCTGCCCATCGCGCTCGTCCTGTGCCTCACCCTCTCGGGGGCGATCGGCCTCGTCGCGGCGTCGTCGGTCGCGCTTGCCTTGCTCGCCCTGGGTGTCGGGCTCGCGGTTGCCCTGATGCTGCTCGTGTTCGCGCTCACGAGCCCGGCGCGTCCCTTCGCAGCGCGACTGGCGACGGCGGTTGCGGCGGAGCCCGATCCGATCGAGCTCTTCTCGATCGTGGCCGCGGAGGCGAGCGTGGAGCTAGACGCTCCCGAGGTGACCGTCGTCCGCTTCGAGCCCGCCGGCTTCGGCACGGTTGTCGGCGGCTGGCACGCACAGGGTACGCCGACTGCGGTTCCGGGGACGACCGTCGACCTCGACGCCTCGACGGTCGCCGGCCGGATCTACGCCAACGGCCGCCCCGCGCCTGGTGGCGCGCCGATCCGCATCGGCAACAAGCCTTGGGGAGTGCTCGTCGGCGAGAGCGTCGCGGCCGATCGGCTCGTCGCCGTCGCGGATGCCGCGGCCGGTGCCCTCGCCTACGCCGACGCGTGCGCGCGGCTGAGCCTGCTCGGGACGCGCGACCCGCTCACGAACCTGCTCGACCACCGCATCTTCCATGAGCAGCTGCGAGCCGAGGTCCGCCGCGCCCGGCGCCACGATCGAGCGCTCTCGCTCGTGCTCGTCAACCTGGACGGCTTCCGTCGCCTGAACCAGGCGCACGGCCGGTTCGCCGGCGACCGCATCCTGGGGGAGACCGCATACCGCCTCGCGGCGTCGGTGCGCCAGGGGGAGATCGTCTCGCGCATCGGTGCAGATCACTTCGCTTGGATCCTCCCGGAGACGGAGGGCCTGAACGGCTGGATCGCCGCCGAGCGCGCCCGCCGGTCGATCTCTTCGACTCCGTTCGCGGGCGTCGGCAACGTGACCGCGTCGGCGGGTGTGATCGACCTCGTTGACGTCGACGATGCCGACGAGCTGCTCGCGCTGGCCGGGTTGGCGCTCGTGCGCGCGAAATCCTCCGGCGGCGATGCCACGTTCCGTTATTCGGACGACCTCTTGCGGACGGCGGACGATCCTCGTGACGAGCGTGGGCTGAGGCACCTGCGTGAGCTTGCACGCGAGCTCGACGCCGAGGGCCGCGACTAGCCGAAGCGCCTCCGGCCGAGCGCCGCGATCTCTCCCGCGAGCACGTCGGCTGAGCTGCCCAAGCCGCCCGGCGACCAGGTCATCACGGCGGCGACGAAGGCGCCTCCGGGCCAGAGTACGAGCCCCGCATCGTGGCGCGAGGTCGCCAGCCAGCCGCCCTTGTGCAACAACGTCACCGGCCCGACGAGCGACCGGCCGAGCTTCCCGCGGTCGCCGACAGCGGCCAGGAGCCACAACAGGTGCCGCGCCTCGGAGGGCGAGACGCCGAGCTGCGGGAGCGGCCCTTTACCGCCCGCGGCGAGGAAGACAGCCTGAAACAGGCGCGCCAGATCCGCCGCGCTCGTGTACTTGCCCTGGCCGAACGACGGCTGGCCCTCGACCCGGATCGGGATCGGCGTCACGCCTGCCAGCTTGCGGAACGGACTCGGCAGGTAGCCGCCATACATGAGGGAGTCCGTCAGGCCGAGCTTCCACATCGTCTCGTTCACGATCCCCGAGCCGGCGCCGGTCGACCCGCCGAGCCAGACCTCGAGGTCGTTCGCCGACTCGTTGTGCGACTCGACCAGCATGCGGCGGAGCAGGAGGTGCAGCCGGGATCCCGCCGAGGGCTTTCCGTCGTGCCGTCCCAGCACCGCAACTGCGATCGCGAGCTTCAGCGTGGACGCGGCGGGAAAGCGGGCGGCGGCGTTCCAAGCGGCCCCGCGACCGGTGCGCAGATCCTGGAGGTACACCGCGCTCGTGCCACGGAACCCGCTAACGAGTGTCCGGATCTCCTGCGCGAGGGCCGCGTCGAGCCTGGCCCGCACGGCTCGAGGAGCCGCTCCCGGCTGGAGCCCGTACACGTCGGCGACGGTCCCGGACGCCCGCCGGCCGACAGAATCGACCGCGGTGACGCGGACCGTCACCTCGCGCGGCGGCAGCTCGACGGTGAGGGTGAAGCGGCGCCCCCGCAGGCGACGGTCGGCGAGCACTCGCTCGCCGACTCGGACGATCACGCGCCGGGTTCCCTCTGGCGCCGTCCCGGCGACCCGACCGAACGACGCCTCGCGGGGAGCGGGCGCGACGATTGCAGGCGGCGGCAGCACAGGAGCGTCGAGCATCGTTGCAGCTTCTAACACGATCGCGGCGCCCGGCGTGCGCCGCCGGCTCGGAGCTCCATCGTGTTGGTAGCTCCTACATCATGCTCGCCTCGTAGCCTTCGCTGATGGCCGTGCTGGCTCACCTCGACCTGGACGCCTTCTACGCGGCGGTCGAGGAGCTCGAGCAGCCTGACCTGCGAACCAGGCCGCTCGTCGTCGGTGGCGATCCGCGGGGGCGCGGCGTCGTCTCGACCGCGAACTACGTCGCCCGACGCTTCGGGATCCGCTCGGCGATGAGTTGCGCAGAAGCGCTCCGGCGCTGTCCGCACGCCGTCTTCGTTCGGCCCCGCCACACCCTCTACGGCGAGTACTCCCAGGCGGTGTGGACGGCAGTCGGGGAGGTCGTGCCGAGGTTCGAGAGGGTCGGCCTCGACGAGGGCTATCTCGACTTTGGAGACCTTGCGCGCGACTTCACTCGTGCTCGTGTCGTTGCCGAGGCGGTACAGACCTCTGTCGGAGCGGCCACCAGCCTCACGTGCTCCCTGGGCGTGGCGCCTACCAAGGTTGTCGCGAAGGTCGCCTCCGACCGGCGCAAGCCCGGTGGCATCACGGTGGTGCCAGCAGGAAGCGAAGCCGCCTTCCTGGCGCCCTTCCCCGTCCGCGCGCTCCCCGGTGTGGGCCCCCGCGCCGAACAGCGGCTTGCGGCAGCCGGCATCACCTCGGTCGGCGCGCTCGCAGCGCTGCCGGACGAGGACCTGCGCGCGCTCCTCCCGGGGTCGGTGGGCCGCATCCTCCGTGACCGCGCGTGCGGCATCGATGCGCGCGGGCTTGCGGGCTCGACCGAGCGCGGCTCGATCTCCGTCGAAGAGACGTTCGAGCGCGACGTCCACGAGCGCCCGCTGCTGCACGCCGAGCTGCGCCGGATGGCGGAAGAGCTCGGGCAGCGGTTGCGGAAGAAGGGCCTGTCGGCGCGAACCGTAACGGCGAAACTTCGTTACGCCGACTTCTCGATCCGCAGCCGGTCGGCGAGCCTGAACGTCGGCATCGACGACGCGGGGAAGCTCGGCGAGCTCGCCTGCTCGCTGCTCGACCGCGGTCTGCGCGACCGACCGGGCGCGCTTCGCCTCGTCGGCGTCGGCGTCTCCGGCCTCTCTGACTTTCGCCAGCTCAGCCTGGAGGACTAGCGAGACGGTCGGCCAGGTCGGCGTGCCCCGCCGCTCGGGCGAGGTCGGCCGCGGACGCTCCGTCGTCGTTCCGTGCGGCCGGATCGGCCCCTCGCTCGAGGAGCAGCTCGACGCTCGGTCGGTCTCCGTTCTGCGCCGCCGAGTGAAGCGGAGTGAAGCCGCCTCGCTGCCGCACATCTACCTCTGCCCCGCGCTCGACCAAGAGCTTCACGATCTCGGCGTGTCCGCCCGCAGCGGCGCTGTGGAGCGGCGCCACCCGGAGGCTCTGGCTACGGGCGATCACGTCGAGCTCGGCACCGCGGTCGAGCAGGAGCTCCGCCGCATCTCGCTGACCGAAGTACGCAGCGAGGTGCAACGGCGTGAAGCCGTCGGCTGACCAAGCTGAGGCGAGACTTGGCTCGGCGTCAACGAGCTCGGCGAGTCCGCGAGTCCGACCCACCGCGGCCGCGTCGAAGACGTCGAGGGCAGGGTTGGCGTCGAGGAGCGCCGCCACGAGCTCGTCGGCTCCGCGATAGGTTGCGCAGAGGACGGCCGAGAGGCCTTCTTCGTTCCGCGCAGCCGCCAGCTCCGGGCGTAGGCGGAGCAGCTCGCGCAGGCGCTCGACATCACCGCCGCGGATCGCTTCGAAGAGCTCGCTGGTCATGGCGCCACTATGCCCGCCGCAGCAGCGGCCGCGTTAGGCAGGTAGGTCCGCCGTCACCCTTGTGTGAGATCTCGTTGCCTTTGTAGACAACAACGTCCACACCTGCGCGTTGCATCAACCGCCGCGTGCCGTCGTTGCCCTCGAGTGCCAGCGCGCGGCGCGGCCCGAGGGCCAGGACGTTCGGCCCCATTGTCTCGAACTCCTCGTCGGGCACCTCGACGGTCGCGATCCCGCGCTCGGAGAGGAGCTCGAGCAGCCGGACCGGCGCGAGCCGCGGATAGACGAGCGCGAGATCGACGTCGAGCGGCGAGATCAGGCTCATCAGGTGCATCACCTCCGCTTCGCCGTTCCAGTGCGGCAAGTCGTAGGAGTGCGTCTCGGCGTCGGGGAACACCGCAGCGAGCTGCTCGGCGCCCGAGGCGTTCGTGCGGTAACCGCGGCCGACCAGGAGCGTCCGCTCGTCGAGCCAGATGGTGTCGCCGCCCTCGACGGTTCCGGGCGCCTCGATGCGGGCGGCAACCGGAACGCCGGCCGCCTCGAGGTCGGCCGCGAGCGCTTCGGGCTCGCCCAGCCGCCCCGCCTTGCCGGGACGGAGCAGCACAGCGCCGTCGTCGCCGACAAGCAGCGGGTCGTAGGCATAGATCGCATCCGGGTTGCCGGCCTCGCCGGCAGCCACGATCACCTCCGCGCCGGCACCTTCGAGGATGGCGCAGAGCGCCTCGTGCTCAGCAGCGGCAGCGGCAGCGTCGGGCTCGGAACGCCAGCCGTACTCGCGCCAGCGGGCCGAGTCGGCGGGCTGCGGCGGCCGTACGAGCACCCGCCGCAGCGTCGCCGTCATCGACCGGCAGCCGTACGGGTTCAGGGACGCCGGGAGCGAAGTCATGGGAGACGGAAGGCGAGCTCGCCGAGCCGCCGGTAGCCCGCGACGGACGGGTGATCCCCGTCCGAGGTCCATTCGTCGCGCATCCGTCCCTCCTCGTCCGGATGCTCGAGCGTGGCGTAGAACGGGAGGACGGGCACACCCTCGTCGCGCGCCAGCTCGTCGATCAGCTCGTTCAGGCGGGAGATCGGCTCCTGCGCCGCCGGCCAACCCCGGTTCCAGGGAAGCACGTTTGCGATCGTGACCCGCAGGCCGAGCTCCTTCCCGCGACGCACCATCGAGCGGAGGTTCTCTGCAGCCGGCTCGACGTCGCGACCCTGTGCGATGTCGTTGATGCCGCCCTGCACGACGAGCACCTCGGCGCCGCCCGCGCAGCGCTCGAGCCGCTCGGCGATCTCGTCCGTGCGCTCACCCCAGACGCCGCAGTTCCGGAAGCTAAGGCGCGCGTCCTTCCGCGCCGCCCAGTATTCCCACTGGCTCTGCTCGTCGAGGTCGTCGCCGTAGGAGGCACGGACGTCCGGATCGGGATCCCAGTACGGGGAGCCCGCGTGAATCGAGTCGCCGAGGGCCGCAACGACGATCGTCCCCTGCTCGTTCACCGTCTCCACCTCTCCTCCGTCGGGCCGGCCGCACCCGGCGAGCGCCAGGGCGAGCGCCGGGGCGAGCAGAGCGTAGAGGAGGACGCGCGTGCTCACACCTCACGCTAGGAGCTGCCGCTGGCGGGCGATCGCGGCGAGGACGGCGTCCACGTCGTCCTCCGTGTTGTAGAGGTGGAGCGAGACGCGCAGGTTCGAGTCGCGCTCGGAGGTGACGATGCCGCTGTGCGCGAGCGCCGCAACGAGCCCCGGTGCGTCGGTGGACCGGATGCAGACGAGCGGGCCGTCAGGCGCTGCTGCGACCGCGGCGCCGAGCTCGTCGAGACCCTCGCACAACCGCGTCGCCAAGCTGCGGATGTGCGCCTGGATCTGCGGCACGCCCACCTCAGCGATCAGATTGACGCCCGCGAGGCCCGCGTAGATGTTCGGCACCGGCGGCGTGCCCGCGTCAAACCGGCGAGCGCTCGCGTGCGGTCGGTATCGCTCGATCTGCATGTCGAAGACGTTCTCGTCGGCGAACCAGCCGGTCTGTGTCGGCAGCAGCTCGGTGACGAGGCCCGGCCGGCACGCCAGGAACGCGAGCCCCGCCGACGCGAGCAGGTACTTGACTGTTCCGCCGACGACCACGTCGCCCGCTTCCGCAGCCTGGAGCGGCAACGCGCCGATTCCCTGGTACCCGTCGACCAGCATCAGCGCGCCGTGCTCGCGCGCGATCCCGTAGATCGCGTGGACATCGTGCACCGCGCCGGTGCGGTACGAAACGAAGGTCGCGCACACGAGCGCCGTTCGCTCGTCGACGGCCGCCGCGTACGACTCCGGATCGGCCGCCACGTGCACCACCTCAGCGCCACGCAGCTCCTGCGCGTGTGCGATCTGGCCGATCGTCGGGAACTCGAGCTCGGAG
>Ga0136616_10000301_pt1 | contig 21886 bp, 18 predicted proteins | sample AntDrymUQ2992106_2_FD_106648 | JGI IMG/M metagenome (GOLD analysis project Ga0136616, IMG submission 106648) | Polar desert sand microbial communities from Dry Valleys, Antarctica - metaG UQ299 (21.06) | ecosystem: Environmental > Terrestrial > Soil > Desert | place: Antarctica: Dry Valley... | reverse complement strand
GAGTTCTCGAACACGGGCGCGAGCTCGTACTGGTTGGGCGCGACCTCGTTGTGGCGCGTCTTGACCGGCACGCCGAGCTTCGCGAGCTCGCGCTCGGTCTCCATCATGCAGGCGAGGATCCGCTCCGGGATCGAGCCGAAGTAGTGCTCGTCGAGCTCGTGGCCCTTCGGCGGCTTGGTGCCGAACAGTGTGCGTCCCGTCGTGATCAGGTCGGGGCGCTCGTAGTAGTACTGCTCGTCGATCAGGAAGTACTCCTGCTCGGGACCGACGGTCGTGAAGACGCGCGAGGCGTCGTGATCGCCGAGCAGGCTCAGCGCGCGGATCGCCGAGCGTGACAGCGCGTCCATCGAGCGCAGCAGCGGGATCTTCGTGTCCAGGGCCTCGCCCGTCCAGGAGACGAACGCGGTCGGGATGCACAGCAGCGCCCCGTTGGGGTTCTCCATGATGAACGCTGGCGAGGTCGGGTCCCACGCCGTGTAGCCGCGGGCCTCGAACGTCGCGCGGATCCCGCCGGTCGGGAACGACGAGGCGTCAGGCTCGCCCTGGATGAGCTCCTTGCCGGAGAACTCGGCGATCGCGTTGCCGTCGCCCGTCGGGCCGTAGAAGGAGTCGTGCTTCTCGGCTGTCATGCCGGTCAGCGGCTGGAACCAGTGCGTGTAGTGGGTCGCGCCCTTCTCGAGCGCCCAGCCCTTCATCGCCTGGGCGACGGAGTCGGCCAGCGCCGTGTCGAGCGCCTCCCCCTTGGCGAGCGACGTCTGCAGCGCCTTGAAGACGTGCTTGGGCAGTCGGGCACGCTGGACTTCGGTGCTGAAGACGTTGGCGCCGAAGATCTGGTTGCTGGGCACGGTCAGGTCCGGCGAGCCGAGCGCGCCCCCGTTGGCGCTCCACTGCGCGGCCGTCACGTTCTGCTGCCTGATTCTGCTCATGGTCCTCCTCGGTGTGAACGCGGATGACTGTAACCGGGCGCCGACCCCCGCGGCCTTGTCCAGCCGGACAGGCAGCGGCAGTCGCGATTGTCCACGGCGGCGCGCGCCCGCGCCAATACCCCGTGGAGAAGTCGATCGAGCGATCTTTCGACAGCGGGACAAAGACTGGGCACCGGTGGCCATCGACCATGAGCCTCGATGACGGCTGCACCCAATCGAGGAGGACGCATGAGACGGACGATGGCGCGCAAGGTGCTGCCCGCGGTAGGGGCCGGGCTGCTTGCAGTGCTCGCACTACCCGGGAGCGCATCCGCGGACACGCTGGAGGCCGCCGGCAACGGCGTGCTGCCGGACTCCGTCGGCTTCAACTCGATGTGGGTCATCGTCGCCGGCATGGTCGTGATGTTCATGCAGGCCGGCTTCATGCTGCTGGAGATCGGGTTCTCGCGCCAGAAGAACGCCGGCACGATCGCCGCGAAGATCCTCACGAACTTCTCGATCGCTGCAGTCTGCTGGTACGTCGTCGGCTTCGCGCTCGCGTTCGGCAAGGAACCCGGCGGGCTGACGGGGCTGATCGGCGGCACCGGCTTTCTGCTGCGCGACTTCGGCGATCCCATCGAGGCCTTCCCGGTCATGGGCTTCTCCAACGTCACCGTCGAGGCCAAGTTCTTCTTCCAGTTCGTCTTCTGCGCCGTCTCGCTCGCGATCGTGTGGGGCTCGACGCTCGAGCGCATCAAGTTCGGCGTGTACATCATCTACGCGACGGTCTTCGCGTCGTTCATCTATCCGATCGGCGCGCACTGGGTCTTCGGCGGCGGCTTCCTGCAGACCGGTGACTGGCTGGGCACGGGCATCGCCGGCATGCAGGACTTCGCCGGCTCGACCGCGGTGCACCTGATCGGCGCGACCGGCGCGCTTGCCGCGCTGCTGCTGCTCGGGCCGAGGAAGGGCAAGTACGGCGCCGACGGCAAGCCGCGAGCGATCCCGGGCCACAACATGCCGCTGTTCGGCCTCGCCGTCCTGATCCTCTGGCTGGGCTGGTTCGGCTTCAACGGCGGAACGGCGCTCAACATCCAGGACGGGCGCTTCCCCGAGATCATCATCATCACGAACATCGCCGCCGCCTGTGGCGTGCTCGGGGCCCTGTTCATGTCGCGCATGCTGCAGAAGACGCTCGACATCGGCATGGCCGGAAACGGCGCGATCGGCGGCCTCGTCGCCATCACCGCGCCGTCGGGCTACGTCGAGCTGTGGGCGGCGCTGCCGATCGGGCTGATCGCGGGTCTGCTCGTCCCGCCCTGCGTGCTGGCGATCGACAAGAAGCTCGACGATCCCGTCGGTGTGCTGACCGCGCACGGTATCTGCGGCATCTGGGGCACGATCTCCTGCGGGTTCTTCACGTCGCCACGGCTGGCGGAATACAACGCCTTCGGCGATCCGGCGGGCGGCTTGTTCTACTCGGGCTCGCTCGCGCAGCTCGTCGCCCAGGTGGTCGGCTTCATGGTCGCGTTCTCGTTCGTGTTCGCCATGAGCTACGCCACCTTCTTCCTGATCAAGAAGACGTATGGCCTACGCGTCACCGAAGAGGAAGAGGACGCCGGACTGGACATCTCCGAGCACGGCATGTACGGCTACCCCGAGCAGTTCATTCCGCCGGCTGAGCTGATCGGGTACGGCGGTGGGCCATCCTCCACTGTGCCGCCGGCACCCCTGCCCGCGCTTGCCACGAAGGAGAGCACCGCATGAAGATGGTCATCGCATACATCCGACACGAGGCGTTCGAGCCGATACGAACGGAGCTTCTCGCGCTCGGGTTCCCGTCGCTGTCGATCAGCGAGGTCAAGGGCTCCGGCCGCCAGAAGGGCATCACCGAGCGCTACCGCGGAGCCGAGCTGACCAACTACCTGCGCCCGAAGGTGAAGATCGAGTGCGTCGTCGCGACGAAGGACCTCATGACGATCGTCGACACCATCCTCAAGCACGGGCGGACCGGTGCCGTCGGTGACGGGAAGGTCTTCGTCCTGCCGGTCGAGGAGGCCTACCGGATTCGCACCGGCGAGTCCGGTGAGGACACGCTGCAGGCACATCCGGACGCGGCGACCGCCCCGACCGGCTGAGCGATGCGCTCCGCCGGCCCGCACGTGCTCGTGGGCGGTTGCCCGAGCGTGCAGCGACTCACGGGCCGCGCCGCTGAGGTGTGTTGAGGGTGGTCGCCCCGATCGCGGCTACCCTCGTCGAGCGGCTGAGGGGAGTGCATCTGCGGATGGTCGACGCGGTCCTCGCCGGTGACGGCCTGGAACGTGTCGCCGAGTTGGCCGCCGAGGCCGTCGGCGGCTCGGTGGCGATCGTCGTGCCGCGCCTGGGCAGCGCGGTGATCGCGCCGCACGGCACCTCCGCGACCGGCCGGCTGCCGGAGCTGCGCCGCTACGTCGCCGACTGCGTCGCCGATCGCCCCGCCAACCCGCCGCGCGGCGTGGCGGTGGAGATCCCGATCGCCTCCGGCGACGAGATGGTCGGCTGCGTGCTGCTGCTCGACGGCGCCACCGCCGCGGCGGGAGAGGCGTCGGAGTACCTGCACCTCGCCGCCGTCGCCTCGCTGACCGAGGTCGCGGTCGAGGAGGCGCGCGACGAGGTCGAGCAGAACCTGCGCGGCTCGTTCCTGGAGGACCTGCGCGCGAGCGCCGGACTGGCCCCCGACGAGATCGTGCGGCGCGCGGCGCGCCTGGGCTGCGATCTCAGCCACGGCGCGGTGGCGCTGTGCGCCGAGCTGCACACCGACCGCCCCCGTCACGTCGTCGCGACGATCTCCGAGGACGTCCCGGGCGCCCTCGCCCAGCACATGGAGGGCGTCGGCGGCAGCTCGCAGGGCGGGCGCGTGTACGCGCTGCTGCCGGCGCTCGCCGGCGACAACGCCGCCGAGACGGCGCTCGCCGCCGCCGCGCGGCTGGCGACGCGGCTGCAGCGCCACGGCACCGTCGGCCTGTCCTCGTTCTACGCCGAGCCTGGCGAGCTCGGGCGCGCGGTGCAGGAGGCCGAGCTCGTCCTCGACGTGCTGACCGTCTCGGGCGAGCCGATCGCCGAGGACATCAACCAGGGCACGTACCGCCTGCTGTTCAGGGTGCTCGCGTCGCACCCCGAGGAGGTGCGCTCCTTCTATGAGGACACGGTGGCGCCGGTCGTCCGCTACGACGACCAGTACCGCACCGACCTCGTCGGCACGCTGGAGGCCTACCTCGCCGCGAACTGCCACATGAGCGCGACGGCGGCGGCGATCCACGCCCACCGCCACACGGTCGCCTACCGGCTGGAGCGCGTACGTGACCTGACGGGGCTTGACCCGATGCAGTCCGAGGATCGCGAGCGCCTCGGGCTAGGCCTGAAGGCCTACCGCATCATCGCGCCGCGCCTGCCGCGCTGACGGCTACACGTTGGCGGTGTGGGCGAGCGCCTGGGGAGCGATCTGCAGGCGCATCCCCTCGATACGCTCGCGCTGCGACTCGCCCCTGGAGATGAGCTCGTCGAGGTCGTAGCTCTTGAGGGTGGGATAGGCGTCCTCGACGGTCTTCAGCGCCTTCCACATGCAGACCTTGCCCTCGACGCCCATCGAGAGCGTCTCGAGCGTGATGAACGCGTTGAGCTCGTCGTCGTCTCCGCCGACGAACTTCGGCGCCATCATCTTCGAGCCGATCTCGGCGGCGGCGGTCTTCGTCGCGCTCTCCTGCACGCCGAGCTCCGCGATCAGGCGCTCGAGTGTCTCGTGATCGGCCTTGATCTCGCTCGTGAGCTCACCGAAGAAGGCGCCGTGCTCGTCGGATCGATGCTCGTCGGCCGCCATCTCCGCAAGGTTCAGACCCGCCGTAGCGCCGGCGATATGGTCGGTGAGGTAGACCTCGAGCCCCTTGTACGCCATGTTCGTCCCTCCGATGATCGCGTGTACGGAAAGGACCTACCCGGCTACCCGCGATCTACTCCTGGCGCCGTACGGCTCCCGAGCGCGGATCGACGCGCGTCCTGGCCGGCTCGTCGGTGACGCGCACGGTCAGCGAGCCGCGCGGAACGCCGCCGCCGGCGAGCTGCGCGCGACCGCCGCCCACGGTCGCGGGGGCGATCTCGTAGGAGAGCTCGTGCGTGCCGGCGACGACCGGCGTGACCTCCCAGCGCAGCGTCGCGGTGGCATCCGGCTCCAGGCGCCCGGCGGTCCAGGTGTCCTCGAACGCGGTCGCCGCGCCGGCCGGGTCGCGGTCGACGATCCACAGGTCGCGCCCGAAGTCGGCGTCGCGCGGCCCGCCGGAGCGGTCGGTGAAGCCGCGCACCGCGACGGTGAGGTCGGGGATCGCGCGGGCGCCGGTGTTGCGGACGCTGACGACGAGCGCGCTGCGCTGCGCGAGGTGCTGCTTCGGCGCAAACGACGCGCGCCGCACGTCGACGACGTAGGTGCCGTCGGGGGCCGCGGCGTCGCGTCGCTCGCCACCGCAACCGGCGACGGCCAGCATCGCTGCGGCTGCCGCGGCGCATGCGCAGTGGTTCGCCTGGGCCCTCCTCACAGCGGCGCCAACGTACCACGGGTCATGGCAGCGACCCGCCGCCTCCCCCAGTAGCGACTGGCGGCGGGATCCCCGCTCCCCTAGGCTGCGGGCAACGCGCGGGAGAGCGTCGCAGCCCGAGAAGTGAGGAGACCAGCACCGATGGTTCGCAGCGTCGCCGATCGAGCGTTTCTTCCGACGAAGACCCTGCTCGAAGAGGTCGGGGACATGATGATCCTCACGGGCAAGACGATCGTGTCAGCGCTGCGCCCGCCGTATCCCTACGGCGGCGAGTTCGTCAACCAGTTCCTCTTCGCGTTGAAGCTCTGCTGGTTTCCGCTGCTCGTCTCGACCGTTGCCTTCGGGTACGGCGCGCCGGGTCTGCAGGCGGCGAACTTCCTCGTCCTGTTCGGCGCGATCGACCGCCTCGGCGGCTTCTTCGTGCTCGCGTCGATCCGCGAGTTCGCGCCGTTCGTCACCGCGATCGTGCTGGCCGGCGTGGCGGGCACCGCGATCACCGCTGACCTCGGCGCGCGCAAGATCCGCGAGGAGCTCGATGCCCTGCAGGTGCTCGGTGTCGATCCCATCAAGAACCTCGTCGTGCCGCGCTTCCTGGCGCTCATGCTCGTGACCGGCCTGTTCAACGTCTACGCGCTGCTGTTCGGCGTCTTCGGCGGCGTGCTGGCGACGCTCGTCAACGGTGCGCCGCTGGGCGGCTTCTGGGCGACGTTCTTCGGACAGGCGTCGCTGACGGACCTGTGGGGATCGACGCTGAAGACGACGTTGTTCGGGGCGATCATCGCGATCGTGTGCTGCTACAAGGGGATGACGGCATCCGGCGGGGCGGAGGGCGTCGGCCGGGCGGTCAACCAGGCGGTGGTGATCGCCTTCCTGGGCATCTTCGCGTTCAACTACGTGTTCACCCAGACGCTCCTGGCGACGAGCCCAGAGCTCGCCAACCTGCGCTAGTGCTTCGTCTCGTAACAGGGTTTCGGGCGGACTGTTATGAGACGGAGCACTAGTGGGCCCTCTCGCCGCCCCGATCCCCACCGAGGACCGGGTGGCCTGATGGGCGGCGGCTGGACAGCGGTTCCGCGCGACTGGATCGCCAACGCCGGAGCGATCGCAAAGTTCGCCGGTCGGATCCTCGGCGAGGTCTACGGCCTGCGCGTGTTTCGCTTCCTCGGCGAGGCGCTGCGCCAGGCCGGCATCCTGATCGTCTCCTCGACGCTCGTCATCTGGGGCCTCGTGTTCATCATCGGCCTGCAGTGCGGGATCGAGGGCGCGTACTTCAACCGCTCGGTCGGCAACCCCGCCTACGCCGGCGTCTTCGCGGCCTGGTGTGACCTGCGCGAGCTCGTGCCCTACGCCTTCGGCTACATGATGGCCGCGAAGGTCGGCACCGGGATCGTTGCCGAGCTGGGCTCGATGCGGATCTCCGACGAGATCGACGCGCTCGAGGTCATGGGCATCAGCTCGATCACGTTTCTGTGCGCGACGCGCCTGTTCGCCGCCTGGCTCGTGCTGCCGTTCGTCTACATCGCGTCGATCGGGGCCGGCTTCCTGGCCTCGTACATCGCCGTCGTCCAGCAGATCGGCGAGGTCTCCAGCGGCGGGTACTTCCTGATCTTCTGGATGTTCCAGAACCCACCCGACCTGCTCTACAGCCTGACGAAGGCGATGGTGATGGCCACGGCGATCGTGCTCGTCGGGTGCTATTACGGCTACAACGCGGGCGGTGGCCCCGTCGGCGTGGGCACGGCGACGGCGAAGTCGATGGTGTTGAACATCGTGCTGGTGCACCTGATCGGGATGCTCGGCACCCAGCTGTTCTGGGGCGCGAATCCACGCGCTCCGATCGGGGGATGAGACGATGAGCGTGCGGGTTGGCACAGGCAAGGGCAACGAGGGTGAGCAGGCTCAACCGGGAAAGACGGGCGGCGTCGCGAGCGCGACGCGTGACGTCCGGTCGGCAACGAGCGCGGGAGAGGACATGACGAAGACCGGGGAAGACCTCGCGGCGGCTGCGGCGAAGGCCGCGGCCGCGTCCGCCGAGGCATACGAGCGGTTCGTGGCGCAGGCCAAGGCCGTCGTGGCGGGGGCCACGTCGGCGGCCGAGAAGGTCGTGGAGAAGGCCGAGACGGCGGTCGATCAGCTTCCGAGCGCCGCGGGCTTCCGACACGGCGTGATCCGTCGGCTCGGGCGCGACGACCAGCCCGACGCGGCGCCAGCGTACGAGAAACACAGCGCTGCGGCCGCCGCGCCGCAGGCCACCGAGCCCGAAACGCCGACCACGCCGGATCACGCGACCCAGGCGGCCGAGGCCGCCGCGCAACCGGCTGCTGCCTACGAGCACCATGGGCCCGAGACGCAGACTCAGAGCGAACCGACCGAGGGAGACACGGGGGACCAGATGACCGAGACCGACAGCGATACCACGGCCGCGGAGAGCACAGCCGCTGCCACACCCCAGCGGATCAAGCTGGGCGGAGCGACGTACGGGGGCGCCGGAGGCGCGACTGCCGAACCCGAGGCGCCTGCGGAGCCTGAGGCGGCGGCGGAGCCTGAGGCGGCGGCGGAGCCTGCGGAGGCGGAGCCCGCGGAGCCCGCGGAGGCTGAGGAGCCCGCCTCGGCGACGAGCGGTGCCGGCCACGGCGCGATCCGCTTTCGCGAGCGGGTGCCGGCGCTGGTGCCCGAGCCCGAGCCCGAGGCGGAGGCCGAGCCCGAGGCGGAGGCGGAGGCGGAGGCGGAGGCCGAGGCTGCGGGGGACCATCCCGAGCCGAAGGCCGAGGCCGCAGAACCCGAGCCCGAGCCCGAGCCCGCTGCGGGGAGTGTCGGCCACGGCACGATCCGCTTGCGCCAGCCGCAGGCTGCACCCGCCCCCGCCCGGGCGGAGGAGCCGGCCGTCGAGGAGCCGACCGCCGAGGAGCCGGCCGCCGAGGCCGAGCCCGCGGCGCCCGAGGCTGAGGCCGCACCCGCGCCCCAGGCCTCCGGCGAGATCGCCCATCTGGAGGAGGAGGCCAAGGCCGCCGCCGCGGCGGCGTACGAGGCCTACAACGTCGGGCACGGGCAACGGCCGGCGTCCAACGCCGCGGACCTGCTGACCGCCGCTGCCGAGGCCGCGAGGAAGCTCGCCGAGGCGAAGGGGAGCTGACCGGCAGGGCGCCGGTCTACGCTACGCGGCAAGCGCGATGTCGACGACTCCCAGCAGCCACGACGACGAGTACCGCTGGCACATGGGCCTGAAGCGCCCCCACGGCTCCCAGGACGCCGTGGAGTTCATCGACGTCCACAAGTCGTTCGGCCGCAACAAGATCCTGCGCGGCCTGAACATGAGCATCCCCGAGGGCAAGATCTCGATGATCCTGGGGCCCTCGGGAACGGGCAAGTCGGTCTGCATCAAGCACATGGTCGGGCTCCTGTATCCCGACCAGGGCGACGTGCTCGTGCACGGCGAGTCGGTCCCGGGCATGGAGGACGACCAGCTCTTCAAGATGCGCCAGAAGTTCGGCGTGCTGTTTCAGGACGGGGCGCTGTTCGGCTCGATGAACGTGTTCGACAACGTGTGCTTTCCGCTGCGCCAGCACACGGAGAAGAGCGAGGAGGAGATCGGCGAGATCGTCAACGGGCGGCTCGCCGAGGTCGGTCTGCAGGATGCGCACGACAAGATGCCCAACGAGCTGTCGGGGGGGATGCGCAAGCGCGCGGGCTTCGCACGCGCGCTTGTGCTCGACCCCGACATCGTGCTGTTCGACGAGCCCGACTCCGGGCTGGATCCGGTGCGTACCGCGCTCCTGGGCGAGCTCATCCAGGAGATCCACGAGCACATGATGGGCGAGGCCGCCAAGCGCGGGACGCCGGCGCCGGCGTTCACGCTCATCACCCACGACATCATGACCGCGCGCCGTGTCGCCGAGCACATCTCGGTCCTCTGGAAGGGGAAGATCGTCGAATCGGGCCCGGCCGAGGAGCTGTTTGAGTCCGACAACCAGTTCGTGCGCCAGTTCCTGACGGGGGAGTCGCAGGGCCCGCTCGGGATGGAGTGAGGCGCGCGCGCCTGTACGGCGCGTAGCCTGCCTGCACGGTGAAGGACATACGCCCGCTGTACCGCACCGTCGCGCTCGCGGCCAGGCGGCCCGCGCTCGTGCTCGCGCTGACCGCCCTGCTCGCCCTCGGCGGGCTCGCGCTCGCCGTCCAGCTCAGACCCGACGCGGGCACCGACACGCTCGTCGGCACCGACAGCCCGGCCTACGAGGCGACCGCGACCTACCGCGAACGCTTCGGCGACGACCCGATCATCGTGCTCGTCCGCGGACCGCTGACGAAGCTGCTGCTCACCCAGGATCTCGAGCGGCTGATCGGCCTCGAGGGCTGCATCTCGGGCAACGTCCCCGCCGGCGTGACGCCGCGCGGCGGAGCCGGCGGACCGTGCGGGCAGCTTGCGGCGACGAAGCCCGTCAAGGTCGTCTTCGGACCCGGGACGTTCATCGCCGAGGCCGTGCGCCAGCTCGGCGGCGGCTTCGCCCGCCGCGCCGCCGAGAACCAGCGGCGCGCCACGGCCGCGGCGCGCACGGCCCGCCGCGTCGCGCGCCGCCGGGGCCTGGACGCCGGTGCCGTGCACCGCGTGGGTGTCGCCGCCGGGAACCGCGTCGAAGCCGACTTCCAGCGCGAGGTGGTCGACCTCGCGGTGCGCTACGGCCTCAGCGCCATCCCGCGTCTCGACGACCCGAGCTTCGTCTCGACGCTCGTCTTCGACCCCACCCGCCCCGCGGGCACGCCGAAGCGCAAGTTCGCCTACCTGTTTGCCTCCAAGGACCGCCGACCGGGGCAGGTGGCGCTCGTCCAAGTGCGTCTGCAGGCCGGGCTCGACGACGCGCAGCGGGCGGCGGCGCTGAAGCTCGTCCGCGCCGCCGTCAGGATGCCGGAGTGGCAGCCGCGCAACGGCGCGCGGTACACGGTCACCGGCGCGCCGGTCGTGGTGACCGACCTGACGGCGTCGATCACGTCCTCGATGTGGATCCTGCTCGTCGCGGTGCTGCTCGTGATGGCGCTGACGCTCGGGCTCGTCTTCGCCGGCCGCCCGCGGCTGCTGCCGCTCGCCGTCGCGCTGGCGGCAGCGGCGCTGACGTTCGGCGCGCTGTCGCTGTTCGGCGCGTCGCTGACGATGGCATCGATCGCGGTACTCCCGGTGCTGATCGGTCTCGCGGTCGACTACGCGATCCAGCTGCAGGCGCGCATCCAGGAGGAGCAGCAGGGCGGCGAGCTCGGTGCCGCCGCAGCGGCTCGCCGCGCGGCGCTGCTCGGCGCCCCGACGGTCGCGGTCGCGGCGGCGGCGACGGCCGCGGGCTTGGCGGCACTCGCGCTGTCGCCGGTGCCGATGGTGCGCGGCTTCGGGCTGCTGCTCGTCGCCGGCATCGCGATCGCCTTCGCGTGCGCGCTGCTGGCGGGAACGGCGGCGCTCGTGCTGGCCGAGCGCGCGGCGCTGCCGGGCGCGCTGCGCCGCGCCGGCAGCGGGCCGGGGCGGCTGCTGCACGCGGTCCGCGCGAAGGCGTCCACGAGCGCGCTCGCCCTGCGCGCGCGCGGCGCCGGGCAGGGCGCGCTGCGCCGCGCGATCGCCAACCCCGGTCGCGTGCTCGCGATCGCGCTGGCGCTGGCGGCGGCCGGCTGGGCGCTCGACACCCAGACGCGCGTGGAGTCCGACATCCAGAAGCTCGTGCCGCAGGACCTCGGCGCGCTGCGCGACCTCGACGCGCTGCAGCGCTCGACCGGCGTCGGCGGCGAGCTGGACGTGCTCATCGAGGGCGCCGATCTGACGCGCCCCGCCGTGCTGAACTGGATGATCGGCTACCAGTCCAAGGTGCTCGCGCGCTTCGGCTACTCCAGCCGGCGCGGCTGCGGCACGGCCGAGCTGTGCCCGGCGTTCTCGCTGCCCGACCTCTTCACGACGCCCGCGTCGCGCCGCGACGCGGCTGGGATCCGCGGCCTGCTGGACGCCGTTCCGCCGTACTTCTCGCAGTCCGTCGTCTCGCCCGACCGGCGCACCGCCACGCTCGCGTTCGGCATTCGGCTCATGGAGCTCGATCGCCAGAAGGACGTCATCGACGAGATGCGCGCGCGGCTGGACGACGGTCGCCCGGCCGGCGTCCGCGCGCGCCTTGCCGGCCTGCCCGTGCTCGCCGCCGACGCCAACGCCGAGGTCGCCTCCAACGTGCGGCGGATGCTGACGCTGCTGGCCGGCCTGCTCGCCGTCGCCGTCGTGCTGCTGCTGGTGCTGCGCGGCGTCGCCCGCGCCCTCGTGCCGCTCGTGCCGGTCGTGCTCGCGACGGGCTGGTCGGCGCTCGTGCTGTTCGCGCTGCGCGTCCCGCTGAACCCGATGTCGGTGACGCTCGGCGCGCTCGTGATCGCGATCTCGACCGAGTTCAGCGTGCTGCTCTGCGAGCGCTACCGCCAGGAGCGTGCACGCGGCCACGACCCCCACGCGGCGCTCGCGCGCACGTACCGCTCGACCGGCGCGGCCGTGCTCGCCTCCGCAGCCACGGCGATCGCCGGCTTCGCGGTGCTCGTCGTCTCCGACATCCGGATGCTGCGTGACTTCGGCTTCGTGACCGTGATCGACCTGACGGTCTCGCTGCTCGGCGTGCTGCTCGTGCTGCCCGCCGTGCTGCTGCTCGCGGAGCGGCACGCGCAGCCCGCCGCCGCCGCCGCCGCCGGCGCCGGCGCCGCCGCAGCCCGCCGACCCCGCCGCCGCGACCGAAGCGCTCGCATGAGCGGCGCGCGCCGGCCGCTGCTGCCGACCAGCCGCTACGCCTGGCTCGTCGGCGTGGCCGCGGTGCTCGTCGCCGGATCGGTCGTCATCGCGTCCTCGCGCCCCGCGGGTCCCGGCGCCACCGGCCTGGCCGCCGGCACGCAGCTGCCGCCGTTCGCGGTCGTCCTGGCGACGTCCGCCGCCGTCTGCGACAGCGACGACGATCCCTGCGACGCGAACGTCGCGCGCCGCGCCGATCAGGGCGAGGCCGGCAGCCGGCCCGCCTGCGCGGTGCGCGGTCCGACGGTCCTCAACCTCTGCGAGCTGACCGAGCGCGGACCGCTCGTGCTCGGCCTGCTGGCGACGCGCGACGCAGGCTGCGTTGGATCGGTCGACTGGCTCGCGGCGCTGCCGCGCCGCCACCGCGGCCTGCAGGTGGCGGTCGTCTCGATCCGCGGCGACCTCGACGACCTGCGCGCGATCGTCCGCGCGCGCCGCTGGAGCTTCCCCGTCGGCTGGGACCGCGACGGCGTGCTGGCGAGCCTCTACGGCGTGGCGACCTGCCCGTACGTCGTGGCAGCACGCTGGCGCGGGCGCGTCCAGGCGACGCTGCTCGCGCAGGCCTCGGGCGAGCAACTCGAGCTGGAGGCCGGCCGCGCTGTCGCGGCGTCCCGGCGCGCGGGCTGGAGGCCGTAGCGGCAGGAGCGCGGTGCGGCGCGGTTCTCCCGGGGGCGAGTTGTTCACATGACGGCTGAACAGATCGACCCGGCGCCGCCCGCATGCGGCGCAGGCGCAAACCGCGGGCGTCGCCCGTAGGTCGCCGGCCTGCGGCGACCTACGGGCGCGAGCCCTAGGTCAGGGTGGCCAGCACACTGCGCTGGCGTTCGGTCATGGATCCGACGGTCTTGGTCTCCGGCATTCCGATCCCCGCGAGGAACTTGCTGCAGCGCGTGATTCCCCATCGACGCTGGCTGGTCAAGAGCTCGGTGATCGTCATGCTGGCCGCCTCCCACGGGCACGTCAGGATGACCTCACCGACGGTGATCGCCCCTTCGGCGATGTTGCGCTTGAGTGCTGCGCGTGCGAGGCGTACCTCGTTGGCGCGTTGAAGAGCCTTCATGTGTTGCGGCGGCGCAGGGGCCATCGTGGCTGTTGCGACGTGCATTGTGCCTCCCCGGCTGCCTCATTCGTCTGAGGCAGCGCTTCGTGGTGTGATTGGTGGTTAGAGGTGCGGGCGCGGCAACGTCGGGCAGCCGATCACTCGTCCTGAGCACACCGCTCCTGGGTGCTCCAGCCGGTCAACCGCCCTCACCGCGCGCCTGCGCTGAGCGCTCCGCGACGGTATGCGAGGCCCTGGGGACGGTGCAAGCGTGTCGACGAGACGCAACCGCTCAGAGCGATGTTTTTCTTACGTCATGAGCTTGTGAATTCTTGGACAAGCAGATCGGGCCGCTCAGACCGGCAGCGGCCCGTGCAGAGCCTCGAACTCGGCCTTGACGGTGGCGAACGCGTCGAGCGCGCGGTCGAGCGTCGCGCGGTCGTGCGTGGCCATCACGCTCGTGCGCAGCAGCGCTCCGCCGGGCGGCACGGCGGGGTGGATGGCGACGTTCACGAAGACCCCGGCGTCGTAGAGCGCGCGCCACAGCAGCACGGCCTTCCAGTCGTCGCCGACGATGACCGGGACGATCGGCGTCATGTGGTCGCCCTCGTGCTCGACGACCTTGAAGCCCCGCTCGCGCAGCCCGCGGTGCAGGTAGGCGGCGTTGTCGAGCACGCGCTCGAGCAGTTGCGGCCCCTCGCTGGAGCGCACGATCCGCAGCGCCGCGAGCGCCGCGCCGACGGCCGCCGGGACGCCGGCGGCGGTGAACAGGAAGGCGCGGCTCTGGACGCGCAGGAAGTCGATCACCTCGTGATCGCCGGCGAGAAAGCCGCCGCAGCTTGCCAGCGACTTGGAGAACGTGCCCATCCGCAGGTCGACGCGATCCTCGACGCCGAGCAGCTCCGACGCGCCCGCGCCGCGCGCGCCCAGCACGCCGGCGCCGTGCGCCTCGTCGACCATCAGCCGCGCGCCGTAGTGTGCGCACAGCTCGGTGATGTGCCCCAGCGGCGCGACGTCGCCCTCCATCGAGAAGACGCCGTCGACGACGACGAGCACGCCGCCGCCGTCATGCTCGACGGCCTTCTGCAGCGTGCGCTCGAGCTTGTCCATCCGGTTGTGGCGGAAGGCGCGCAGCTTGGCGCGGCTGAGCAGGCAGCCGTCGAGGATCGAGGCGTGGTCGCCGGAGTCGGCGACGACGGTGTCGCCGGGCGCCAGCAGCGTGCCGAGGGCCGCGAGGTTGGCCTGGTGGCCGGTCGTGAAGACGAGCGCCTCCTCGGTGCCCATCCACTCGGCGATCTCCTGCTCGAGCTCGAGGTGCAGCGCGATCGTGCCGTTGAGCAGCCGTGAGCCGGTCAGGCCGGTGCCGTAGGTGTTCAGCGCCGCCTGCGCGCCCTGGATGACGCGCTCGTCCGCGGTCAGGCCGAGGTAGTTGTTGGAGCCGAGCATGATCCGCGCGGCGCCCTCCATCTCGACGACCGGGCCGGCGGGGCCCTCGAGCGTGCGGAAGTAGGGCAGCACGTCCGCCTCGCGCGCGGCGCGCAGCTGATCGGCGCGCTCGTGGCCGCGGACCTTGGCGAAGACGTCGTGTGACAGGGAGGCCATGTAGCGTGGGACCGTGAGCGTCGACGTGCGAGCAGTCTCGTCTGACCGGGATCTGCGGGAGTTCATCGAGCTCCCGTTCCGGCTGCACTCTAGCTCGCCGCAGTGGGTCCCCCCGCTGCGCATCGAGCGGCGCATGTTCCACAGCCGCCGCATGAACGCGTACTTCCGGCACGCGGGAGCGCAGGAGTTCCTCGCGCGCCGCGACGGCAGCGTCGTCGGGCGCATCTCCGCGCAGGTCGACGGCGCCTACGACGCGCAGCACGGGCCGGGCACGGGGATGTTCGGCTTCCTCGAGCTCGAGGACGACCCGGAGGTCGCGTGCGCCCTGATCGACACGGCGCAGGCGTGGCTCGCCGAGCGCGGCCGCCACCACATGATCGGCCCGATGGACTACACGATGAACGATGAGTGCGGCGTGCTGGTCGAGGGCTTCGAGCGCGAGCCGATGATCAAGCAGCCCTGGCACCCGCCCCACTACGCGGGCCTCTGCGAGGCCGCTGGCCTGACGAAGGCGATCGACCTGTGGATGTGGGAGCTCGTGATCGACGACCGCGAGAAGATCCTGCCGATCATCTTCGAGCTCGCCGAGCAATGCGAGACCAAGCACGGCGTGCAGCTGCGCCACATGCGCCGCCGCGACCTACCCAAGGAGATCAAGGTCTTCGGCGAGGTCTACAACGCCGCCTGGAAGCGCAACTGGGGCTTCGTGCCCTATTCCGAGCCAGACCTCAAGCATCTCGCCGAGGAGCTGCAGCTCGTCTTCGACAAGCACTGGTTCATGCTCGCCCAGAAGGACGGCGAGACGATCGGGATCGCGATCACGCTGCCCGACATCAACCAGGTGCTCAAGAAGATGAACGGGCGCGTGCTGCCGTTCGGCTGGTGGCACTTCCTGCGCCGCGCGAAGATCATCGACCGCGTCCGGGTCGGCTTCCTCGGCGTCAAGCCGGAGTACCAGCACACGGGCACCGCGGCGCGCTTCTACGTCGAGCACTTCGACATGGCGAAGGTGCGGCCGCAGAAGTGGGGCGAGATGGGCTGGATCCTCGAGACCAACCGCGCGATGAATCGGGGGATGGAGGCGATGGGCGGGCGGGTAGTCAAGCGCTTCCGCGTCTACGAGTCGAGGTTCTGAGATGCAATGGGTCGCCGCTCCCGTCCGCTCGCCCATCCGCACGGGGAGCCGGGCGCGGATGGCGCGGACAGCGCACGGCGTCTGGCTGCGCTCGCCGTCGTGGGACCTGTCGTTTCTCATCCTCAGCGCGGCGCTCGTGCCGGTTCCGCTGGTCCTGTTCCACGCCCTGGGGATCTCGCAGACTGCGGTCAACCTCGTCGTCGCGGGGCTGATCGGCGGGCCCCATCTGTACTCGACGTTCACGTACACGTTCATGGAACCCAGCTATCGCCGCCGCCACAGGCGCTTTCTGGCGGCCTCGCTCGCGCTGCCGGTCTTCGTGACGGTGCTCTCGCTCGTCGCATTGCAGGTCCTGCTGACGGTCTTCTTCCTGTGGGCCTCGATCCACGTGCTGCACCAGATCACCTACATCAACGACTGCTACGCGGCGAAGGGACCGGTGGTGCGGCCGGCGCGCGAGCGGCTCGTCGACTACGGCGTCGTGTTCCTGTGCCTGTATCCGATGGCGACGCCGCAGATCCTCGCGGGCTCCTTCCAGCTCGGCGGCACGCCGCTGTACGTGCCCGGTTGGGCGACGCACGGTGTCGCCGCCGCCGTGCAGGTCTACGCCGTCGGGGCGCTGTTCGCGGTGTTCTTCGGGCTGTGGGTCGCCAAGTGCGTGCGCGACTGGCGGGCGGGCCGGCTGCTCGTGCCCAGCGTGCTGCTGATCGGCCTGACGATCGCGATCGGCTTCACGCTGCCGCTGCTGCCCAACAGCGATGTCGCCTTCCAGGGCTTCAACGTCTGGCACTCCGTTCAGTATCTGGCCCTCGTGTGGTTTCTCATGGCGATGCGCAAGGAGCGAGGGGAGATCGACAACCACTTCGTCGCGGAGATGAACGGGCCTGACCGGGTCTGGCGGTTCTACGGTCTGGCGGTCGCGCTGACGGCCGGGGCGGGCGTCCTCGTGCTCGTGATTCACGGGGCCTTCGGGGTACCCCTGCAGCAGGCGTACTACATCGTCATCCTTTCCACCTTGCTTCAGCACTACTACCTCGACCACCTGCAGTTCACGAAGCTCGGCGACATGCTGGGCAGCGGCGAGCGGTTGCTGGCGGGACGCGCGTGACCGACCAGCCGCCGGAGGTGTTCGACCAGGCCGCCTTCGCCGCCGACGGCGAGGTGCTCGACGGCGTCGCGGTGATCGCCGACGGCGAGGCGCGGCCGCTGCAGTCCGTGCGGGCGCCGGGCGTGCTGACGCCGGCCGTCGTGCAGACCGCCGCTGTCGTCGGGGCGAGCATGGTCGCGGGCGCGGCGACCGTGGCGATCGTGCACCGGCGCCGCACGCGGCGGCTCGCGCGCCGCCGGCGCCGGATGCTGGCGCCCGTGCTCGCCAGCCGGTCGTTCCTCGTGGACGTCCACGTGCTCGGCGAGCGCGACCGCGGCAGGTAGCTCGCGCCCGCAAGGTGCGCGATGTCCGGCGCGGGCGTCGTGCCCGGCGCGTAGGTTGCGACGATGGTCGAAGTACGCGTCGAGGTCGTGCCCCGCTGGCCGTTTCGGCTGCCCGCTCACGGTGGGGGCGACGGTGTCCTGCGCCGCCGCGGCGGCGTGCTCGAGCGCCTGTTGCACCTCGAGGGGCGTCCGGCGATCGTCCGCGTCGCCCAGACGGGCCAGCGCTGCGTGCTGTTCGGCGCGTGGGCGCAGGATCGCGCCGACGCCGAGGAAGCGATCGCGCGGATGCGCTTCGCGCTCGGCGTGGATGACGACCTGCGCCCGTTCTGGGAGCGCCATCGCGACGACCCGCTCGTCGGCCCGTCGCTGCGGCGTCGGCCCTGGCTGCGCGTCAAGCGCCGCCCGGTCGCCTTCGAGGCGCTCGCGTGGGCGATCTGCGAGCAGCTCATCCAGACCTCGCAGGCGGTCAGGATCGAGGCGAGGATCGTGCGCGCGCTCGGACCGCGCTGCGACGCGACGGGGCTGCGCGACGTGCCGGCCGCCGCGGCGCTCGCCGCCTGCTCACCGGCGCACCTGGAGAGCTTCGAGCTCGGCGGTCGTCGCGCGATCGCCCTCGTGCGCGTCGCCCGCGAGGTGGCGCGCGGGCGGATCGAGCTCGACGGCCCCGACCACGAACGCGGCTGGCGGCGGCTGCTCGCGATCCCGAACGTCGGCCGCTGGACGGTCGAGATGCTCGCGCTGCACGGCCAGGGCCGCTACGACGTCATCCCCGCCGGCGACCTCGGCTACCTGAAGCTGCTCGGGCGCGCCCGCTCAGGCGGCGATCCCGCCGCGCGCGCCGGGGAGGACGAGGTGCGGGCGCTCTTCGAGCGCTTCGGCGAGTGGCGCGGCCTGGCGGGCGCTCACGCGATGTGCGCGCCGGCGGCAGCGCTCGCTCAGGGCGCGGGGTCGGCGACGGCCGCCGCGATGGTCTGAGGGTTAGCCGGCACTGCCTCCCGGGAGCTGAGCGCGATCAGTCGGAGTTCTCCTCCAGTCGCTGGCTGGCTGGCAGCGTCAGGAACTCGACAAACTCGTCCGCCAGCGCCACGCTCTCGAAGATCTCTCGCGAGAGGTCGGGACGGCCTTCGTTCTCGAACCACTCGTCGTCGCCGATCTGCTCCCGGATGCTCTGCAGCTCGGCTGTCTCGAACTCGCGCACGAGCTCGGCCGTGATCGGACGCCCGTCATCGAGCTCGGCGCGGTGATGCACCCACTGCCACACCTGGGCGCGCGCGATCTCGGCCGTGGCAGCGTCCTCCATCATCCCGTGGATCGCAGCCGCACCATTGCCGCGCAGCCATGACGAGATGTACTGGATGGCGACGTTGATGTTGCTGCGCAGGCCCTCCTCGGTGATGTCCCCGTCGGTGGCTGGCACGTCGAGTAGCTGCTGCGCGCTCACCGCGACACCTTCTCGCCGGCGATCGACCTGGTGGGGCTGGTCTCCGAGAACCTTGTCGAACTCCTGCATCGCCGCGCCCACCGAGTCGGGGTGGGCCACCCAGGTGCCATCAAACCCGTCGCGGGCCTCGCGCCGCTTGTCCTCGCGCAGGGCCGCGAAGGCCACCTCGTTGGCCTTCTCGTCGGTGCGGCTGGGAATCTGCGCCGCCATGCCGCCCATCGCGTGGGCGCCGCGCCTGTGGCAGGTCTTCACGAGCAGCTCGGTGTACGCGCGCATGAACGGCACGGTCATCGTGACCTTGGCGCGGTCCGGCGTGACGAACTCGGGCCGCGTGCGGAAGCGCTTGATCGCCGAGAAGATGTAGTCCCAGCGGCCGGCGTTGAGGCCCGCCGAGTGCTCGCGCAGCTCATAGAGGATCTCATCCATCTCAAACGCGGCCGGGAGCGTCTCGATCAGGACGGTCGCCTTGATCGTGCCGCGCTGCAGCCCGATGTCGTCCTCTGTCATGTTGAAGATGTCGTTCCACAGGCGGGCCTCGAGGTGCGACTCCATCTTCGGCAGGTAGAAGTAGGGCCCGGCGCCGCGCTCGAGCAGCTCGCGGGCGTTGTGGAAGACGTAGAGGCCGAAGTCGACGAGCCCGCCGGCTACCGGCTCGCCATCGACCAGCAGGTGGCGCTCCACGAGGTGCCAGCCGCGCGGACGCACCAGCAGCGTCGCGACCGCGTCGTCGAGCTCGTAGTGCTTGCCCGCCTCGTCGTGCTCGATCGTGCCGCGAACCGCGTCACCGAGGTTCACCTGTCCGCCGATCATGTTCCTCCAGGTCGGCGAGTTGGAGTCCTCGAAGTCCGCCATGAACCCCGACGCGCCCGAGTTCAGGGCGTTGATGACCATCTTGCGGCTGGTTGGCCCGGTGATCTCGACGCGGCGGTTCTGCAGCGCGGCGGGTTCGGGCGCGATCGTCCAATCGCCCTCGCGCACGTCCTTGGTATCCGCCAGGAAGTCGAGCGTGCCGCCCGCGTCAAGCTCCTCCTGACGCTCCATCCGGGCGGCCAGCAGCGCACCACGGGTGGCGTCGAACTCGCGGTGCAACCGCGCCACGAGCTCCAGCCCGTCCGAGGTCAGGACGTCATCGAAGCGCTCGCCCTGCGGGCCCTGGATCTGGATTCCCTGCACCTGCTCGCTCATTGGTCATCCTTTGGTTGCCTCGACCGCCGCCGGGTGAGGGCCTCGGTTGCTTGCCCGAGTTCAACAGCACTATCTCCGCGACGAACGTCCCTTACGCGTCATTGCTCGGTGGTCGCTGACGATCTGCACGCCGCTCGCGCCGCGCCACGCCGCCAGGCGCTCCAGTGCCCGCACGATCGCCCGGTCCAGCGCCGGCGTGCGGCGCACGTCGGGCTCGCGATGCAGCGCGAGCACGCGCAGCAGGCCTGCGTCGCGGTCGAGCGCCATGTCGGCGCGCGCGACGAGCCGCTCGCGGTGCAGGATCGGCAGGACGTAGTAGCCCCAGCGGCGCTTCGCGGGCGGCACGTAGATCTCGAGGCGATGGTCGAAGCCGAACAGCTCGGCGGTGCGCGCGCGATCGCAGAGCAGGTTGTCAAACGGCGACAGCGCCGTCGTGCGCGCGCCGGGCGCGAGGTCCGGCAAGCGGTCGAGGTCCTGAGGTGCGGCGAACCACTCACCGCGCAGGCCCGCGACGGTCACCTGCTCCAGGCGCCCGGCCGCGACGAGCTCGGCGAGCGTCGCCGGCAGGCGCCGGTAGCGGCGGCGCAGGAAGTGCGCCCGCACGTGCCCGGCGCGCGCGACGCCCAGCATCCGCACCGCGCGCATGACCGCCTCGCGCTCCGCGTCGTCGTCGGAGAGGTCCGCGACCGGGGCGGCGTGCGGCGGCAGGCAGCGCTCGAAGACGTCCCACCGCCGCTCGAGCCCGATCCGCCCGGCGACACCGACGCGGCCCGTGATCCACAGGATCTGCAGCAGCCGCGCGATCGTCTGGCGGCCCGAGACCTCGTCGGTCCACCAGCCGTGGCGCCACGGCTCGGCCGAGCGATCCTCCAGCTCGCGTGCGCGCAGCGGCCCGCGCTCGCGCAGCTCGTCGAGCAGCTCCTCGCTGAACGCCGCGTTGGCGTCCAGAAACGCGCGCGCACGCTCGGCGCGCGGGCCCGGGGCGTGCAGCCACGTGCGCATCGCCCAGCGGTGCAGCGGCAGGTCGGCCGCCGCGACGAGCGACGCCTCGTGCGCCCAGGCATCAAACAGCGCCCGCCGCTCGTAAGCGGCGCGCTCCAGCGCGTCGTCGCGCACCGCGCCCAAGCGGGCGAACAGGACCAGCAGCGGGCTGCGCGCGACCGCGCTGACGGGATCGAGCTGCAGGCAGCCGATCCGCTGTGTCAGCGCGGCGATCGCCTCAGGCCCGCGCCCGGGGTGGGCGGGGCCGGACCGCGGGCCGGCGAGCGCCTGCGCGTGCAGCGCCAGCCGCCGCGCGTGCGCGAGCGAGACGCTGCGGCGCGCCACGCGGGTCAGATGCCCTCGCCCGGCAGGAACTCGTTCGTGAACGCGCGCTGCGCGGTCTGCGTGGTCGTCAGCAGGCGGTTGTCGGTCATCCACTGCGCGTAGCGCTGCCACTCGCGCGGCTCCTGAAAGCCGAACGGTCGGTCCTTGTCAGCGGGAAAGAAGACGGGCAGGGTCGCGTCGATCTGGGCGCGCTGCAGCTCGGGGTCGAGGTCGGGGTTGGCCCTGACGAGCGCGTTGACGCCCGTGCCGGCGTCCTGGCGCACGAGCTCATGGCCGCGCGCGAGCGCGCGCATGAAGCGCCGCAGCAGCGGCCCGCGCCTGCGGACGTCCTGCGCGCGGGCGACGACGACGAGCTCGTTGTAGGTCGGCACGCCGATCTCGTCCATCCGCAGGATCACCGGATCCTTGTGCTGGCGGCGCAGCTCGACGCCCTCGACGTTCCAGAACATCCCGAGCACCGCGTCGACGCGCTT
>Ga0136616_10000300_pt1 | contig 21892 bp, 20 predicted proteins | sample AntDrymUQ2992106_2_FD_106648 | JGI IMG/M metagenome (GOLD analysis project Ga0136616, IMG submission 106648) | Polar desert sand microbial communities from Dry Valleys, Antarctica - metaG UQ299 (21.06) | ecosystem: Environmental > Terrestrial > Soil > Desert | place: Antarctica: Dry Valley... | reverse complement strand
GAGCCCCACTCGAGCGTTCGCAGTCTTGGCGATGATCGCTCTCGTGGGGGGTCTGATCGTGGCTTCTGCGACGTGGAACCCGGACGAGGATGCCCCCGCCGACACGCAACCGTCTCCGCAGCCGACGCCGGATCGAGTTCGGTCGCCCTCCGCTTCTCCCGACGGGGCAGGAGACCCGGTCTTGAGCCGAGGTGAGGCGCTCAGCTTGTTCGCCGATCTCCGGCACGGACTCGAGCGGGCCTACAGGACGCGTGATCTGGTCCTGCTTGGAAACGTCGTCCGCCGGGGCTCACCTCAGTTCGACCGAAGCCGGAAGGACATTCGCCTGCTCGAGAGAACCAATCTCCTTGACCGGACCAGCGTCCGGACGCTGAAGCTGACGGTCATCTCGAGCGAACCCGATGTCATCGTCGTGAGCGAAAGGGCTCTGGTGCGCCCCCGCTACATCGACGACGCGACCTACGTCGAGGTGGACGTGGACCTCGTGCCCACGACGACCACCTCGGAGTGGACGATTGAGCGAGTCGGCGAGACCTGGTCCATCGTGTCGGGCGAGCAAGGCTGAAGAGGAGGGGAGGCACCGCTCTAAGAAAGCGAGGACGGGTCGCCCCCGGAGGAGCGCTCTGGAGGCGAAGCGCCGCCGAAGGCGCCGCGAGCCGGAAGGAACGGAGCGAAGCGCAGCGTAGCGTAGTGGGCGCGACGGAGCGGGGCGGACCCGTCCGCAGCGTCACCCGTAGTCAGCAGCTTTCGGCGGCGGGCAACTCGAGCACGTCGCCCGGCACGATGGTGCTTTCGATCGTGAGCCCGTTGGCCTCGGCAATGCAGTCCGCAAGACCGACGTCGCTGTACTCGTTCTCGGCGATCAGCTGGAAGCTGTCCCCAGACTGGACTGTGTAGGACTCGGTGGCTGTTTCTTGGGAGTCGTCCTCGCCGGTGTCCTCTCCCCCGGTGTCGTCAGCAGCACCGTCGTCGGTCGGCTCGGGCTCGGGGACCGCCTGCGCGTCATCGAGGTCGGTCTGGAGCCGTCCGACCTCGTCTTCGAGTTGCGCGTTCTCCTGCCTCAACGACTGCAGCTCCGACTCGTCGACCTCGTCACCACCCCCGGCGGTCACTCGCCCGAAAAAGAAAACGAGCAGCAGTCCGACGATGAGAGCGACGATGCGAAACCAGAGAATGCTCGGCCGGTCGCCTTCGTCCTCGGTCTCCCATTCGTAGAAGTCCTCCTCCTGAGGGGGAGGCTCGTACGGCGGTGGATCGCTCAAGTGGTCACTCATCTCGCCTCGTTGGTGGGGCCGGTGGTCTGCGCCTCAGAGCGTAGCCCGAATTGGCCCTCGATTTCAGCCGGCGTAAGTAGTAGGTATGTCCCTGGCTTCGTGCTCGTACACCGACCGGAGGGAAGGAAGCGGCAAAATGAGTAGAACGCGACGATTCTCCGGAACGAGGTCCGGGCGCTCGGTGGCTGCGCTCGCGGTCGTGCTCGTCGGCCTCGCGGGGGCCTGCCAGATGTTCGACCAGGACGACGAGCCGGCTCGCACGGCCCCCGAGAGGCCTCCGGGGAGCCGGTCCGAGCAGCCGGACGCCTCCGAGCCTCCCGGCGCAGGCGAGGGAATCGACCTCCGAGAGGCCGAGTTGCCGGACGATCACCCCATCGAGCACGTCGTCTTCATCGTCAAAGAAAACCGCACCTACGACAACTACTTCGCTCGCTATCCGAGGGGCGAGGGCACGCGTACGGGACAGACCTCGGACGGTCGCACGGTCGAGCTCTCGGTTGCTCCTGACGTGCAGGAGCCGGACCTCGGCCACAGCTTCTTCGACGGGATCATCGCGACCAACGGCGGCAAGATGGACGGGTTCGACCAGATCCTCAATGGCGAGGATCTCGCCGGTTACAACTCGTTCACGCGCAAGGGCATACCGAACTACTGGGCGTACGCCGACAACTTCGTGCTCGGCGACCACCATTTCAGCTCGATGTACGGGCCCACCTTTCCCGAGCACCTCTACACGGTCGGGGGCCAGGCGGCCGACGTCGTCGGCAACAAGCTGCAGACCAACGCGCCGGGTGGCTACTGCGACGATCCGGGAGAGACGGTCTATCGCTTCATCAACATGACCAAGAAGGAGCAGAAAGAGGTCATGCGAGCCGAGAGGCGCGTCGACCTCGACACGGTGGGCAGTTTCTGGGAGGAGGTCAGAGCCTGCTTCGACTTCGAGGTCATCCAGGACCAACTCACCGCCAACGACATCTCGTGGCACTACTATGCCGACGAGGGCTCGTGGATGAACGCCCTCCTGGCCATCAAGCACATGCGCTTCTCGAAACACTGGGGGCGCGATATCACAGAAGAAGAACAGTTCATGGACGACATCACGTCAGAGAATCTCGACGAGGTCACCTGGGTCGTTCCGGGTCCTGGGGTAAACGAGCATCCAGGTGGACCCAGTGTCTGCATGGGCGAGAACTGGACCGTCGACCACGTCAACGCCATCATGCGCAGCAAGTACTGGAAGAGCACCGTCATCTTCATCACCTGGGACGACTTCGGCGGTTTCTACGATCATGTCCCGCCCCCCCAGACCGACCATATGGGGCTCGGCCCCCGTTCCCCGCTGCTCGTCATCTCACCGTGGGTCAAGCAGGGGTTCGTCGACGACACCGTGACCGAGCCCTCTTCGGTGCTCGCGCTCATCGAAGAGATCCACGATCTCGACTGCTTGACTCACAGAGACTGCAACGCCAGCAATCTCGTCCAGGTCTTCGATTTCGACCAGCCCGCGACTGCGCCCAAGGACAGGAAGCTCATTCTCGAGGAGCGTTCTTGTGAGGGGCTTCCCGCACGGATCTCGGCTCAGTACGAGAAGCACGGCGACGATGCCTTCAGAGCCCTCGGCGACTAGTCCTCAGGGTTCTAGCGCCCCCGTCTGAAGCGGCGGACCATGTCGAGGTCGACGTGCTTCAAAAAGAAGCGGAAGCCTCGGCCGGTACGCCGGACGTGTCGGGGCTTGAGGTTGCCGACGGTGTCCGACCGAGAGTGGTAGTAGTCGTCGAATCCGCTCCAGATGAACGCGCCCGGGATCCCCGCTCGTTCGAACGGTCCGTTGTCCGAGCAGTCACAGGCAGTCCGGTAGCTCATGCCGACCTTCTGTTTCATCTTGTTGTAGATAGTGCGAGCCGTGATCTCGGGGCCGATGCCCGCGGTGCCGGCGATCAACGGGCGCCCGTTGCCGATCATGTCGATGGAAGCCATACCCCCCAATCGCTTCCGTCCCTCGACGCCGAGCCGGTTCACGTAGACCTGGGAACCGTTGTGGTGCTCGCCGTTGGATCCGTACTCCTCGGAACCGAACGCAACGAAGCGCATGAAGCGGGCCGGCGTCCGGCCCACAGAGAGACGAGCCATCTCGAGCATGACGGCCACACCCGATGCGTTGTCGTTGGCGCCGGGCGAACCCCGCACCGTGTCCATGTGGGCCCCCACCACGAGGCCGTAGCGCTTTGCTCCCGGCCACCACGCCACGATGTTGCGTGAGGTACCATCGTCGACGGAGAACTTTTGAACCTTGATGGTGTAGCCGTAGTCTCTGAGCGTCGCACGGATGTACTTTGACGCTTTGTACTCCGACGTTTTCGCTCGGACGCGGGGGCCGATATCGGCCAGGATCCTGATGTGCTCCATGGCTCGCTTGTTCGAGTAGACGGCGAGCTCCTCGTTCGAGAAGTCCCTCTCGGTACCCCCGGCCGAGGCCGAGGTGTGCGCTGCGGGTGACGGGTTCTCGACTGTTTCGACGGAGGGTGTCGGAGCGTTGGTCGATCCGGCGCCCGCGCACGCGGCCGAGACGACAACTGCGGCCAGCAACGCGCCCAACTTCATCGCTGCTATCTGCACCCCATTAGAGTAGCCCTCCATGGCCGACGACAAGAAACCCACAGGTCCGATCCCCACCGGTTGGTTCGAGCGCGGAGCCAAGCTCGCCGGCGCGACCAGCAAAGGCGCTGCTCGTTTCGTAGGGACCCGCTTCAAGTCGTTCGCATCGCCCGAACGCTCGGAGGAGTTCCTCGGCGGTTTCCACGAGAAGACCGCCCAGCAGCTCGTCGAGATGCTGGGCGAGATGAAGGGGGCGGCGATGAAGCTCGGCCAGCTCGCCTCGTTCTATGAGTTCGGCGAGCCGACCGAGTACATGTCCACGTACAGGGACGCCCTCACGATGCTCCAGAACTCTGCTCCCCCGATGGATCCGGCCGCCTCGCGCAAGGTCATCGAGGAGGAGTTCGGCCGGCCGGTGAAAGACATCTTTGAGACCTTCACCGACGAGGCCGTCGCGGCGGCGTCCATCGGTCAGGTGCACCGAGCCACCCTCCCAGGCGGTCAGCCGGTCGCGGTGAAGGTCCAGTACCCGGGGGTGGACGAGGCGGTGAGATCCGATATCCGCAACGTGAGCGCAATGACGAAGCTCGCCGTGGCCGTCGCTCCCAACCTCGACCCCAAGGCGGTCGCCAACGAAGTCAAGGAGCGTGTCCTCGAAGAACTCGACTACCGCAGAGAGGCGACCAACCAGAAGAAGTTCGCGAAGCTCTACGCGGGGCATCCGTACATCGTCGTGCCCGAGGTCTATATGGATTACTGCCACACGCGCGTCATCACGCAGGAGTTCATGGAGGGCGCTCACTTCATGGACGCGTTCGAGCGACCGTTCCCGGAACGCAACCGCATCGCAGAGATCGTCTTTCGCTTCTTCTACGGGAGCCTCAACCGCTTCATGCTGTTTTCCGCCGACCCTCACCCAGGGAACTATCTTCTCCTTAAGGACGGACGGGTCGCGTTTCTCGACTACGGACTCGTGCGGGCGATAGATCCGGGCACCCACGAGCTGCTCATCGAAACGTCGTTGGCCTTGATCGAGAACGACAAAGAGCGGGGGCGCGAGGCCCTCGAGGGCATGGGGATCCTGACGCGCAAGACACCTGAGATCGACGCAGTGTGGGATCACATGCGCGAGATGAACAGACCTATCCTCGAGGATCGCCGGGTGAAACTCAGCGCCGAGCTGGTGGCAGAGTTGGGCAGAGCGGGCTTCGATCCGCGCTCGAAGGCGTTCAATGAGCTCCGCAAGGTGGGCATCCCCGCGGTGATGGTGACGTTCAACAGGATGTCGTTTGGCGTCGCTTCGATCCTCGGCCGGCTCGAGGCAGAGAACAACTGGCAGGCGATAGGCAAGGAGTTCTGGTTCGGCGATGCGTCGCGGACGACCATCGGCAAGAAGGACCAGGCCTGGTTCAAGAAAGCCCACCCCGAGATCTCGCCGCCGATGAAGCGCGCCGCGCGCTAGTGAGTGCCGGCCTCTAGAAGTGCATTCCCGCGACGCTTGCGCTTCCGGTCACGGCGCGCCCGCTCGTGCCGGTGATCGCGGCGTCGGGAGTGTAGAGCGCCGTATTGTTGCTGTTCACTCTCACGGCGTTAACGGAGTCACTGACAATCGTCACCGTCAGTTGGTTCCGATGAGAAACACGGCCAACGTTGCGCCGACGAGACTTAGCTTCCTTCCGTACTTTCGCATCCTCTTCTCCTTGACGAGGGGCGAAGAAAGGCACGCCTCCCGACAATGCAAACCCGCTGCGAGGCGGGGACGCAAAGCCAGGGGTCTCCACAACCGGAGACGGCCCAGCCACCGAAGGAGACAGAACCCTGTGAAGAAGTTGCTTTCCCTTGTCGCAAGTCTCGTCGTCGCTTTTCTCGCGTACGCACTGATCGGTGCGCCGGCCCCCAGCCGCGCCGCCGCTGTGACCGCCCGACCATCCGTTGTCCACAGCCGGCAGACGGCCTGGGTCCAGGTGAACCTCCCCGAGACGACCGCACGCAGGATCCGGATCGATATCAATACCCCGAGGGCCAACGGTTACAGGGAACGGTGGCAGTTCTGCGAGATGGAGTACGTGGGCCTCGGAACCTACAGGTGTGGTGTTGATGTACGCCGCTCAACGCCGGTGAAGTCGATGACCGGGAAGTGGCTCGGCACCCTCAAGGTTGACGGCCGGACGCCTGGCACGGTGAGGTTCCGCACCCTCCCGGTAGAACGTCTCTCTATATCAGAATCCCGCTAGCATCAAGCGCGTGGATGCTCGAACCGTTGCTTACCAGGGTGAGGCCGGCGCATACTCGGAGGAGGGGGTCGTCGCCACCTTCCCCACTGCGGACCACCTGCCGCTGCGCTCGATCCGTAAAGTGTTCGAGGCGGTGGAGGTGGGCCGGGCCGATTACGGCCTCGTGCCCATGGACAACTCCCAGGCCGGGAGCATCAACGAGACCTACGATCTCCTCTTGAAGCACGGCCTGCACGTAGTCGCCGAAACCGTCGTACGCGTCAATCACTGCCTGATGGCCCTGCCGGGCAGCCAACCCGACGAACTCGACGAGATCATTTCGCATCCGCAGGCAATCGCGCAGAGCGAGGAGTTCCTTAACTCACTGGACGTTTCGATCCGAGCCGAGTACGACACTGCGGGTGCCGCCAAGAAGATCTTCGAGGGGAAGCTCGAACGTACGGGAGCGATCGCTTCGAAGCGCGCCGCCGAGGTCTATGGCCTTGAGATTCTCGCCGAACGCATCCAGACCTATCCCGACAATTACACGCGTTTCGGGGGCTTGTCGCGTGACCCTCACCCCCTGGCTGAGCCGAACAAGTCGTCGCTCGTCTTCGGGGTGGGTCACGTCGCGGGCTCTCTGTACCGTTGTATCGGAGCGTTCGCCGAGCGCCACTTGAATCTGAACAAGCTCGAGTCACGTCCGCGCGCCGGCCGTCCCTGGGAGTACGTCTTCTACGTCGACGTCGAGGCCCGGGCCGATGCTCCGGCGATGGTCGACGCCCTCGCCGAGGTCAGCGACCACGCCACCTTCACCCGCCTGCTGGGCACTTATGCGTCGGGAATCGCCCCCCGTTAGACGACTCCGTGGGCGACCATTGCCTCGGCGACCTTCACGAAGCCGGCGAGATTGGCCCCCTTCACGTAGTCGACGGACCCGTTCTCACTTCCATGCTCGACGCACAACGAATGGATGTTGACCATGATGTCCTGGAGGCGACGGTCGACCTCCTCGTGACTCCACGAGATCCGCAGCGCGTTCTGGCTCTGCTCGAGTCCGGAGACCGCTACGCCGCCTGCGTTCGCCGCCTTGCCGGGTAGGAACATCACCCTCTCGCTCTGCAGCAGATGAGCGGCCGGAAGGTCGGTCGGCATGTTGGCGCCCTCGGCCACAACGCGGCACCCGTTGCCGAGCAACGACTTGGCATCATCGAGACTGATCTCGTTCTGTGTGGCGCACGGGAACGCGACGTCGCAGGGGAGGCTCCAGGGTCGCTTGCCCTCGAGGTAGTCGCAGCCGTACTTCTCCGCATACTCGGAGATGCGCCCACGGCGCTCGACCTTGAGCTCCTTGACGAAGGCCAGCTTGTCGGCGTCGATTCCATCTGGTTCGTAGATGGTGCCTCCCGAGTCGAGAGACTCACGACGGTTCCGCCGAGTTGCTGCACCTTCTCGGCCGTGTACAAGGCGACGTTGCCCGAGCCCGAGACGGCGCAGCGCTTACCCGCAACCCCATCACCTGTGTGGTTCAGCGCGTTCTGGGTCAGATAGACGCAGCCGTATCCGGTCGCCTCTGTGCGCACGAGACTACCGCCAAAGGTCAGGCCCTTACCGGTAAGGACTCCGCTGAAGCGATTCTCGAGCCGCTTGTACTGGCCGAAGAGGTAGCTGATCTCGCGCTGGCCGACACCGATGTCACCTGCGGGCACATCGGTGTCTTCTCCGATGTGGCGGTGCAACTCGACCATCAGCGACTGACAGAACCGCATGACCTCGCGATCCGACTTCCCCTTCGGGTTGAAGTTCGAGCCACCCTTTGCCCCGCCCATGGGCAGACCCGTCAGCGCGTTCTTGAAGGTCTGTTCGAATCCGAGGAACTTCAGCACCCCCTGGTCGACGCTCGGGTGGAAGCGCATGCCGCCCTTGTAGGGACCGATGGAGTTGTTGAATTGCACACGCCAGGCACGATTGGCGCGGACGTGGCCCTCGTCGTCCTCCCACGACACGCGAAAGATCACGATGCGATCGGGCTCTGTCATGCGCTCCAAGATGCCCTCTCTCAGATAATCCGGATTGCTCAGGACCGACGGCATGACGGTTTCGACGACCTCTCGAACCGCCTGGTGAAAGATCGGCTCGCCTGGATTGCGTTTCTCGAGGCCCTTCATGAAGTGCTCGACCGCGTCGCTTATCCGCTCGTTGCCGGACAACAGGTCCATTCTCGGTCCTCCCCTCTCACGCAATGAGAAATGACGACATCTTCAGTTGTGTTATTCCGCGCAGATGGCGATGGCAGCGTCAATCGGCTTGGGCGTAAGATTAGGCCTCGGGGCTCGATATGCCGTAGGCCTCCGGGCGAGGAGAAGGCTCGGCCGAGGCGCGCCCGGTGATGTTGCGCGCGCTATTCCGTCCGAGCGGCGGGCTCGAGGGAATCCAGAGGCAGAAGATCGAGCCGCGACTGTCGGAGCGCTCGAGCCACAGGCGGCCCCCGATGACGTCTGCCATTTTGCGACATATGTAGAGGCCGAGCCCCGTGCCGCCGACCGCGCGCGTCGAGCTCTGATCTGCCTGGTAGAAGCGCTCGAAGACCTTCCCGTGCAGCTCCTTGGGGATGCCACGCCCCTCGTCGAGCACCGACACCAGCACCCCGTCGCTTTGACGCTGCCCGCGCACCGTGATCCTTGATTCCTCGGGCGAGTACTTGAGCGCATTGTCGAGAAGGTTGCTGAGGATCTCGTAGACCTTGCTCTCGTCCGTCTTGACCAAGGGCATGCCTTCTTCGAAGTCGAGGTCGAGGAGGTGATCCGAGCGCTGGCGACCCTCTTCAACGATCTGGCGCGCGAGGTGGGGGAGCGACACAGTGGTGACAACAGGACCAACCTCTTGGGATTCGAGGCGCGCCACCTCGAGAAGGTCCTCGATGAGGAGTCGGAGCCTCTCGGCTTGGCGTTCGATTGTCTCCAAGAACTGGCGTTCCTCCTCCGCTGCGAAGGTGACATTGGGCCGCAGCAGGGTTTTCGAAAAACCGAGGATGGAGGTCAAAGGAGTCCGCAGCTCGTGGGAGACGGATGCGACGAAGTCGTCCTTGAGTCTGTTCATCTCCGTCAAGTGGGCCAGCGACTCTTCGAGACGACCGACGAGACGTGCGTTCTCGAGCGACACGGATGCATGGTTCGCAAGCGTCTCGAACAACTTGAGATCCTCGGCGTCGAAAGTACCGACGTCTCCGATGTGATTCCCAACGAGCATCGTGCCCACGACTTCGTCTTCGCCGAACAACGGGGCGACCATCGCATCCCGAATGTCCCTGGACTCGAAGTGGGTGCGAATTCGCTCGTTCCGAATCGGGCGAGCGAATAGGACCGCCTCGCGCTCGGACGCGACGCGTGCCCACACGCCCTCTGTGGGATCCAGCTGCAGGGGAACCAAGGACTCCTCGACCGCTCCCGGTCCCAACGTCGAGCGCAGCGACGGCTCGCCGTCGGCCGCCGGGAACAAGGTGATCGAGGCGACTTCGGCGCGGAACATTCGGCGTGCCTGACCAAGCAGTGCGCTGCTCGCCGCCTCGACCTGCAGCGACCGGTTCAGCATGCGTGTTGATTCGTAGAGGAACTCGAGGCTCTCGTGCTTCTTGCGCTGTGACGTGTAGGAGCGATAGGCGAGGAACATCAGAGCAATCGGGATGATCAAGAGCCAGACCGCCACCGGTTCGAGCCACAGCACCGTCACAGCGGCGAGGGCGATGCTGGTGTTGGTGGTCGTGACCACCACCAACATGCGCAGCGAGCGTCCGAAGTCATCCGGCCGCGACCCGTCCGAGAGAGCAATGGCCCCCACGATCGCCAGGGCGCTCCCGAATGATGCAATCAACGTGCCGGCCAGCGTCGCGATCCAGCCACGCGGACCGATTGGATAAACGTCGCCGACGATGGCGTGGAAGACGACAGCCGCGAGCGCCGTGCCAACGGCGAAGTGGGACATGTTGAAGGCGAACTTCAGCGGCGGCTGTTTGCGGTGCAGCAACAAAGCTATGCCCGCTCCCAGCGCTTGCCCGGCGATCAGCTCCCACGGACTTGAGAAGAACAATCCCAGAACGAGGGGTATCTCGCTTAGCGAAAAGGAATGCGCGTCGTTGCGGAACTGAAGATGGATAACGAAGACCTCGGCGAGACCGAACAACAGTGCCAGCGCCCACCAAGGAACATGGATGTCGGTGGACCCGAGTCCCTCCATGTCTTTCAAGACGAGCGCGACGAGCAGACAGGCAGCGGCGGCGAGGGCCGCGTTCAGAAGCCAGATCCGGCCGGTACCGGGCGTGCGAGCCTCCCGAGCGGGCGGCGTCGGGCCGTGCTCTCGGGTGTCTGTGCGAAAGGTGGGAGCGTTCATTCGTACCGTCCAAAATGACCCGGTTCGGCCCCTGTGGCAATACCTATTTCGTGTATAGCCCTTCCGGACTACTCGGCGCTGGCTCCTATGGGCTACCAGATCGTGTCGCCCGGGACGCGCAGGGCAAGGGTCGCCGCAGCACATTACTCTAGGAGGTCTATCGAAACGAGGCCCTCAGGAAGCGAAGGGCCGGGCTAGGAGGTCGGGATGGCGCAAGTCGAAGTGCTCGCGGAAGCGACGAAGTTCATCGAGCGAACCCCAAAGATGACCATCGGTGGCGCCGCCGCCGACGCAAAGTCGGGTGACACCTTCGACGTTATCGATCCCTCGACCGGCGCCAAGATAAGCGAGGTGCCGCGCGGTTCGTCAGAAGACATCGACGCCGCCGTGGCTGCTGCACGGGCCGCCTTCGACGACCGAAGGTGGAGCGGCCTTCGACCAGGGAAGCGCAGCGACGTTCTGTACAGGATCGGGGAGCTCATCAAACGCAACTCGGCCGAGCTCGCGCAGATCGAGGCGATCGACGCGGGGAAGCCCGTCAACCTGGCGTCCGGCGAGATATGGGCGGCTGGAGAAGCGTTTCGCTATTACGCCGGCTGGCCCACGAAGATCTACGGGGAAACGAACCCGAGCGACGACAACATGTTCATCTACTCGCTGCGGGAGCCACTCGGCGTGTGCGGCGGGATCATCCCGTGGAACTTTCCGCTCATCATGGCTGCCTGGAAGATCGCCCCGGCCCTTGCGTTCGGAAACACCGTCGTTCTGAAGCCGGCCGAGCAGACGCCCCTCACAGCGCTGCGGCTGGCTGAGTTGTGCCTCGAGGCCGGCGTGCCAGAGGGAGTGGTCAACGTTGTGACCGGCTTCGGCGAGGAGGCCGGGGCACCGCTCGCGGCCCACGACGACGTCGACAAGATCACCTTCACAGGCTCGACAGAGATCGGGCGGAAGATCCTGGAGGCGTCGGCGGGAAACCTCAAGCGGACCACGCTCGAGCTTGGTGGAAAGTCGCCGAACATCGTCTTTGCAGACGCCAACCTCAAGCGCGCGTCGAAGGGTTCGATGCTCGGTGTGTTCCTCAACTCAGGACAGGTTTGCACGGCGGGGACTCGTATCTTGGTCGAGAAGTCCATCCACGACGAGTTCGTCGAGTCGCTCGTCGGAGCGACGCAGTCGATGAAGCTCGGACCCGCGCTCGACGACGCCACCGGCATGGGCCCCGTCGTCTCGAACGAGCAGCTCGAGCGGGTCACCGGCTACATTGACATCGGTCGCTCAGAGGGAGCCGAGGTCGTAGCCGGTGGCGAACGAGACTGTTCGCTCGGCGACGGGTACTTCGTGCAGCCCACGGTGTTCACCGGCGTGCGCAACGACATGCGCATCGCCCGGGAGGAGATCTTCGGTCCGGTCGCGGCGGTCATCGAGGTCGAAGACGTCGATGAGGCCGTCTCCGTGGCCAACGACACCATGTACGGGCTCGCGTCTGCCGTCTGGACCAGTGACCTGACCAAGGCCCACCGTGTTGCTCGCGGCATCAAGGCGGGGACGGTGTGGGTCAACACCTCCGGTCTCTACGATCCCGGCGTCAGCTTCGGTGGCTACAAGCAGTCCGGTTTCGGACGCGAGCTCGGCATGCATTCGGTGGAGGGCTACTCCCAGACGAAGTCGATCTGGGTGAACCTGAAATAGGAGTCAGCTCGTGGTGAATCCCTGCATACCCTCGGGCTCCTCTTCGCTCACGTCCACTCCGGTCACGTCTGCGTGAGGGGGGCCCGAGCGGCACCACCCGATCACCGCAGCCACCGCATCCTCTTCGCCCTCGAGGATCACCTCGACGCTGCCGTCCGAGCAGTTGGCCGCCGAGCCGGCAACCTCGTGCTGTAAGGCGACATCCCTGCAGGAGTCGCGGAAGAACACTCCCTGCACCTCGCCTGAGACCACGACCCGGCGTCTGATCACAGGATCAACCCGCGGGGCGGACGACGATCATCTCGTGCTGCGGCTCGACCGCCACGACTGCATCCGGGATCGCCTCGATTACGCCGGGGTCGATGAAGAGCCGTACGTCGAACGCCTCGACCGTGGTCTCGCCCTCGAGCGGCCCGTCGGCGAGCTCGACTTGAATGTCCAGCCCGCCGCCCAGCCCGTGCGCCGCCCTCAGACGGACACCCCCGCTGGCCGGGTCGATGTTGCCCAGCTCGAGCGAGCGGTGGAGAACCTCGACTGCTTCTTGGGTGACCTCGATTGGCACGGGGGTGACGCTCCTTCTTCGATGGAGTTGGCAGGGGCCAAAAGTATCCCCTTGGGCGGGCCGCCGGGTTTCCGTTCAAGCGGCGCCTCGCGGCTCCGATAACTAAGGCGAGGTCTCGTGCACGCCGACGGGACGAAAGGGTCGGGAGGACTCGGTGCTGGATTCGAAAATCGGGAGCCGGAAGGACGAGATCGAGGCGCGCCTCGATTCTTACAGGCGCCTGGCGGACGTCTTCCACCATGTCATGTCGGAGCAAAGCCTGGGAGCCCTGCTGGAACGGATCGCAGACACCCTCATGGACTTGCTCCACTACGACACTCTGATCATCTACGAGGCCGACGACATCCAGCAGGTGCTGGTTCCCGTGCTGGCCCGGGACCAGTACGCCGACGAGATCATGAAAGACAGGGCCCCCTACGGACGCGGCATCACCGGTCATGCCGTTTCCAACCGAGAGCCCGTGCTGGCCAACCAGGCCCACTTGGACCCAAGGGTACAGGTCATTCCGGGTACTCCGCTCGACCCTGAATCGTTTATGAGCATCCCCCTTCTGACCAAGGGATCCCTCAAGGGCGCTCTGAACATCTACCGCCAGGGCGAGCAGGTGACCTTCTCGCCCGAAGAGTTCGAGATCGCCATACGCTTCGGGGATGCGGCGGCTCTGGCCATCGAGAACGCCAACCACAGGGCCGAGCTCGAGCTTGCGGCTCAGAGCGACTCGCTCACTGGTCTCTATAACCACAGACATTTTCACGAGAGGCTGAGAGCCGACCTTCATCGAGCCAGTCGCAGTCATGATGCGTGCGCGATCCTAGTGGCGGACATCGACGACTTCAAGAAGGTGAACGACGTCTTCGGCCACGCGACGGGCGATGCGGTGCTCGTGGGGATAGCGGATCTCCTGCGAACCACGGTACGCGCGTCCGACGTCGCCTGCCGCATCGGGGGCGAGGAGTTCGCGGTCATCATGCCCTCTTGCGACGCGGGTGACGCGCTCGGGCTCGCTGCTCGATTGGCGCGCGCTCTTCAACAGATGAGTTTCGATCCGGCCGGGAAGATCACTCTCTCGATCGGAATCGCCCAGGGTCCCGATCACGCGGCCAATCCAAGAGAGCTCGTGGGCTGCGCCGACGCGGCCATGATGATGGCAAAGGCGCGTGGGAGAGACCGAGCGGTCATCTTCGAGGAGGAGACCGGTGAGCGCCCCGGCGAGGCACATCACGGACGGGACGTTCGTTCGATCGCTCATCTAAAGATGCTGCAGAGCCTCGCGGGCAAGTTGAACCGGCTCAACGACGTCAAGCAAATCGGCGGCACGATCGCGAACGAGCTTCGCACTTTGATCGACTACCACTCGTGTCGTGTGTACCTTACTCAGGGCGAGGAGCTCGTGCCGATCGCCTTCAGGGGTGAGGTTCTGAGCTCCGACGCGGATGTCGAGAACTGGAAGGTGAAGATCGGCGAGGGCGTGACCGGACGCGTTGCCGAGACCGGACGGCCTCTGCTCATTCCCAGCGCGCTCGCTTGCGAGTGGGCCGTCCAGGTTCCCGGGACTCTCGAGATCGAGGAGTCACTCGTCGCGGTTCCCCTCAACCACGGCAGTCGGGTCATCGGGGCCGTCATCATCTCGAAGCTCGGGATCGAGCAGTTCGACGAGGACGATGTCCGTCTGCTCGAGGTGCTGGCGGGTCATGCGGCCGTGGCCCTCGAGAATGCTCGGCTTTACGAGAGTCAGAGACAAGAAGCGGAGCACGCCAAGGCCTTGCTCGAGTTCGCGGACACGACCTCAATGGCTCCGTCTCAGTACGCAGTCGGCAACGAAACCGTGCGGGTTGCCGCTCGTGTGCTGGATTCTAATCAGGCCTCACTGTGGCTTCAGGACGAGCGCGACGGCGCCTACGCTTGTGTCGCTCATGGCGGTTACATAGGTGACCCGACGGCCGAACCGGTCGTGCGCGAGCGAGTCCCCGAGGCGGACGGAGATGCTTTTCTCCTCGGTCACAAGGGCCCCTTCGTGATAACTCCACAACGAACCGATCGTTTCTTTGCCAGCCCTCCCGGGGTAATCAGCAGGACCCTGGCCATCGGGCCCCTTCACGGTCTAAAGGGCTGGATCACGGTGAGGCATCCCCGCTCCGACGGACGAGACTTCCCCCAGGACAGACTCAGGTTCCTCGCCGGCCTCAGCTACCAGGCGTCGACGGCGATGCAGAAGGCAATCTTGTACAGGGACCAGAAGGAGAGCGCGGACATCGCCAACTCCCTGCTGGACGTCAGCCGCGAGCTCGCCACAGCTCAAGACATAGGTGAGATCTTGGGCCGGACCGTCGAGCAATCGGCCCGCATCCTGGGATCGCCTCGTACCACCGTGTGGCTGCCCCACCCAGACACCGGTGAGCTCGGCGCGGAGGCACAGGTCGGTTACGAGGGTGAGGAGCTTGCCCAGCTCCTCGTGACGCGCTTCTCGGAAGAGGCCGTCAGACCGTTGCTATCGATAGCCGAGCCCTTTCAGGCCGGTTCGGCAGAGCTGCAGGCTCGTCTGCGGTTAGACGTCGATCTCGTGCACGGCCACTTGGCGATCGCCCCTCTGAAGCTCGACGGGGGAAAGGTCGGAGCGATCGTGGTGGGTGCACCCGCGCTGGGCGATTATGAGTTCTCGGAGCGAAAGATGAAGCTGCTTGCGGGGATCGCACACCAGGCGCAGCTTGCCATCAACAACGCCGGCAGCTACCTCAACCTCGAGCGAACCTTCATCTCGACGGTCGAGGCCCTTGCCAACGCGCTCGAGGCAAAGGATGAGTACACGTCGACGCACGCGCGCTGGATCACCGACATGGCGCTCGAGGTCGGTCACGAGCTTCAACTGACCTCGCACAACCTGAAGAACCTCGAGATGGGCGCGCTGTTTCATGACATCGGAAAGATCGGCATTCCCACGGACATCCTCTGCAAGGAGGGCCCCCTCACAGACGAGGAGTGGGCGGTCATTCGCATGCATCCCGAACTGGGCGAGAAGATCCTCGCTCCGATCGAGTTCCTGGCAGAGGTCCGGCCCATCGTGCGCGCATGCCACGAGCACTGGGACGGAAGGGGCTATCCCGACGGGAGACGAGGAGAGGACATCCCCCTGGAAGCTCGCATCATCCTCGTGGTCGACGCCTTCCACGCCATGACGAGTGATCGTCCCTACCGCTCTCGATTGAGCTACGACGAGGCCTGCAGGCGTCTGGTCGAGGCGAGCGGCACCGAGTTCGACCCCACGGTCGTGGACGCGATGATCCACCTCATGGAGAAGCGCCCCGAACTAACCCTGGTCGACTAACGACGGAGACGCAGTTTAGGCGACGCCCTTCGAACTCGGCGTTCTCGGCCCCCGATTCGGTGGGTCAAAACCGCAGAGCTTGTGTTATCCGGAGGCCCCGAACCGTGAGTCGCCTCGAGGCGGGGAGCTCAGACGGGCTTGAACTGTTCGAAGGGCTGGCTGCAGTCGTCGCAGTAGTACAGCGCCCGGCACGGCGTCGGACCGAAAGGGTTCTCGTTGTGCGTGTTCGTGCTGTTGCAGAAGGGGCACTCCGCCCTCTTCGGAAGGCCGATCTCGGTGATAAGAACGGGGCCGCGTCCGGTTGGCGGCGCGAGACCAAAGGCCTTGAGGTTGGCCCGGCCCTGTTCGGTGATGCGATCGGTCGTCCACGGTGGATGGAAGGTCGTCTCGACCTCGACCGTGTCGACATCCTCGACTCCTGCGACTGCTTCGCCCACGTCCTGCTTGATGACCGGGATCGCGGGACAGCCGGTGAAGGTGGGGAGGACGGTGACGCGCACGTTGGAACCATCGACGTCCACTCGCTTGATCATGCCCATGTCCACCACGGACACGGCGGGGATCTCGGGGTCCGGCACGGACGCGAGCGCCTCCCACACGGCCAGTTCCACCGTTGTTTGAGTGCTCATTACCAGCTCGCCCCGGGGTGCGCCTGATAGGTCTTGGTCATCTCGCCCCACAGTTGCTCGAAGTCACTGGTGTGTGTTCCGGCGCGGCCCCCCAGTCCCGTGGGCCCGGCGGGCTGCTCATCGCTCTGTTCGCTCGACGCGATGAGATCGCCCGACGATGAGGCGACGAACTCGGCCGACTCGTCGAGATCCTGACGTACCTCCGTCGGCAGGCCGAGGTCGTCGAGGAACCCGTTGGTCCGTTCGACGAACGCAGACTTGAGCTCTGTAGAGGGCACAGGGAGCCAGCCCTCGTTGACGGCTTCGTCCTCGAGCTCGATCGGTTCGAAGAGCCCGAGAGCCTCGGTTGACGCGCTCGACAGTCCGGTCTCGAGACGCGTCCTGCCCTCGACGGGACCGTGCGCAACACGTTTCATCCACATATCTGCGTGGATGAGGTGGTAGCGCTCCTCGCGTCGCATCTTCGTCGCAAGCTGCGCGAGCTCGGCATGCGCGCTGCGCTCGAGCGCTCCCAGGCGGATGTCGTCGGCCACGTCGTAGAGCCAGTGGCGCGCGAGCGTGTAAGCCCAGTCGCCGTTGGGTCGCTCGCAGATGATCGCGTTGCGGTACTGGGAAGCGTTGCGGCTCAGCGCGATGCGATCGGCGTCGTCATCGGTGAGCCTCGCCAGCAGCATGAAGAGGTTCGCGGCATGACCGATCTCGTCTTGTGCGATCGAGCTGAACGCGACGTCCTCCTCGATGTGAGGTGCGAAGCCCGTCCACTCCGAGTGGCGGTGGCCGAGCACGAGCTCGTCGTCGCCGTAGGCGAGCAGTAGCGCGGCGAGCGACTTGCTGTGCTCGCTCATGCTCCTCCGCCCGTCGACGCGCTTCCTGCGACCTCTCTCGCCCGAGCGCGCGCTTTCTCGCGCATCGGCACGACGTCGCGGTAGGCCTCGGGAAAGCGGTAGCTCTTGTCTGCGGCGATCTCGAGCAGGCTCTCGTCGGAGAACGAATGAATATCCGAGCGCCGAGTAACCCACAGATGCTCACCCTCGCGTCGCCGCAAGAAACACTCCTTGGCCATAATCAAAGCCATATCGGCATCGGGCGCAATAACACTCCCGGCATGACTAAAGGGCTCTTTATGCCCCGAGCGTTTGAAGACCTCGTAAACATCCATCACTTTCCCTCCTCAGTCGGTGGTCGCGTTGACAAGGAGCGAGGATGGCAGTGGGGGGTGGAGCGCCGCATCCGCAGAAGGGAGGCGCCGGAGACGCGTCCCTCCGAGGACCGCAAGCGGAACCACTGCCACCGCAGCGACGCCACGCGTGGAACCGAAGCCGACCGCAGCGACCACTAGGCGACGTGAGCCGCAGGCTCGGCCATCGCGTCGCGCACCCAGCGATGTGTGTCGTAGACATCGCGCCGCCAGGTCAACCTGCGTTGGGTCTCGGGGCCTTCGTTCTTCTTGATCGCGCCGAGGGGCTCCCAGTCGATGTCCTCGTCCTTTATGAGGTAGTGCTCGCCGTCCTTGAAGGGCACGGGCGTGGGGAAGGTGTAGCCGAGCTCGAGGATCTTCGGCACGTAGCGGTCGAGGAACTCCTGGCGCAGGTCCTCGTTGAGGCGGGTCTTGACCTTCCAATGAAGCAGCAGGTCTTTGGCGACGTTGGAACGGGGGCCGAAGAAATGAATGATCGGAAGCCACCAGCGGGTGAGCGCGTCCTGGAACATGGCGCGCTGCTCGTCCGTTCCGGCCGAGAGTTGCATCGTGATGTGCTCGCCGTGGCGGAGGTGAAGCTGCTCCTCGGCGCAGATGCGCTTGAGGACGCGAGCGTACGGCGCATAAGACGAGTCGCGCAGCGCGGCCTGGGTCACGAGAGCGGCGCCGTCGATGAGCCATCCGATGATGGCGACGTCGCCCCAGTGCTTGACCGGGTAGTGAAAGACGTTATGGAACTTCGAGCGACCGGTGACGAGGTCGTGAAACATCGTGTCGCGACTCTTGCCGAGATCCTCAGCGACGCGGTAGAGCAACTGCGCGTGGCCGACCTCGTCCTGGATCTTGGCGGCGAGGCTCATCTTGCGTTGCAACGATGGCGCGATCGGTAGGCACTCGCGCTCCGGCAGCGCGCCCATGATCTCGGAGTTGGCGTGCATCTCAACGAACTTGAGCACGCCGCGCCTGTAGTCGTCCGGCATCCAGTCGTTGGTCTCGACCTTCCCGCCGGCCTCGATGTGCTCGTTGAAACGAGCGAGCTTGTCCTCGTACGTCATGACCCCACCTCCGAGTGGTCGGTGTTCTGCAATCCTCTTACGAGCAGTTCGGTGTAGCGAAGTCCGATATCCGTCGACGTCAAGGAGCCGCCGGGGTGATACCAGGCGTAGACCCAGTTGCCCGCCGACAGCACGAGACGCGCGGTCATGGCGACGTCTGCGTCGGCCCGGAACTCTCCCGACGCGATTCCGTCGGCCACGATGGTTCGAACGAGCGCCTCGTACGCGTCACGCTTGGCCTGAATGTCCGAGCGCAGGTCGTCCGAGAGATAGCGCCATTCGTTGAGGAAGACCGTGGCGGCGTCGAGGTGCTCGACGGCGGTCTCGATGTGGCCCACGAGAAAGGCCCCGAGCCGCTCCGACGCGCTTGTCTCCATGCGGACGGCGGCGCCCCCGCGCTCGAGAAAGCGCTCGGCCCCCTCGGCGACGACGTCGTAGAGCAGCTCCTCCTTGGATCCGATGTGGGCGTAAAGCGAGCCCTTGAGCATGCCCAGGTCGTCTGCGAGGTGCTTCATCGAGGTCCCGTGGTAGCCGCGCCGGGAAAAAAGTTTGGCCGCGGCCACGACGAGCTCCGCCCGGCGGGGGCTGAGCACTCGTTCGGCGATCTGAGCCACAGCTCTCCTCAGTAGATGTTCACAAACAAACGGTCGTTTGCTCACCCTAACAGGTATTCTCGGAGCATGGCGACCGACAAGCGACAACTCCCCCCGCCCGAGCGGGTCAAGCAGATCCTCGGCCGGCTGAGGAGGGCTCATCCCGCGGCCAAGAGCGCGCTGAACTTCTCGAATCCCCTGGAGTGCCTGGTCGCCACGGTCCTCTCGGCCCAGTCGACCGACACCAAGATCAACGAGGTCACCACGACCCTGTTCCAGAAGTACCGGGGGCCGGAGGACTACCTTGCTGTTCCGGAAGACGAGCTCAAACAGGATCTGAAGCCGACGGGATTCTTCAATCAGAAGACCAAGTCGGTGAGAAACCTCAGCCAGAAGCTCATCGATGATTTCGACGGCGAGGTTCCCGGCACGATCGCAGAGCTCATCACCCTGCCCGGCGTTGCCCGCAAGACCGCCAACATCGTGCAGTCGAACTGCTTCCCGGAGGTGCTCAAGAAGGACCCGGACGCCGGCATCGCCGTCGACACCCACGTGGGCCGGGTCGCGGTCCGCCTCGGGCTGACGAGCCACGGCTCGAAGGATGCTCCCAAGATCGAACGGGACCTCATGGACCTCTTCCCGAAGAAGGAGTGGCCCACCGTCCCGGACCTCTTCATCCTTCACGGCCGCACGACCTGCGACGCCAAGCGCCCTCGCTGCGAGGACTGTCCGGTCGAACCGCTGTGCCCGTCGAGCCAGGAGGCGGGCCTACCCGATCTCTTCAGGTCTTCAGCGAAGGCCAAGAGCGCCAGATTGATGGCGGTCGATCGCCGGCGTTAGAACTTTCGACCGCATCGGCGTCAACCTGCTAGAGGAGGATGCAGATGGCGACTGAACGCAAGGCGCGGATGCTCGCCCTGACCGCCGGCGCGCTCGCCTTTGCGCTTGCCGCCTGTGGTGGCGAATCGGACGATCGCCGAGAGGGGGAGCGTCGGAGGACGACGCCGTGCGCATCAACCAGGGAACGAATCCGAGCATCGAAGGGTTATCTATCGGGCTCGCAACCGTCAGTGGTGACGAGGCCGGGATGCAGAGCGTCGGACACGCCGGCGACGAGATGACCATCGTCGAGGGTCGGCCTGGTGACAGAGTCGAGCGGGCGACTACCTACTCGAGGTGCTCGAGGTCGGCGACGACGACGAGGGCGGTTATGTGACCGCGGTGGTCACCCCTGCCGAGGAAGGAGGCCGCCCGGCTAGAGGAACCGTCCCGCTACCATGGAGGCGTGAAGAAAGTCATACTCGCCGCCCCGCGCGGCTACTGCGCCGGCGTCGACCGGGCCGTCCAGATCGTCGAGCGAGCGCTTGAGACCTGTGGCGCGCCCGTCTACGTTCGCAAGGAGATCGTCCACAACCGCTTCGTCGTGTCCGAACTCGAGCAACGCGGTGCGGTCTTCGTGGAGTCTGAAGAGGAGATCCCCGCGGGAGCGGTCTGCGTCTTCTCGGCGCACGGGGTCTCTCCCCAGGTGCGCGCGAGTGCCGCCGAGCGGAACCTCCAGGTCATCGATGCGACCTGCCCGCTGGTCACCAAGGTGCACCTCGAGGCGAAGAAGTTCGCCCGGCGCGGGCGCAAGATCGTGCTCGTCGGCCACGAGGGTCACGAGGAGATCGAGGGCACGGCGGGCGAGGCCCCGGATTCGACCTACGTCATCGAGGACATCAACCAGATCGAGTCACTACCGTTCGACCACGACGAACCCGTGTCCTATCTCACGCAGACGACGCTGTCGGTCGACGACACACGCGGCGTGGTCGAGGCGCTGAGGGACCGTTTCACGGACATCGCCGGCCCCCACAGCAACGACATCTGCTATGCGACTCAGAACCGGCAGATCGCGGTGAAGGCGCTTGCTCCCGAGGCCGACCTCGTGCTCATCGTGGGCGCGGTGAACTCGTCGAACTCGAATCGCATGGTCGAGGTCGCGATCAAGGCAGGGACTCCGGCTCATCTCGTCCCCGACGAGAGCTACCTGAGAGGCGAGTGGCTCGAGGGCGTGAACACGGTTGGTGTCAGCTCGGGCGCCAGCGCTCCCGAGGTCCTGGTCGAGCGACTTCTGACCAGGCTCGCCGAGCACGGTTACGACAAGGTTGAGACCAAAGAGGTGACGTCTGAGGACGTCACGTTCTCGCTTCCGCCGTGGCTGCGGGATCAAGTGGGCGCTACGACCGCGCCCGACTGACCTGTTAACTGCTCAGTACTCGATCGACTGCTCGATCTCTCCCGCGACGTCGAAGTCGCGCGCGGTGAGCCCGCCCTCGGAATGCGTCGCCAGGACGAGCTTGACCTTGTTCCACCTGATGTCGATGTCGGGGTGAT
>Ga0136616_10000299_pt1 | contig 21916 bp, 20 predicted proteins | sample AntDrymUQ2992106_2_FD_106648 | JGI IMG/M metagenome (GOLD analysis project Ga0136616, IMG submission 106648) | Polar desert sand microbial communities from Dry Valleys, Antarctica - metaG UQ299 (21.06) | ecosystem: Environmental > Terrestrial > Soil > Desert | place: Antarctica: Dry Valley... | reverse complement strand
TATGGGGTCGGCGCCTTCAACGTCAACAACCTGGAGCAGGTCCAGGCGATCATGGAGGCCGCTAGCGAGACGGGTTCGCCGGCCATAATCCAGGCAAGCCGCGGGGCGCGCAAGTACGCCAACGACCGCTTCCTCTACCACCTCATGCTCGCCGCGACCGAGGTGTACCCGGAGATACCAGTAGCTTTGCACCAGGACCACGGCAACGGCCCGGAGACCTGCCAGAGTGCCATAGACCTCGGGTTCACGAGCGTGATGATGGATGGATCTTTGATGGAGGACGGTAAGACGCCTTCGGACTTCGAGTACAACGTGCGCGTCACGCGCGAGGTGGTCGAGATGGCCCACGAGCGCGGCGTGACGGTCGAAGGCGAGCTCGGCACTCTAGGTGGCATCGAGGACGGGCACGGCTCGGGCGAGGTAAGTTTGACGGACCCGGACCAGGCGGTGGAGTTCGTAGAGCGCACCGGGGTCGACGCTCTCGCGGTCGCCATCGGGACGAGCCACGGGGCGTACAAGTTCACCAAAGAGCCGGACCGCGAGGTTCTGGCGATGAACATAATCGAGGAGATCAACGAACGGCTGCCGACCACGCACCTGGTGATGCACGGCTCCTCCAGCGTGCCCAAGCAGCTCGTGGACATCATCAACGAGCACGGAGGTGAGATCCGACCGACCTGGGGCGTGCCGGTCCGCGAGATCCAGGAAGGCATCAAGCACGGTGTCCGCAAGGTCAACGTGGACACCGACCTGCGGCTCGCCGCTACCGGCGCGATCCGCCAGGCGTTCGCCGAGAAGCCCGAGGAGTTCGACCCGCGTTACTACCTCAAGCCAGCCCGCGACGCGATGCAGGCCGTGGTCAAGGCGAGGATGCAGGAGTTCGGACAGGCCGGGCACGCCGGCGACTACCGGCCGATCACCCTGGAGGAGATAGCGTCCCGCTACAGGGAGCAGGGCCACCAACTTACGGTGACGTAGAGGAGGGCGAATAACCATGACGAGCTGGACGCTAGCATACGATGGCTTCGAGCCTGAGGAGGAGAGGCTGCGCGAGGCGCTGACCTCGGTCGGCAACGGCTACTTCTGCACGCGGGGGTCCTTCTCGTGGACCGGGGCCGACGACGTTCACTATCCGGGCACCTACACCCACGGTGGGTTCAACCGGGAGACCACCATCATGGCCGGCGTGCCGGTCCTGAACGAGGACCTAGTGAACCTCCCCAACTGGCTCTTGCTCGAGATGCGGATCGAGGGTGAGGAGGCAGTCGGGGACGATAATGTCGAGCTGCTCTCTTACCGCCACGAGTTGGACGTCCGCAACGCCGTGCTCAAGCGTACTATAAGGATTCGGGACCGGGCGGGCCGGGAGACCACGCTCGAGACCCGCCGCTTCGTGAGCATGGCCGAGAAGCATCTTGGGGCGATGGAGTGGAAGATCACGCCGGAGAACTGGTCCGGCAAGGTGCAGATCGTCTCCGCGCTCGACGGCCGGGTGACCAACAGGGGCGTCGAGCGCTACCAGGACCTCTCAGGCCGACACCTGGACCCGGTGGCGACCCACACTTCCAGCCCCCACGTCGTGGACACGCCCGGCCGCGACGTGATCGCGCTGGAAGCGCGCACTCGCCAGTCGCGAATCTACGTCGCCGAGGCGGCCCGCACGCGCGTCTACGGAGAAGGGGGGAAGCTAGACGTCGGGCGCAGCCTCTACCGGATGGAGGACTACGTTCACGAGGTCCTGTCCTTCGAGGTCGAGGAGAAGACGCCCGTGCGCGTCGAGAAGATGGTCGCCTTCTACACCTCGCGCGACCGCGCGATCAACGAGCCGTTGGCGAACGCCATGAAGGCGGCGGGCCGCTACGGGACGTTCGAGGAGTCTCTCAGGCTCCACGCGCGCGCCTGGGAAAGTCTGTGGGACTTGTGCGACGTGCAGGTTCTCGGGAACGAGGAAGTCCAGCGCCTCTTGCGCATCCACATCTACCACATCCTCTCGGTCTGCTCGCCGCACACCTCCGACCTCGACGCTGGTATACCGGCGCGTGGTCTAAACGGAGAAGCGTATCGCGGGCACATCTTCTGGGACGAGTTGTACATCTACCCGTTCCTCAACTTCCGGCTGCCGAAGATCACACGCGGAGCGCTCATGTACCGCTACCGGAGGTTGGGCGAGGCCCGGGCGACGGCCAAAGAGTCCGGATACAAGGGGGCTATGTTCCCCTGGCAGAGCGGTTCGGATGGCCAGGAGGAGACGCAGAAGGTTCACCTCAACCCCAACTCGGGGAAGTGGGAGCCGGACCTCAGCCACAATCAGCGGCACATCAACGCGGCGATCTTCTACAACATCTGGCATTACTACCAGGCGACGGGCGACCTGGAGTTCTTGCTGGACAACGGGGCCGAGATGCTGCTGGAGATCACACGCTTCTGGGCCTCTATCGCCCACTTCAACCCCGAGCGGGACCGCTACGAGATCCACGGCGTCATGGGACCGGACGAGTTCCACGAGAAGTACCCGGGCACCGAGGAGGGCGGCCTCAACAACAACGCCTACACCAACGTGATGGTCGCCTGGATGACGGAGACGGCCCTGGAGGTGCTAAATTTGCTCCCCGAGCGGCGCCGCGAGGCTCTGCGCGCGGAGCTCGAGCTCGCCGACGACGAGATCGAGCTGTGGGAAGAGATGAGCCACAAGATGTTCGTCCCGCTGCACGACGACGGCATCATCAGCCAGTTCGAGGGCTACGAGGACCTCGAAGAGCTGGACTGGGACCACTACCGCGAGGAGTACGGCAAGATACAACGCCTCGACCGCATCCTGAAGGCCGAAGGCGACGATCCTGACAAGTACAAGCTCGCCAAACAACCCGATGTCTTGATGCTGTTCTTCCTGTTCCCCCTGGATGAGCTGGAGCACATCTTCGAGCGGATGGGCTACGAGTTCGGTCCCGACACCCTGCGCAAGAACGTCGAGTACTACGAGCCCCGGACCACCCACGGATCTACGTTGAGCTTCGTCGTACACGCCCACGTCCTGGCCGACTTCGATCCCGAAGCTTCCTGGGAGATGTACCAGACGGCCCTGAACAGCGATGTCGGCGATGTACAGGGCGGCACCACCGGCGAGGGCATCCACATGGGGGTGATGGCGGGGACGCTGGACCTCATCCAACGGGGCTACATGTCCAGCGAGATCCGGGACGGCGTCCTCCATCTGGACCCGAAGCTGCGCGACAAGCTGGAGGGACTCTCGTTCTCCATGCGCTTTCGCGAGACTCCGATCGAGCTTTCGTTAGAGGGAGACGAACTGACGGTCGCCACCCAGGCCGACGGCCTAGCCCGGTCCATCAAGGTCGGCGTCAACGGCACGGTCCAGGAGCTCAAGGCTGGCGAAAGACACACTTTCGAGCTCGCGCGGCTCCTGGACGATGAGGGAAAGGAGCGGGTTACAAGCTAAAGAACCCCCGTTAGTAGCACGACGCGTTGCAGGGATCGGTCGAGGAAAGGGGTCTGCTTTGGCTAAGGGCTCGAAGAAGAAGGACGCGAAGAAGAACGGAAAAGTCGAGGCGGTAGTTCGGTCGCCGGAAACGTACCCGGACTACCGTGTGGCGCCTGGCGAGCGGATCATGCTGCCCGCCATAGACGCCAACCAGTCCGAGGGCTACGAGAGGAAGAGGGACGTCCTGGACGAGCTCGAGGAGCAGCGGCTTCGCATCCAGGACTTGCAGGGCAAGCTCTACGCGGAGAACAAGCACGGGCTCCTGATCGTGCTGCAGGCGATGGACACCGGCGGCAAGGACGGCGCGATCAAGCACGTCTTCAGCGGCGTGAACCCGCAGGGTTGCCGCATTTCCTCTTTCAAGGCGCCCAACCCCGAGGAGGCCAACCACGACTTCCTGTGGCGATACCACAAAAGCGCGCCCGCCGTGGGTTGCATCGGGATATTCAACCGCTCCCACTACGAAGACGTGCTCGTGGTTCGGGTAAAGAACCTGGTCCCCGAAGAGGTCTGGCGCCCGCGCTACGAGTTGATAAACAACTTCGAGTGGAACCTCACCCAGAACAACATCTCGGTGATCAAGTTCTATTTGCACATCTCCAAAGACGAGCAGAAGCGTCGCCTGGAGAGCCGTTTGGTTGACCCGGACAAGAAGTGGAAGTTCTCGACCAACGACCTCAAGGAGCGCGCGTACTGGGAGGACTACCAGCGCGCCTTCGAGGACGCGATCTACGCGACCTCGACGGAGTACGCGCCCTGGTACGTGGTCCCGGCGAACAAGAAGTGGTACCGCAATCTGGTCATCGCCCGCGCCATAGCGGACACCTTGGAGGAGATCGACCCTCAGTTCCCTCCGGCCGAAAAGGGCCTCGAAAAGATAACGATACCGGATTGAGCGGCGCCGTGGAAGACCCCAAGCGCGTCGTTGCCCACGAGGCGGTGGATCGCTACGTCGAGGACGGCATGATCCTGGGCCTCGGGACGGGAACGACGGCGTACTGGGTGGTCAGGAGGGTCGGGGAGTTGCTCGCCGCCGGAGAGCTGCGCGGCGTGTGCGGGATACCCACCTCCGAGCGCACGGTGGCGCTGGCGAAGGAGTTCGGCGTGCCCCTCCTTACCCTCTCGGAGTCCCGGCCGGATCTCACCCTGGACGGGGCGGACGAGGTCTCTCGTGGCCTCGACATTCTCAAAGGATGGGGCGGCGCGCTATTGCGAGAGAAGATAGTGGCCGCCTCCTCCCGCGACGGCCTCGTGATAGTGGCCGACGGCTCCAAGCTGGTCGAATCCGTGGGCAAAGGTCCGGTCCCGGTCGAGGTCGAGCCCTTCGGGTGGGAGGCGACCCTGGACGCCCTAGCCTCGCTGGGCTGCGACGCGACGCTAAGGACGGAGGACTCGGACCCGAGGAGGCCGTTCGTCACCGACGGGGGCCACTACACGGTGGACTGCCTCTTTGATGCGATCCCGGAGCCAGACGTCCTGCAGACGGAGATGAAGCGTATACCCGGCGCGATAGAGACCGGCCTCTTTCTCGGGATCGCCCGCGCCGCCGTGGTGGGCGGCGCGGATGGGGTAGAGGTTTTTGAGGTATGACAGCGGGACATACGCCCAGGACGGCGAGGGAAAGGAGCCGGTTTGAGCCAGCGGGACAACAAGACATCGGCGTGGAGAAGACGCCGGCGCTGGAGAAAAGAGATGGTACCGCAACCTCATCGTTACGCCGGTCATCGCGAACACCCTGGAAACGATGGACTCGCATTTTCCCCTGGCGGAAGAGGTCCAGGTTCCGGGCTGATCTGCGCCGCCTAGAGAAGGAGGTCTGTATCGCGTGAAACTCTTTTCCGGGCTGGGAGATAGGGTTGTAGGTGGACCTTCGATACTCGCGGCCAACTTCGCCCATCTGGCGGAGGAGGTGCGAAAGGCCGAGGAGGGCGGAGCGGAGCTGGTCCACTTCGACGCCATGGATAACCACTACGTCCCGAACCTCACCATAGGACCGGTGGTTGCCGCCTCGCTCGTCCCGGAGACGAACCTCCCGGTGGACGCCCACCTCATGGTCAGCAACCCGGACAACCTCATACCCGCCTTCCTGGACGCGGGCGTGGCGAGCATCTCGGTCCAACCCGAGGCGGTAATGCACCTGCACCGTACGCTCGCGATGATCCAGGCCGGCGGCGCCGAGGCCGGGGTGGCGCTGAACCCCACCACCTCGCCGCAGACAATAGAGTGGGCGCTTCCCTACCTGGACTTCATCCTGGTCATGAGCGTGAACCCGGGTTTCGGGGGCCAGAGCTTCATCCCGGAGATGGCGGATAAGATTCGGCGCCTGCGGGAGATGACCGACCTGCCGATAGAGGTGGATGGCGGCATCAATGAGGAGACGGCCTTGCTCGCGGCGGAGGCCGGCGCGCGGGTGTTGGTCGCCGGCTCCGCCGTATATAAGGGCGACCCGGCGCAGGAGATGCGCAAGATCCTCGACTCGGGGCGTCGCGCCATCGGACAGGCAAGCCGGGATACCTCTTGAAGGCATCCCGAGGTAGCGGCGAATTTCGGTAAGAAGGCATAATTGCACCCGGGTAGGCTCTCGGGGGCCAGGGAAGGAGAGAGATGAGTGGTGCGGAGTTGAGGCTTGGCCGGTTGTTCGACCGGGAGAGTGGACGATCTTTCATAGTCGCCTTCGATCACGGGACGAACCTCAGGGTACCGCCGGAGGCCGGAAAGCCCTTAGAAGTCGTCGAGAACATAGTAGCCGGCGAGCCGGACGGGGTCCTGATCTCGCCCGGCCTGCTGAAGCAGGCATCCCGCTTGTTCGCCTTCAGGGGGGCTCCGGTCCCGGTCCTGCGCGCGGACTGGACGATCCTGGACGAACGCATGGAAGACATTGGGGAGCACTACCGGGTCATCTGCTCCCCTCAGGAGGCCGCCGCCCTGGGTGCCGGAGCGATGGTGATGTACCTGATCATGGGTCCCGAAGAGGGGACGATGTTCGCCGACAACGCCCGGGCCATCGCCGGGGCCGCGCACGAGGCGCGCCGGGTCGGGCTGCCCCTGATCGTGGAGGCAACGTTGTGGGGCTCGCGCATGTCCGACAAAAAGGACCCGGACCTGCTCGCGTACTGCTGCCGCATAGCCGCCGAGCTCGGGGCCGACGCCATAAAGACCGAATACACCGGCGACCCGGAGACGATGGCCGCCGTGGTAGAGGAATGCCCTGTCCCCGTCCTCACCCTGGGAGGGGCGAAGGGCGGCTCCGAGGAGGATGTCCTGGAGAACGCCCGAGGCGCGATAGAGGCCGGCGCCCGCGGGCTCATCTTCGGGAGGAACGTCTGGCAGGCTGACGACCCGGCGAAGATGTCCGCCTCCCTCCGGGAGGTCGTCCACGGCGTTTCGGTGAGGAGGTAGCGGCATGGAGGTTCTTTGCGTCGGCGACCTGTTCCTCTCCTCGGAGCGGTTCAAGGAGGCCATAGAGAAGGAGATGGGGGGCGATTCCGGAACAATCCGGGAGGTCTCGTGGGCCGGCGAGAAGGCCGAGGACCAGCACCACCTGCAGCAGATCATGGAACAGGACGGCCCCGAAGCCGTGCCGACGCCGGAGGAGATCGTCGAGGCCGTCGGCGACGCGGAGGTGATAGCGGTCCATTTCGCCCCGATCCCGGAAGCGGTCCTGGAGGACGGCCCTAACCTGAAGGCCGTGGTCGTTGCCCGCGCGGGTTTCGAGAACGTGAACGTTGAGGTTGCTTCCGCGCGGGGGATCGCGGTCGTGAACCTGGTAGGCCGCAACGCCCCGGCTGTTGCCGAGCAGGCCATCGCGCTGATGCTCGCTGAGACCAGGGACATTGCGCGGGTGGACCGTGGGATACGGGCCGGTAAATGGCCCAAGGAGTTCCCGCAGACGCCTTATGATCTCTACGAGTGTACGGTCGGTTTGATCGGTTTCGGCCAGGTCGCCCGCCAGCTCGCGCTCCGCATTTCCGGCTTCGACGTTAGGCTGCTGGTCTACGACCCCTACGTGGACGAGGAGACGATCTCCTCCTACGGGGGCCAAAAGGTCGACGACATGGACTTCATCTTCCGCGAGTCGGACTTCGTAAGCCTGCACGCGCGGCTGACGGACGAGACCCGGCGCTTCATCGGAAAAGAACACTTCGAGCTGATGAAACCGACCGCCTACTTCATCAACAACGCTCGCAGCCGCATGGTCCGCTACGACGACCTCTACGAGGTCTTAAAGGAAGACCGCATCGCTGGGGCCGCGCTCGACGTCCACGACGACGAGCCTCTGGGCGAGGGGAACCTCTGGGTGGAGCTGGAGAACGTCACCCTGGCCCCGCACATAGCCGGAAGCACCACGAGCACCTGGGAGAACTCCGTAAGTATGGTTGCCGAGGCGGTGAAGGAGATAGCGGAGACCGGCCGCGCGACGAACACGGTCAACACCGGAAGTCTGGAGAAGACATGAGCCCGTACTTGCTCGGAATAGATAGCGGAAACACGAGCACGAAGGCGGTCGTGTTCGACGAGGAAGGTTACGAGCGCGGCGTGGGGAGCGTCAACAACAAGCAGGTGAACCCGCAGCCGCGCTGGGTCGAGCAGGACATGAACACCGTCTGGGAGAACGCCCAGACGGCGGTGCGCGAGGCGATCCTGGCTGCCAAGATCGAGGGCGGGGAGATCTCGGCGGTCGGCATGTCGGGCCACGGCGACGGTATCTACCTGTTGGACGAGACCGGGGAGCCAGTGCGCGCCGGCATCCAGTCTATGGACTCCAGGGCGCACAAGCTGCTCACGCGCTGGAACGAGTCGAGCGTGGGCGACAAGACCCTCGAGTTCAACGGGCAGCGGCCCTTCGCGGCGCTGCCGCCTGTCCTCCTGGCGTGGTTCAAGGAGAACCAGCCGGAGGTGCTGGAGCAGACGCGCTGGATGCTCTACGTGAAGGACTGGCTCCGCTACAAGCTAACCGGCGATCTCGCCACCGACCCTTCCGAAGCGAGTAGCGGCTTCACCGACGTCCGCACGCAAGACTACTCCGACGAGGCGTTCTCCATCTACGACCTCGAAGAAGTCCGCGGGATGCTTCCCCCCATAGTCGGCTGCACCGAGACGGTCGGCGGGGTGACCGAAGAGGCGGCCCGACTCACGGGGCTCAAGGCCGGCACGCCGGTCGTCGCCGGGGCGCACGACGTGGACTGCTCCTCCGTGGGCGTCGGCTGCATGAAGCCGGGCGACCTCACCATGATCGCCGGGACCTGGTCCATCAACGAGGTCGTGAACGACGAGCCTACCTTCGTCGAAGGCGCGGCCTGCCGCAACTTCGTCGAACCCGGCCTGTACCTCAACATGTCCGCCTCCCCGACGAGCGCCACGAACCTGGAGTGGTTCGTGCAGCGTATGTGCCCGATGGAGGTGAAAGCTTCAAAAGAGATCGGAGCTTCCCCCTTCGCGTTCGTGAACCGGGAGGTCGAAGGGGTGATGAACGAGGAGCCGCGGGTCTTCTACCACCCGTTCCTCTACTCTTCCCCGCACGGCGACGACGCGAGCGGCGCATTCTTCGGCCTGCGCGGCTGGCACACCCGCGGCCACGTGCTGCGCGCCCTCCTCGAAGGGACGGTCTTCAACCACAAGACCCACGTCGACCTGCTGCGCGGCGCCTTCGACGTGAAGCTCATCAGGCTCACTGGCGGGGGCTCCAGCAGCGACGTCTGGTCCCAAATGTTCGCCGACGCCCTGAACGAGACCGTCGAGGTCACCGGCGCCGGGGAGACGGGGGCTCTAGGCGCGGCCCTGTGCGCCGGGGTCGGGATCGGCGTCTACGACTCTTTGAACGACGCCACCGACAACGTGGTCCGCAGGTTCCGCACCCACGAGCCCGACGCGAGGAACTGCAAACGGCTCGCCGAGGCCTACGAGACCTACATGGGCCTCGTAGACGCTCTGGAGCCCGTGTGGCCGCGCCTGGGATAGGAGCCCGAACGTCGTGATCCTGTGTGTCGGCGGGACGCCCGCTATACAACGTACGCTCTTTTTCAAGGGCCTCGAACCCGGCGCCGTGAACCGGGCTTATGAGGTGCGCGTTACCGCGTCGGGTAAGGTGGTCAACGCCGCTCGAGTGGTTACGGTGCTCGGAGGCCGGGCGCTGCTCGCGACCTTTTTGGGTGGGGATCCGGGGCGCTTCGTAGCGCGAGAGCTCGACGCGCGGGGCGTGCCGCACGAGGTCGTCTGGACGGAAGACGATGCTCCGACACGCACCTGCGCGACCTTGATCTCCGACGATGGTCTCGTGACGGAGCTGGTAGAAGAGGCGCTCCCCGTCTCCGAGAGGGACGTCGCCGCCCTCGAAGAGATCGCGACCGAGAAACTCAAGGAGGCTCGGGCTCTCTGCCTCATCGGCTCCTTCCCGCCCGGCGTCCCCGACGACTTCTACGCTCGGCTCACCGCGGCCGCTCGCGAAGCCGGCGTGCGGGTACTCATAGACGCCCAGAAAGCCCCGTTACGCGCCGCTCTCGAAGAGGTACCCTTTTTGGTCAAGCCGAACCTGGAAGAAGTCGCAGCCACCCTGAACCTCCCGAACGGCGAGCCCGATGTCCGCGCCGCCGTCGCCGCGCTCACCGACGCGGGAGCCCGGTGGGCGTTCGTCTCGGAGGGGGCTTCTGGGTCCATGCTCGGGGACGACTCCGGCGGGCTGTGGAGCGTCGAGCCGCCGCGGGTGGAGGCGGTAAACCCCATCGGCTCCGGAGACTCTATGGCGGCAGGTACCCTGCTCTCCCTCAGCCGGAGCGCATCCGTCCCCGACGCCGCCGTCTACGGCACCGCCTGCGCCGCCGCCAACGCGCTCACGCTTACCTCCGGCGAGCTTCACCCCGACGACGTGGACGAGATGCTCTCCCGCGTATGCCTGACTCAGCTCGTTTAGCGTCCGGCCTCTCTCGCGGCCTCCGTCTGCGGTGGCAGGTCGTGGCGTCCTGCACCTGCCGGCAATTTCGTGCCGGATCTCGTCAGCACTGGGTTTGTAGGATGTCTATACTTGTTGAGTAATCGGCATCCTGTTCTTCTACCGCGTGGTGTCGGAGACCAAGGGCCGCAGCCTCGAAGACATAGAGGCCGAACTCTCACAAAGAGTGCCCGGAACCGAGGCTGATCCGCAGAGGACCGCGACCTAGAGAGAGCGGCCGGTTAGGGTAGCGGGTCGTGGCCCGATTCTGGGTAGAGGACGAACCGGGAGAACCGTTGGACGATGCGTACGTGATCGGGGTAGACCTCGGCGGCACCCACATCCGGGCCGTGCTCGCGGACGAACGGGACGCTTTCGTCGAGCGTCGCCGGAAGGGGACCCTCGCGAGAGAGGGAATGTCGGCCGTCCTGGATCGCATCACCGGGATAGTGAAGGACCTGAGCTCTCACGCCCGGCGCGTGGCCGCCGTCGGCATAGCCTCTCCCGGGCCCCTCAACGCGAAGACCGGGATCGTGTACAGCCCGCCGGCTTTCCCGGACTGGCATGACGTTCCGCTGGTGCGGATGATGTACGAACGGATCGGCCTCCCCGTCTTTTTGGGCAACGACGCGAACGTGGCCGCGCTCGGGGAATTCGACTACGGCGCGGGCAGGAGTTTCCGGCACCTGATCTACATTACCGTTAGCACGGGCATAGGTGGTGGCGTAATCGTCGACGGCAAGCTCCTCGAAGGCCAGAAGGGCGCAGCGGGCGAAGTGGGCCACATGGTAATGGAGCAGGATGGCCCTCTGTGCGGCTGCGGCGGCCACGGCTGCCTCGAAGCGCTCGCCTCGGGGACGGCCATCGCTCGCCAGGCGCGCGAGGCCCTCGCCTCCGGGCGCGAGAGCACCATCGGGAGTTTGGCCGGTACGGAAGGCATCACGGCGGAGGTGGTCGCCGGGGCCGCGAAAGAAGGCGACGCGCTCGGCGTAGAGTTGATCCGAGCCGCGGGACGTCGGTTGGGGTGCGGGGTGATCAACCTGGTACACGTCTTCAACCCGCAGGTCGTAGTGATCGGGGGCGGCGTCACGAACGCCGGAGAGCTTCTGCTGGAACCAATGCGCGAGACGGTCTCCGCCGGGCTGATGCCCGTCTTCAAAGAAGACCTGGCAATCGTACCGCCCGACCTGGAGGCCGACGCCGGGCTCTACGGCGCCGCCGCCCTGGCACGCCGTGGGGCCGGAACGTCCCCGGAGATCCCGGACACAGCTAAACTTCAGGGCGACAGGTTTGGGCCGTAAAACGATGCGGAGGGCGCCATGCAACCGTACCCGATAAAACTCACCTACCACGTTCGCGCCTATGCCTTCGGGGAGCGTCTGATCCCCGAGATGCTCGACAAGAGGGACGTGCCCGAGGGCATCGTGGCCGAGACCTGGGAGGTCAGCGACTACCGCGACGCGCCAGCCGACGTCGAGAATGGTCCCTACGTCGGTAAGAAGCTCCACGACCTGGTGGAGGAGTACCCGGACGAGCTGGTTGGCGAGGGCTGGCGCGGCCCGTACTTCCCGCTCCTGGAGAAGTTCCTCGACGCCTCGCACATGCTCCCCGTCCACCTCCACGCCGACGACGAGACGGCCCGTAGGAAACACGGCGAGCCCCACGGCAAGACCGAGGCCTGGCACATCCTCTGGGCGGCGCCGGACGCGTCCATCCTGGCCGGGGTCAAGGAGGGCGTGGATAGGGAAGACCTGTATAGGGCGTTCAAGGCCCAGGACTACGACGCCGTGATGCCCCGCTACCCCATACGACCGGGCGACACCGTCTACGTCCCGGGCGGCGTGATCCACTCGTTCGGCCCGGATACTTTGATCTTCGAGGTTCAGCAGACCTCGGACCTCGGACAGAGCGTGATGCCGGAGGACCTCTACGGCAATCCCCTGGACGAAGAGACGTGGAACACGAACATCGACGCCGCCCTGGACGAGCTGCGCACCGACTACCACCCGCGCCCGAACCCCGGACTCGCCCTGGAGAACGGCCGGGCCGTCACCAACCGCCGCATCCTGTGCTGCGCAGGTCCCTACTTCGCTCTCGAACGCTGGATCCTCACGGAGCCCTACACGGAGTACTTCCACCCCGGACGCTGCCTGACGCTCTCCAACGTGGGCGACCCGGCGCGCATCGAGTACGCGGGAGGGGCGGAGACGCTGGAGACTGGCGAGTCCTGCGTCCTGCCGGCGGCGCTCGGGGAGACGCGCATCGTCCCGGAAGGAGAAGCCAGCCTGATCGTCTGCTACGTGCCGGACCTCGAACGGGACGTGGTGGCGCCCTTGCGGGAGGCCGGGTACTCGGACGAAGAGATACGGGAGTTGGGAGAAGTCGTCATCTAGCCACCCCGTTACGGAACGGAGGTAACCTTGGGGAAGATAGTAACTCTGGGCGAGGTCGTGTCGGACATCTACCGGGACGAGAGCGAGTCCGAGGTCGAGCTGCCCTTCACCGCCCGGCCGGGCGGGGCGCCCGCAAACGTGGCCGTGGCCGCCGCGAGGCTCGGGTCGGAGGCGGCGTTCATCGGGAGCGTTGGGGAGGATCTCTTCGGGGACTTCATCCTGCGGGCTCTGGAGGCCGAGGACGTGGATACCTCGGCGGTCCGTCGCTGCGAACCGCCCACGCGTACCTCTCTCGCCTTCGTGGAGGTAACGGCGGACGGAGACCGCTCTTTCACCTTCTACCGCTCCGACCCGGCAGCCGACGAGCTGCTCAGTGCGGAGGATGTCACCCGAGAAGTCCTCTCCGGGGCCTCCTTCGTGAATTTCGGGAGCATACCGCTCATAAAGGAACCCTCGCGCTCGGCCATACACCGGGCCGCAGATCTCGCGGAGGAACTCGACGTACCCCTGGCCTTCGACGTCAACTTCCGGGAGCACCTCTGGAAAAGTCCCGAAGCCGCCCGCGAGGTCGTGGACCCGCTCCTCGACCGCTCCCGCGTAATAAAGATGGGCGACGACGAGCTCTCGCCGATGCTCGGGACCGAAGACCCGCAAGAGGCGGCGGAGATGCTGCTCGGCCGCGGCGCCACGCTCGCCCTGATCAGCCTCGGGCCGGACGGAGCGGTCTACGCCACCCGCGAGTTCAGCGGCCATGTGCCGGCCTTCGAGGTCGACGAGATCCTGGACGCAACCGGAGCCGGAGACGCCTTTCTGGCAGCCGCGCTGACGCACCTCTCGGAAAACGCGTGGGACGAAGAGAACGTGCGTGAGGCGACCCGGCGGGGTACGGTCGCGGGCGCCATCGCCTGCACGGCCTACGGGGCGATGAGCGCCCTGCCTACGAGGGACGAGTTAGACCGCTCGTCTTGACCCCGCAAGACAGCGCATATTCAAGTTCAGAACGAATAGGAGAAAACTCCATGCAAACTTCAAATCGAATCCGCTTGCTCGGTTGGATATGCGTTATTTGCAGCGTATTGGTGGCTATTACAGGATTTCTGTTGGACTCACAAGCGACTGGCGCGGTGGAGGCTGATACCGCCATCGCTCGATTTGCAAATGGACTGTTTGGTGTCGCTGTTTTGGGTTTGATGGGCGGCGTTTTCGGCTTGTGGTCTCTCCGCGTGGGCGGTTCGGGATGGTTGCCTACCATAGCGACTTTGGTTACGCTGATCGGCTTACTATTGTGGATGATTGGTGGTCTGTATTTGACTACCAACGCCTCTGCCGATCAAGCCTTCACACCAGCAGGTGGGCTGCTCTCCTCGATTGGAATGGTCGTGTTTGGTGTTGCGATTCTACGAGCCGGACACCTAAATGACTGGCGAAGGTTTGTACCGTTCTTAGTCGGGGTGTGGTTCTTTGTTCAACTCCCACTCCAGATTATCTTCTTTATTGGTGTTCGGGGATTTCCGTCATACACCATGTTGCTCGGTGTCTTCGGTGTGCTGTGGGCATTGGTTGGCTATGTTGTCCGGTCCTATGCCAGCGAGCAAACCGGTGCATAGAGCAAGTGTCGGCGCATATACTCAAAACGCGGGCTGACAATGCGTTGCAGCCGACGTTGGAGTGCTCTATGGACGGCTAATATTATCCCGAAATGTCACTCGAGATGAGCGAACAGTTCAACGCCTTGCTCAGGGGCGTCACTTCCCCAGAACAGGTGACGTCCTCGCTCCAAGCGGGGCTCGCGAACATAGGCGAGCAGGGCGGAGAACCACGGTCGGAGGTGGATTCTATTCCTTGACCACGCCGGTTGTCCTCAACCCACAGAACCGTTGTGAGGTAGGCTCGCCTCGCGCAGAGTGAGGCGAATGCAGCCAGAGCGTCGGCGACCGTTAACGTTGGACGCGGCTCACCGAGACCGGAACATCCACGAGCTCGGCAAGCCTCTGAGCGAGCGGTTCGAGGGACGGTAGCTCCGTCGCGGCGTGCCCGGCGTCTATGGCGACCAGCCCCAGGGACTCGGCCAGCAGCGCGTCGTGATAGTCCAGGTCGCCGGTGACGTAGGCGTCCGCCCCAGAGGCCGCGGCTTCCCCGAGAAAAGAGCCACCCGAGCCCCCGAGGACCGCGACGCGCTCTATCCTCCGGCCCGGATCTGGATCCGCAACGAGGCGAGCCGTGAAGCCCAGAGATCCCGAGATGTGCTCGCGTAGCTCCTCCGGCGCGAGCGGCTCCGGCAGCGTGCCTACGCGACCGTAGCCGCAGCCCTCCGGGTGTCCGTCCACGTGGTAGATGTCGAAGGCGGGCTCCTCGTAGGGGTGGGCGGCGCGGATGGCAGCGGCGGCTCGGGAAGCGGCGTGGGCTGGGACCACGGTCTCCAGACGGAGCTCCGGTACCCTCTCCAGGCGGCCCTTCTCGCCCGCGTACGGGTCCGTGGCCTCGCCGCCGAAGAAGGTTCCCGTCCCCGGCGCGCGGAAGGTGCAGTGCGTGTAGTCCCCGATGACGCCCGCGCCGGCCTCGGTGAGGGCGTTCGAGATCTCGTCGGCGTTCTCCTCGGGGACGAAGACGACGAGCTTGCGCAACCCGCCGCGCGGAACCACGATCCCCAGCGGCCCCGAAAGTCCCAAAGACTCCGCCAGGGCGACCGAGACCCCTCCGGGCGCTGCGTCGTAGTTGGTGTGGGCGGCGTAGACGGTCAGGTTGCCCCTTACGGCGCGCGCGACGAGGTCCCCGGGGTAAGACGCTGTGTTCACGCTGGAAAGAGCCCGGAAGATGAGCGGGTGGTGGAAGAGCAGGAAGTTCGCGCCGACCTCCTCCGCCTCCTCGAAGACCTCCGGCAGGGGCGTCAGGGCGACGAGCACCCGGTCGACCTCGCCGCTGGGCTCCCCGACCTGGAGCCCGACGTTGTCCCAATCTTCCGCCAGAGCCTCTGGGGCTATCCTCTCTACGGCCTCGGCTATCTCTCGTACGCGCGCCATCGTGGGAGGGCATTGTACAATCTCGGACCGTGGATCTCGCACGCGTAGCCCGGCTCGTCTCCGGCGCTACCCGCCTGCCGCTGATGGCCGTACCGCTGTTCTTCCTGGTCGGCGCGGCGTCGGCCGGGTGGATGGGACTACTCTGGGCGCTGCTCTGCGTGCTGCTCACCAGCGGGCTCTCGCTCGTCTACCTCGCCTACCTGACCCGCGCGGGTAGGGTGCGAGACCTCCGGAAGATCGCGCAAGAAGAGAGAGTACAACCCCTCCGGGTGGTGGCGGGCCTGCACGCCGGTGCCTTCCTCATCGTCGCCCTCCTGGGCGCCCCCGTTCCCTTGCGCGCGGTCCTGCTCTCCTACGCCCTGGCGACCGCTGCCTTCGCGCTCCTCGCCCCGTTCGTCAACCTCTCTCTGCACGCGGCGGGCGTGGCCGGGACCTTGGTGTGCCTACTTCTCGTCTTCGGGTTCCCCGGAGCTCTCTTCGCCCCCGTCCTACCGCTGGTGTGGTGGGCGAGGGTCAGGCTGGGCCGTCACACCCACCCGGAGCTCGCGCTCGGCACGCTCGCCGGGGGAGGGTTGACCTGGGTCGCCTTCGCCGTGGCGACGTAGGCATCCGCCCCGGCCTTCCCCGCCGGTTTTCTCTGGAGAATCGGGGAGGCCCAGTTTCGACGCGTTCGCTGGCGAGCGATTGGCCGTGAGGTTCGCTCCGATCCAAGTATCGGGGACGGGTGTTTCTGCGGCCGGCGAGAGTTCCCGAATTTCAGTGCCCGGTTCGTCCGGGTCGCCTGTTTAGGGCTTCTCGAAATCGGCTAACCTCGTTGAGTCTGGCAAGAAGTGGTACCGGAAGGAGCGATGATGGATCAGCGGAGGCTCGGCAGCGAAGGATTGGTCGTATCCGAGATCGGCCTGGGATGCATGGGGATGAGCGAGTTCTATGGGACTGGCGAGGAGGACGAGTCCATCGCCACCATCAGGCGGGCCATAGACCTCGGCGTGACCCTTCTCGACACCGCCGACATGTACGGCCCCTTGACCAACGAGAGGCTCGTCGGCAAAGCGATAGAGGGCAGGCGCGACGAGGTGAACATCGCCACCAAGTTCGGCATACAGCGCGAAGAAGACGGCACGATGCTCGGCATCAACGGCAAGCCGGAGTACGTGCGCTCGGCCTGCGACGCCTCGCTGCAGCGGCTCGGGGTGGACCACATAGACCTCTACTACCAGCATCGAGTCGACCCGGAGACCCCGATCGAGGAGACCGTGGGGGCTATGAAGGAGCTGGTCGAGGCGGGGAAGGTGAGATACCTCGGGCTCTCGGAGGCAGCGCCCGAGACGATCAGGCGGGCGCACGAGGTGCATCCCATAAGCGCCTTGCAGACGGAGTACTCTCTGTGGAGCCGCGACGTCGAGGACGAGATACTGCCCACCTTGCGCGAGCTCGGCATCGGCTTCGTCGCCTACAGCCCCCTCGGGCGCGGCTTCCTGACCGGGCAGATACGTAGGTTCGAGGACCTGCCGGAGGGCGACTACCGCCGCCAGTCGCCGCGCTTTCAGGGTGAGAACTTTGACAAGAACCTCGAGCTGGTGGAGCGAGTGAACGAGATCGCCGCCGAGAAGGATGTGACGCCCGGCCAGCTCGCGCTGGCGTGGCTGCTTCACCGGGGCGACGACATCGTCCCCATCCCAGGCACCAAGCGGCGCGAGTACCTCGAAGAGAACGTCGCCGCCACGAACATCGAGCTCACGGATGAGGATCTGAGGCGTATCGAGGAGGTCGCCCCGAGGGACGTCGCCGCCGGCGAGCGCTACGCGGACATGAGCAGCGTCAACCGCTAGGAGTACGGTGCGGACCGCTCGGCTTCGGGGGCGCACGTAAGCCTCGACGGGTGCGTGGCGTTCGTACACGCGCTCGTCACGAACCCGTTCGTCACGGCCCAGACGGTCTCCGTGGACGGCGGGATGCATCCCCGATAACTCTTTCAACACCATCTCCCGCAAGCCGGCGGCGCGTCCGGGATGGCTGAGTCGGGCATAAAGTTACCTCGACAGAGGCGTGGTATCGTCTTGCCGTTGAAAAACGGCGCGAGGACAATCGGGGAGTGGGGGGGATGAGCCGTGGTCGGGCCGGGGAGGCGCCTGGCGACGGCGGCTTGGCGGATGGGTTGCGCGCGTCGGTTCCCATCGTGCTCGGTTACCTGCCGGCGGCGGTCGCCTTTGGGGTCGCCGCACGAGCCGCCGGCCTGAACGCCACCGAAACGGTCTTGATGTCGCTCATCGTCTTCTCCGGGGCGAGCCAGTTCGCCCTCGTTGGACTCGTGGCGACGGGGACCTCGTGGTTCGTGATGGCGGCGATCTCGCTCGTCCTGGGCGCGCGCCACGTGCTCTACGGTCCCTCCCTCGCCCCTCACCTGCGTGACACGACAACGGGCCGTGCGGCCGCCGCCGCGTTCGGCCTCACCGATGAGGTCTTCGCCGTGGCCTCCACCAAACTGTCCGAGAGGCGGCCGGCCGGGCGAACAATCGGGACGGGCTTCGGCTACCTTGTGGGCCTCGGGACGGGCGCCTACGTTTCGTGGGCTCTGGGGACCTGGCTCGGGGCAGTCGCCGGTACGGCCGTGGTGGTCGCGCTGCCCTCCCTCGCGCCCGCGCTCTCTTTCGCCCTGCCCGCCCTCTTCGTCGCCCTGCTCGTCTCGCTCATGAGGTCGGGAGACGTGACCTCCGGCGGTGCATCGCGCCCCGTCGTCGGAGCGGTCCTCACGGCGGCGACGGTTGCCACGGTCCTCTATCTGGTGGGCTTGGAGAGTTGGAGCGTGCCGGCGGCCGGCGTTGCCGGACCGGTCGCCGGTTTACTGCTCGGGAGGGGCAGGGCCGGTGCGGGCTGATCTCCTGTTGCTCTTCCTGGTCGTCGGGGTGGGGAACTACCTGATGCGCTTCCTGCCGCTCCTTTGGGCGCTTCGGTGGGGGGAGGCGGAGACGAGAGGTGCCGCGAGCGGAGGGCTGGGCGGGCTGCTGCCGTTCGTGGGGCCATCCGTCGTGGTGGCGCTGCTGGTAACCTCGTTGCTTCCCGAGGCTAGTGACGGGGTGGGGCTGGTTCGTACCGGGATCGCGCTCTTGCCGACGCTCGTCGTCGCCGTGCGTTCCGGCAATTTGGGACTCACGGTGCTCGTCGGAGTAACGGCGTATTGGCTGATCTCACTAATTGTGTAGAGAGGGTGGACCCGACGAGACTCGAACTCGTGACCTCTGCCATGCGAAGTCTGCCCACTGCATTCTAGCCCGTCCTCCTGCGTCCGGCAATTCGGGCTGTTTATGCGGTTTTCGGTCACCTCGCGGGATCGCTGTGTCCGGCACGTACTGTCCCGTATCGGCCCGGTTGCAGTACGGTTGCAGTAAGCTGCGTCGGCTACGATAGCCCGGTAAGCCTCTCTTCGACACCATGATCGCTGGCTCGAAGGTCGGCGCTACGCGGGCACGACCTGGTAGCGGTAGGGGAATCGCAGGACGTCGGACTAGGACCTACGCTCGCCAGACGCGAGAGCCCATGACGTCGAAGTGGTGGTCGTAGGTCCACACTGGGAGTCCGAGCCGGTCGGCGATCTCGGCGTTGACCGCGTCCACGAGCGAGATCGCCTGGTCCGGGTAGCGCAAGACGTTCTGGACGGCTCTCTCGTAGTCTCCTTCGGTCGGGGTGATAAGGACGGCGCCCTGGGTCAGGTCTTCCAGGAAAGAGTGGGCTTGCGCGATCCCGAGCTTACGCATGACGAGGATGTAGGCCTCTTGCACCGTGGCGTAGGAGACCGCAGTCTCAAGGTCCTCGGCTTCGAGCCGCTCCTGCTCTTCGAGGGACCGGGTGTAGAAGGAGTCGTTCGGGTCGGCTGCGGCGTACAGCGGCCCGGTATCCGCCAGGACGGCTCCTCTCAACCGTCCTCGGCCAGATACTTGTCGTGGTTGATGCTCACGTCCGAGAGGCCGCTGCCCTTGGCGGCAGGCCTGATCTTGAGGAACCTCCTGGAGCGGCCGAGACTCTCCCGCGAAAGGTTCTCTAAGTGAGTCGGCTCCTCCGTTTCGGCGTGGGCGCCTGTCTCGGAGTCCAGGCGGAGCAGGGTGCGTCCGGCGTACCAGCGCGCCGCCTCCTCGCGGCTCCCAAGACCGAGAACCTCACCCGCACGGTCCAGGGGCAGCCTGCCCTCGCCCACCAGGAGCAGCAGCATGCCTTCAAGGGCCTCGCGCTCGGGGTCTGGACCGAGGGCCTCTAGCACTTCGTCCGGCAGCGTAAATTTTATGTCCATAGCACTCCCATTCTACCTGTTCATGGTCGGTGTCTAGTTGTCCGCAAGCCCACTCCGTGAAATAACGTTCGGGCTCCTCCTGGTCGTTGGCCGTATATATACGGTCTCTACTAGTCGAGACATCTTATAAAAACTCCGAGTCTTAGTGCATCGGACCAGGCGCGACTCGGACGCTCTCCGTGGAAGTTGCGCGGGTGGGTGAAAGCACCATGGTGTGGCAGAGTCTCGCTCGGCTCCAGGTCGAAAAACCAAGCGTAATCGCCACTACGTAAGCCCGCGATCCCAAGTCCGGCCCGAAGGCCGGAGACGCGCACCTTACGGCCTGCTGCATCGCGTAGCATCACTTCGTAAAACCGCTCGTCTTCCGAGCTCACTTCAAGCACGGTTCCCCAAACGTCGAAAGGAGCAACCAGCGCAGTGGTGGACATGCTTCTCCACCACTCAGGAGCCACGCTGCGATAGCGAGGACATCTGTGACGGAGCCGACACCGACCGCAATGCGGACCCTCTCTGGCAACGGAGTCGGCCGACAAGGGAAGATCGTCGGGTAAACGAGACAATGTCTCGTTCAGTAACTCCTCAGTCTCGGCCCGGGCAGCGTCGTCCCACGGAACTTCGACGCGCTCCGATCCTTCAAGCCACAGTCGCACACGCGCATCCGAATCTATTCTTTCGACCATGAGCCCATACAGCCTGACCTGACGCGCGTAGTCGCGGAGCGGCTGCCCTTCTTTGTCCCGGATAGATCCGGTCTTGAGATCGGTGATGTGGAAAACGCCATCTGAATCCCGCTCGATACGGTCGGGGCGTCCCGACAGCCTAGAGTCGGGCAGCTTCATTGGTCTCTCGGAGCCAGTCGGGACCTGTATGGTCGCCGAATCCCCTTCCCTCCGATCTCGTTTTTCGCGACTCAAGGACCGTGTGCCCTCGCTACTGATACGGCTCGTGGACAGATCGGAGAGGGTAGAGCCCCATGCACGCAAACAGGTTTTCCTGTGGCGCCACGCTGTTCGCCCCACGGCCCGGCGAATCGGAACCAGACGTCTGGACGATGGCTCGGCAGCAAGGCGAGTTTCCACCGCGCCGAGCCGCTCTTCGAAGACCTCGGCAACGGCGTTCTCGATCTCCTCCTGCGACCCCAGTGCCCTGCTCCGCACAGCGTGCATTACATCGTGGATGATTCCTCCGAGCACGGCGAGAGGATGCGGCGGAAGCAGTTCCTCTTCCCGTAGCCCGTGAATTACGGACAAGGGGCATCGCAGAAGATCTGCGAACCTTGATGGGCTCAAGAGCGCGGGGGGACGAACCTCGTCGAGTACGGGAGGAAGGATTGGTGGTCTCTCTACGGGCACATCCAAAGCTAGCTCACGACAGAGAGTCTCTGATCCACTCGCGCACCCAAACCGGCCTACGTGATAGGTTGAATGTATCCCAGCAATCCACTGGTCCGTCTTCCGATGCTTCCTCCTCGGCCTGCGCTAGGATCGTACCGGGAACGAGTTCCTCCGCATAGTCCCAATCCCAAAGAGGATGGGCGATCAATACCCACCTCGAGGTTTTACCGCCACCGAGGTCCAGGCGGAACGCGGGTACCATGCCATCTGCGAAGGCGCCAGTATCGCCACCGAAGCGCTGCTTCATCTCTTCAGCCAGGCGGCTAGCTTCCTCTCGCCATCCTTCAAAACCTAGATAACCGAAATCACCGTCAAGGCCGCAGGAGAAGTGCGGGTCCAACATCGCTCTGAGGTACAAAAGTCCCAAGCGCCAGTCGAGGAGCCCATGGAACTGCTGGTTACC
>Ga0136616_10000298_pt1 | contig 21955 bp, 21 predicted proteins | sample AntDrymUQ2992106_2_FD_106648 | JGI IMG/M metagenome (GOLD analysis project Ga0136616, IMG submission 106648) | Polar desert sand microbial communities from Dry Valleys, Antarctica - metaG UQ299 (21.06) | ecosystem: Environmental > Terrestrial > Soil > Desert | place: Antarctica: Dry Valley... | reverse complement strand
CGACCGTTCCGCCGACTTGGCCAAGCAGGCGCTGCGTGAAGGCCGGGCCTTGCGCGAGGTCGTGAAGGAATCCGGGGTCCTGCCCGACGACGAGGTCGACCGCATCCTGGACACCAAGCGCATGACCCAAGGCGGCGTGCTCTAGCCCTAACTAATCTGTAGCGTGAAGGCCCCCCTTGGGTAGGAGTGTCAGCCGGTAACAGGCTTGGGTGCCCGCCTGGCACGAGCCGCAGGTATGGTTGCGCCCCGCTTCATTGTTGCACCATCGTGAACGAAGGTCGGGACTTGCCGCCAACCGCGCCTCGATCAACTACCGCTCGCATGACCGCTGTGCCGCTCATCCTCGGGCAACGAGAGACACTAGACTCCGAGCCGGACGCTGATGTGATTTGGAGTCTTCTCTTTCTTTCGCTAACGTGCGCGAGCGAGGACGAAAGCTCTTCACGGGGGGCCTGGCCTGGCAACCGGCTACTTGATGAATTTAGCAACTACATGCGTCAGGCACATGCATACTTCGCGGCGGCCGTTCCGGTTCAAGACTCGTCGGCGGCACTGCTCTACTACTACGCTTCCCTCAACCTTGGCAAGGCGGAACTACTTACTACGAACCCGCACGCGATCTACCAGTGTACGGTTCATCATGGCTTGTCGTACTCTCCGGGTAGTTCCGCCCTGCCAATGACAGCCCGGCTGAAAGTAAAACCCGGAGTGTTTCGGCTCCTCCTAGACAAACGGGTTGGCACCCAAACGCCAGCTAACCAGTCCCTAGCTGTAGGACGGCTAATGCCTCGGGCGACAGAGAACTATACGCGCTTGGAGGATGAGTCGTGGTCTGAATCGCGACTCGCGCGGGTGCATCACTCTGTCGGCTGGGATGCCACACATATATGGTCTTCAGTTGCTACGCCGTCGGCGGAAGTCTTCCTCGACCACCCTTCGAACAGCACAACGGTGGAACGCCGCGCTGACAGAGACCTTTTCCCCCGATTTGGGAGATCTGGCATTTCAGATTAAGCATCCATACTTGCGGTGGCGCTTCTTCCAGTCGCGGGGCCTTCGCCGCTGCAGACTCCCGGACACGTAAGCGCGACTGATGTGACGACCCTAATCACGCGAACGGCCAGTGACCTTTTGGGCGTTGTCGAAGCTCCCTACGATCTTGGCGCAGAAGGCACTGCCTATGCATCGCTACTCAAGACACGCCAGCTTGCTATACCTCCATCGCTGTGCAATTATGCTCTGATGTTTTATTGCTCTTCGCTGGCGCGGTATGAGCCGTCAAAGCTAGACCAGCGCATATATGGTCTTCAGGCTTGGGGCTTGCACTACTTCGTCCAAAATACAGCGATTCGTTTGCTGTCCGATGCTTACTACGGTATTACAGGCACCAGGCTCTTGTTCACTGGCTATCGAGGTCGCAGGGTATGACGCGCGTCCAGATAGCCTAGCCTAATTCGGCGCAGATTCTGCAGTGCCGCAGCGCGTCGCCGCCATCGGCCAGCATCACCACCAGGTCGCGCACAAACTGGCCCCGATCGTGTTCGGCCCACGAGCGGCAATTGACTACCGCCGCAGACAGCCCGCCCCGCAAGCGCCGAACCGGGTCAGTCGGCCGGGATCCGCAGGACGTAGTCGTCGGCGGCGTCATCCCACTGCATGTCGATCAGCCCGCGGGTGCGGGCGGCCTTGCAGAACTGCAGGAAGCCGCCGAAGCCGAACGCCTTCTCGCTGAAGTCGGGACGCCGCTTGCGCAGCTGGTCTTTCAGGCCTGACAGCGGCGGCGGGCCGCTGGTGCGCTCGAGGTCGCCGACGACGTCGCGCAGCAGCGCGAAGGCGCTGTCCTCGTCGCTGGAGTCCTCAGGGAAGCCGATCTCGGGGTCGCCCTTGGCCGACCCGATCGACAGCTCGATGATCTTGCGATCCTCGAGATGGCGTAGGAGTTCGCCGAACGCACGGAAGCCGTAGTCGGCCTCAGAAAAGGTCGGGTCCTTGCGCAGCAGCGCGCGCTTGAGCGTCGACGCCAGCACCGCGCCACCGGAGCTGCGCTGCAGGCCCGACAGGGTCTGGGTGACCAGCCGCGCGAGATCGGTGGGCTCGGTCTGCGGTGCCACCTCCTCGGCCACCTCGTCGATGGGGGGCTGGGACGGCGGTGGCTGCACCGCCGGCACGGTCGCGGGCGGTCGCCCGGAGCTGCGGGCGCCGCGCCGCCCCCCGCTGTCGCGCTTGGGGCGGTTGGCCGGGACGTTGACGCCCTCAAGGCGCTCGTAGAACAGGAACTCGTCACAAGCCGGCGGCAGCATCCGCGACGTCGACGCCTCCAGCCCCACGCCGATAACCCGCCGGTTGAGCTCGCGCAGCTTGCCGACCAGCGGCGTGAAGTCGCTGTCACCGGTGCCGATCACGAAGGTGGTGATGTAGTCGCGCTCGAAGCACAGCTCGATCGCGTCCACCGCCATCTTGATGTCGGCGGCGTTCTTGCGGACGGCGCCGAGTCGCTGGGGGATCTCGATCAACTCGACGTGCTGCATCGTCAGCATCCGCCGGTCCTCGTCGAAGTATGACCAGTCGGCGTAGGCCCGCCGCACGACGACGCGCCCGCGCTCAGCGAGGGCGTCGGCCAGCGGCTTCAGGTCGAAGCTCATCCCCCCGAGGTCGTCGCGAGCCCCGATCGCCAGGTTCTCGTAGTCCAGGAACAGCGCGATGCGTTCTTCGTCGGTCGTCATAGGTGGGATGCTAGTCCAGCCGCGTCAATCGACCGCGAGGGCGGCACGCGAGGCCGCTCGGCCGGGACGGCGCACGGTGGCCACGACCACGCCGGCGAGGATGACGGCGCAGCCGACGAGTTGCACCAACGACGGCGACTCCGCCAGCAGGACGGCACCCAGAAACAGCGCGCCGATGGGCTGCAGGAGCAGCAGCATCGAGGTCACCGCCGCCGGCAGGCGCGGTAACGACGACGAGATGAGCATCCAGCCCATCACCTGGGACGACAGCGCCAAGGTGAGCAGCCACCCATGGGCCGGCCAGCTGGGGATCAGGACGAGGTCGCCGAGCAGCAGGCCGGCGACCACGCAAACGACGGCAGCGACCGCTGTCGCATCCAACAGCGGCCCCGCCGGCCGGCGGACGTCGGTCGATCCCTGCCGAAGAACCAGGATGAACGCGGCGTAGCACAACGAAGTGGCGACGCCGAAGACGACCCCGAGCACGGGGTCGGCCCCGTACGCGCCGCCGCCGGCCACTCCCGAGATCAGCACCACCCCGGCGAGCACCACGGGCACCGCCACGAACAGGCTGCGCGAGGGTCGCTCGCCGAGCACCGCCCACGCGACCAAGCCGACGACGACGACCTGCAAGTTGCCCAGCACCGTGGCCAACCCACCGCCCACAGCATTGATGGTGTGGTGCCACAGGATCAGATCGCCCGCGAAGCACACCCCTGCGATGCAGGCGAGCTTGCGCCCGGGCGCCGGCCGCGGGCCGAAGCGCCGGCGCTCCGCCGCCGCCAGCAGCGCCAGGGCGGGCAGGGCGTAGATGCAGCGGAATACCGCCGCGGTCGTTGGCGACACGTCGGCGAAGCGGACCAACGTGCCGGAGAAGGCGATGAACACCGTGCCCGCGATCGCGGTGGCGACGGGACGCTCGGCCATGCGTTCCCAGCGCGAGCCGCGCGCCGGCGCCCGCTGGTCGGGCCCCGCAACCGGCTCTGGGTCGAGGGCGCTAGCGCCCGCGGCTACCTGAGCGCGGGTCCGCGGCGTGGTCGCCATGCCATCTCCCGTCCGTGCGGCGACACACCGCGGTCATGACCGTCTACAGTTACGGTACTGACAGTATGCGCTGACGGAAACGGCAGTCAACTTGGCTCTGAGTCATGACACCACCTGCGCGCTACGGACCGCGGTCGCCCTGGTCAACTCCTCGGACAGCACCTCGGACAGCACCGCCGGCGAGGATCGGCTGGACGACCCGCCGGCCTTGCGCCGCTTCCTGGAGCAGCACGACTTCTCCGCCATCGGACGGCTGGCGGCCGCGGATGTGACAGCGGTGCAGGCGCTGCGTCACCGCGTGCGCAGCGTGTTCTCCACGCGCGACGTCCGCGAGGCCGTGAAGTTGGTGAATGCCCTGGTCGCCAAAGCCTCGGCGTTGCCGCAGCTGGTCGACCACGACGGCGAGCCGTGGCACCTGCACTACACGCCGCCTGGCGCCGCCCTGGTCGACCGCCTGGCGGCCGAGTCGGGGATGGCGCTGGCGATCGTGATCCGCGACGAGGGGCTGGAACGGTTGCGCATCTGCGAGGCGCCCGGCTGCGCCAACGCCTTGGTCGACCTGTCGCGCAACCGCTCCCGGCGCTACTGCGACACGCAGGGCTGTGGCAACCGCGTCCACGTCGCCGCCTACCGCGCCCGCCGGCGCGCCGGCCAGTCCCCCAACCGGCCGGCGCGCGAGGAGGTGCGACCATGACGGGCTGGTTCTTCGATCGCCCAGCGCGCGAAGCGGTACGACCATGACGGGCTGGTTCTTCGATCGCCCCGCGCGCGAAGCGGTACGACCGTGACGGGTTGCGACCGTCATCTTCCGGCGCGTGGCGCCTGACCACCACTCCGCAGCCACCGCGCGGACCGTCGCCATGGCCGCTGCGGTGGTGCTGGCGATCACCGCCGCCCTGCTCGGCGCCTGGCTGCGCACCGACCCGTGGGGCCAGGGTGATCCGACGCGGGGACTGCAGCAGCTGGACCTGCTCTACCTCGACGAACCGGCTCCCCGCTACGACGAGTTGGATGTTGCCTCGGGCCGTCCGGCCCTGCTGTTGGTTTGCCAGGCTTGCCCGCAGCCGGCGGTCGACGCGCAGGTCGTGCGTAGCCGCGACCCGGCAGTCGCCCGGGCCTACGGCTTGCTGACGGCTGACGGACGGATCGGTCCGGGCTATGCGCTGATCGACCGGCGGGGGCGGGTGCGCTACCGCACCTTCGACGCCGAGCCCGCCGGCCACGCCGCCGAGATCGAAGTGCTGCTGGAGGCGATGGTGCCACGGTGAGGCGCCTGCTCATCACCGCCGCGGTGGCGCTGGCCGGCGAGGTCTACTTCGCGCTGCGCTACGCCGAGTTCGGCGCGCTGTTCCACTACTGGCTGCACGGCCTGTGGGGCATGGCCGCCGGGCTGGCCGTGGCGGTGCTGTGGCGGGCGGCGCGCTCGCCGCGAACCGGACCGGGTGCGCAGCTCGTCGCGGCAGCGGCGGCCGGGCGGCTGCTGTTCGCGGTGCCGGACGTGCTGTTCCTCGCACTGGACACGCCGCATGCCGGCTGGATGGACGTCTTCGGCGCCCACATCAGCCTGCACTTCGTGCCGGCACCGGTCGCGTGGGCGTACGCGGCGTTCGCAATCGCCGTGGTCGCCGCGTCGCTTGGGGCGTTGGGGCGCCGACTGCCCGCGGCAGGACTGGCGGTTGGCGTGGCGATCGCGCTGGCCGCCGGCCTGGTCGTGCGCCAGCCGCTGCCGCGCACACTGGACGAGGTACGCAGTGACCCACAGATCGCCTGGTCGTGCACGCTGCCTGGCTGAGGCATGACCCCCGCCGCAGAGGGGCACCACCTGCGGTATGGACCTTGAACCGCTGTGGCGCGTACTCGTCGCCGCAGCCCTCAGCATCCCGGTAGGGCTCGACCGGGAGCTGCGGGGAAAGTCCGCCGGGCTGCGGACGCACGTGGTCGTGGCCGTGGCCTCGGCGGCGCTGGGCTACCTGTCGGTCCTTACCGCGACCAGTCAGGGCGAGGACGCCACCCGCATCGCTTCGCAAGTCGTCACCGGCGTTGGGTTCATGGGCGCTGGCGTCATCTTCGCCGCACAGGGCCGGGTGCACGGCCTGACGACGGCTGCCGCGCTGTGGAGCGCCATGGCCACCGGCCTGTGTGTGGGGATGGGCGCGACTGGGTTGGCGCTGGCGCTGGTGGCCGTCACCATGCTCTTCCTCGGTCCGGCCAACTGGGTGGCTGACATCATGGTCTCGCGCTGGGGTATGCGTGAGCGCCAGCTATTGATCGTGGCTGACAACCTCGCCACGATCGAGACGGCGCGTGAGCTGGTGGTGCGTGCTGGTGGGAGCCTGCGTAGCTTTAGCATCGAACAACTGGGGTCCGGCGTCGCCGCCCAGCTGCTGGTGCGCTGCCGCGACGCGGCGGCCACCCGGATCGACTCCCAGATACAGGCGTTGCCGGGCATCCGTCTCACCTCCACCGGGCAGGTGGAAGACAACAACGACTGAGGCTGGACTGGCCGAGAGAGACGGGCAGATGGAACGACTGACGCCGAGGCTGTTCAACTGGGCCTCGATCCTGGAGAGCAAGACCCGCGAGCAGGCGGAGCAGACGGCGCGGCTGCCGTTCATCTTCCCGCACGTTGCGCTGATGCCGGACGCGCACCTCGGCATGGGTGCGACGGTGGGATCGGTGATCCCCACCCTCGGCGCGATCATCCCAGCGGCTGTGGGCGTCGACATCGGCTGCGGCATGATCGCGGTGAGGACGCAGTTCACCGCCGAGGACGCCGCCGGCCGCGCCCTGTCCCGCCTGCGCGAGGCGATCGAGAAGGTTGTCCCGGTGTCGGCGGGCAAGTACAACAGCCGCCTCTTCGGCTCCCGCACCCAGGCGCGCATCGACGCCCTGAGCGCCCGCGGCGGCGCGGAGACCGCCAGCCAACTGTCGCCGAACTGGGAGCTCCAGCTGGGGACCCTCGGCTCGGGCAACCACTTCATCGAGGTCTCCCTCGACACGACCGACCGCATCTGGTTGTTCCTGCACTCCGGCTCGCGCGGCGTCGGCAACAAGATCGCGAGCAAGCACATCAAGACCGCGCGGGAGCTGATGCGCAGGTGGTGGATCGAGCTGCCGGACAAGGATCTGGCGTACCTGGTCGAAGGCACGGATGAGTTCTGGGCCTACATCCGCGACCTGCGCTGGGCGCAGACCTTCGCGCTGCTCAACCGTGAGGAGATGATGGACCGTGTGACCCAGCGCGTGTCCGAGTGGATGGGATGCGACGTCGCGCCCGACGAGACGATCAACTGCCATCACAACTACACGACACGGGAGAAGCACTTCGGCAAAGAGGTCTGGGTCTCCCGTAAGGGAGCCATCGAGGCAAGAGCCGGCCAGCTCGGCCTGGTCCCCGGCTCGATGGGCACCCGCTCCTACGTCGTGGAGGGACTCGGCAACCGCATGTCGTTGAACTCCTCGCCGCACGGCGCCGGCCGCGAATACTCCCGCACGGCGGCGCGCAAAGCGTTCTCGGTGGAGGATCTGCGCGCGGCCATGGCGGGGATCGAGTACCGCGACACCGACGCGTTCGTTGACGAGATCCCGCAGGCCTACAAGTCGATCGACGTCGTCATGAATGACGCGAGGGACCTGGTGACGGTCCGCCACGAGTTGCGCCAGATCCTGAACGTCAAGGGCGACTAACGCCCGCGCCTGCGCGAGATCTACATCAACCAGGTCGTCGAGCCGGTGGCGCTTGCCAACCGGGCTGCGTGGAATCCTACAGACATCTCGTCTGCGCTATGGCCAGGGCAATAGCGCAGACGCTATGCTAGCTTCGTGGCGCCGAAGTGGAAATCGAGACCGAGGCTGAGGTCGAGACCTGGATAGACAGCCTCGTCGACAGGGACTTCCACCGCGTGCGTTATCTGCTGGACCTCCTCGCCGAGCGCGGCGACGCAATGAGGTTGCCGCTGAGCCGCAACCTCAAGCGCGGACTCCGCGAGTTGCGGTTCGACCTTGAAAACAAGGCGCGCCGCATCACGTACTGGATCACCTCGGAACGGCGGATCGTCCTGCTGACGACGTTCCACAAGCAACGCGACAACGAACGGGCCGAGATCGACCGGGCCCGCGCGGCAATGGAAAGGTGCCGCGCAGAGCAACACACGGCCGACGAATGGGCCGGGACCGCGATGGTCTCGGACGAGTCGTGGCGCGACGCCACGCACGCGGCGCGATGCCGCTTGGAAAGGACAGAGCATGACCAGAAACACCACATGGGAGGAACTGCGCGCGCAGCGATCCGCCGACGATCCCGAAGCCCACGAGGCCTACGAACAGGCTCGGATCGACTTCGAGCTTGCTCAGCTCGCCTACGACCTGCGCAAGCGGGCAGGTCTAACCCAGAAGGAACTGGCGGCGCGCATGGGCACGACGCAGTCGGCCATCGCACGTCTCGAAGGCGGGGGAACCACCCCCACCATCGAGCTCCTGAAGCGTCTTGGTGAAGCGACCGGCACCAAGTTGGTGCTCGCCGTCGGCGAAGACGTCGGAACCGACGCGATGCAGGTCCGCTTCGCCAGCTGAATAGTGCCCGGAGTGGGATTCGAACCCACACGCCCCGAGGGGCAGGGGCTTTTAAGGCCCCCGTGTCTGACCTGTTCCACCATCCGGGCCGGTCGGATCAGCGTAGTCGCCGGGGCGCGCGTCAGGTGGGGGCGGTGGCGCGACCACGCGTAGCAGCGGCGGGCCGGTGTCGAGCCGGGCGAGGTACAGGTCGCCGACGAACGGAGCCAGGCCGAGGTGCAGGACGCCTGGTCGCACAGCGCCAAGGGCGACGGTGACGTCGGCGGTGAACGTCTCGCCGACCAGGCCGGCCACAGGGTCCAGGCCGCTGGGCAAGTCGATGCTGACCACAGGCTCGTCCTGGCCGCGCAACGCATGCAGCAGCGCTAGCGGGTGACCCGTCAGGGGACCTCGAAGCCCACCGCCAACCAGGGCGTCGATGATGACAGCGGCGAGGGGCAGCCGCTCCGCGCCACCATGAAGCCGCACTTTCGGATGCCAAGGCGCGGCTTCAGCACGGCCGGGGTGCGTGTGGCTTTCCACGACGACAACGTCATGGCCGAGCTCGGCCAGCACGTCGGCGGCCGCACGCCCGGCAGCCCCATTGCCGCCGCTGCCGGCGAGCACCAGCACCGGGCCCTCACGACCGAGCAGACGTACCGCCTCGGCGACCGCCCGACCGGCCGCAGCTGCTGCCGCCGGCCCGGGAGAACCGTTGGGGGCCGGGACCGCTGCCGCTGACGGATGACCCTCGGCGAGCGGGTCCGCTGTCGCGGGCGGCGGGCGACCGTCGACGGGCGCAGCCACAGCCCCCGCCACCGCCACCTCCGGCAGTCCTGGGAGCCTTGGGGGTCCCGGGCGAGGGACGGCACGGTCGGCGACGGCCCACGGACGCACCTCGCGGTGGCCGTAGTCAGTGGGCTGAGCCCCGCCCGCCCAAGCGGGATCGACCATGCTCAGCAGAGCGTCGGTGACCATCGCCGTCGCGCCCCACAGCAGGTGGTCGGCGTCCAACTGCCAGGCCCACGTCCAGCCGGACACCGACAGGCGAACCGCCCGCCAGGAGCCGGCGTCGCGTAAGGCGGACAGCCGCACGCGCAAGACGGCGGCCACCTCGGCCTCGGCGGGGACCAGAGCGTGTGGCTGTCGCCAGCGCGCGACGACGGGTTGCAGCCAGAACCTCGACGGCGGGACGTACAGCGCCGGCAGGCGACCCAACAGCTCGACGGACTCGGGCCGTAACGCAACCTCTTCGGCGGCCTCGCGTACCGCTGCCTGCTCGACCGTTTCGCCGGGCTCCACCCGTCCCCCCGGAAAGGAGATCTGACCAGGGTGCGAGCGCAGGTCGCCACGCCGCCGCGTGTAGACCACCTCGGCGTCGCCGGCGTCGCCGAGAACGCCCAGCAGGATCAACACCGCGGCGACCCGAGCACCGACCGGTTCCGCTACCGCCGCAGCCGGCAGAGCCTGCAATGCCCGCTGCACGGCGGCGACGGGGTCAGCTGCGCTCGCGCTCACGGAGCCTGAGGCCGTCGCGCAGGCATCAGGACAGCAACGGTCCGATCAGCGAGACGACCAGTACCACGCCTAACAGGACCGCCACGACGGTGACGGCCAGCCGCTGGCGCTGTGGGGTCATCATCAAGATCATCCTCGCATCATCGGGGTTGCCGGGCCGCGGCCAGGCTGGCCAGCTTGGCCTCGCCCGTCTGCTGCGGCTTGTCGCTGCGCAGGTCGAACTTGCAGGTGAACGAGACCCGCGGGGCAGACGCCAGCACCGCCGCACCGGCCGCCCGCAAGGCCGTCATGCACGCCTCCCAATCACCCTCCAGCAGCGTGCCCGACGCGTCCGTGACGCAGCGAATGCCGGTCGCCTCGACAGCATCCACCGCCCTGGCGACCTCGGTCGAGACGCTGGCCGAGCCGGTGCCGATGGGCGTGACCGAGAACCACACGAGCATGTCGAGGCCTTCCACGGCGGCGGATCTCCCCGCTGTCCCGACCCGGGACCGTAGCCGCCACGACCGCACTTGCCTAACGCTGGTTGTGACGCCAGTAGGCTTCGCGACCATGCCTAGGGATTTGGCCGTCACCGAAGTTATGACCACGCCCGTCACCACCTTGACGGCCGGGGCGACCATCGAGGAGGCCGCCAGCCTGCTGGTGGATGCCGACATCGGCGGCGCGCCCGTCGTCGACGGTCATGGGCGCCTTATCGGGCTGCTCGACGACAGCGACCTGGTCCTGTCCGAGGCGCGTCTGCACGCGCCGACCACAATCGAGATCCTCGGCGCCTACATCCCGTTGCCGGGCGAGCGACGGCGGTTCGAAGAGGAGCTGCGCCACGCGCTTGGTAGGACGGTCGGCGAGGTCATGGAAGACGACCCACCTGCGGTGGGTCCCGATGCCACCGTCGAGGACGTCGCGACACTGCTGCACGACCGCGCCGTGTCGCGTGTCGCGGTCGTCGATGCCGACCGACAGGTCGTCGGCATTGTCAGTCGGGGCGATCTGGTGCGGGCGTTGCGCCGCTCGCAGGGCTGACGCGGGGCTGCTGCAGGAGGGGCCCTATCAGCCATCCAGCAGCGACAAGGCAAGGCCGTCGAGGATGTCAGCCTCACTGACGAGGACCTCGGCGAAGTGATAGCGGCGCAGCACCGCTTCCAGGATCAGGCAGCCCGCCACGATCACGTCCTCGCGGCCGGCCGCCATCGGACCCAGTCCGGCCCGCTGCTGGCTGGTCATGGCCGCCAACCGCTGGGTCAGCGCGGCTACCCCGTCGACCGGAACTCGGGTGCCATGGATGCGCTCGGGCTCGTAGGTCTCCAACTTGAGGTGCAGCGCACCGATGGTGGTGACCGTTCCGGCCACGCCGATCAGCGTGCGGGCCGGTTCCGGGTCGAATCCAAGGCTGTCGAGCTCGGCGGCCACTACGGCACGTCCCGCCGCCAGCTGGTCAGTTACCGGCGGATCGTCGTGCAGGCAGCGTTCGGTCAGGCGGACGCAGCCGACCTGCAGACTGTCGGCAGCCGTGGGCGCGGCCTCACCCAAGATCAGCTCGGTCGATCCGCCGCCGATGTCCAGGACCAGGTACGGCGCTGCGCCCTCAACGCTGCTGACGGCGCCGCGGAAGGCGAGCAGCGCCTCCTCCTGACCGCTGATGACCTCGGCGACGACACCGGTGCGCTCCCGGACTCCATCGAAGAAGCGTTCGCGATCCGCGGCGTCGCGCACTGCCGAGGTGGCCGCGATGCGTACCCGCTGGGCGCCGAGCGACTCCCAGCGCCGCGCATAGTCCTCCAGGCAGTCCAGGGTGCGCGCCAACGCCGCGTCGTCGAGGTGGCCGCGGGCGTCCACGCCCTTACCAAGGCGGGTGATCGTCATGAGCCGCTCGACCGTGGTCAGGTGCTCCCCGCCCGCCTGGTTCCCGCTGGCCTGATTCTCGCCGGCCTGGTTCCCGCCCGCCCCTTCCCGCGCGACCAGCAGCCGCACCGAGTTCGTCCCGACGTCCACGGCGGCGACCGGAGGTGTCATGCGGATGCCTCGACGCACGGCCCCGGACACGCCATTGGCTCGACGCGGTCGGCAACCCACGCTCCGACAGGATTGTCCCGCGTCGCGAGGTGGTGGGCGTACAAGCTGTGTAAGCACTTCACGCGGTGTGGCATGCCGCCGGCCGCGTCGGGTCGTGGCAGGGATCCACCCAGCTCGTCGCGCGCCTCGACATAGCGCTGCGCCGCCCCGGCATAGGCCTGCGCCAGCGCGGCGTCGCCGGCTAGGCGATCAGTGAGCCCGGCCATCGCCCCGTCCGCCTCCAGGCGACCGACCGCGCGGTTGGCCAGCGGGCACGCCAGCCAGAACAGCGTCGGGAACGGCGTCCCGTCGTCCAACTTCGGCGAGACTCGCAGCACCGCCGGGAGGCCCCAGCCGCAGCGGACCGCCACCGCCGACTGGCCCCGCAGCGGCCGGCCGATCATCGCGGTGGCCAGGGCGGCGTCGCGCGCGACGATCGGCGAGCGCCCCAACTGGGTGGCATAGCCGGCGTGGGGGTCGGGTCGCAAGGCGTCGTCCATTCCCAGAGCCTAGGGGCGACCCGGGGTGCTGTGACTTCTGCACCGCTGCGGTACGAAAGTCACAGCACCCCGGGGTCTAGGGCTGCGGTTCGCGCCGCATCGGCATATGGGGGATGCCGTCCTCGACGAATCCTGGGCCGCTGACGGTAAAGCCCAACCGCTGGTACCAGGCGACGAGATGGGCCTGGGCGTCCAGCACGACGGGACCAGGCGCCTCGTCGACCACGGTCTGGACCAGCAGGGTTGCCAAGCCACGGCCGCGGAACGGCGCCGCCGTGGCGACCCGGCCGATGCGGACGGCGCCGTCGGTTTCGGCGAGCTGGCGCAGGTAGGCCACCACCGCGCCGTCCTCGTCGGTCCACCAGTGCGCCGCGCGCGGCTCGTCGTCGCGCCCGTCCAGCTCAGCGTAGGCACACGCCTGCTCGACGACGAAGGTGTCCACACGAAGGCGCAGCAGCGCGTAGAGCGTGGCGATGTCGAGCTGGTCGAACCGTGCTCGATGGATCACCGTCACCGAAATAGCTGCCCGAACGCCTCGCCGAGGCGGCGGTACCACGGCACCGGCTCGCGGGCGAGTGGCGCACTGCCGCCAGGCCGGAGGCGCTCGGCGTCTCCCTGCGGGCGGGCGACCACGTAGGGGATCTCGCCGGGTCGCACCATGCCGAGGTGCTCGCGGGCCAGTAGCTCGACCTGCTGAGGATCTCGCAGCCGCTCACGGCGGCGTTCGAGCTCGTCGACGCGCTGGGACAGCAGGTCGCGCTCGGCGCTCAACTCGTCGGCACGGTCGGCGGCGGCGGTCAGGCTGCGCACGGGAGTGACCAGCGTGATCGCCAGCACCGCGATAAGCGCGAACAACGCGACGACGTAGGGGCGGTCCCCCGAGGTGGCCTGCCGCAGGCCGCCGACAGAGCGGCTAGTCATGCGACGGAACTCGGCGGCGCGACGGCTGGGTGCGGTCATGACGCTGACGGCCTCAGCGTGCGGGGGAAGGCACGCACGCCGGCGTAACGCGCCGCGTCACCCAGGCCCTGTTCGATGCGCAGCAGCTGGTTGTACTTGGCCACGCGGTCGCTGCGGGCCGGCGCACCTGCCTTGATCTGACCAGCGTTGGTTGCCACCGCTAGGTCGGCGATGGTGGTGTCCTCGGTCTCGCCGGAGCGGTGGCTGACCATGCAGGTCCAACCGGCACGGTGGGCGAGTTCCATGGTGTCAAGCGTCTCGGTGAGCGTGCCGATCTGATTGACCTTGATTAGGACACTGTTGGCCGAGCCCTCGGCGATCCCCCTTTGCACCCGCTCGACGTTGGTGACGAACAGGTCGTCGCCGACCAGCTGGCAGCGCTCGCCCAGTCGCTGGGTCAGCGCCGCCCAGCCCTCCCAGTCCTCCTCGGCCATGCCGTCCTCGATCGACACGATCGGGTAGCGCTCGGCCAGATCGACCAGCAGGTCGATCATCTCGGCCGAGGACAGAGTGCGACCTTCGCCCTCCAGCCGGTAGGCGCCGTCGGCGAAAAACTCGGTCGCGGCGACGTCAAGGGCCAGGGCGATGTCGGCGCCGGGCGTGTAGCCGGCACGCTCGATCGCCTCTCTGATGAGGTCCAGTGCGGTGCTGTTGGACTCCAGGTCCGGCGCGAACCCGCCCTCGTCGCCGAGACCGGTGGCCAAGTTCCGCTCGCTGAGCACCTTCTTGAGCGCGTGATAGGTCTCGGCACCCATGCGCACGGCTTCGGCGAACGACGAGGCGCCAAGCGGCACGACCATGAACTCCTGGAAGTCCACATTGGACTCGGCGTGCGCCCCACCATTGACGATGTTCATCATCGGCACGGGTAGCAGGTGGGCGTTGGGCCCGCCCAGGTAGGCGTACAGCGGCAGGCCGCACCACGACGCGGCGGCCCGCGCCACCGCAAGACTGACGCCGAGCAGCGCGTTGGCGCCGAGGCCGGACTTGTCGTCGGTGCCGTCCAGCGCCAGCAGCGCGGCGTCGACCGCCCGCTGGTCGGTGGCGTCGCGCCCGAGCAGTTCCGGGCCGATGACCTCGATCACGTTGGCCACCGCGGTGCGCACGCCCTTGCCGCCGTAGCGCCCGTCGCCGTCGCGCAACTCGACTGCCTCGAACGCCCCGGTGGAGGCGCCGCTGGGCACCAGCGCCCGCCCGAAGCATCCGTCGGCCAAGACGCAGTCCACTTCAACCGTGGGATTGCCGCGCGAGTCCAGCAGCTCGCGGGCGGTCAGGCTCTCGATCTCCACGTGAGGGTCAAACTCCTGGGGAAGGGTCGCCTACTGTAGGCCACCGCCTGTTCCGTCACCAGCAGGCTCGACGCCCGCCAGTGGTCAGGTTCCCTCGGGCGCCGGCGCGTTGGCGGGCTCAGGCGCCGGCGCACCGGCGTGCTCGGCCGCCTTGGCGGCGTCCCACAGGTGCAGCCAGTCGCCGCGGTCGAGGTCGGCCAGCGGGCGGTCGGCGGCAGCCACGACCGCCTCGAAGCGTTCGCGGAAGCGGCGGGCGGCGCCACGCAGCGCCATCTCGGGGTCGACCCGATGGCGGCGGGCCAGCCCGACCACGCTCATCAGCAGATCGCCGATCTCGCGCTCTCGCTCGGCGTGGTCGCCGGCGGTGAGGAACTCCTCGAGTTCCAGGCGGATGCGCTCGGCGGCCTCGGCGTCGAGATCCCAGTCGAAACCCGCCTTGGCCGCGCGCGACTGCAGCTTCTCGACGTAGGCCAGCGCCGGTTGCGCCGCGGGCACGCCATCGAAAGGCCCCGAGCGCTCCGGCTTTTCGGCGGCCTTGAGCTGCTCCCAGTTGCTCAGCACTTCAGCTGATCCCGAAACCTTGGCGTCGCCGAATACGTGCGGGTGACGGCGCACCAGCTTGGCGCTAATGCCCGCCGCCACGTCGTCGATGTCGAAGCGCTGCCCTGGCTCAGCGTTGTCCGCGGCGATCTGGGCGTGGAACACCACCTGCAGCAGCACATCGCCGAGCTCCTCGCGGATCGCGTCAGGATCGCCGGACTCGATGGCCTCCAACAGCTCGTAGACCTCCTCGACCGCATAGCGGGCGAGGCTGCGGTGGTCCTGCTCCCGATCCCACGGGCAACCGCCGGGCCCCAGCAGGCGCTGCTCGGTCCGCACGAGGTCAAGCAGACGCGTGCCCGGCGGTCGGACGCCGAAATAGACGACCTCGACTTCGACGCCGGCCCGCGCCGCCTCCATCCCCAGGGTGCGGGTGAAGCCCTCGTCGTCGCCCGTGCCGAACAAGTACACAACCTCGCCCTCGGCCTGCACCCGGTCGACGATGCTGCTGGCCCTGGCCTTGCCGACCGGCGTCAACCCGGACAGCAGGTCGGCACGGCTGAGCGCCCCGACGCCGGCATCCGCGACGACCTCATGGCGCAACTCGGCCATGGCCAGATGCTGCACGAACGGATGGTCGGCGGTCCCCACCAGCACCAGGTCCGACGACATCAGCGCCGACCAGGCGTGCAGCGGCAGCAACCCGGGCAGCTCGTCGGCGGTGTCGACCAGGACGAGCCGCGCCACCGGCTACTCCGAGGTCTGCTCGGACGGCACCGCGCCCTCGGACGGCACGGCGCCCTCGGAGGGCACCGCCGCCGGATCTGATGCGCCGGCCTCGCTGGCGGCGCCGAGCGGCTCCTCGGGCGTCACGGTGCCGGTGTCGGGATCCCACTTGCCGAAGCGGGGGTTAACGTCGACCTCGGCGTTCTTGGCGCGCTGCATCAGCGCCTTTTGCAGGCCTTCGTTCTGGGTGCCTTGGGCAAGCTCGGTCTCGATCTCGGCACGCGCATCCTCCAGCGTCTGCGCGGGACTCTTGCCCGTCACCTGGATGATGTGGAAACCGAACTCGGTCTTGACCGGCCCGACGATCTCGCCCTCCTCGGCGCCGAAGACGGCCTCCTCGAACGCCGGGACGGTCTGACCGCTGGTGACCTCGCCCAGCTCGCCGCCGTTGTCCTTGCTACCGGGGTCGGTCGAGTTCTCCTGGGCCAGCTGGGCGAAGTCGGCGCCGCCGTCGAGCTCCTGCTTGAGCTGGTCTGCCTTGGCTTTGCCCTTGACGAGGATGTGGCGGGCCTCGGCGCGCTCACCGAAGCGTGTTGCCTTGTTCTGCTTGTAGAACTCCTCGATCTGCGCGTCGGTGACCTCCTCGCCGGCGCCGACCTCTTCGGCGATCTTGGTCTGCAGTACCTGCTGGCGCAGCTGGTCGTCGATCTGCGCCTCGCTCAACCCGGCCTGTTCGACGGCTTGTTCGAACTGCTCCTCGCCGCCGAGCTGTTCGATCACCGATTCCCGCTCCTCGTCGAGTTCGGCCTGGCTGGCCTCGATGCCCAGCTCGTCGGCCCACTGCCCGACGATCTCGGCGAGGATGAGCTGCGACAGGATCTGCGACTGCACCTGCGCCTCGAACTGGCCGGATTCGTCGCCCTGTAGCTGCTGGGCCACCTGCGGGTTCGCCTTGGCCTGCTCAAAGCGGTCTTCCACCGCCGTGATCGGGATGTCTTCCCCGCCGACCGTGACGGCGGCGTCAGGTTGGCCGGTTCCGGTCACGGTGCCGCTGCTGCAGGCCGTCATGGCCACGACGGCCAACCCCGACAGCAGTAAGCGCGTTGCGGTGAAGCGGCGGGCATCGGCGTACGGACGTCGGCGTGCACGGACCCGGAAAGTGCGCAATGGAAACCATCCTTGAGGTGGAAGTCGCCCAGTCTAGGTCAGCGCTTGGCCGCCGACCGCGCCGCCGGCCTGCGCTGATTGGACAGGATGGCGTTCAGCGACCGTGCCACGTGGCTGACCAACTCGCCACCGCCGGCGGCCCGCGAGTCGCGCGGCACGGGGATTTCCAGCGCCGACGCCGAGGCGTTGTAGACGGCGCCGGGGTACTCACGGGCCAGCCGCAGTTCCTGCCAGTCCGCCAGGACAACCGGGATCGCACGCACCGTGCGTCGCGGCGTCGTGGTCAGCTCACGGATGCCCCAGCGCCGGATCGCCGCACGCAGCGCCGCGACCGACAGCAGTCGTTCGGCCGAGTCGGGGAGGCGGCCGTAGCGGTCGACCAGTTCGTTCTGCACGGCACGCACGCCGCCGGCATCACGAACCGCGGCGATCTTGCGGTAGGCCTCCAGGCGCAGCGCCTCGTCGGCGATGTAGTCGGTGGGCAGGTGCGCGTCCACAGGCAGGTCGATCTTGACCTCGGCCTCGACCTGCAACGTCTTCGCGGGCGCCGTGCCGGTCCGCAGCTCCGCGACGGCCTGCGCCATCAGCTTGGCGTACTCGTCGAAGCCGACGCTGGCGACATGACCGGACTGGTCGCCGCTGAGCACGTTGCCGGCGCCGCGGATCTCCAGGTCCCGCAAAGCGATCGACAGGCCCGAACCAAGACCGGTGAACGTCGAGATCGTCTCAAGGCGCTTGTAGGCCTCTTCGGTCATCGAGCTGTGCTCGGGATAGAACAGGTAGGCGTAGCCACGCTCGGTGGACCGCCCGACCCGCCCGCGCAACTGGTACAGCTGCGCCAGTCCCAGCAGGTCGGCGCGCTCGACGACGAGCGTGTTGGCGTTGGGCACGTCCAGGCCCGACTCGATGATGGTCGTGCAGACCAAAACGTCGAACTCCCGCTGCCAGAAGCGCACCATCGTGCGCTCCAGCGTCGCCTCGTCCATCTGCCCGTGGGCGAAGGCGACGCGTGCGCCTGGCACCAGCTCTCGCACCCGCTCGGCGGCGGCCGGGATCGTCTGCACCTGGTTGTGGACCCAGAAGACCTGGCCCTCGCGCAGCAGCTCGCGGCGCACCGCCAGCGCCGCCATCGGCTCGTCGAAGTGGCCGACGTGGGTCACGACCGGCTGGCGCTCCTCGGGTGGGGTGTCGATCGTCGACAGGTCACGGATGCCGGTGATCGCCATCTCCATGGTGCGCGGGATCGGCGTCGCCGTCATCGTCAGCACGTCCACGCGGGTGCGCAGCTGCTTGAGCCGCTCCTTGTGGGCGACGCCAAAACGCTGCTCCTCGTCGACCACCACCAGCCCCAGATCCTTGAACGACACGTCGGCGCCGAACAGCCGGTGGGTGCCGATGACGAGGTCGACGGTGCCCGCGGCCAACCCGTCGACGATCGACTTCTGCTGCGGCGGCGTGGCGAACCTCGATAGCACCGCGACCTTGACGGGGAAGCCGGCGAAGCGTTCGGTGAAGGTTTCGCCGTGCTGCTGGGCCAGCAGCGTGGTCGGCACGACGACCGCGACCTGGCGGCCGTCGAACACCGCCTTGGCGGCGGCGCGCACCGCGATCTCGGTCTTGCCGAAGCCCACGTCGCCGCAGATCAGGCGGTCCATGGGCAGCGGCGTCTCCATGTCAGCCTTGACCTCGTCGATCGCCGACAGCTGGTCGGGCGTCTCGGTGTAGGGGAAGGCCGTCTCCAGCTCCTGCTGCCAGGCGCTGTCCAGCGCGAAGGCGTGGCCGGGAGCGTGCATCCGCGCCTGGTACAGCCGGATGAGTTCGCTGGCCATCTCCCGCACGGCCTTGCGGACCTTGGACTTGGCCCGCTCCCACTCGTTGCCGCCGAGGCGCATCACCTTGGGGCTCTCGCCGCCGACGTACTTGGCGATGGCGTCGACCTGGTCGGACGGCACAAACAGCTTGTCGCCGCCGGCGTACTCCAGCACCACGTAGTCACGGGTGACCGTGCCGGTCGCCTTGCCGCCGACGGTGCTCGTCGGGCCGCGCAGCTCGCGGGTGACGATGCCTCGGTAGCGGCCCACCCCGTGGACGCTGTGCACCACATTGTCACCGGGCGCCAGGTCGACGACGGTCTCGGAGGCCGCGCGCTTGCTCGGCAGGCGCCGTGAGGCGCGCGACCGGCGTGGACCGAACAGGTCCCACTCCCCGAGGACCGCCACGCCGAGCTCGCTGGCGCGGAACCCTTGACGCAACCGCGACTCCGTGATGAGCACCCGTCCGCCGCCGAGCCTGCCTGGTGCGCTACCGCTGTCGCTACTTGAGCGCTCGACCGCGGGGACGACGGGTGCGGCGAGGCCTTCCTCGCGCAGGACCTCGGCCAGACGCAGGGCGGGGCCGTGCCCGGCGGTCGTCAACACCACCGTGGCGCCGTCCGCCGACAGCCGCCGCACGTGCGCGGCTGCGGCGGCGATGTCGCCCCGGAAAGAGTCCCACGGCAGCCCAGGCACGGAGGCCGTAGTCGCGTCGGTCGAGAACGGCGTCAACGACCAGCGAGGCCCGAGGATGCGCTGCTGCACGGCCTCCCAGCCGGCGAAACCGACCGCGTCGTACTCCTCGGCCGCTCCCCCGGTGCCGGGAAGCAGCCCCCCGTCGCCGTCGCCGTCGCCGCTCCAGCCCGCGACCAGCAGGGCTGCAGCCTGGTCGCGCAGCTCGGTGGCGCGGTCGGCGACCCGGACGGGGTCGGCGACGACCACACCGCTGGCTTCGGAAAAGAAGTCGGGCAGGTAGGCCGGAGCGGGGTGGATGGCCGTGACCAGCGACTCCATGCCCTCGAACGCCACACCGTCCGCGAGCAGACCCAGCGCGTCGGCCAACGCCGGCACGCGCTTGGCCAGCAGGCGCGCGGTGTCGGCGGTCTCGGCGTCCATGACCAGCTCGCGGGCGGCATCCACGGCCAGCGACTCGACCGGCTCCAGGGTCCGCTGGCTGGCGGCGGCGAACCAGCGCAAGGAGTCGACGTCGTCGCCCCAGAACTCGACGCGGACCGGATGGTCGGCGGCGGAGGCGAAGACGTCGACGATGCCGCCGCGCACGGCGAACTCGCCTCGGTGCTCGACCATCGTCGTGCGCGTGTAGCCCAGCGCCGCCAGGGACTCGACCAACCCGTCCAACCCACCAGTGAAGCCGGCGTGCAGGCGCACCGGCTCGCGCTCGGTCAGGCGCGGGTCCATCGGCTGCAGCAGCGCGCGGACCGGCGCGATGACGGCACGCAGGGTCTCGGTCTGCTCGCCCTTCATCTTGGCCCGGGGGGGCGTGGCCCCCGCCTGGGTGAGCTCGGCGTCGGCCTCGCTGACCTCGGCGTCGGCGTCGGCGGCACCAGTGCGTAAGCGATCCAGCACCCGCAGCCGCTGGCCGACCGTGGCGGGCAGCGGGCTCAGGCGCTCGTGCGGCAGCGTCTCCCAGGCGGGGAAGACGGCCACCGCTTGCTCACCGAGGAAGGCGCCCAGGTCGTCGCTGAGCGCCTCGGCGTCCGCGTCGGTGGCCACGACCACCAGCAGCGTCGGGGCCTGCTCCGCGAGCAGCCCGATCGTGTAGGCACGCAGCGTCGGCCCGACGTGAATCTCGCCGGGCTCGGTGACATCTGCGAGGGGTTCGCGGCCGAGGTCGAGCAGCGCCCGCAGGGCAGCGGGGTGGGAGGAGGTCATGCGCCTGCCCAGGATGACGTGAGCCGCCCCGTCCGGCAAAGGCGTGGGCGGGATCAGGCGGCGTGGTGGCGGTTCTGCGCCGCCTCCAAGCCGCTGTCGATCAGATCGCAGACCGCGTCGGTCGCCCGCTCGACGGTCACATCCACGGCCTCACGATCGCTGGTCGAGAAGCGCTTGAGCACGTAGTCGGCCGGGTCCATCCGCCCTGGCGGCCGACCGATGCCGATCCGTACCCGGTAGAAATCAGTTCCGCCGCAACGGCGTTGAATGTCCTTGAGGCCGTTGTTGCCCGCCGTCCCGCCGCCGAATTTGAGGCGCAGCCGCGCCAACTCCAGATCGATGTCGTCATGGACCACCACCAGGCGCTCTAGGGGTGTCTTGTAGAACGCCATCGCCTGCTGCACCGGCCCGCCGGCGGTGTTGTAGTAGCCGAAGGGCAGCACCAACGACAGCGGGATGCCGGCCGGCGTGCCGGGATACGCGGTCGCGGCCGAGGTCCGCAGCCAGGTGTCGGCTATCTGCGCCTGGGCTTTCTTGTGCGGCTTGAACGAGGCCCCCAGCTTGTCGGCCAACCGGCGGACGGTGTCCGCGCCGATGTTGTGGCGGGTCTCGGGATACTCCCCGGGGGGGTTGCCCAGACCGACGATCAGCCAGCGTGCAACTGCGCCCGTGGGCGAGGCGTCGTCCCCGCGACGGCGTCGGAGCGGGACGGGTCAGCCCTCGTCGCTGTCGCGGTCCGAGTCGGCGTCGTCGGCGTCGTCGGCGGCGGCGGGGGCCTCGGCCTCTTCGCCCGTGGCGCCCTCGGCTACCTCGGCGGCCTCGCCCTCGATGGCCTCCTGCGGCTCGGGCACCTCCAGCTGGGGCACGACGACGGAGACCACGGGCGCGTCGGGGTCGGCGGTGACCTCCACGCCGGCGGGGACGGTGAGGTCTCGGACGTGGAGCACGTCACCGATGTTGAGCCCGGAGATGTCCGCGAGGATCTGGTCGGGCACCTCCAGCGGGAGGACCTCGACCGGCAGCGCGTACAGCTCCTGACTGACGACGCCGCCCTCGTCCACGCCGGGGGCGTCGTCGGCACCCTCGAGGTGGATCGGCACCTCGACACTGACCTTGACGGTGCGTGACACGGTCACGAAATCGACGTGCAGCACCTCGCGTCGCACAGGGTGGCGTTG
>Ga0136616_10000297_pt1 | contig 21957 bp, 23 predicted proteins | sample AntDrymUQ2992106_2_FD_106648 | JGI IMG/M metagenome (GOLD analysis project Ga0136616, IMG submission 106648) | Polar desert sand microbial communities from Dry Valleys, Antarctica - metaG UQ299 (21.06) | ecosystem: Environmental > Terrestrial > Soil > Desert | place: Antarctica: Dry Valley... | reverse complement strand
TCGCGTGCCACGTGACGTCCGGGCTCCGCGGGCGCTCCGCGCCGCCCGCTGACGCTTCCCGGCTCACCCCTCCGTCCCCAGCACCATCCCCGCGCCCACCGTGTCGTTCGTCGCCTCGTCGATGAGGATGAACCCGCCCGTCGCCCGGTTGCGCCGGTACTCATCGAGATGCAGCGGTGCGCTCGTCCTCAGCCGCACCCGCCCGATCTCGTTCAGATCCAGCCCGTTCGCCTCCTCGTCACGGTGCAACGTGTTCACGTCCAACCGATACCGCACCTCGTCCACCACCGCCCGCGCGCTCCGGCTCGTGTGCTTGATCGCATACCTCCCGCCGTCGCGGAGCGGATGGTCGGTCATCCAGCACACCATCGCCTCGAACTCGTGCGCCTCGGTCGGCTGGTTGTGCGGGCGACATATGAAGTCGCCGCGCGAGATGTCGACGTCGTCCTCGAGCAGCATGGTCACCGACAGAGGCGGGAAGGCCTCCTCGACCGGTCCGTCGTAGGTGTCGATGCGCTTGACCCGCGTCACCTTTCCCGACGGCAACACGACCACCTCGTCCCCGGGCTTGAAGACTCCGCTCGCCACCTGACCCGCGTAGCCGCGGTAGTCGTGATGCTCGTCTCGCATCGGGCGCACCACCCACTGCACGGGGAAGCGGTTGTCGATCAGGTTGCGATCGGAGGCGATGTGGACGTGCTCGAGGTGGTAGAGCAGCGACGACCCCTCGTACCACGGCATGTTCTGAGAGCGCTCGACCAGGTTGTCGCCGTGCAGCGCGGAGATCGGAATGAAGGTGATGTCCGGCGCCTGGAGCTTCGAGGCCCAGCTCGAGAAGTCCTCGGCGATGCGCTCGTAGACCGCCTCGTCGTAGTCGACGAGGTCCATCTTGTTGACCGCGACCACGAGGTGGGGGATGCGTAGGAGCGAGGACAGGAACGCGTGGCGGCGCGACTGCTCGACCACGCCCTTGCGCGCGTCGATCAGCACGATCGACAGGTCCGCGGTCGAGGCACCGGTGACCATGTTGCGCGTGTACTGGATGTGCCCCGGCGTGTCGGCGATCACGAACTTGCGCCGCGGGGTCGCGAAGTAGCGGTAGGCGACGTCGATCGTGATCCCCTGCTCGCGCTCGGCGCGCAGGCCGTCGGTGAGCAGGGCGAGGTTCACGTAGCCGTCGCCGCGCTGCTCGCTCGTGCGCTCGACGGCCTCGAGCTGGTCCTCGAAGAGCGCCTTGGTCTCGTAGAGCAGGCGCCCGATCAAGGTCGACTTGCCGTCGTCCACCGAGCCCGCGGTGGCGAAGCGCAGCATCTCGGTCTGCCGGTCGGAGGTGAGCACCCCGTTGCCGGCAGCACCCGGTGGCGCCATCAGAAGTAGCCCTCGCGCTTTCGGTCCTCCATCGCCGCCTCGGTCACGCGGTCGTCGGCGCGGGTCTCACCGCGCTCGGTGATCCGCGTGGCGGCGATCTCGGCAACGACCTCGTCGAGGGTCGCGGCGTTGGAGCGCACTGCGCCCGTGCAGCTCATGTCGCCGACCGTCCGGTAGCGCACCGATACGGCGAACGGCTCCTCCTCGGGCAGCAGCTCGACGAAGTCGCTCATCGCGTAAAGCATCCCGTCGCGCGCGAACACCTCGCGCTCGTGGGCGAAGTAGATCGGCGGGATGGCGAGCCGCTCCTCGGCGATGTACTGCCACACGTCGAGCTCGGTCCAGTTCGACAGCGGGAAGACCCGCACGTGCTCGCCCTTGCGGACGCGGCCGTTGTAGAGGTTCCACAGCTCGGGGCGCTGGGCCTTGGGCTCCCACTGGCCGAAGTCGTCGCGGAACGAGAACACGCGCTCCTTGGCCCGCGCGCGCTCCTCGTCTCGCCGCGCTCCGCCGAAGCAGGCGTCGAAGCCGTGCTCGGCGATGGCATCGAGCAGGGTCGTGGTCTGGAGCCGATTGCGCGAGGCGCGCGGGCCGGTCTCCTCCCGCACCCGCCCCTTGTCGATCGACTCCTGGACCGAGGCGACGACGAGCCGGGCGCCGAGGTCCTCGACGCGGCGGTCGCGGAACTCGATCACCTCGGGGAAGTTGTGGCCGGTGTCGACGTGCATCACCGGGAACGGGAAGCGCGCCGGCCAGAACGCCTTCTCGGCCAGGCGCAGGAGGACGATCGAGTCCTTGCCGCCCGAGAACAGCAGCACCGGGCGCTCGAGCTCGGCGGCGACCTCGCGGAAGATGTGGATCGCCTCGGACTCGAGGGTCCGCAGGTGGCTGACCTCGTAGGCCATCGCGCGTAAGCATAGGCGGCTGGGTCTGACAGGCGAGAAGCCCGAGCGCGACTCCTCAGTGCGCCGCCCACGCGTCCGGGTCGCGCGTGAGCGCCGCGACCTCCTCCGGCAGCTCGCCGTCGGCGAGGTCGGCGAGCGTCACCGACTCGAGCACCGATCGCAGGCTGGCCCGGACCGCCACCCACAACTCCTCGAGGGGCTGGGCGCTCCCACGGAAGGTCAGCGCACCCGGCCGCTCGCCGCGCACGCTCGCGAGCGGTCCCTCTACCGCGCGGACCACGTCGGCCACGGTGATCTCCGCGGCCGGGCGGGCGAGCCAGTAGCCGCCATCGGGCCCGCGCTGGCTTCGGACGATGTCCGACTGGCGCAGGTCGAGCAAGATGTTCTCGAGAAAGCCGGCGGGGATGTCCTGGGCCCCGGCGAGGGCGTCGCGCTTGACCGGCCCCTCGTCGGCGGCGGCGAGCTCGACTGCCGCCCGCACCGCATAGTCCGCCTTGGCCGTCAGCCGCATGGACGCATTGTCGCTCAGGCGGGAGCTCGAACCGCCGCCGCGGGTTCACAGGCCCCCGGTAGCGCTGCTAGCGTGCTCCGTCTTCCTCATCAAGTCACTACGCAAAGTGACTTATCGGAGAGAGGTCGTGGATCCCTACATCGTCATCTTCGGGCTCGCGGTCGGGGTACTCGTCGGGCTGACCGGCATCGGGGGCGGCTCGCTGATGACCCCGCTCCTGATCCTCGTCTTCGGGGTCAAGCCCGTTACCGCCATCGGCACCGATCTCGCCTACGCCGCGGTGACCAAGACCGTCGGCGGCTACAAGCACTTACGCCAGGGCACGGTCGACGTCTCGCTTTCGACCTGGATGGCGCTCGGGTCGGTGCCCGCCGCCGTGGGTGGGGTCTACCTCCTGGACGCGCTCGAGCGGGCCGCCGGCGCGTCGTTCGACGCGACTCTGCTGGCGGTGCTCGCCGGTGCGATCCTGTTCACGGGCGTCGTCACTCTGGCGCGCGCCCTCTTCTTCAAGGGGCTCGCCAAGAGCGAGCGCGACGAGTTGCGGCTCGAGCGCCGCCACAAGGCCGCCGCCGTGACCATCGGGGCGTTCGTCGGCTTCATGCTCGGCGTGACCTCGGCCGGCAGCGGGGCGCTGATCGCGCTCGGGCTGATCCTTGCCTTTCGGCTCGTGCCGAGACGGGTCGTGGGGACTGACATCTTCCACGCCGCGATCCTCCTATGGGCGGCAGCCCTCGCCCACCTCGTGGCCGGCAACGTCGACTTCGCCCTGGCGGGGACCCTGCTCGTGGGCTCGGTGCCCGGCGTCTGGCTCGGCAGCCACTGGTCGGTGCGCATTCCCGTCGCGACGCTGCGGACCGTGCTCGGGGTCGTCCTCGTCGGGGCAGGCCTCGGGCTCGCGACGAAGGCGGGGCTCGACGTGCCCGCGCCGGTGCTTGCCGCGGTCCCGGTGCTCGTCGCGCTTGCGGCGCTTGGGCCGCGACTTCTCAGACGTCGCCGCACGACCGAGCCAGGGCATACGAACGTCTAGGAAGACGCCCTACCGCCCGCCGCACCGGAAACCGCGGTTGGGGTCTCGCGACTCTGCCGCGCGGGGCACCACTAAGCTACCGCCGCCCATGTTCTCCAAGGTCCTGGTCGCCAACCGTGGCGAGATCGCCATACGCGTCATGCGCTCGCTCGAGGAGCTCGGCGTGGCCACGGTCGCCGTCTACTCGGAGCCCGATCGCGACACCCCGCATGCTCGTCGCGGCGACGAGGCCTACCTCCTCGGTCCGGGCGAGGCCTCCGAGAGCTATCTGGCCGTCGAGAAGATCCTCGACGTGGCGCAGCGAGCCGGTGCCGAGGCGATCCACCCCGGCTACGGCTTCCTGGCCGAGGACTCCGGCTTCGCGCGTGCCTGCGAGGAGGCGGGAATCGTCTTCATCGGCCCGCCACCGGAGGCGATCGACGCCATGGGCTCGAAGACCAGCTCGCGCGAGCTCATGCGCGACGCCGGCGTTCCGATCGTGCCCGGCACCACCGAGCCGGTCGATTCGGTCGAGGACGCACGCAAGATCGTCGACGACGAGATCGGCTACCCAGTGGCCATCAAGGCCGTGGGCGGTGGCGGCGGGAAGGGCTTCCGCGTCGCCGAGTCCGAGGACGAGCTCGAGGAGGCCTTCGAGGGCGCCGCGCGCGAGGGGGAGAAGTTCTTCTCCAATCCGACCGTCTACCTCGAGCGCTACCTGCCCGATCCCCGCCACGTCGAGGTCCAGGTGCTGGCCGACGCCCATGGCAACGTCGTCCATCTCTACGAGCGCGACTGCTCGGTGCAACGCCGCCACCAGAAGCTGATCGAGGAGTCGCCCGCGCCCGCGGTCTCGCCCGAGCTGCGCGAGCGGCTCGGCGAGATCGGCACCGAGGCCGCGCGCGCCGTCGGCTACCAGTCGGCCGGCACCGTCGAGGGCTTGCTCCAGGACGACGAGTACTTCTTCCTCGAGATGAACACGCGTGTGCAGGTCGAGCACTGCGTGACCGAGATGGCCACCGGCATCGACATCGTCCGCGAGCAGATCAAGATCGCCGCGGGAGAGGAGCTCGCCTTCGGCCAGGAGGAGATCGTGTCGCGCGGGCACGCGATCGAGTGCCGCATCAACGCCGAGGACGCCTCGCAGCGGTTCGCGCCCGCGCCGGGGACGATCGGCTCGTATCGCGAGCCCTCCGGGCCTTTCGTGCGGGTCGACTCGGGGGTCGAGGCCGGCTCCGAGATCTCCCCCCTGTACGACGCGATGGTGGCCAAGCTGATCGTCTGGGACGTCGACCGGGAGGCGTCGACCAAGCGCATGCGCCGTGCGCTCGGGGAGTTCGAGGTCGGCGGCCTGACCACGCTGATCCCCTTCCACCTGGCGCTGCTCGACACCGACCAGTGGCGGCGCGGCGAGACCTGCCGCGACCTCGTCGAGGACCTGGAGTGGCTCCAGGGCCTCGCGGCGCCGGACGAGCCGGCCGCCGAGGAGGATGACGAGGAAGAGGAGAAGCTCGAACGCTCCTACGCGGTCGAGGTCTCCGGGCGCCGCTTCGACGTGAAGGTGATCGGACCCCCGCCGGTGGCCGACGGGGCGGCTCCGGCGGGACAGTCCGGAGCGACCGGGACGCGCAAGCCGCCGCGCCGGCGCGAGCGGGGCGACGGCGGAGAGGGCGGAGGATCGGCCGAGGACCTGATGTCGCCGCTCCAGGGCACCGTCCTGCGCGTGGCCGTCGAGCAGGGCGCCGAGGTCGAGGAGGGCGCGCTCGTCTGTGTGATCGAGGCGATGAAGATGGAGAACGAGATCACCGCTCACCGGGCGGGGACGGTCGAGGAGCTCGACGTCAGCGAGGGCGGGTCGGTCTCGACGGGCGCGAGGATCGCGGTCATCAAGTAGAAGCGGACTCGGGCCCGCCCCCGAGGGCTCACGCCGCCGAGCAGCCCGTCGCGCCTTCGCAGGTTTACGACACCGAGCGCGTAAACCGCGTAACATTCAGAGCGAGCACGATGGCACAGAATCAGCCAACAGACCAGTCGATGACCGAGCTCTTTCGGCAGGCGTCCGAGCAGACGGCCACTCTCGTGCGCCAGGAGCTCCGCCTCGCCCAGCTCGAGCTGATGGAGAAGGGAAAGCGCGCAGGTCTCGGCGTCGGCCTCGTCGGTACCGGCACCTTGCTCCTGCTCACCGGGCTTGTGGTGCTTCTCGTCGCGGTGATACTGGCGCTGGCCCTGCTCGTTCCCGCGTGGGCGTCGGCCCTGATCGTCGCGGTTCTGCTGCTCGCGGTGGCGGGAGTGCTCGCTCTCACGGGCAAGAAGCAGGTCGACCACGCGATACCGCCGGTCCCCGAGGAGGCGATCGCGAGCACCCGGCGCGACGTCGACGAGGTCAAGCGGCGAGGTCGCGGATGACCACCACGCCGCCGGAACCACCCTCGGGCTCGGAAGGATCGGGCCCGCCGCTCCCGAGCGAGGCCGAGCAGCTACGCGAGGAGATACGGGAGACCCGCGAGCAGCTTGGCGAGACCGTCGAGGCGGTCGCCGAGAAGGCCGACGTCGCGGCGGGGGCTGAGTACGTCAAGGCGCAGGCTCACGAAAAGGTCGACGAGCGAAAGGAACAGCTTCGAGAAGCGGCGAAGGCCAAGGCGGGGGAGGTTCGCGAGAAGGTCACCCAAGCAACTCCTGAGCCGGCTCTGGGCGTCTTCAGACAGGTTCAGCAGCAGGCTGGGCCTATCCTGGGGCAGGTTCAGCAGCAGGCTGGGCCCGTCTTCACACAGGTTCAGCAGCAGGCCAGGGCGAATCCTGTGCCCGCAGCCGTGATCGGGGTTGTCGTGGCGGGCCTCCTGTTGCGCGGGTTGCGCAGGAGGTAGTAGCGGCGCCCGCCAAGCGAAGGCGCTTGGCACCCCTCGAGCGCACCTCGGCTAGACCACTAACGGCAACCACGACCCGCGAGCGAGTCGTGGTGCTCAACGTCTACAGCGTCGGGCGGCCGACGACGCCTGATCGCCCGCCAGTCACATCGTCTTGAGCCGAGGAGGCTTCGACCCTCGCGAGCGCGACCTCGCTCGCCTCATGGCCCCTCGGGCGGGCGCTCGGACGGCTTTCCGATCGGAGTCACGGGCGTCAGGGGACTGACGGCCGGCTCACCCAGCGTCAAGTCGACTACGCGATCGAAGGTCCCGGCGACGAGCTCGACGGCCGCCTCCTCCTGCTCGAGGATCCGCTCGACCACCGCGACGGTCTCCGTGTCGCCGGCACGCTCAGCGAGGCTGTGGAGTAGCCGATACGAGGCTACTTCGAGGCTCTCGTAGGCAAACGCCGCCGCCGCCAGCGTCACGGGGGTGTTTGGCGCCGCCATCGCCACCCCGCCAATGGCGAGGGCGCCACCCTTCATCGCGATGTCCTTGACCTTCGACGGACTCTCGCCGTGGGCCTGAAGGCGCTTCAGAATGTGCTCCACGTGCTCTTTGGTCTGCATGAGGTGCGCCCGATAGATCCTCGCGATCTCCTCGTCCCCCGCGATGCCGGCGCCCGCGTCCAGAAGTTGGACGGACTGCTCCTCCATCGCGTGCGCGTTGGTGAGGTGCTTAACCAGGTGTTCTTGAGTGGTGTCGGCCACTTACTCCTCCTTTTGTACTTGTCGAGCTTTCCTACCCGCTGAGGCGCGTCTCGCAAGCATCGACCCCAGCGCTTCGAGATCCGGCCCGCTTCAGTCTCCGAGCGCCGAATACGCGGCGGCGACGGCGAGTCCGTAGACGAGGTGGTAGGAGAAGTCGAGAGCGACCGTCTGCGGGGGCATCTGCCAAACCGGCGGTGCCAGCCCCATGGCCGGGAGCTCGACGAGGCTCGCACCCCACACGAGCGTGGCGAAGGCGGCGCCGTGGCGTCCGGCACGCGGGCCCAGCGAGGCCTGCACGATCCCGTAGAGCGCACCCCAAGACGTGCCGTAGAGCGCGTGAACCGGGTTGGTCAGCTTCTCGACCCGCTCGTCGGAGACCTCGCGGTGGAAGACCCCCTCGATGATCCGCCGGCCGACCTCGCCGGGGACGTTGCTCGAGCCGCTGCCCATGGCCTTCTGCACCGCGAGCTGATAGGCGGTCATGACGGCCGTGCCGAAGACCCCGGCGGCCAGGCCCCTGCCGACGGCTCCGAGTGGTGTGGTTCGGGACCTGGCCACCGAGCGCTGCCTACCCGCCCTGGAGGCGGGCAAACCGCAGCGGGCGCGAGGCCTAGACCGGCTGGACGTTGACGGCCTTGGGACCCTTGTCGCCGGACTCGGCCTCGTAGGTCACCTTCGCACCCTCGGCGAGCGAGCGATAGCCGTCGCCGGTGATGCCGGTGTGATGGACGAAGAGGTCCTTCGACCCTTCGTCGGGCGTGATGAAGCCGAAGCCCTTGTCGTCGCTGAACCACTTGACGGTTCCGGTTGGCATGCGTTTCCTCCGTTGCTTCTGTGCTGCGTACACGGAGGTGGCTGCTGACAACGACCCGCGGGCACTCGCACTACCTTGCCGAGCCTTCGAGCTCGGCCGAACGAGGGTGACGGTAGCAGTGCAGGCGGCGATCGTTGGGTCGGTCCTACCCGCAGACGGCGAGGTTCGCGGCGTGTATCCGCCGCTGGCGGCGCGTGTCGCGGCCGCCCGGCAGCGGCGCGCGCTCCTCTCCCCGCTCCAGCGCGTCGAGGTAGTCCACGTCCTCGTCGATCAGGCGGAGCGCGCGGTCGCGATCGTGCGGCGACCCGTGCCCGGGCACGATCTGCTCCGCCGCCTCGACCAACGGCGCGAGCCGCGCCAGCGTGGCACGGTAGTCCTCGAGCGAGCCGCCGGGAGAGATCAGCGGGATCTCGACGTCCGAGAGGTAGTCGCCGCTCATGAGCACGCCGGCGGAGTGAGAGACGATGGCCATCCCATCGGCGGTGTGCCCGCCTGCCGGGTGGAGCTCGAGCTCCTCGTGACCGAGCTCGAGTCGCCCCGGGACCGGCAGCTCCTGGACGGCTCCGAGCTGCAGCGGCCGCTCGCGGCGCACGTAGTGCTCGCCGTCGGCCTCGCGCAGCTCTCTCTGGGCGGCGCCCGGCTCCGCCTCCAGCCGCTCCAAGGTCGCCGCGCCGGCGCCCAGGGCGAGATCCGGGAACGCGAGCCGCCCGAGCAGGTGGTCGAAGTCGGCGTGGGTGGTGAGCAGAGCCTCGATCTCGAAGCCGGTCTCTCGCCCGAGCGCGGGCAGGGCGTCGAGCTCGTCCGGGAAGTACGGCGAGTCGACGAGCATGGCCTCGGCGGCGCCCTCGTCACGCGTGCCCCGCAGGAGCACAGAGTTCGTCTGCCACATCCGGCTCGTCACCACGAGAGCGTCCGGATGCACCGCGACCACGCGCATCGCAACCGCGTGCGCCGGCCCCGCGCGGCCTCAGCCCGCGCCGAGCAGCTTGACCGCCTCGCGCAGGTTCTTCACCTCGGCGGTCGGCTTCCTCTGGCCCGCGTCGAGCTGCTGGCCCGTGCGGTTGACCCAGATCACCGGGACCCTCTCCTTGAGGCAGGGCTCGACGTCGGTGTCGTAGCCACTCGCGATGTGGATCCAGCCCCGCTTGCCCTCGATCCGTCGGGCGCACTCCTTGAAGTGGGCCGGGTCGGGCTTGTAGCCTCGGACCTGCTGGGCGGTGACCACGAGGTCGAAGTCGACGCGCAGGTGGCGCCGGGTGACCCCGAGCAGCTTGTCGTCGATGTTCGAGAGCAGGCCGATCGAGAACTTCTTCTGCAGGCGCTCGAGCTGGGCGTTGGACTCGCGGAAGGGCGGCCAGCGCGGGATGCTCTCGGGAAGGAAGCGCGAGCGGGATGGCTCGATGTCCCAGCCGAGGTCGTTGGCCGTCCGCACGGCCGTGCGCCGCATGACCTCGGCGTAGAGCTCATACGACCCGCGCTCGATCTCGTGCTGGATGCCGATGAACAGCGGCACGAGCGCTTGACGGTCGATGGTCAGTCCCTCACGGTCGGCTTCCTTCTGGAAGGCGTCGTAGGCGCCGGTCTCCCAGTCGATCAGGGTCCCGTAGACGTCGAGGGTCACGAATTTGACGTTCTTGGGGAGGGGCAAGAGTCTCCTGAGGGGTAGCGGCGAGGGTCCGATAGGGTGCGCCGCCGCCGGGCTCGCGGCCGCGGGCGCGCATTCCTACATTCTAAGTCTTTCGATGGACCTCCTCGAATATCAGGGCAAGCAGCTCTTTCGCGATCACGGCGTGCCGACGTCCGAGGGCCGCCCGGCGCAGACCGCCGATGAGGCCGTCGAAGCCGCCGAGGAGCTCGGCTACCCCGTGGTGGTCAAAGCGCAGGTACTGATCGGCGGCCGCGGCAAGGCGGGCGGGATCAAGGTGGCCGGCGACCGCGAGGAGGCCCGCGACCACGCCGAGGCGATCATCGGGATGGACATCCGCGGCTTCACCGTCCATGAGCTCTACGTCGAGAAGGCTTCGCAGATCGCCGAGGAGTACTACGCGGCGATCCTCCTCGACCGCGGCGCCAAGCGGCCGATGGTCATGCTCTCGCGCATGGGAGGGATGGACGTCGAGGAGATCGCCGAGCGCGACCCGACGGCGATCGCGCGCGTGCACATCGACCCCCTCGTCGGCTTCCAGGACTTCCACGGGCGCCGGCTCGCCTTCGAGGCGGGCATCGCCGAGGATGTGATCCGCCCGACCGGCGCCGTGCTCAACCGCCTGTACGAGACCTTCGTCGCCGAGGACGCGATGCTCATAGAGGTCAATCCACTGCTCGTGACCGAAGCCCGCGACGTGGTTGCGCTCGACGCCAAGGTCACGGTCGACGACAACGCCCTCTACCGCCATCCCAATATCGCGGCGCTGCGCAACCCTGGCGCAAGCGATGAGCAGGAGCAGATGGCCCGCGAGCGGGGCCTGACCTACGTCAAGCTCGACGGCAACATCGGCATCCTCGGCAACGGCGCGGGGCTCGTGATGTCGACCCTCGACGTCGTTGCGCAGGCGGGCGGACGCCCGGCCAACTTCCTCGACGCCGGCGGCGGCTCGCGCGCCGAGGCGATCGTCGACGCGGTCGAGGTCATCCTCTCCGACGCCAGGGTCGACGCCGTCCTGTTCAACATCTTCGGCGGGATCACCCGCTGCGACGAGGTCGCCAACGGGCTCGTCACCGCCTTTGGCCAGATCGACGTGACCGCGCCCTTCGTCGTCCGCCTCGACGGCACCAACGACGAGGAGGGGCGCCGGATCCTGGCCGAGGCCGGGCTGCCCAACGTCCACGTCGAGAAGACGATGCTCGGGGCGGCGGCGCGGGTCGTCGAGCTCACCGGAGCGGGCGCGGCGGATGGGGGCGTCGGCGCGCCCTCCGTTTCCGGGGCGGAGCCGACGCGATGAGCATCCTCGTCGGCGCCGACACCAAGCTCGTGGTCTCCGGCCTGACCGGCCGCGAAGGCAGCTTCCACGGCCTCAACAACCGCCGCTACGGTACCGACCTCGTGGCCGGGGTGACCCCCGGAAAGGGCGGCGGGGACGTCGAGGGCGTGCCGATCTTCGACACCGTGCACGACGCCGTCGCCGAGACCGGCGCCAACACGAGCATGGTCTTCGTGCCACCGCGCTTCGCGGCCGACTCGATCCTCGAGGCCGCCGACGCCGGTGTCGAGCTCGTGGTGTGCATCACCGAGGGGATTCCCGCCCACGACATGCTGCGCGTCTACACCGATCTGCGCCGGGGGCCGACGCGCCTGATCGGTCCGAATTGCCCGGGCGTCCTCTCGCCCGGCCAGGCCAACGTGGGGATCATCCCGGCCCACTTCTTCTCGCAGGGTGGCGTCGGCCTCGTCTCCCGGTCGGGGACGCTGACCTACCAGATCGGCAACGAGCTCGCCGGCCGTGGCTTCGGCAACTCGACCATCGTCGGCATCGGCGGCGACCCGATCGTCGGATCGTCGTTCATCGACGTGATCGCCCTATTCGAGCATGACCCGGACACCAAGCTGATCGTCATGTGCGGCGAGATCGGCGGCGACGAGGAGGAGCGGACCGCCGACTACATCGCCGAGCACATCTCAAAGCCGGTGGTCGCCTACATCGCGGGGTTCACTGCGCCGCCGGGCAAGACGATGGGCCACGCCGGGGCGATCGTCTCGGGCTCGAGCGGGACCGCGCAGGCCAAGGCGGAGGCGCTCGAGGCCCAGGGCGTGCGGGTCGGGCGCACGCCGACCGGGGTGGCCGAGGTGGCGGCCGAGCTCTCGGGGGCGGCGGCGTAGCGAGCCCTCAAGCACCGCGCTAGGGTCCGTCGCGTGACCCCCGCCGACACCATCTCCTTCGCCCGCGGCGCCCCCTCGCTCGACATCGTCGCCGGCGACGACCTGCGTGCGGCGGCCGCGCGTGCCCTCGAGCAGGATCCCGCGGGGGCCTTCGCCTACGGGACCTCCGAGGGCTATCGGCCGCTCGTCGAGTGGATAGCCGACCGCCAGGAGCTCGCGCCCGAGAACGTGATCGCCACGAACGGGTCGCTCCAGGCCGACGCGTTCCTCTTCCGCCTGCTCGTCGAGCCCGGCGACCAGGTCATGGTCGAGGCGCCGACCTACGACCGCACTCTTCTCGGCCTGCAGGAGATGGGTGCCGAGCTGCTGCCGGTCGAGCTCGAGGACGACGGCCTCGACGTCGATGCCCTCGAGCGCGTGCTGCGCGATGGAGCACGGCCGAAGCTCGCCCACGTCATCCCGAACTTCCACAACCCGGCGGGCTGCACGCTCTCGCTCGACAAGCGGCGGCGGCTGCTGGAGCTCGCCGCCGAGTACGACTTCACGATCTTCGAGGACGACCCCTACGTCGAGCTGCGCTTCGAAGGCGAGAGCCTCCCCACGATGCTCTCGCTCGACTCGGACGGGCACGTCGTCTACGCGTCCTCGTTCTCGAAGACGGTCTGCCCGGGGATTCGGGTCGGCTACCTGGCGGGTCCGAAGGCGACGATCGCGGCCGTCCGGCGGATGGCCACGAATACCTACATCTCGCCGAGCATGGTCTCGCAGGCGATCGTCGCCGAGTTCTGCCGCTCGGGGGCGATCGGGCGCTCGATAGAGACGGTCAAGGAAGCGCTTCGCGCGCGCCGCGAAGCGCTTGCCGGCGCGCTCGAGCGCGAGCTACCCGACGCCCGCTTTGTCCTGCCCGAGGGCGGCTACTTCCTGTGGGTCGACCTACCGGATGGCACCTCCGTCAGCGCGCTCGAGGCAGCGGCCAAGGAGCGCGGCGTCGTCTTCGTCAAGGGGACCGACTTCCTGCTCGAGGGGGGAGAGAGCTCCTTGCGAATCGCTTACTCGGGCGTGACCACGGATCAGATCGAGGAAGGGGTGAGGCGGCTCGCGACAGCCTACGCAGAGCTTGGCGGCGACCGGACCCAGAGCGCGGCGGGAGCGACGGGCTAGCGCCGCATCGCGACCGCCCTGGCCGCGATCGCCGTGCTCGGGCTCGTCGCCTAGCTTCGCTACCGCCCGTAGCGGTCCCGCGACAGCACGAGCTGCTCGGGCAGGGCGGTGCGCGCCGGCGGCGAGGGATCGGCGATCACCGACACCGTCTCGGCCACGCTGCGCGTGACGGCGTGACGTTCTCCACCGGCCTCGATCGACACCTCATCGCTGCCCGATTCGGCGACCCGGCCGTCGAGTCCCGGGTGGAGGCCCGCGTCCATCAGGTAGTGGAGCAGCTCCTCGGCCTCGTTCTCGAAGCGCAGCACGCGCACCCGGGCACCCTCCTCGACGTCGGCCAAGGGCACGCCCTGCTCGCGGGCGGCCTCGCCGATCGGATGGCCGTGGGGGCACGTCGCGGCCTGGCCGATCGCCGCGAGCATGCGCTCCTCGAGCACGGGCGACATCGCGTGCTCGAGCCGCTCTGCCTCCTCGTGGACCTCGTCCCAGGGAATGCCGAGCACATCGGTGAGGAAGCGCTCGATGAGTCGGTGGCGCTTGACGATCCCCGCCGCGTGCTCGTGGCCGGACTCCGTGAAGTCGAGCGACTTGTCCGCGCTGCGGCGCACGTAGCCGTCGGCCTCGAGCCGGCCGACCATCTCGTGTACGGTGGGTGCGGAGAGCTGCATCGCCCGGGCGATGTTGGCGGCGGTGATCGGGAGGCGCGCCTCTCGCAGCCAGTACATGGTCTGCAGGTACTCCTCCTCGGCGACGGTGACCTGCTCGGTCGACACTGGATCCTCCTCGGATGGTCTCCGACGAGGATACGTAACGCGCCGCCGCAGGGGACTACGATGGCGCGCCATGGAGCTGTGGCCCGGATCGCGCGTCCTCATCACCGGCGCCTCGCGGGGGATCGGCCGTGCGGTGGCCGAGGCTTTCGCCGCGCGCGGATGCGCCACCGGGCTCGTCGCTCGCTCCGAGGGGGAGCTGCGCGAGCTCGCCGGGCACCTGCCGGGCGAGGGGCACGAGGTCCTCGCCGCTGACGCCGGGGAGCAGCGCGAGATCGCCGACGCGGTGGCCCGCTTCGGGGAGGCCGATGTCGTGGTGGCCAACGCGGGCGTCGCCGACTACGCGCCCTTCGTGGAGATGGAGCTCGAGGACGTCGAGCGGATGACGAAGGTCAACTGGCTCGGGACGGTATACGCGGTCCACGCCGCCCTGCCGGGGATGCTCGAGCGCGGCCGGGGTCATATCGTCGTGGTGTCCTCGGGGGCGGCGCTGCGCAGCTTTCCGCAGGCCGCGGTCTATGGCGCCACCAAGGCGGCCCAGCGGGGCTTCGCCGAAGCCCTCTGGCACGAGCTCGCGGGCACGGGCGTCGACCTCACGATCGTCTACCCCGGCGAGATCAGCACCGACATCCATGCCCACGAGCGCGACTCGCTCCCGACGTGGCGCACATTGTCCGACGAGATCGATCCCGAATCGCTCGCGCGGCGCCTGGTCGAGGCGGTCGAGCGCAGGGAGCGCGCGGTGTACCACCCGCCCGCGGTCCGTGCCCTACGCAGCACACACGGTCTCTCGTCGCGGCTCTCCGATCTCGTCCTGCGCCGCCTCCGCGGGGTCACGGCGGCGCCCCGCCGGTGAGCCTCCCGATCGCGGAGCCCCTAGCGCCCCAGCTCGCGCGTTCCGCGCGGGAGCTTCCGGCCGGCGAGGGGTGGCGCTACGAGCCCAAGTGGGACGGCTTTCGCACGATCGCCTTTCGCGACGGCGACGAGGTCCGCCTCCAGAGCCGGGGCGGGAAGCCCATGAACCGCTACTTCCCCGAGGTCGTGGAGCAGATTCGAGCCCTACCCGGCGAGCGGCTCGTGCTCGACGGCGAGGTGATCGTCGTGGTCGACGGACTCCAGGAGTTCGACCTGCTCGGCCAGCGCATCCATCCCGCCGCCTCGCGCGTCGAGCGCCTCGCCCGCGAGACCCCGGCCGCCTATGTTGCCTTCGACCTGCTCGCCGAGGGCGACGAGGCGTTCCTCGACCTTCCCTACGTCGACCGCCGCGAGCGGCTCGTGGCCGCCGTCGACCACCGCGACCGGCCCGTCGAGCTGACCCCCGTGACCGCCGATCTCGAGTCCGCCGGGCGGTGGCTGACGGGCGTCTCCGAGGGCGTGATCGCCAAGGAGTCGGCCGCCCCCTACCGCCCCGGCGAGCGGACGGGCATGGTCAAGGTCAAGCGCGTGCGCACCGCCGACTGCGTGGTACGGGCCTTTCGCTTCGGCAAGCACGAGGGCACGGTCGGGTCGCTCATCCTCGGCCTCTACGGCGAGGACGGCGGGCTGCGCGAGGTCGGCCACGTCTCGGGCTTCAAGGCCCGCGAGAAGCGCGAGCTGATCGACAAGCTCGAGCCCTACCGCACCTACGAGCGCGGCTCGGGCGAGCCGAGCCGCTGGAAGTCAGACGAGGAGCTCGTGTGGGAGGGGCTGCGCCCCGAGCTCGTGGTCGAGGTGGCGTTCGATCACATCACGGGGAATCGCATCCGCCACGGCGCGCGCTTCCTGCGCTGGCGGGAGGACAAGGATCCGCGGGAGTGCGGGATGGAGCAGTTGCGGGGTTAGTGCGCGCCGGTTCAGTCCGCCCGCGCCGGTGACGGCGCCCAGTCGAGCTCGAGGGTGATGTGGTCGCTTCTCGCCACGCGGGGAGAATACGACCGTGCCCGAGCTCGAGGTCCAGCGCGCCGACGTCACCAAGCTCGAGGTCGACGCGATCGCCAACGCCGCCAACACGGAGCTCAAGCACGGCGGCGGGGTCGCCAGGGCGATCTCCCAGGCCGGCGGCCCGGCGGTCCAGGAGGAGTCGGACGAAAAGGCACCGATCGGGCTCGGCGAGGCGGTCGAGACCACCGCCGGAGACATGCCCGCCCGCTACGTCATCCACGCCGCGACCATGGAGCTCGGCGGGCCGACCTCGCGCGAGATCATCGAGCGCGCGACGGAGTCGACGCTGCGCCGCGGCGAGGAGCTCGGCTGCCGCTCACTCGGCCTCGTCGCGTTTGGCACGGGGGTCGGCGGCTTCCCGGTCGCCGAGGCCGCCGAGGTGATGGTGGGCGCGGCGCGCTCGCACCGCGGCGAGAAGCTCGAACGCGTCGTCTTCTGCGTCCACGGTGAGGACGCTGAACGCGCCTTCGCCGCCGCGATCGCCGAAGGGTGAGCGGCGGCCGGGGGCTCGCCGCCGCGCCCATCCTCGTCGCGCCCGACGACTTCAAGGGCACGTTAACGGCGCGCGAGGTCGCGAGCGCACTCGCGCGCGGGCTGCGCGCCGGTGGCCTCGAGGCCGACGAGCTCCCGGTGGCCGACGGAGGCGGCGGCACGCTGGAGGCGCTCCTCGGTGCGCGGGGCGGCGAGCTGCGCGAGGCGGTCGTCGCCGACCCGCTCGGCCGTCCGGTCGAGGCGGCTTGGGCGCTGCTCGCCGACGGGCGCACCGCCGTCGTCGAGGCCTCCCAGGCGAGTGGTCTGTGGCGGGTGGCCGAGGGCGAGCGCGACGCCTGGGCGGCGACCACCCGCGGCACCGGCGAGCTGATCGTCGCCGCGGCCGAGGCGGGAGCTCGCAGGGTGATCGTCGCGGTCGGGGGCTCGGCGACCACGGACGGAGGATCCGGTGCGCTCGACGCCGTGACCGAGGCTGGGATCGATCGCGCGCTCGAGCTCGACGTGGTCTGCGACGTGCGCACCGCGTGGGAGGACGCGCCGCGGATCTTCGGGCCGCAGAAGGGAGCCGATCCGGACACCGTCGCCCGCCTCGAGCAGCGCTTGGACAAGCTCGCCGCCGCCGCACCGCAAGACCCGCGGGGGGCACCGATGACGGGCGCGGCGGGCGGCCTCTCGGGCGGCCTGTGGGCCAACCGGGGCGCGCGCCTCGTCCCGGGCGCCGCCTACGTGCTCGACGCGGTCGGCTTCGACGTGCGAATGCGGAGGGCTCGCTTCGTCGTCACGGGCGAGGGGAGGCTCGACCATCAGACGCTCGCCGGGAAGGCGGTTGGCGAGGTCGCGACGCGCTGCCGCGGCGCGGGCGTCGGCTGCCACGCGGTAGTCGGGCGCAACGAGCTGAGCGCCTTCGAGGCCCGCCTGGTCGACCTCGCGAGCGTGACCGAGGCGACGACCCCGGCCGAGCTCGAAGACGCGGCACGGGCGCTCGCAGGCGCCGTCCAGCCGGAGGCATCCTGACTGTCGACCTACCGGCCCTCGGCGAGTGAGCGCACCACCGCCTCGTAGAACCCCTCGCCATTGCGCGCTTCGGTGACCCAGACTCTCGCTCCCGGGGGGGCGTAGGAAAGAAGGTCGGGATCTCTTTCGACGGCGTTCGCCACCAGGAAGAAGCGCGCGACGAAGTCGGCGACACCGAGGTCCTCGCGCGAGTCGCCGACGGCGATGCACTCCTGGGGCCGGTAGCCGCGGGCGCGCATGTGCTCCGCCACCGCGCGCGCCTTCGACGCGGCGCGCGGAATCAGGTGGTAGGCGTGAGGAAGACCGTCGAGCTCGAGCTCGGTCTCGCTGCGGAAGACGGTGCCGTTGTCGACGAGGCGCAGCTCTTCGTGGCCGTGTTCGGAGAGCAGAGCGTCGGCGGCTGCCTCGTCGACGAGGCCCCGGAAGAGGTGCGAGAACTCACGGTCGCCATGCCAGGGCGCGTGGCGCTCGAGCCGGTCCGCGTAGGTCTCGAGCAGGAGGTCCGGGGCGCCCGCCGCCTCGATCTGCTCGTGCACCGTCTGAAGGGGCGTCGGCTGCAGGTCGCCGGTCAGGTAACGGTCCTCGCCCTCGAGCGTCAGCCCGCAGCCGACCTCGTAGATGTAGGCGGTCTGACCCATCAGGCGCGCGTCCTCCATGACCTGCGCCCGCCGGCGCCCGGAGTAGAGGACGACCTCGGCCTCGGCGCGGTGACACGCCTCGAGCCCGCGGGCGCCGAGCAGCGTGAAGTCGCCCTCGGCGTCGCGGAAGAGCGACCCGCCTCTCCCGAGCAGGCTGCCGTCGAGATCGGTGTAGACGCAGCGGAGGGACATGGCCTGCGACTGCACGCTACAGCGCGAAGGTCCCCTCACCCGCCCTCGCCGCCTCGAGGGGTCAGCACCCGGTGGGGACCGTGCTCGCCACCGTAACATCGCTCGGCATGGTGAGCTCCGTATCGACCGAGCCGTGGCGAGGGCTGCTCGAAGCGGGTCGGGGAGAGCAGCTTGTGGCCCAGAGCCGCGAGGGCGCCCGCCCCGGCGAGGCCGTCGCGTTGCCCGACGAGCGGCTGCATCCCGCGGTGGCCTCTGCCCTCCGCGGCGCGGGCGTCGAGCACCTCTGGTCCCACCAGGCCGAGGCCCTCGAGTCCGCCCTCGACCGCGGCCACACCATCGTCACCACGGGCACCGCGAGCGGCAAGTCGCTCGCCTTCAACCTGCCGGTGCTCGACGTCCTGGCCCGCGACCGCCGCGCCCGCGCGCTGTACCTCTACCCCACCAAGGCGCTCGCCCAGGATCAGGCGCGAGCGCTCTCCGCCCTGCGCGCTCCCTTCCTGCGCCCGGCGATCTACGACGGCGACACGCCGCACGAGGAGCGCCGCGCCATCCGGGCGAGAACCAATCTCATTCTCACCAACCCCGACATGCTCAACGTGGGGGTGCTCCCGCACCACCGTGGCTGGGGAGACGTGCTCGCGAACCTCGCCTTTGTCGTCGTCGACGAGGCACACACCTACCGTGGGGTCTTCGGCTCGCACGTGGCCAACGTGCTGCGGCGGCTGCGCCGCCTCGCCAACGCCTACGGGACCGAGCCGCGCTTCGTGCTCGCGAGCGCGACGATCGCCAACCCGGTCGAGCTCGCCGAGCGGCTCACCGGGCTCGAGTTCGAGCTCGTCGACCGCGACGGCGCCCCGCGCGCCGAGCGCCAGATCGCCATGTGGAACCCGCCGCTGCTCGACGAGGCCAAGGGCACGCGCGCCTCGGCGCTCTCAGAGGCCGCCGACCTGCTCGCCGACCTCGTCGAGCGCGGCGCGCGAACGATCTGCTTCCTGCGCTCGCGCCGCGGCGTCGAGCTGATCCATCGCTTCACGCGGCTGCGGCTCGAGGACCGCGGGCGCGGCGACCTCGCGGAGCGCATCGCGCCCTACCGTGCGGGCTACACGCCCTCCCAGCGGCGCGAGATCGAGCGGCGCCTGATGGGTGGCGAGCTGCTGGGGGTCGCGGCCACGAGCGCGCTCGAGCTCGGCATCGACGTCGGCGAGCTCGACGCGGCGATCTGCGTGACCTTCCCGGGCACGGTCGCGAGCCTGCGGCAGATGTGGGGCCGTGCGGGGCGGCGCTCGACCGGCCTCGCCATGTACGTCGCGGGCGACGACGCCCTCGATCAGTTCTTCTGCCGCCACCCCAACGAGTTCCTCGACCGCCCGGTCGAGGCGGCGATCCTCGACCACGAGTCCGAGGAGATCCATCGGCAGCACCTCGCCGCCGCCGCCTACGAGCTCCCGCTCGACGCCCAGGACGCCGAGGTGCTCGGGCCGCGGTGGGAGGCCTACGCCGAGCGGCTCGTGGCCGCCGGCGAGCTGCGCGAGCGCGGCGGTCGCTACCTGCCCGCGGGCCGTGACGGCGAGTTCCCGGCGGGGCGGATCGCCCTGCGCTCGGCGTCGCCCGACTCGTTCGCGGTCGCCGATGCTGACTCGGGTGAGCTGCTCGGCTCGGTCGAATGGGGGAGGGCGTTCGACACCCTGCACCCGGGCGCCGCCTACCTCCACATGGGCCAGAGCTACGAGGTCGAGGAGCTCGACCTGCGCGGTCGGCGCGCGGCCGTCCGGGCCTTCCACGGCGACTGGTACACCCAGCCCAAGAAGGAGACCGACACCTGGATCGAGCGCCTGCTCGACCGGCGCACGGTCTGCGGCGTCGAGCTGTCGTTCGGCACGGTGTCGGTGACCGAGCAGGTCGTCGCCTTCCAGCGAAAGCGCGTCTCCGACCACGAGGTACTCGACCTCCTGCCCGTCGATCTGCCCGAGCAGGACTTCGTGACCCAGGCGCTGTGGTTCACGCTGCCGGATGAGCTGTTGCGGGCAGCGGGCGGCAGCGAGGCTTTCCCTCTCGAGGTCCTGCAGGGGGCGCTCCACGCCTCCGAGCACGCCCAGATCGCCGTGCTGCCGCTGATCGCCATGTGCGACCGCTGGGACATCGGCGGCCTGTCGACGGCCTCTCATCAGCAGACGGGACGCCCGACGATCTTCATCCACGACGGTCACCCCGGCGGCGTCGGGCTGACGCGCGCCGGCTTCGCGGCCTTCGAGCGGCTCGTGGACGACGCGCGGCGGCTGATCGGGGAGTGCCCGTGCCGCGCCGGCTGTCCCTCGTGCGTGCAGTCGCCGAAGTGCGGGAACCTGAACGAGCCGCTGGCAAAGCACGGGGCTCTCGAGCTGCTCGAGCGGATGAGCGCCGCGGGCGCGGCTGAGGCGGCAGCCCGACCCGCGGCGAGGTAGCTCGGCCCGTGGCCGCCGCCGGGGAACGAGTCCTGACCCGGCGCGATCTCAACCGCGCTCTGCTCGCGCGCCAGCTCCTGCTCGGGCGGTCCAGCGCGCCGATCCCCAGGGTCCTCGAGCGCATGGGCGGGCTCCAGGCGCAGTACGCGCCGTCGATGTACATCGGCCTGTGGTCGCGGATGCACGGCCTCGAGCGCGACGACCTCACTCGAGCCCTGGAGCGGCGCAGGGTCGTGCAGGCGACGATCATGCGCGCGACCATCCATCTGGTCTCCGCGCGCGACTTCTGGCCGCTCACCGTCGCCGTCCGCGATGAGCGTCGCGAGTGGTGGCGACGGGTGACCCGTGGCGCGCCGTCCCCGGATGAGATGCGCGACGCCGCCGACCGGTTACGAAGTGCGCTCGCGACCGGGCCGCTGCGCCGGACCGAGATCGAGGAGCTGCTCGGCAAGGAGCGGGCGCGGGCGATGGGGATGTGGCTCGACCTCGTCCGCGTCCCGCCCTCGGGAACCTGGGACCGCCGCCGCGCCGACCTCTACGGCTTGGCCGAGAGCTGGGTCGAGGCGGCGGAGGTGACGAGCGAGGAGGCGCTGGAGCTACTCGCCCGCCGCTACCTCGGCGGCTTCGGCCCGGCGTCGCGCGGCGACATCGCGAACTGGGCCGGCCTTTCGATGGGCGCCATCGCGCCGACGCTCGAGGCGCTGGGCCTGCGCCGCTTCCGCTCCGAGTACGGCGAAGAGCTGCTGGACCTGCCCCGCGCGCCGCTGCCGGACCCGGAGACTCCGGCGCCCGTGCGCCTGCTCCCGACCTGGGACGCGACCCTGCTCGCGCACGCGCGGCGGACGGGCATCCTGCCGGAGGAGCACCGTCCGAAGATCTTCAACACGAAGATGCCGCAGTCGGTGGGGACCTTTCTGGTGGACGGGTCGGTGGCCGGGACCTGGAGGTACGAGCGCGACCGGGTCGTCATCGAGCCCTTCGGGGCGCTTGACGTGGCGGCGCGACGGGAGCTCGAGGGCGAGGCCGAGCAGCTGGCCGCGTTCAGCGCGTGAGCCGCCGCGTGCGCTGAACGTTTAGCACGGGATCCGTTCTTGCGATGTGCGCCTGCTCGAGACGAGCGGCCTCGTCGGGCGTTCCCGCGGGGTGCAGATCGACGGCGCAGGCCTCAAGGAACTAAGGGCTCGTAGACGATCAAGTGGTGGGTTTGATGGTGTAGTTCCATTCTGGGTGAAAGGGGTCACCGTTGATCCGTACGGCGGCGAGCTCGTCGTCGCCGACCTTGACGTCGTTGGGAT
>Ga0136616_10000296_pt1 | contig 21975 bp, 28 predicted proteins | sample AntDrymUQ2992106_2_FD_106648 | JGI IMG/M metagenome (GOLD analysis project Ga0136616, IMG submission 106648) | Polar desert sand microbial communities from Dry Valleys, Antarctica - metaG UQ299 (21.06) | ecosystem: Environmental > Terrestrial > Soil > Desert | place: Antarctica: Dry Valley... | reverse complement strand
TCCAAGTGGCCAGAATCTCCTCGTTGAGATTGACGATCTCTGCAGCCGAGGCGAGCCCCGTTGCCTCGACTCGTGCTTCGACGATGAGATTGTCGACGACGTTGACCAGCCGCCGACTTTCGTCCGCGACAGTACGGGCCAACGCGAACCGATCCATCTCGCCAAGGTTGAGGGCAGCGTCGCCGAGTGCTTGGGAGAAACCGAACACTGCCGTCAACGGGGTTCGCAACTCATGGGCAACGCTGTTGATGAGGTTGTTCTTGTGTCTGACGAGCTCGGTCAGCCTCGCCTCGACTCGGCTTCTTTCGGCGATCTCGTTCTGATAGTCACGCAGCACCGCACCGACCGTGACGAATCCGAGCCCGACGCCGGCGATGAGCCCGGTCACAACCATCCGGGTCACCAAGGAGCCTCCGGCCGAGTGGAACGCAGGCAGTCCCCCACCTAGAGCCGCAACCTCCACTGCGATCGCACAGATCTGCAGGAAAAGAGCCAGAGCAACCATCAGGCGGGCGCCGCGTCTGGAAAGGAGAAGCCCGCTCACCGTGAGCGAGAAAATCGGCAAGATCTCGATAGCCAAAAGCGACCCGTACCGCCACCAGAGACCGAATGACACTGCGACGCTGATCGCGACGCCGACCTCGATCCTGACGTCCTTCATCCAGGAAAGCGACAAGGCAGGGAGAAATGTGAACAGAACCAAGGCGGCAACGAGGTATGGCGACGGTCGAGCACCAGTTCCGAAAAGGCTGGCGATCACCGAAAGGTAGAGAACAATCCGGAAGCCGAGCAAGCCCCGGTTGAGCCTGGCCAGGCGCGGGTCGGCCAGCCGGGCGTTGACGGACATAGACGGTCTTCGGCGTCAGCCGCCGAAAGCTGAAGATGCCCTAGAGATCTATTGGATTGACCAAGTCGAGGATGATCGCGATCAGACCGAGAAAACCGACCAGCGTGATCACGACGGCCGCAACCGGGATCAAAACCCGCACGTTCACGGCTCGGCGGGTGATCTTCTCATAGAGCGCCACCGCAAAATGCCCTCCATCGAGGGGGTACAGCGGCAGCACGTTGAGGGCCGCGAGCATCACATTGACGGAAGCCAACAGAAACAAGAAAGATCCCCAGCCAATGTCTTCTACCTGGCTCCCGATATTGGCAACGCCGATCGGGCTCACCGGCCTGAACTCGAGCGGAACGTCGGTGTTGCCGACGAGGACACCGGCCAGCCGTCCCAGCGTGCCGGGCTGCACGATCTGACCCAAGACCTGGAAGGTCACCACCACGCTCGAACCGAGTTGTTGGCCGGCCGACCCGATCGCTTCCCACAGGCTGAGCTTTCGTACCTCGACGGTCGGCCCGATGCCTAGGAACCCGCCCACTTCCCCGGTCTCCGGGTCGGTCCTGGTAGCGAGGGTGGCGGTGAGTTCGAGCACCTCGTCGCCTCGCTGGACCGTGAGCACGATCCGCTCCTCGGGTCGAGATGACAGCTCCTCTCCAACTGCCGTCCAGTCAGGAGTCGGAACACCATCGATCGCCAACACCCTGTCTCCTGCCTCCAAGCCTGCGTCGGCGGCCGGAGTAGGAGTGATTCCATCATCGAGGGTGGGGACGACTCCGGCGAGCGTGGTCGTCAACTCGCTGACACCGTTGAACATCAGGAGCGCGGCAAACATCAAATACGCGATCAAGAAGTTCATGCCGACGCCGGCCAGAACGACCACCGCTTTCTTCCAAAACGGCTGCTCGCGGTAGGTGCGACCGAGATCTGACTCCGGGACTTCTTCGAGAGGGTTCATCCCCACGATCCGGACGTACCCGCCGAGCGGTATCGCCTTGATCCCGTACTCGGTTTCCCCTCGTTTGAACGACCAAATCCGAGGGCCGAAACCGAAGAAGAATTCGGTCGCCTTGACCCCCACCATCTTGGCGGCGAGGAAGTGCCCCAGCTCGTGGGCGGTCACGAAGAAAACGATGGCGAGAACCCCGCCGATAGCACCAGCCAAAGTATTTTCAGGCTACCGGAGGAGATTGCCAATGCACGTGCTAGCGATCCGGCGCGCCTCCTGATCAGCTAGCTGCACGTCGGCCAGACTTCTGACCGGCTGGTTCTCGACCTCGCCAAGTGTGTGCTCAATCACCTGAGCGATCCCGAGAAAATCGAGCTGATCGTTCAAGAAAGCGTCGACGGCGACCTCGTCGGCAGCGTTGAAAACGGCCGGGCTCGTCCCGCCGGCGCGGCCCGCGGCATAACCGAGAGCGAGAGTGGGGAAAGTCTCGAGGTCGGGTTCCTCAAAGTGAAAGGACGCACCGGCAAGCGTAAGTTCGGAAACGATCGATTTCGCCCGATTGGGGTAGGTGAGGGCGTACGCGATCGGCAGTCGCATGTCGGCGGGGCCAAGCTGGGCCTTCATGGAGCCATCGGAGAAGACGACTAACGAATGGATCACGCTCTCGGGATGGATCACGACCTCGACCTGGTCCAATCCGAGCTCGAATAGCGCGGACGCCTCGAGAACCTCGAGAGCTTTGTTCGCCAGGGTCGCCGAGTCGATGGTGACCCGTTGGCCCATGTCCCAATTCGGGTGCCGCAAGGCCTGTTGGGGCGTCACCTCCGCGAGCGCCGGCCTTTTCATTCCTCGAAATGGTCCCCCCGAGGCGGTAAGCACGATCTTTGCCGGCGGAGGCTCGCCCACGAGGCATTGAAAGATCGCCGAATGCTCTGAATCGACCGGGATCAACTCGCCGCCTCCCCTGGCGACCGCCTCCCTCACGAGCACACCCGCCGCGACCATCGATTCTTTGTTGGCAAGCGCCAACCGGTTCCCGGCCTCGGCGGCAGCGAGTGTCACCGGCAGACCGGCAACCCCGACGATGGCATTCATGACGATTTGGCCCGGATGGCTGGCCATTGCAATCAAGGCTTCGGGACCGAATCCGACCAGCCGCGACCCAAGCTGCTCGACAAAACCGTCCCGCGCCTCCCCATTGTCGGCCACCGCCACGTCCGCTGCTGGATACCGCTTGGCGATCTCGAGGAGCTCATCGCTCGGCCGGCGCGCGGCAATGCCGGTGACGGTCATCTCGAGCTGGTCGGCGACGGCGAGCGTTTGGCGTCCTATGGAGCCGGTGACTCCCAGGACCGCGAGCGATTCCACGTCCCTAGAGGAGGCCGGTCTCGCGGAAAAATAGAAAGGCGGCAGGTACTACGAAAAGAAGGCCGTCGAGCCGGTCGAGCAGGCCACCGTGCCCGGGCATGACCGCGCCCATGTCCTTGACGCCGAGGCTCCGCTTCACGAGCGACTCAGCGGCATCCCCGATTGGCGAAAGGACAACCACGAGCAGAGTCACAACCAACCCTTGGTTGAGCGACAGGGGGAAATAGTCGACAGTCGAAAGGAAGGCGGCGGCGGCTGTGGCGAGGACGAGGCCGCCGATGTAGCCCTCCCAGGTCTTCTTCGGCGAAAGGACCGGTGAGAACGGATGGCGCCCCATCACCCGGCCGGCGAAGTAGCTGCCCATATCGAAGATCGCCACCACCAGGACGAGAAAGAGGATCAGCGGGATGGGGTTGGTAGCCCGGCCGATGACAACGGCGAAGCCCAGGAGGGAAACCCAGGCCGCTCCGAAGACGGTCAACGCGGCGTTGTCGAGTGGACGGCGACGCGGAACAATCGTGTAGAAAGCCATCACTGCCAGCATCACCAGGACGATGGTCACCAGCATCGGACCGGGTCCGCCCAGATGGGCGGCGATTGCCACTCCGATCACGCCCAACAGGCCAAAGAGAGCAATTGGGACGAAACCATTTCTGCGCAGAGTCGTGTAGAACTCGGCCAGAGCGACAACCATTAAGAAGCCGATGAAGGAAGTGAAGAACCAACCCCGCAAGAAGAGCGTGAGGCCGAACACCCCGACGAGCACCACCGCCGAGATCACTCGCAACGTCAGGTCACTGGCAGCCGTCTGCTCGATGTGCTCGAGCTCCTCCTCACTCGGATTTGGATGACCGGTTACGTCACCGAAGTCGATCAATCCGGTGCCGATGCCCGCCATCGTCGCGGCGACGGGGCCAGGATCGGTTTCGTTGCCGCTGCGGGAGATCTCCTCGGCAAGGTCGCGGTACTCGGCGGTCGTGGCCGACAAGTAGAGCTGCTCGGACAACGGAATATCCTCGTCGGCCGGCAAGAGATCCCCGATCGTGGAGCCAGCGGACTCCTCGTCTGCTTCGTCGATCGGCTCCTCCCAAGGACGGGAGAACTTGTGGCCGCTGGCGGTAGCTTCTAGCTCCGGCTCATCGGCCAGGTCGGGTGCCAGGTCAGGTGCTTGGGGCTCATCGGGGGTGGCCATTCCTCAGACCTCAGCCAACTCGTGCTCTTTGCCCACCAGGAGCTCGTCGATGCGATGGACGAATTGGTCGGTCAGCTCCTGCAGCTCCTTCTCCCCCCGGCGGATCTCGTCGTCGGAAACCTCGTGCTTCAGCGCTTCGATGTCGTCTTTGCTGTGCCGGCGCACATTTCTCACCGCCACTCTGCCTTCCTCGGCCATGTGGCGCACCATCTTGGTCAGTTCCTTTCGGCGTTCCTCGGTGGGAGCTGGAAAGGCGAGACGAATCAGGTTGCCGTCGTTGCTCGGGTTCAGGCCAAGGTCGGAGGCGCGAATGGCCTTCTCGATCGCAACAAGCGACGACTTGTCAAACGGCTGGACGACAAGCAGCCGCGGCTCGGGCACGGAGAAGGAGGCGAGCTGTTGGAGGGGGGTCGAGGTGCCGTAGTAGTCAATCGTTATCCGGTGGAGGATCTGGGGGTTGGCTCGTCCGGTGCGAACCGTGGCGAACTCGGAACTGACATGCTCGGCCGCCTGCTCCATCTTCTTTCGGGCTTCAGCCAAAACCTCAGTGATCATCTCGCCTCCTCAGTGGACGACGGTGCCGATCGATTCGCCCGAGATCGCTCGAACAATGTTGCCCGCCACAGTCATGTCAAACACAACGATTGGGATGTCGTGCTCTCGGCACATGGTAATTGCGGTGGCATCCATCACCCTGAGCCCACCCGCGAGGAACTCCATGTAGGTCAACTCGGAATGACGGGTCGCCTCCGGGTGGGTTTGCGGATCCGCCGTATAGATGCCGTCGACCTTGCTCGCCTTGAGGAGGGATTCGGCGCCGATCTCGACGGCGCGCAAGGCGGCGGCTGTGTCAGTCGTAAAGAAGGGGTTGCCAGTGCCGGCGGCGAAAACGACTACGCGGCCCTTTTCGAGATGGCGCATCGCCCGTAGCCGAATGTAGGGCTCGGCTAGCTGTTGCATGGCGATGGCGCTCTGGACCCGCGCCTCGACACCGTTGTGTTCAAGAGCATCCCGCAGGGCCAATGCATTTATCACCGTGGCCAGCATGCCCATGTAATGCGCATTGGCCAGGTCCATCCCTTTGGCCTGTTGGGAGACTCCGCGAAAGATGTTGCCGCCACCAACCACGATGGCGACTTCATGCCCCGAGATGATGCCTTCGGCCACCTCCTGGGCGACCCGGGCAATCGTGGCAGGGTCGATGCCGAAGCCAACGGACGGATCAGCGAAGGCTTCCCCTGAGAGCTTGAGCAGCACCCTTCTCCCCATCAGTCTCCGATCTCCAACCGAGCCATACGACGAACCGAGATGTTCTCGCCCATCTTGGCCGCGAGTTGGTTCACGTAGGCCTCCACGGTGCCCTCGAACTTCTCGGTGTTGGCAAATTTCTGTTCATAGAGGACGTTCGTCTCGTAGAAGGACTTGATCTTGCCGTCGACGATCTTACCGATGATGTTTTCGGGTTTGCCCTCCTCCCGAGCCTGTCGAGTGGCGAAGTCGCGTTCTTCGGCCAGAACTGCCGGATCGACGTCGTCTCGGCGGATCCACCCGGGACGACCCCAGGCGATATGAAGGGCGATGTCGTTGGCGACCGCCTTGAAGTCGGGATGCTTGGCTACGAAGTCGGTCTCCGAGGCGAGGTCCACCAGGACGCCAATTACGGGCCGTTCCGCTTGGTGGTGGATGTAGGTCCCGATCGAGCCTTGGTTGGCCTCGCGTTCACCGGCCCGCTTGGCCACTTTGGCCAAACCCCGGACACGCAGGATCTCGGCGGCTTTGTCCATGTCGCCCTCGGTCTCCACCAGGGCTTTCTTGGCGTCCATCATCCCGACACCGGCGATCTGTCGCAGACGCTGAACGTCTTTGGCGGAGATCTCAGCCATCTGCATTCTCGGGCGCGAAGTCGGACTCCTTTTGATCTACGCCTTTGCCGGCCCGGCAGGCCTCGGCCAAGGCGCCGGCTACAACGGCCGCCGCCCGAATTGCATCGTCATTGCCGGCAATCACGTAATCGATGTTGTCGGGATCGCAATTGGAGTCGACCAGCGCCAGCGTGGTGATCCCCAGACGGGTGGCTTCCTTGACAGCGGTGTGCTCGGTATTGACGTCGACGATGAAGATGGCGTCAGGCGCCTTCGTCATCTCCCGCACCCCGCCCAAAGTCTGCTGGAGCTTTTGCAGCTCGCGACTGATCGAGAGTCGCTCCCGCTTGGAAAGCGCCGCGATCTCGTTGGAGGCCTCCATGCGCTCGAGCTCCTTCATGTAAAAGATGCGCTTTTGGATCGTGGCGAAATTCGTCAGCATTCCCCCGAGCCAGCGAAAGTTCACATAGGGCATACCGGCTGAGTTGGCAGCATCGGCGATGGGCGCCTGGGCCTGCTTCTTGGTCCCTACGAAAAGGACTGTGCCTCCGTCGGCCGCGAGTCCCTTCAGATATTCGGCGGCAGCCTCGACCTGCGTCAGGGTTTGGCGCAGATCGATGATGTGGATCCCGTTGCGCTCGCCGTAGATGTACGGCTTCATCTTGGGATTCCACCGCCTGGTTTGGTGCCCGAAATGCACTCCGGCTTCGAGCAGCTGCTTGATGGTGACCACAGCCACGATTGCTCCTTCTCTGGTTGTTCCTCCGCCGGTGCTGCCGATCTGGCACGACCCTTCTGGGCCTTCCTCACCCGACCCCCGTCAAGAAGACAGGGCCGACCAGGAGGAATCACCGACGTGTGTCGTTGGAGTGGGATTGTAAGCGGTCAGGACATCCGATTACGCAAAGACAAGACACTTTTGGCGTGAATCTGACAGACCCGCGATTCAGTGACCCCCAAGACCTCTCCGATCTCGGCCAACGTCAAACCTTCGAAGTAGTAGAGGGTGATCACCAGCCGTTCGCGATCGGGTAACCGGTTGATCGCATCGCCCAGGATGTGACGGGTCTCCTCGGCGTGGAAAGCAGCCTCAGGCCCCACCCCGGCGTGGTCGGGAATGAAGTCGCCGAGCGACGAAGCCGAGTCTGGCCCGATGAGCTCGTCCAAGGCCACCAACCCGAGGTTCGACATTTCTGCCAGGGTTCCCCGCACCGATTCGACGTCCTGATCCATGTGACGAGCGAGCTCCTCGTCCGAGGGTGTCCGCTGCAAACGATGCTCCAGCTCCGACATCGACCTTTCCACCTCGCGGGCGCGGGAACGAACCGACCGCGGCACCCAATCGAGGGAACGCAAGCCATCCAGGATCGAACCTTTGATGCGGTTGATCGCGTAAGTCTCGAACTTGAAACCACGCTCCGGTTCGAACTTGTCGATCGCGTCAATGAGGCCAAACACCCCGTAGGAGACGAGATCCGCCTGGTCGACGTTGCGCGGCAGTCCGGCGGCGACTCTCCCGGCGACGAACTTCACCAACGGCGAGTACTGGAGGATGAGCGCCTCGCGCGCGTGACCGTCGGAGTCATCCTTGAGCCGCTGCCACAGAGTGGTTACGGCGTAGGAGGGATCGTCATGCTCTGGGATGGCTGAGGTCATAGGTGCTTTGCAGGTGTTGGCGGGAGACGGCAGTGTAAATCTGGGTTGTCGCCAGATCGCGGTGTCCTAAGAGTTCTTGAACCGTACGGAGATCGGCACCGCCTTCGAGGAGGTGCGTCGCATAGGAGTGGCGGAGAGCGTGAGGAAAGGTGGCAGCCCGGCTGCGAACTGCCCGGCGGATACCCCGCTCATCAAGCTTTCCGCCGCGGACTCCCAACCACAAGGCATCGCTCCTACCCGAATGAGCGAGTTGCCCCCGTCCCCTCTCGACGTAGGCCGCGACCGCATCTCGGGCAGGTCTTCCGATCGGGACCGCTCTCACCTTGCCGCCCTTTCCCGTCACGGTGATCAGATCGGTGGCGAAATCAGTGGTTCGCAGCTGCGCCAGCTCCGACACCCTGAGGCCAGTGCCGTAGAGGACTTCGAGAAGGGCCCGATCCCGCAAGTCGATGGGCGTCGCCGACGGGAGGCCGTCGAGGATCGAGGCGACCTGGCGACGCGGCAGCGCCCTGGGGAGGCGCTCTCCCAATCGAGGCCGGGCAAGCTGAGCAGCCGGGTTAGCCGGCAGGTGGCCCCGTTTGACCAAATCCTCGAGCCAACCCCGAACCGCCGAGGACTTCCGAGCGATCGATCGCCGGCTCAAACCTGCTTCTTCCAAATGCGCGAGGTAACGGCGCAAGAGATGGCGATCCACCAGGGCGGTGTCCTCGCCGCCTTGATCACCACAGAAGTCGAGGAACTGGAAAAGATCGCCCCGATACGCTGCAATCGTGTGCGGGCTCAGTTGGCGCTGGGAAGCGAGCCGCCCGAGGTAGTCGCCGACATCTTGCACGATCATTCGAGTCAGGCTACGGGATCTCACTCCCTATCCACCTGAACTATTCATAGGACGACCAAGTTTGAGAAGCCAGCTCATGGGCTGGATACGTACACTCTTAGGGGGCATCGCAGCTCCCACCCAACGGATGGAGGAAGTGGTGGCGCGGGAGATCGGCTGGTCGACGGTGATACGAGCCTTGGGCTGGCTGGTGGCCCTGACTTTTGTGCTCGCGACCTTCCTAACCCTCCTTTTGGCGTTCGACGTGCTCGGCCCCGCCAGAGCGCGGAGATGACTTCATCGAATTCAAGCTGGCTCAATTCGCCTGGGAGGAAGAGCGGTGGGTACTCGATTTCCCCGCCTCAGCCCTGTTCGCAATAGGGTTTCTCGGCCTAGCCGGCCTGGGCTCTGCGGTCGCCCGTCTCGCCGACACCTCTGATTCCCGGCGAAGTCTGGTGGCTTCCTCGTTGTGCTCGGCGGAGGCTTCAGTGCCGCGTCTCAGCTTCTCTGGATAGGCGCCAACCCTATCGCGACAAGCACCCGCTACTGCGACTGCGGACTTCTCGCGGAGGAGATCATGTCCCGAACGATGATCCTGGGAACGGTCCGGGGGGATCCAGACATGGCTGATCAGTGGGGCCTTGGCCCTGCTCGCGGTGGGTGCATTGTTCGTTGCCACGATGCCCCAGAGGGCACTTCCACAATGGTGGCGAAGGCTCAACGTGGTCATTGCCGCTCTCAGCGTGATCGGGGTCCTTCTGCCCCTATTCGATGCCTATCCCCTCGATGTCCTTCTCACCCTGCTAATTGCAGGAATACTGCTTCCGATCTGGGCGATCTGGCTTGCGAGGCGCCCAGCAGACTTTTGGCACCGTCTATTCGCTGAGCTGGCGGCGGATCAGATCGGCCAGGGTCTCCCCCACCGAGGCCTCACTTTGGGCCAGTGCCGCCTCGATTGTGACCCCTTGTGCTGAGGTCCGGTTCGACAGTTGCCGCGGCGGTGGACCCAGCGCGAAGCTCAAAAGCTCGACCAGGTCATCGACGCCGAGCACTGGGTGGGCACCGTCTCGAATCAGCAGATTGCACCCTCGTGATACTGGGCGATCGATGTCGCCCGGAACGGCGAGCACCTCTTTTCCCATCTCGAGCGCCAACCGCGCCGTGATCAACGCCCCGCCATCCACGGCTGCCTCGATCACGACGGTCACCTCGGCCAGTGCGGCAATGATCCGGTTGCGAGCAGGAAAACGAAAAGGGGCGGGGGGAGTTCCCGGCGGGTACTCGCTAACCAAGCCGCCCCCGGTCGCAATCAGCTCGCGGGCAAGCGATTCATGCTGTTTGGGGTAGACCGTGTCGAGGCCCGATCCGAGCACGGCCCAGCCGGTGCCGCCCGCGTCGAGACAGGCTCGATGGGCGACGCCGTCGATGCCGCGGGCCAGCCCCGAGATCACCGGCCAGCCGCAGCCGACGACAGCCGCGGCGAATTGGGCGGCGACGCGATTGCCGTAGGACGTCGACCGGCGGCTCCCAACGATCGCCACCCCTGGTAACGAAGGCAGGGTGCCCTCGACCCAGACTTTGGCCGGCAACCCCGGCAGCTCGACGACGAACTCGGGAAGTGCCTGCTCGATCAGAACGAGCTCCGATAGGCGATCGCCTCGGCGACGTGAGCCTCTTCGACCTGTTCGCTCGCGGCCAGGTCAGCGATGGTGCGCGCCACCCGGCGCACCCGATCGGCTCCTCGTCCGGTCAGAAAGCCCTTGCGCAACGCAACCCCGATCAGCCCAACCGCGGCGTCCTCGTAGACAAGGCGATCAAGCGCTTGGCGTCCGAGCTGAGCGTTGGTGCCCTCCGCCCTAAGCAACTGTTTCTCGCGCGCCAGGCCGACCCTTACCCGAATGGTGGCTGAGCCCTCCCCGGGCGGGCCGAGAAGCGAATCGGGATCGGGGGCAGACATCGCGATTCGCAGATCGAACCGATCGAGGAACGGCTCGGCCAGCCGCTTGCGATATCGGGCGATCTCCGCCGCCGAACATCGACACGACACCAGCCGGTCACCGCTGAAACCGCAGGGACACGGGTTGGAGGCCGCGATCACCTGCGACCGAGCGGGGAAGGTGAGGCTCGACCCTCGGCGGGCGATCGTCACCTTTCCTTCCTCGAGCGGCTGGCGTAGGGCATTGAGCAAATGCGGAGGGAATTCACCGAGCTCGTCGAGGAACAAGACCCCGTGATGAGCGAGGGAGATCTCGCCCGGGGTTGGATGGAGGCTCCCGCCGCCGAGGATGGCGGCCATCGAAGCCGAATGGTGGGGGGAACGGAAGGGAGGCTGGTTGGAGAATCGCCGGTGCCGGTCGGCGGCCGCCCACAAACAGGCAACCTCGACTGCTTCCTGGTCGGTGAGGAATGGGAGCAATGCCGGGAACCGTTTGGCGAGCATCGTCTTCCCACATCCGGGCGAACCGACCATCAGCATGTGGTGACCGCCCGCGGCCGCCACCTCCAAGGCCCGGCGCGCGAAGGGTTGGCCTCGCACCTCGGCCAGGTCGATCCCGTCGTCAGCTGGGTCGTCGTGGACAATCGGCAGGGTTGGTTCCGGCCTCTTCGTCGCAAAGGCAACTGCCTCGGCGAGGCTCGCGATCCCAAACACCTCGGCGCCCGGGACCCGCGCCGCGCTGGGAGCGTCGCTCCTTGCCACCAGACAGGGCCAGCCCCGCTTTGCTGCCAACAAACCCGCTCCGATCGCCCATCGACTCCGGCGAACTGTGCCGTCAAGGGCAAGCTCGCCGGCGACTACGACTCGCGAAAAATGGGGGATGGTCTTCGCCGCCGCCAGTACCCCGAGCGCGATCGGCAGGTCGTAGTCGGCGCCGGCCTTTGGCAAGTCGGCCGGGGCCAGGTTGACGGTGATCGTCCGATGCGGAAAGTTGTGCCCGCTCGAAGTGATCGCGGCCTTGACCCGCTGCTTTGCCTCCCGGATCGAGGTATCGGGAAGGCCCACGAGGTTGAACTTTTCGGAGGCCGCGCCGACATGGACCTCGATCCGCACCGCCCGCGGCTCGGCTCCAACCATCGCCACCGACATCGTTTGCGAGAACACCCCTCAGTTGTACGGGTCCTGAGCCTCGACTTCTAGAGGGTTACTTGCCGGTGAACCGTGTGGCGCGTTTCTCGAGGAAGGCGGCGACGCCTTCGGCGGCGTCCTCGCTCGTCAAGCACATCGCTTGCGACTGGCCTTCATCGTTCAGAGCTTGGGCGAAGCTCACCCCGAAGGCGCGGTTCAAGCTTTGCTTGGCGAACATTTGCGCCACCGGCGCCCCCGCAGCAAGGGCTGCGGTCAGGTCGTCGACTCTCTTGGCGAGGTTTTCAAGTTCGACTACTTCCAGCACGAGTCCAATCGCGCACGCTTCTTCGGCCTCGACAATGCGGCCGGTGAGAGCCAGCTCCTTGGCGCGTTGCAATCCAACTAAGCGAGGCAGAAGCCAGCTCCCCCCAAAGTCAACCGTGAGCCCGCGCTTGACGAAGATCTCGGTGAAACGAGCGCGGGACGTGGCGATCACCAGGTCGCAGCCCAGCGCGAGGTTCATCCCGGCACCGGCCGCCACGCCATCGACGACGGCGAGAGTTGGTTTGGTGAGGCGATTGAGGGCGGTCGCTGCCGCACCCACCACCTTCATGCGCCGGCGAGCGGCGACGACGTTGCGCTCGACGCGTTCGGGGTCAAGATCGGCGCCGGACGAGAACGCCCCTCCGGCTCCGGTGATGACCAAGACCCGCTGCGCGGATTCTTCGAAGGACATGAAGGCTTCTCGCAGCTCGGTCCAGCCATCGGGGGGGATGGCATTCTTGCGCTCGGGCCGATTGAGGGTGATCGTCCGCACCCGGCCTCGATCTTCGATGAGTAACCAAGTCATCGCAAGGGACGGTAGCTGTCGACCGTTAACGTCCTCTTGATGGGGTTCAACCCTTTTCGGCACGTCCGCAAGGATGCCTTCGATCTGGTCCTAGTCGCGGCCACCGTCGTCCTCGTGATCGGACTGTTGGCATGGGCGATCTGGGGGTAGCAGTCAGCGCGGTTCAGGCCCATAACGCCCGCAAGCACTACACCTGCCCGGGGTGTCACGGCACGATCCCTCCTGGCACCTTCCATCTCGTCGTTGTGCCTGACGACGAGCCCGACCTCCGACGTCATTGGCATCAGGGCTGCTGGCACAAGGAAACCCGCCGCCTGCTTGGCAAGTCCTGATCAGGCGTCGCGGAAACGAAGACCAGCCCAAGCGAGTAACGCCGCTCCGACGGCCCAGGCGAGCGCCGTAATGAGTGCGGTGCGGAATTCGGGCAGCTCTCCAATTACCGGCCCGAAGTCTGCGGCGGCGAGATCTCCGAGGATCGCACTGGTCGCCAACGACAGGGAGACGGGGCGCCAGGCGGGCCAGAGCAGCAGGAGGCCCTCGATGTACATGAACGCAATGGCGCCACCGATCGCCGGCCCCACCGACCGCAGGAATGCAGAAAAAGCCAAGCCGAGCCCCACCCAGGTGAACTGGACCAACAACGCCTTCCAGCCGATACCCAACCACTCTTCGACAGTGAGCGAGCCGCTCCCAGTCGCAAAGAAAAAGGCGGCGACGGTGAACAGGGCGATGGCCGCCAGCATGGCAATCCACGCCGAGATCGTCGCCGTGAGCATCCGCGCCATAAGGTGCTGGCCGCGACGGCTGTTTCGCGTAAGTGCCGTCGCCCAGGCAGAGGTTGCGAGCTCACCGGCGAGAGCGAGGGCCGCCAGGATCAACGGAAACCACGTCTGGCCGAGCACCTGGGCAGCACCCACGGTGTAAATCTCGGGTTTGGAAAAGATCGGCATTCCCTCATCCACCACGCGCGGGAGAAACAGAAAGAGCCCGACCAAGAGCATCGTTACCACAGTGAGAACGACGGTGAGGACCCAGTAGGTTCTCCGCTTGAACGTCTTCGTGATTTCGGCTGCGATCAAGCCGATCATTCTTGGCCGATCATTGTTGGGTCAGCTCAAGAAAGAGCGATTCCAAGCGCCCCGTGCGGCGGGCTAACTCCGCGGGATAAAGACCTGCCGCGGCCAGCGCCTGCGATATCGCTTTCCCATCGTCCGAGGAGACGAGAATTCGTTGGTCCGTGACGGTGGCAACGATTCCGACCGCGCTCAGGGCTGCGATTGCCGACTGTGGTTGGTCGATGTCGAGCAGATAGCCTGTGCGCGAAAGCAGCTCGTCGAGGCGGCCGCTCGTGATCAGCTTCCCTTTGTTGATCATCACGACGTAGTCGGCCATTGCCTCAACGTCAGCGAGGTTGTGCGATGAGACGACCACAGTCCGGCCTTCGGCGGCGATGCCGCGCAGGTTGGCCTTGATTTGCGCCTGACCGGCAGGGTCGAGGCCGTCGAGCGGTTCGTCGAGGATTAGCAGCTGCGGGTCACCCAAGAGCGCCGCCGCCAACGCCAGTCGCTGTCGCATTCCTTTGGAGTAACCGTCGATCCGGCGCCGCCCGTCGGCCTCGAGGCCGACGAAACGCAACAGCTCGTCGACCCGTTCCTTGCCACGTCCCAAGGTGCGGGCCGCCACCTTGAGGTCGTTGCGACCACTCAACCCCTTGATCAGCCCCGGCTCTTCGACGATCACACCTAGCCGTTTGACAATACGAGGAAGGCTGGTGGCGACGGACAATCCCAACACCTCCATCGTTCCTGCGTCGGGCTTGGTCAATCCGAGGATGGATCGGAAGGTGGTGGTCTTCCCGGCGCCGTTGGGGCCAAGAAAGCCAGTGACCTTGCCGGTCGGCACCGCAAACGAGAGCCCGTCGAGAGCGACGGTCTTTCGATACCGCTTGCGGAGACCATCAACGACGATGGCATCCATCAGGGCGCGAAGGCTAACGGTCGCCCTAGACGACCTCGGGCACCCAATGCAGATCGATCCCGCCGGCGTGGAAGCTGACAGAGATCAGATCGATTCTCCGACACCGCGCAGCTCTGGCGAGCTTTTTGACCTGGATTGCCTTGGCCGGATCGAAGGCATCGATCGCCAGCGCCGAGGTTTCATGAGTCCTTCGAATTGATCTCACTTCCACCGCCGTCCTCCAACCGCCGGCACTGACGATGAGGTCGATCTCCCCCACCCCGACCTTGACGTTCCGAGAAATGATCTTGATCTGACGTCGGACCAGAAACGCGGTTGCAAGATCCTCGCCGAGCCGGCCCAGCTCAGCCGTGGTTAAGCGCAAACATTCGGCCCAGCGCATGGGTTGGTTTCTAGTTGCCGGGGGTGACGAAAACTATTTCCGCACGTCGACGGCGCCGAAGCGATCGACCGGCCAGATGCGAAGCACCGCCTCACCCAGAATGTGGTCCATCGGGATGGCTCCAAACCGGGTGCTGTCATAGCTGATCACGCGGTTGTCACCCATGACGAAGACCGAGTCCGGGGCGACGATCACCGGTCCGAAATCGTTCAATCTCCCCGATTCCAACAAATAGGGCTCGGGCACCTCAGCGCCGTTGACGAACAGTTTGCCTTCTCGGATATGAATCTCGTCGCCTGGGAGACCGATGATGCGCTTGATGAGGTCGTCCGCCGATGCCGTCCGAATGCCGACCGACTCGACGACGTGCCGGAAGACGCTCTCGAAAAAGGTCTCGTCGTCGAACTCTTGGTTGAACGGCGAGACGAACACAACCAGATCGCCTCTTTGCGGTTCACCGAACCGATAGCTCAGCTTGGACACCATCACCCGGTCATTGGGGAGGATGGTCGGCACCATCGAGTCGCTTGGGATGTAGAACGGCTGGACGAGGAACGTCTTGATGACGACGGCGATCGAAACCGCGACCAAAACCAAGATCGCCAGCTCGAGCCAGAATGGCCGATTGCTCTTGGGCTTGGCCGAACTCGCCGCGGACGAGGGCGGGCTCACCTCGTACCGGGTATCAGAAGTCAGTCCCGCTTCTCCTTGATCCGGGCCGACTTGCCGACGCGGTCGCGGAGGTAATAGAGCTTCGAGCGCCGCACGTCGCCGCGCCGAGTCACTTCGACTTTCTGGATGATCGGCGCGTTGATCGGGAACACTCGCTCCACCCCGACCCCAAAGCTCAGCTTGCGAACGGTAAAGGTGGCGTCGAGCCCGCTGCCGTTCTTGGCGATGACGACCCCCTCGAAAACCTGGGCGCGTTCGCGGTTGCCTTCGACCACCCGGACATGGACCTTGACCGTGTCACCGGGGCGAAATTGGGGGATGTCGTCGCGCGCGTAGGCGCGTTTGACGGTGTCGAGCTTGTTCATCGCGATTCCTTGCAGGACCGATCGGCCGGGGAAAAACGCATGTTATCAGGGACGGTCAACTGCGGAGTCGCCGCCGAGGAGATCGGGGCGGCGTTCCGCCGTTCGTCGCCGGCGTTGCTCCGCCCGCCACCTTTCGATGCGGGCATGGTCGCCGGACAGAAGCACCTCGGGCACTTCCCATCCTTTGTACGACGACGGCCGGGTGTATTGCGGTTCTTCGAGGAGGCCGTCACGAAACGATTCCGATTTGATCGACTCCTCATTTCCCACAACTCCGGGAAGCAGCCTTGCGATTCCCTCGATGATCGCAGCCGCCGCGGCCTCTCCTCCGGCGAGAACGAAATCACCTAACGACACTTCGTCGTCGACGAGATTCTCAGCGACACGCTCGTCGACTCCTTCGTACCTGCCGCAGATCAGCACCAGCTCGTCTATTCCTGCCCACCGCTCCAGATCATCCTGTCGGAGCCGGGCACCGGCGGGAGTCAACAAGACGCGATGGCCGGAGTCGCCGAGGGCTCGATCAATGGGCTCGATCATCATCACCATGCCCGGGCCGCCTCCGAAAGGGGCGTCATCTACCTGCCGATGGGTTCCCTTGCCATGCTCGCGCAGGTCGATGAGCTCGATTCGTAAGGATTCCGATTCGAGGGCTCGCGCGACGATTGAGACGTCGAGCGGGCTGGCGAAGAACTCCGGGAAAATGGTGACGATACGGATCAGCACTCACGTCTCCCGAACGTCTTTGGGCAGGCCGAGGATCCGCTCGGCAATGATGTTGCGCTGGATCTGATCGGTCCCGCCGCCGATTCGCAGGCCGGGAGTTCCTAGGAACGCCTCCTGCCAGTCGCCATTGTCGGGCGCATCGTCTCCGGCCAGAAGCCCTGCGGGCCCAAGCAAATCGATCGCCTGCTCGTAGATGTCGGAGAGCAACATGGTCGCCACCAGTTTTCCCAACGAGCCTTCCGGTCCCGGGACCTTTCCCTGGGAAAGGGCGGTCATCAATCGCAGCTGCGTATACCCGAGAGCCTTGCCGGCCACCAATGACCGCAAGAATCGGTCTCGCTGCCTGCGGTTATCCGGAGCGCGTTCGGCGAGGAGGCCGATGAAGGCATCGGCAACGGATGCGCCGACGGCCACCACCGAGGTGCGCTCGAACATGAAGGTGGTGATGACCACTCGCCAGCCGTCACCGACCTCGCCGACCCGATCGGTGTCGGGCACTCGCACGTCGGACAGGAACACCTCGTTGAAATTGGAGGCGCCCGTCATCTGACGCAGCGGGCGGGTGTCGACACCTGCCGACCTCATGTCGACGATGAATGCGCTCAGCCCGCGATGCTGGGGCGCGGTTGGGTCGGTGCGAGCGATGCAAAGCCCGAAGTCGGACTTGTGGGCCAGAGTGGTCCACACTTTCTGCCCGTTGAGAACCCATTCGTCCCCGTCACGGACGGCGCGGGTCGTCAGCGAAGCGAGATCGGACCCGGCGCCGGGCTCGGAAAACAACTGGCACCAGACCTCGTTGCCGGCCAATAGGGGTGGCAGGTAGCGCTGCTTTTGAGCATCGTTCCCGAGAAAAAGGATCGCCGGCCCGCACCATCCGGTCCCGACCGCGAGCGCGTCAAAGGGGATGTCAAATTGGGCCTCCTCGGCGGTGAAGATTGCCTGCTCGACCAGGGTTCCGCCGCGCCCTCCGTACTCGGGCGGCCAAGCAATCCCGGCCCAGCCTGCCTCGAACTTGCGCCGCTGCCAGGCGCGGGCTTCGGCCAGTTTTTGATCCTCCTCATCAGGCGACCACTCGACAACGATCACCGACGGTGAGATCGGAGGATTTGCCGGCCGCTTGGCGTTGGCCGCCAACCAGTCGAGGGCGTCCCGCCGAAAGATCGCTTCTCCGGCTGAGTCGAACGGCTCCATGCTCGATGAGTATGGCTCGCCGTCGGCGTTGCTTTCTACTCGACTCGACGAACCTCGATGTCGCCCGAGACTGTGCGCGCCTTGAGACGGGCCGACCGGGTGGGTTCGGCTCCGCTCGCCTTGGAAGGAAACCTCACGGTTCCGGCTAGAGAATCGATCTGAGCATCTACCCGGGTGCCGGCCGGGATGCCGATGGTTACGTCGCCCGACATCGAATTGAGCTCGATCTGACCACCTCGGCAGCAATCGAGGCGCACATCGCCCGATGCCGATTTGATCTCCGAGCGCCCCTCAACCCGGTCAGCCGAGATGTCACCGGAAGCGGTCGAAACCAGCAGGTCACCTTCTACATTTTGAGCTCGAAAGTCGCCGGAAGCTGAGCTGACCTCACAGTTGGTCCTGCAGCTTTCGACGGTGATATCGCCCGAAGCGCTCCGCGCGATCAGCGTCTCGACCAACCCAAGATCAACGTCACCGGAAGCCGTATGAAGGTTGACGCGTCCAAGCTGAGCCCCGCGTGAGCAAAGGTCCATTGAGGCCACCGACGCATCGAGATTGGTGCCGGCTGGCGCGGTCACGCGAATGTTCACGGTGCGGCCCCCAAAAAGACGCCGTTCTTCGCGGATCATGATCACCCGGCCGACCTGTTCGACAATCACAAACTCCGCTCCGGAGCCGGAAACATCTACTTCGACCTTGCCGTCGGGGCCCGGATAGAAATCGGCCCGTCCGGCGGCTACCCGCAACTCGATCGTGGCGGCATTGCCCTCTTCAATCTCGAACGTGCTCATACGTCGAAAGTCTCAATTACTCGGCGCCGGCTCGATTTTGAGCCCGAGGACGCCCGACCCGCCAGCGTTTTCACCACCCAAGCGTTCACAGAATCTCCCGAGTCGGAAGCGGCGCGCTCGATGACGTTCTTGATCGAATCGGGAAGCCGTAACGTGATCCGGGCGTCGAAATCGCCTTCAACCTGTGCGGCAGACATGTCGTCCGAGGTGATGCGAAGGCTGGGCTCGCCGTCGCTCAGGACGACTTCAACCCGGTGGCTCGGGAGCTGGGCCCGAACCTCGTCAGCGGCCTGGTTGACAAGTTCCAAGGCCGCCTCTTTCAAAGCTGGATGGAGCGAGTCGAGAACCGCCCGCCCTCCCGCCTCGATGGCCGGATCGGTCACCAGGGCGAGCTGGTTCTGAAGACTCGACTCCAAGTTGTGCAACACGGCGGACGTTTGCATCAGTGCCGGGGCACTGGATTGCGTCGCTCGCCGTACTTCTTGATCGGGTACCGCGCTTCGCGGATTGCGTCGATCAGTTGTAGATCAACAAACCACATGATCACTCCTTATTGTTCTGCCGGATCCTTCCTGGAACCGACCTATTGCTTGTTTGACACCACATATGATGTCATATAGCTGTCAGTTTGTCAAGTCAATGATGTCATCCGCTCGAATAAAGGAGATTCTCCCAGAAGAATCAGGCTGAAATGGCCGCCTGCCAAATAAGCCCCGCCCCGATCAGGGTGACCACAACCCCACCGATGATCGGCACATAGCGCTCGAGTTGCCACCTGCTGGCCAGTTTGAGGTTGAGCCCGAACCGGGCCGCAAACAGCACGATCAACCCGGCGCCGACGAGGGTTGCCGCCATTCCGATCCCAAAGGCCACCACCAGGATCACTCCCCACCAGGGCTCTCCCCGGCTGATCCCTCCGAGGAGCAGGACTACCGCCGACGCCGATGGAACCAGGCCACCGGCCAAACCGAGGGTGGCCAGCGAGCGCCAGCCAACCGTGGCTGGCTCATGGCTGTGTCCGTGTTCACGACCATGACCGTGATCGTGGTGGTCGTGATCGTGGTGGTCGTGGTGGTCGTGATCGTGGTCGTGTCCGTGATCTGACCCCTGTCCCCTTGTTCCCCTGAGCGCCCGGTAGAGCATGGTCAGCCCAATGATCGTGACGATGGCGGCCGACAAACCCGAAAGCCACGGGTAGACCGACTCGGGTTGAAACTGAGATGTGGTGAAGGCCGTGACAAATCCAAGGACAGCCACGCCGATCGTGTGAGCGATCGCAACCGTGAGCCCGAGGAACATCGCCTGCGGGACCCCGCCGCGCCTCCCCACCAGGTACGCGGCCATCAGGGTCTTGCCATGACCAGGTGCCAGCGCATGACCCGTTCCCAATCCGAGCGCAGCCAGCAATGCCACGAACCATGGCCCTTCGCTTAGCCCGCTTCCGACCCGTTCGATGATCGTCGGCGCCAGTCCAGTTTCGCTCCGTTCGCCGGTCAATCGCGCTTCGCCGCTTCGAACCTCGAAAACCGCGTCAGGGGGGTAGTTGGTAAGCACGTCCGACTCGCTCAGGGTCGGAAGCTCACTTTCGGCTCCCACGACGACGATCTCGGCCCAGCCGAGTCGGTCTGCGTAGACGCGATTCTCGATTCGCAGATCACCATCTGCAGCCGCGAGGGCCGCCCGGTAGTCGCACTCCAAACGCAAAGTGTCGAGACCACCTTCGCCAGGCGCAAAGGACAGGCCGGTTCCCGTGACGGAGAGGTCGAGCGGCAAGTTGTTCAGCGAAATGTCGATGTCGTCAAGCAGCGTCGCGCACTGTTGGTCCTCGTAGCCGTCGCCAACCTGCTCACGAAAGGTTGGGATCTCGGCCATATCGACCACCAACCGCACCAAGAGTTCGTCCTCCCCGACGACTAAACCCAAGTGAACGTTCGTCGTGAAGTTGCCCAACGGATGCGCGGCGGCCGAGGTCATCGTCAGCATGGCCCCGGCCATGAGGACGAGAAGAAGTCGTTTCATATGGTGCGCGGCTTCATCGTATTGCGACCGTTCCTTCGGCCTTGGTTCGGACTGGCCGGCGAACGGGATTGGCCCGTTCGCACGGGATTTGCTCCTTTCACCCCGCCCCAAGGTCGGAACCGGTGGGCGGTAACCTGCGTCTCAGTATCGAATCATGAAGCGTTTGTCTTTTCTGTTTCTCGGCTTGGTCGTGGCGTGTACCTCGGGAGGAGCTTCCAGCACCACAACGGCGAGTCCTTCAACGACATCCACCACGATTTCGGCTAGCACCACTTCGGCGGTCACAACGCCGACGACGGCACCCAGCGGCGCCGGTTGCGGGAGCGAAATGGCAGACGCAGGGCTGCTGGCTACCCCGGCACCGGCGGCCAGCGACGCTGAACAGCTTGCCGCCATAACTTGGGATCCAGATCCTCAATGCGAGAGGTTCAGCCTCGAGTTCACCAGCGCCGAGGGTGCCCCCGCCACCACTTCCCCGCTCCTCGAAGCCAATTTCATGCGAGACGCCGCGGTGCTGCGGGTGTTCTTGGATGTCGAGGTGACCGCCGTGACCGACCAGCTGGTGCAGAGCGGCTTGGTCGACCGGCTCTATGTGGTTCGGCAAAGCGACCGCAAGCTGTTTGTCGATTTCCATCTTTCGATTCCAGCCCTAGCCGCGGTCGGGGTGTCAGGTTCGCCCGGCAATATCGAGATCCTCCTCGAGCCGGGCGGGCCCGCCTACGAGGGGGCAGCGTCGTTCGCCGACAACGTCGTGGTCGTGTTGCCCGCACCCGGTCCGGTTGTCGTCCCCATTGACATCTCGGGCTATTCGCGTAACTTCGAGGCCAACACCGTCGTGCAGGTGACCCAGGATGGAACGGTGGTGGCCGAGGACTTCACCACGGCCGCCGACTGGTCCGAGACCTGGGGCGAGTTCGGCATCGCTGTTTCCCCGGAGGGTTCGGGGCCAGCCGAGCTATTTGTCGGCGAGTTTTCGGCCCAGGACGGCTCCCCCCGCGGCGTAATCCTCGACATCGAGTACTAGCGGCTTTACCACCACGTAAACCTAAGGTTTGCGTGGTGGCCTAGCCACCAAAATCGCCTTAAGAATTGAGCAGGCCCGGGATCGTTCGCACGACTAGAAAACCGTCTGTGATGTTGACCTCGGGCACGAGGTCGGTGACCAGAGGGATGAGATGCACGCCGGTCGGAGTACTCAGCATGAGTCGCGTTTGTGACGACGAATCGTCGATCTCGGTGACAATGCCGAGCCGTGC
>Ga0136616_10000295_pt1 | contig 22034 bp, 22 predicted proteins | sample AntDrymUQ2992106_2_FD_106648 | JGI IMG/M metagenome (GOLD analysis project Ga0136616, IMG submission 106648) | Polar desert sand microbial communities from Dry Valleys, Antarctica - metaG UQ299 (21.06) | ecosystem: Environmental > Terrestrial > Soil > Desert | place: Antarctica: Dry Valley... | reverse complement strand
TGAGACACAGGAAGCTCATGCCTTCCCTCTACTCACGAGCGGGGTGAGGAGCAGCGAGCCGCTGGCGGGGCGGGGCGGTCCTCCTCCGCGAGGGGGTCCCTGAGGGAGCGAAGCGAGCGGACCCGCGGCGAGGAGGACCGACCCGCCCCTCACAACAGCCGCTCGACTGACTCCGTCTCATACGCCTCGAACACGTCCTCTTCCTTCACGTCCCCGAACCCGTCGATGACCACCCCGCACTCGTACCCCGCCTCGACCTCGCGCACGTCCTCCTGGAAGCGGCGCAGCGAGCCGATCCGACCCTCGTAGACGATCGTGCCGTCGCGCACGACGCGCACCGCGATCCCCCGCCGCAGCGAGCCCGAGCGGATGTAGCAGCCGGCGATCGTACCGACGCGTGAGGCGCGGAAGGTCGCGCGGACCTCGGCCTGACCGACCGTGCGCTCGACCTGCTCGGGCTCGAGCAGACCCTCCATGGCCTGGCGCAGCTCCTCGATCGCCTGGTAGATGACCGTGTAGGTGCGGATCTCGATGCCCTCGCGATCGGCGATGCGGGCGACATCCCCGACCGGGCGCACGTTGAAGCCGACCACGACCGCGTCGGAGGCCGAGGCGAGCATCACGTCGGACTCGTTGATGCCTCCCACTCCGTCGTGAATCGCGTTGACCGCGACCTGGTCCTGGGGCAGCCGGGCGATCTCGTCGAGCAGGGCCTCGAGCGAGCCCGCGACGTCGGCCTTGACGACCAGGTTCAGGTCCCTCATCTCACCGCGCTGAGCGCGGGCGAAGACGTCCTCGAGCGACACACGGACGCCCTGGCGACGAGCGATGGCCTCGGTCTTGAGGCGCGTCGCCCGCTCGCCCGCGAGTTGGCGGGCGCGGCGCTCGTTCTCGACCACGCGCACGGTCTCGCCGGCCTCGGGGACGCCGTCGAAGCCGAGGATCTCGACCGGCTCGCCGGGCACGACCTGCTCTACCCGCTGGCCGCGGAAGTCGTGCATGGCACGCACACGGCCCCAGTGCGCCCCGGAGACGAGCGCGTCGGCGACCCGCAGGGTGCCGCGCTGGACGAGCAGGGAGACGACCGGGCCGCGACCTGGATCCAGGCGCGACTCGATCACCGTGCCGGAGGCCTCGGCGTCGGGGTTGGCCCGCAGCTCCTGGAGGTCTGAGAGGGTGACGACCGTCTCGAGCAGGTCGCCGAGCCCATCGCCGGTCCGGGCGGAGACGTCGACGAACTCGGTGTCGCCGCCCCAATCGGCCGGGCTGAGGCCCTGCTGGGCGAGCTCGCCGCGCACCCGGTTCGGGTCCGCGCTCTCCTTGTCGATCTTGTTGACGGCGATCATCATCGGCACCTCGGCCGCGCGCGCATGGTCGATCGCCTCGCGCGTCTGGGGCATCACGCCGTCGTCGGCGGCGACCACGATCACCGCGATGTCGGTGACCTGGGCGCCGCGGGCGCGCATGGCCGTGAAGGCCTGGTGGCCGGGGGTGTCCAGGAAGGTGATCGCGCGGTCGTCGTGGCGGACCTGGTAGCCGCCGATGTGCTGGGTGATCCCCCCGGCCTCGCCCGCGGCGACCGCGGTCTCTCGGATGGCGTCGAGGAGCGAGGTCTTGCCGTGGTCGACGTGGCCCATGACCGCCACCACCGGCGGACGCTCGGCGAGCGTGCCTTCGGCATCCTCGACGACGGGCTCGGTTTCGACCTCGTCGGCGGCGTGGACGATCTCGACCTTCTTGTCGAGCTCGTCGGCGAGCACCCCGATCGCCTCGTCGGTGAGGGTCTGGGTGAGCGTCGCCATCTCGCCGAGTTGCATCAGCTTCTTGATGACCTCGGGAGCTGGCAGACCCAGCGACTCGGCCACCTCGCGCACGGTCGCGCCCGAGTTGACCTGGCTGGGCGGAGCCTCCTCGACGACCGCGTTGGCGTCTTGGGTGAGGTCGGGCTCGACCCAGGGCGTGCGCCGACGACGGCCGCGACCGCGGGGCGGGCGCTGCGGAGGCGGCGGGCTGGCTCCGCGCGGGCGGGAGGCCTGGGAGTCGATCACGACGCGCCGGCGGCGGCCGCCGGGCGCCTGCTCGCCGAGCCGTCCGCTGCGGCCCGGGCGCGAGGCCCGCTGCCCCCCCGGCCCGCCGTTCGAGGCTGGTTCGGCCGCAGAGCTCTGACCGTCGTCGCCGGCCGCAGACCTCTGTCCGTCGCCGCCGGCCTCGGGGGCCGCGGGCGTGGCGGTGGCCTGCGGCGCGGCCTGCTGCTCGCGCGTACCGTCCGAGAAGGCCGCGGCGATGTCGCGCTCATCGACGCTCGAGGCTGCGGCCTTGACGTCGAAGCCGGCCGCCTGAAGCCGGGCGATGACCTCCTTGGAGGGGATCCCCCTCTCCTTTGCTATCTCGTGTACGCGCTTCTTTGCCATTGGCCTATCCAGTCTAGGGTCTTCTCAGGAATATTTACGGGCGCACGCAGCGCTCGCGCAAAGGCGCGGCGGCGAACCGCCTCGCCTAGGCACTCAGGACGCCGGCAGAGGTAGGCGCCGCGACCCGGCCGGCGCGCCGCCGGGTCGACTGCGATCTCGCCGTCGCCGTCGCCGGCCACGAGCCGCAACAGCTCGCTCTTGGGGAGCGAGCACCGGCAGCCGAGGCAGAGCCGCTGCGGAGCCGCTATGGGGTCCGGTCCTCCGCCAGGCCGGCGTCCTGGAGGGCAGGGTCGCGGTCCGCGGCCTCGGCCTCGTCGGGCTCCCCGACCTCGGCGCCCTCGTCCGCCACCGCAGCCACCTCGTCGGTGCCGGTGCCCTCGAGGGCTTGATGGGCGGGCAGGCCGCAGTAGCGCGAGCCCGGCAGCGAGGCGTTCGGGCAATGCTTGCCGGTCGTCATGATCGCCGCGCAGCGGCCGCTTGACTCCTCGTCCTCGTAGGTCATCGACGCTTCCTCCGCGGCGAACTCCGTCTCCGAGCGGATGTCGACGCGCCAGCCCGTGAGGCGGGCGGCGAGGCGGGCGTTCTGGCCCTCCCGGCCGATCGCGAGCGAGAGCTGGTCGTCGGGGACGATGACCGTCGCCTGGCGCGCTTCGTCGTCGACCAGCACCTCGCGCACGCGCGCCGGCGAGAGCGCCTTGGCCACGAAGCGGGCGGGCTCGTCGTTGAAGGGGATGATGTCGATCTTCTCGCCGCGCAGCTCGGACACGACCATGCGCACGCGCGAGCCGCGCGGCCCGACGCAGGCGCCGACCGGATCGACCCCGTTGGCGTGCGACACGACGGCGATCTTCGAGCGGTAACCGGGCTCGCGGGCGACGTTCTGGATCTCGACGAGGCCGTCGGCGACCTCGGGCACCTCGAGCTCGAACAGCTCGCGGATGAGCTCCGGCGAGCGCCTGGAGACGATGATGCTCGGGCCCTTGGCGTCGGCCGAGACGTCGGTGATCACGGCCTTGATGCGCGCGCCGTGGTCGTAGCGCTCGCCCTCGACCTGCTCGGACTTGGGCAGCAGGGCCTCGACCCGCTCGCGCAGCTGCACGAGCGTGTAACGCTTGTCGGACTGCTGGACGATGCCCGTGATCAGCTCGCCGACGCGGTCCTGGTACTCGTCGAACATCATGTCGCGCTCGGCCTCGCGGATGCGCTGGAAGATGACCTGCTTCGCCGTCTGGGCGGCGATGCGCCCGAATCCGCTGGGGGTCACGTCGCGTTCGTCGATCTGATCGGAGTGCGCGGCGAGCACCTCGGGAGCGATCTCGGGCTCGCCGGGCTCGCTCATCTCCCCGGTCTCGGGGTCGATCGTCGGCTCCTCGATCTCGACCTCGGCGAGCAGCTCCTCCTCGAGGTCGGGCGGGACCATGAGCTCCCAGACGCGGAAGTCCGCGGTCTCGTGGTCGAGGTCCACGCGCGCGTACCTGGCGGCGTCGGGCGTCTTCTTGTAGGCAGACAGGAGCGCGTCCTCGACGGCGGTCATCAGCCGCTCCGCCGAGATGCCCTTCTCGCGCTCGAGCCCGTGTACGGCCTCGACGATCTCCTTTGACATCGGCTCAGCCCTCCCTTCGCTTGGCTGCCGGGTGTGGCACGGTCACGGTCTCGCGCGCACCTTCTAGACCAGGTTGCCGCGGTTGATGTCGCCGTAGGGGATCGACACGACCCCGCCGTCGGCGGCGACGGTCACGGCTACGTCCGAGGCGTCGACGAGCTCACCGGTGAAGCTCTTGTGTCCCTCGCGCGGCTCGCGCGTGCGCACCCGCGCCCGGCGACCGACGTAGCGCCGGAAGTGGTCGGGCTTGGTGAGCGGCCGCTCGGGCCCGGGCGAGGAGACCTCGAGGCCGACGTCGCGCAGAAGCTCGCCCAGATGGCCGGTCACCCGCTCGCACAGGGCGAGGCTGACACCGTCGGGGTGATCGATCACGAGGCGCATCTTCTCGGCGGCGATCCGCTCGCAAAGGAGCACCTCCACGTCGGGCTCGACGGCGGCGAGGCGGGTCTCGATGTCGGTCTGGGTTGACTGCAAATCGGTGGTCTGAGGCGGTTCGGGGCGAAAAAAAGGCGGGCTGCTAAGCCCACCTCCAGATGCGGCGGCGTGCGCCGCAGACGAAAGTCCAAGCTGGACCCGATTATAGCCCGGTGGTGCCAGTCACATAGACGAGCAGGGTGACTGGACCGTCGTTTACAAGCTCGACCGCCATGTGCGCCCCGAAGCGGCCTCCCTGGGCCCCGAGCGCGTTCCGCACGCGCTCATACAGCGGCTCGGCGAGCTCCGCCACCGCGGCTTCGGCGAAGCTAGGGCGGTTACCTCGGCGAGCGTCGGCGAGCAGCGTGAACTGGCTGACGCACAGGATCTCCCCGCCCGTGTCGGCCACCGAGCGGTTCATGCGAACGGCCTCGTCGTCGAAGATCCGGAGGGCGAGCACCTTGTGCGCGAGGCGGTCGGCGATGGTCTCCGTGTCCTCGCGCCCGACGCCGAGGAGAACGAGCAGGCCGGGCCCGATCGCGGCGATCGTCTCGCCCTCCACGGTCACCGAAGCCCGGGAGACCCGCTGGATCAGGGCGCGCACGAGCCGCTCGGGCGCAAGGCCGCGTGGCAGTACGGTCCCCCGCCATGTCCGCAGTCGATGTGGTCGACGCCTACCTGGCAGGGCTTCCCGGCGCAGCACGCCGGCTGGCTCACGCCGAGTGGGGGTTGAGGATCGAGGGAGACCATATCGATGGGGCGCTCGACGTCGGCGTGCGAATCGCCGACGAGCTCTTGCGCGTCCAGGCCTTCGCGCTGCCGGCCGATCCCACCATCGACCCCCGGCTCCTCCTGCACTGGAACCGTCAGACGCGGCTGGTGCGCTTCGGCTCGGCGCGGGCGGGCGACGTCTGGGTCCACGCCGACGTTCCGGTCCTCGGTCTCGACGAGCGGGGTGTCGATCGTCTGCTCGGGCTCGTGGTCCAGGCGGCGGCGAGGGCGCGCGAGTACGTGGCGGCGGTGAGCGACCCGGCGTCGGCCGAGCACACGTGGATGTCGCGGGCGGCTAGGCCGCCCGCAGGCGATTGAGGTAGACGCGGTAGTCGGCACGGTCGGGCCTCAGCCCGGCGGCCAGGGTCAGATGACGACGCGCCTCGAGGCGGTGACCGGTCTTCTCGAGCGAGCGACCGAGGCAGAAGTGGGCGAAGTCGTTCACCGGCGACCCTTCGACCACGGCCGCGAACTCGTCGCGGGCGGCGGCGTAGCGGCCTGCGTGGAAATAGGCCCGCCCCAGGGCCTCGCGGATCGAGGCCTTGTCGGGCTCGAGGCGGCGCGCGCGCTCGAGCGGGACGGCCGCGGCCTCGTAGTCGCGCGCCTCGAGCAGGGCGCTCCCGCGGCGGAACAGGTCGTAGACCTCGGTGCCGGGATCGTCGCCGCCGCTCGGCTCGTCGCGGCTCATCGCGCTCCCGGCGCTCCCGACCCAGCCGCGGCGGTTCGGACAGCACTGCTCCCCGCCCGCAACGACTCGACGGCGTCGAGGATCTCTCGCGCCACCTCCGTCTTCGAGGCTCGTGGAACGTCTCGTTCCCCCTCGGCGGTGAGGATCGTCACCGCGTTGTCTGTGGCCTCGAAGCCGATCCCCTCGCCCGAGACGTCGTTCAGGACGATGGCGTCGAGATGCTTTCGCTCGAGCTTCGCGCGCGCGCGCGCGAGCGCTCCCGCTCCGTGCTCGGCGGCGAAGCCCACGACGGTCTGGTCCCTCCGCCGGTCCCGCGCCACCGCCGACAGCACGTCTTCGGTCGGCTCGAGCTCGATGGTGAGGCCACTGCGCCCCGCCTTTTCGACCTTCGCGCCCTCGGCGGCCGCGGGCCGGAAGTCGGCCACAGCCGCGGCCATGATCAGAACGTCCGCCTCCGCGAGCTCTGAGCGGGTCGCCTCGGCGAGCTCGCTCGCCGTGACCACGTCGCGGTACCGGATCCCTCCGGCCCGAGCGAGGTCGACGTTGGCGGCGACGACGCTCGTGTCAGCCCCTCGGCGAGCCGCCTCCTCGGCGACGGCGAAGCCCATCCGCCCCGAGGACCGGTTGCCCACGAAGCGCACTGCATCGATCGGCTCCCGTGTGCCTCCGGCGGTCACGAGCACCCGCAGCCCGTCGAGCGAGCGCGGGGCGTAGCGGGACCCAGATGGCGCGAGCGTCGACTCGATCGCCGCGAGCACCGCGGGCGGGTCGGGAAGGCGGCCCGCTCCCCACTCTCCGCGCGACGCGAGCGCACCGGTCTCGGGCTCGAGGACGGTGGCGCCGCGGTCGCTGAGGATCCTCACGTTCGCCCGGGTGGCGGGGTGCTCCCACATGCGGTCATTCATCGCCGGGGCGAGCAACAGTGGCGCGCGCAAGGCCAGCGCCGCGCTCGTCAGCAGGCTGTCGGCGATCCCGGCGGCGAGCTTGGCGAGCGTGTTCGCCGAGGCCGGCGCGATCGCGAGGATGTCGGCGCGGCCGACGAGGTCTAGGTGGGAGATCGGTGCGTGGTCGGGGGAAGGGTCGCCCGGGTACGCCCCGCGAGCGGGGTCGCGCTCCCACTCGGAGACGAGCGCGGGCGCCCCGGTGAGGCCCTCGAAGGTCGCCCGGCCGACGAAGCGCTCGGCGGCCTCGGTCTGGACGACCCGCACCGAGTGCCCCGCGGCGATCGCGAGGCGAGTCAGCTCGACGGCCTTGTAGGCGGCGATACCGCCGCAGACGCCGAGGAGTATGCGCGCCACGCGGGCCTGCCCGGCCGCGCTCGCCTAAGACGCGATCCCGGGAGGGACGTGCGTCCGGGCGTGCTTACCTAGCGGCATTGCGTCCAGGGCCACCGCGGCTCTCCGTCTAACGGCCGTACCGGTACCGCAGCTTGTCGGCCACGATCTCGTCGAGGGCGATCTTCAGGTAGTTCTTCGACGTCGTCTCGACCATGGGAGGGACATGCTCCTCGAAGGCCCCCTCGCCGAGGCTCTGATAGTAGGAGTTGATCTGGCGTGCCCGCTTGGCGGCGATGATCACGGCGGCGTAATGAGAGTCGGCGCGGTTCTCGGCGACGATCGTGTCGAGGCGGGGCTTGATCACGTCAGGTTCCTTTCGCGGGCGAATCCCAGACTCTAGCGACGAGCTCGGCCAGCTCCTCGGCGGCCCGCTCGAGGCGGTCGTTGACGATCACGTGCTCGAATTCCTCCCGGGCGCCCAGCTCTTGCCGAGCGACCTCGAGCCGGTCCTCGATCTGCGGGTGGGAGTCGCTGCCGCGGCCGACGAGCCGGGTGCGCAGAGCCTCGAGCGACGGCGGCGCGACGAACACCTGGATCGCCTCGGGGAGAGCTCTACGCACCTGCCGCGCACCTTCGACCTCGATCTCGAGCACGAGCCCGGCGACCTCCTCGGTGGAGTCCTCGCTCCCGGACCGAGGAGCCGTGCGCTCGATCTCCGAGCGCGGTGTCCCGTAGCGGTTGCCGGCGTAGGTCGCGTGCTCCAGGAACGCGTCGGCGGCGGCCTGCCGCTCGAACTCCTCGGGCGAGAGGAACCAGTAGTCGCGCCCGTCGACCTCGCCCGGGCGCGCAGATCGCGTCGTGGCCGAGATCGACAGCTCGAGCCCGGCAAAGTGTTCGCGCAGAGCGCGGATCAGCGTACCCTTCCCCACGCCCGACGGGCCGGTGACGACCAGCACGTGAGCAGGTCGTGCGCCTATCGCCGGAGGTTGCCGACGAGCTCGTGACGCTGGCGCTCGGAGAGGCCACCCAGCGTCTTGCTCGGCGAGATCCGGCACTGGGTGAGCAGGCGGTTGACCTTCACGCGCCCATACTTGGGCACGGAGAGCAGCAGCTCCGAGACCTTGGCGTTCTGAAGGTACTCCGGCGGATCGAGCAGGACGCCGTGGATGTGGACGCGGCCGGCCTTGAGCTCGCGCTTGAGCTGTGCCCGCGCGCTGCGGATCTCGTTGGCCCGCTGCAGCGCGTCCATCTGCTGCGCGAACGATCGCTCCGGCGGCGCGCCTGACCGTCCGGAGGTGGTCGTGGGCGAGGAGGGAGCAGCCGGCGACATGCGCGGCGATTCTACAGAGATCGAGGCCGCCCAAGGCGTCGGCGGAGCCTTCCGGGCGAAAAAAGCCTCTACCTCAACCTAAGCCTGCACCCTTCGAGTATGGGTTTACGGTTTACGGCCAGTTTGCAGGTAATTCGCGTTAACGGCTGCCGCTGCGCCCGGATCGGGCCGGCTCGAAAGGTCGCTGTGAGCGAGGAGTGCGCCGAGCTCTTCGGAGATTCGGTCACCGGCCCGTGGGTCGCGGAAGCTCTCGGTACCGACGGCCACCGCGGTCGCGCCGGCGGCGAGCAGGTCGGCGGCGTTGGCGCCGCTCGCGACCCCGCCCATGCCGATCACGGGCACGCCCACCCCCCGGGCGACGGCGGCCACCTGGCCGAGCGCCACCGAACGGACGGCGGGTCCCGAGAGGCCGCCCGTGCCGCCGCCAAGCCAGGGGCGGCGCGTGCGCGGGTCGAGGGCCGCGCCCCTGAGGGTGTTGATGAGCGAGACCGCGTCGGCCCCGGCACCCTCCGCCGCGGCCGCCACCGCCACGGGCTCGGCGGCGGTAGCGCTCAGCTTGACGACGAGCCGAGCGTCGCTGAGGGAGCGGACGTGCTCGACGGCGCGGGCCGCCTCGCTCGGGTCGGCGCCCATCTCGAGCCCGGTCTTCACGTTCGGGCAGGAGAAGTTGAGCTCGACGAGCGCGACCTCGGGCCGCGTGCCCACCCGGGCGACGAGCTCGGCGAGCTCTGCGCGGTCGAAGCCCATCACCGAGACGACGAGCGGGACCGGGAGGCGTGCGAGGATCGGCAGGTCCTCGGCCAGGAAGCCATCGAGGCCCTTGTTGGGGAGCCCGATCGAGTTGAGCAGGCCGGCCGCGGTCTCCCAAAGACGCGGCGGGGGATTGCCGGCGCGGGGAGCGAGGGTGATGGTCTTCGAGACGAACGCGTGGAAGGGAAACCGCTCGACGAGCTCGTCGCCGAACGTACGCCAGGCGGCGATCGCGTCGAATGTGCCGGAGCCGTTGAGGACGGGCCCGGCCAGGCGGACGCCGCAGAGGTCGACCGGCGGGAGGCCTGCGGGCAGCCTGCCGTTCCGGGTGGCGCTCTCCGGAGCGCCGCCGAGGGATGAGTCCCCCCCGGGCGTCAGTGCCCCGCCCCCTCGAAGAGCGCGGTCTCGAGTCGGGCGGCGTCGAGCACGGGTCCGTCCAGGCACAGGCGCAGGAAGCCGTCGCGGGTCGGGACCACGCAGCCAAAGCAGGCGCCGTAGCCGCAGGCCATGCCCGACTCGAGCGCGAGCTGGGCCTCGACACCACGGGCGGCGCAGAGGGCTCGCACGGCCTCGAGCATGGGCGGCGGCCCGCAAGCGCAGACGGCCGCGCGAGCGTCGCGGTCGAGCTCGTCGTGCAGGAGGTCGAGGACAAGCGCGTGGCGCCCGACCGACCCGTCGTCGGTGGCCACGCGAGGCTCGGCCTCGAAGAGCCGCGCCGCGGCGGCGTGACGGGCGGACCGAAAGCCGAGCAGGACCGTGGCGTCGCGGCCGAGCTCGTCGGCGAGGGCCAGGATCGGCGCAATGCCGATTCCACCGCCGACGAGCACGGCTCGACCCGCGTCCGGGGCGGGGTCGGGTGGTCGAAAGCCGGCCCCGAACGGACCGGATAGCCAGAGCTCCTCCCCGATCTCGAGGGCGGCGAGTCGGTCCGTTCCGGGCCCGACGACCTCGAGTAGGAAGCCGAGGCGATGAGCTTCGACCCGGTCGGGCACGAGGCGGGCGTGGGAGAAGGCGCGCGGAAGGTAGGGCCGCCCGTCGTCTCCCCCACTCCAACCCGAGGCCGCGGCGAGCATGTAGAACTGGCCGGGGCAGGGGTCGGGGGGACCGCCGGCGTCGGCGACCCAGAGGAGACGGTAGGCGCCATGGTCCTCGACGCCCGCGACGCGGGCGAGGCGGCGTCCGAACGGAGCGCGGGTTCGCCGCTCGTCGCTCGCAAGCACCTCGGGCTCGACGCTCATCGCTGGGCGGTGGCGCTCGGGGTGGGGACGGAGGCCCCGGCGGCCGCCGGGGCGAAGCCGTCGTGTATGGCATGGAGCTCCTGCAGCGACCTCGGCTCCGATTCTCGGCGGCGCATGGCTACGATCGCCCGCTGGGCGGCGCTCGCCCCGGTCATCGTGGTGATGCACGGGACCCCGCGCGCGGTCGCCGCGCGGCGGATCTCGTAGCCGTCGACGCGCGCCCCCGAGCCCGTGGGGGTATTGATCACCAGGTCTACCTCGCCCGACTCGATCAGGTCGACGACGTTCGGGGAGCCGTCCTGGATCTTCGCGACCCGCTCGACGGGCACGCCGACGCCGCGGATGGCCTGGGCGGTGCCCGCGGTGGCGAAGATGCGAAAGCCGAGATCGCCGAGGGCGGCCGCGAGCTGGGTGGCCGAGGGCTTGTCGCGGTCGGTGACCGTGATGAAGACCGCGCCCGCCGCCGGCAGCTCCGCTCCCGCCGCGGCCTGGGCCTTGCCGAAGGCGGCCGGATAGTCGTCGGCGATCCCCATGACCTCGCCCGTCGACTTCATCTCGGGGCCGAGCACGGTGTCGGCCTGGGGGAAGCGCTCGAAGGGCAGGACCGCCTCCTTGACCGAGACGTGCCTCGGCGTCGAGGCTCGCGCGGGAAGGTCGAGGTCGCCCATGCGCTCGCCGAGCATGAGCCGGCACGCGAGCTTCGCGAGCGGCACGCCGACCGCCTTCGAGACGAAGGGCACTGTCCGCGAGGCCCGCGGATTGGCCTCGATCACGTACAGGTCCTCGTCGCCGTGGACGGCGAGCTGAATGTTGATCATGCCGACCACCCCGAGACGCAGCGCCAGCGCGCGCGTCGCCTCCTCGATCCGCTCGAGCATGTCGCCTCCGAGCGACATGGGCGGCAGGACGCACGCGGAGTCACCGGAGTGGACGCCCGCCTCCTCGACGTGTTGCATGACGCCCCCGATCCGGACCTCGTGACCGTCGCACAGTGCGTCGACGTCGATCTCGATCGCGTGCTCGAGGAAGCGATCCAGGTAGATCGGCCCGGCGGAGGCCGCTCGGCGCAGGTAGTCGGCGAGCCCGTCGGCCGAGTAGCAGATCTCCATCGCCCGCCCCCCGAGCACGTAGGAGGGTCGCACGAGCAGCGGGTAGCCGACTCCCTCGCCGACCTGGAGCGCCTGCTGGGGGGAGTCGGCGGTGGCGTAGGCGGGCAACTCGAGCCCGACCTCGGCGCACAGGCGCCCGAAGCTCGGCCGGTCCTCGGCGAGGTCGATCGATTCGACCGCCGTCCCGAGCAGCGGCACGCCCGCGTCGGCGAGCCCGCGCGCGAGCTTGAGCGGCGTCTGGCCGCCGAACTGGACGATCAGGCCCTCCGGGCGCTCGAGCTCGACGACCGCGAGCACGTCGTCGAGGGTCAGCGGCTCGAAGTAGAGGCGGTCGCTCGTGTCGTAGTCGGTCGAGACGGTCTCGGGGTTGCAGTTGACCATCACGGCGTCGCGGCCCGAGGCGCGCACGGTCAGCGCGGCGTGCACGCAGCAGTAGTCGAACTCGATCCCCTGGCCGATGCGGTTCGGTCCGGCGCCGAGGATGACCACGCTCGGCCGCGTGCCCCGACGCACCTCGTGGCGCGGTCCCTCGGGCCCCGGGCGCTCCCAGCCCGAGTAGTAGTAGGGCGTCTCGGCCTCGAACTCGGCCGCGCAGGTGTCGACCGCCTTGAAGGTGCGCACGAGCCCGTGCTCGGGATCCTCTCCGCGTGCCAGGGCGGCGAGCTCGGCGACGAACCAGGGGTCGATGCCGGTGCGGCGGGAGATCTCTTCCGGCGGCGCGCCCCGGCGCAGGGCGTCGAGCACCAGCTCGTAGCGGTCGGGCGCGGGCGTCTCGAGCCGGGTCAGCAGCTCCTCGGTGTCGGCTGGCGCCACCGCTTCCACGTCGAGCTCGCGCGAGCGCAGCGCCTTGACGAAGGCCTGCTTGAAGGTTCGCCCGATGGCCATCGCCTCGCCGACCGACTGCATGTGGGTCGAGAGCCGCCCCGTCGCCCCCGGGAACTTCTCGAAGGCAAAGCGCGGGTACTTGACGACGACATAGTCGATCGCCGGCTCGAAGCTCGCCGGGGTGGCGCGGGTGATGTCGTTGGGGATCTCGTCGAGCGTGTAGCCGACCGCGAGCCGGGCGGCGATCTTGGCGATCGGGAAGCCGGTGGCCTTCGAGGCGAGCGCCGAGGAGCGCGAGACGCGCGGGTTCATCTCGATGACGACGATCTCGTCGGTCTGGGGGTTGACCGCAAACTGGATGTTCGAGCCGCCGGTCTCGACGCCGACGGCCCGGATGACCGCGAGCGCCTGGTCGCGCAGGATCTGGTACTGGCGGTCGGTGAGGGTCTGTTGGGGGGCGACGGTCACCGAGTCGCCGGTGTGGACGCCCATCGGATCGACGTTCTCGATCGAGCACACGACGACGACGTTGTCGAGGCGATCGCGCATGACCTCGAGCTCGAACTCGCCCCAGCCGATGACCGACTCCTCGACGAGGACCTGCCCGATCGGGCTCGCCGCGAGCCCCTCGGCGATGCGCTCGCGGAACTCCGCGCCGTCGCGCGCGATCCCTCCCCCCTCTCCACCCATCGTGAAGCCGGGACGGATGATCGCGGGCAGCCCGACGCCCGCGAGCACACGCTCGCCCTCGGCCATCGACGTGACGACCTCCGAGCGCGGCACGCGCATCCCGGCGGACTCGATGGTCTGGCGAAAGAGCAGGCGATCCTCCGCGCGCAGGATGGCGTCGTAGTTCGCGCCGATCAGCTCGCAACCGGCGCGCGCGAGCGTACCGTCGTCGGTCAGCGCCCGCGCCAGGTTGAGCGCGGTCCCGCCCCCTAGCGTGGGCAGCAGCGCGTCGGGGAGCTCACGCTCGATCACCCGAGCCACCGATGCGGGCGTGAGCGGCTCGATGTAGGTCGCGGTGGCGAGCTCGGGATCGGTCATGATCGTCGCCGGGTTCGAGTTGACGAGCACGACCTCATAGCCCTCCTCGAGCAGCACCTTGCACGCCTGGGCGCCCGAGTAGTCGAACTCGGCGGCCTGGCCGATGCGGATCGGGCCGGAGCCGAGGACGAGGATCCGGTCTATGTCGTTGCGCCTAGGCACGAGCAGCCGCCTCCGCGCGCCGCGACAGCCGGGACGCCAGCTGCTCCCTGACCTCGGGCCAGTCGTCGTCGACGATCGAGTAGTAGGCCGAGTCGCGTACGCCGACGACCGGCGTGAGCATGTGCTTGCGGAAGATCCCCTCGAAGGTCGTCGGCAGCGCGGCGAGCGCCGCGCGCGAGCGCTCGTTGCGGGCGTCGGTCTTGAACTCGACGCGCATGCAGCCCAGCTCGTCGAACGCGTGGTCGAGCATCAGCAGCTTCGCCTCGAGGTTCGCGCCCGTCCTCCAGGCCGACGGATGGAGCCAGGTCCAGCCGATCTCGATCCCCGCGTGCTCGGGGCGGACGTTGACGTAGGAGGAACTGCCGATCGGTTCGCCGCCGGCGAGCGAATGGGTGACGAAGCACCACTCCCGTCCGGCGCGCGTCGCGGCGAGGCGAGCGTCGAACCAGGCGGCGAACGCGGCTTGGTCACCTGGGACCCGGCGGTCGATCCAGGCCCAGGTATCGGCGTCGCGAGAGATCGCCTCGACTCCCTCACGGTGAGCCGGGTCGATCGGCTCGAGGCGCACGAGCCCGCCTTCCAGCGGCCGGGGCGGCGGCGGCCACTTCACGCGACCATCTCGAGGTAGCGGTCGAACAGGTAGGTCGCGTCGTGGGGCCCCGGCCCCGCCTCGGGGTGGTACTGCGCCGTCGCCCCCGGCACGTCGCGCAGCACGAGGCCCTCGACCGTGCGGTCGTAGAGATTGACGTGCGAGAGCTCCGCGGCGCCGAAGTCGGTCTCCCAGCGCACTGGCTCGTCGGCGGTGATCCGCTGCTCGCCGCCCGGGCCGAGCACCGCGAAGCCGTGGTTCTGCGACGTGATGTCGATGCGGCCGCTCGACAGGTCCTTGACGGGGTGGTTCGAGCCGCGGTGGCCGAAGGGCAGCTTGAACGTGTCGAGCCCGAGCGCCCGGCACAGGAGCTGATGGCCCATGCAGATGCCGAACACCGGGACCTTCCCGACCAGGTCGCGCACGGTGGCGACCACGTGGTCGAGCGCGGCGGGGTCGCCGGGGCCGTTGGCCAGAAGGACGGCGTCGGGCGAGCGGGCGAGCAGGTCGCCGGCGCTCGTACGGCAGGGATGGAGCTCGACGCGCGCGCCCCGGCGGCGCAGGTGCTCGACGATCGAGTCCTTGATCCCGGTGTCGATCGCCACCACTCGCGGACCGGGATTGTCGGCATCGAGGACGATCGGCTCGGCCGGGGAGACCTCTCCGGCCAGGTCCTGGCCTTCCATCGGGGGCTCGGCCTGGACCCGGTTCATCGCCTCGCCGTCGGAGACCTCGGCTCCGAAGATCCCGCCCCGCATCGCACCCTTGTCGCGGATGTGGCGGACGAGCGCTCGGGTGTCGATCCCGACGAGCGCCGGGATCCCGCAGTCGGCGAGCCAGGTGAGCCAGCCCCCCTCCGCCCCGGCCGCGTCGTCGCGGTCGATTCCCTCGCGCATGACGACGCCGCGCACGTGCACGGAGTCCGACTCCTCCGCCTGCGCCGAGACCCCGTAGTTCCCTATGAGCGGATAGGTGAAGACGAGGATCTGGCCGCGGTAGCTCGGGTCGGTGACGGCCTCCTGATAGCCCGACATCGCGGTGTTGAAGACGACCTCCCCGGTCGCGTCGAAGCGCGCGCCCGCCGCCTCGCCGTCGAAGCGGGTTCCGTCCTCGAGCAGAAGATATGCGCCGGGTGTGCTCACGCCGCGCTCTCCGCGAGGGCCGGGGCGCGCCACGCCACGGCTCCCCCCGCCACGCTCAGGCGCACGGCGCCGGTGAGCCGGCGACCTTCGAAGCACGAGTTCTCCGAGCGGCTCTGGTAGCCCTGCTCGCCGACGGTCCAGGACGCGGACAGATCGACGAGGCACACGCTCGCCGTCGCTCCGACCCGAAGCTCGGGGGTCGGCAGGCTGAAGAGCTCCGCCCCCGCGGTCATCCGCTCGACCACGACGTGGAGCGGCAGGACGCCCGGGAGGACGAGCTCTGAGTGGAGTGCGGCGAACGCGGTCTCGAGGCCGATCGTCCCCATCGGGGCGAGCTCGAACGGCTCCTCCTTCTCCTCGCGCGCGTGCGGGGCGTGATCGGTGGCCACGCAGTCGATCGCGCCCGAGCGCAGCCCTTCGATGAGCGCGCGCCGGTCGGCCTCGGCGCGCAGCGGCGGGTTCATCTTGCGCGCCGTGTCGAGGGTGCGGACGTCCTCGTCGGTGAGGACGAGGTGATGAGGGCTGGCCTCGGCGCTGATGGCCACGCCCGCCGCCTTGGCCCGCTCGACGGCCTCGACGGACTCGCGCGCCGACAGGTGCTGGACGTGTACGCGGCCGGCCTCGTAGCCGGCGAGTGCCGCGTCGCGGGCCACCATCGTCGACTCGGAGACCGAGGGGATCCCGGCCACCCCGAGCAGGGCGGACACCGCTCCCTCGTGCATCGCGCCCGCGCCCGAGAGCTCGGGGTCCTCCTCGTGCAGGGCGAGCGGGAGCCCGGCGAGGCGCTGGTACTGGAGCGCCATCCGCAGCACGCCGGCGGAGCGTACGGGCAGGCCGTCGTCGGTCAACGCGACCGCCCCTGCGTCGGCGAGGTCGGCCATCTCGGTGAGCTCGGTTCCGGCCTGGCGCCGGGTGATCGCGGCCAGGAAGCCGACCGGTACGTGCGCCTCGGCCCGCGCCCGCTCGCGCAGCGAGCGGAGTACCGGTGCGGTGTCGACCACGGGGTCGGTGTTCGGCATGGCGAGGAGGCCGCCGAACCCGCCCGCGGCCGCCGCCCTGGTGCCCGACTCGACGTCCTCCTCGTCTTCGCGCCCGGGCACCCGCAGGTGGACGTGAGGGTCAAAGAAGGCGGGAAAGGCGTGGAGGCCGGCGGCGTCGAGCTCCTCGGCCTCGGGAGGAGCCTCGAGCGATCCGGGCGCGCCGAGCTCGGCGATTCGGCCCTCGCGCACGAGCAGGTCGCCGGGGCCGTCGAGCCCGGTGCGCGGATCGAGCAGGTGCGCGCCGCGGACGAGGAGCTCGGCCGGGGGGGTCGCGCGGGCGTCGAGCGCGACGGCCGGGCGCGAGCCGGCGCCGTCGAGCCGATCGCTCACGCCGAGCGCCCCGCGACCTCGGCCAGGACAGGCCCGGGCGCTTCCTCCGCAAACCCCGTGCCCGGCGCGGCCTCCTCCTCTCCCCCGCTCGCGAGCAGCTCGTACAGAACCGCCATCCGGACCACCACCCCCGACTCGACCTGCTGGGCGATCAGGGCCTGGGGCGAGTCGATCACCTCCGCCGAGAGCTCGACCCCTCGGTTCACCGGCCCCGGATGCATGAGGATCTGGTGCGGGCGCAGCCGGCGGCCGTCGATCTGGTAGCGCGCGGCGTACTCGCGCAGCGAGGGGACGAACGCTCCCTCCATGCGCTCGCGCTGCATGCGCAGGGCGTAGACGACGTCGGCCTCCGCGAGCTCGTCGAGCGACGCGCGCACCCGGCACCCGAGCGACTCGATCTCGCGGGGGACGAGCGTGGGCGGCCCGGCGACCGTCACCTCGCAGCCCATGCGCCTGAAGGCGAGCACGTTCGAGCGCGCGACCCGGCTGTGGAGGACGTCGCCCACGATCCACACCTTGAGCCCGTCGAGCGCGCCCACGCGCTGCCACAGCGTGTAGAGGTCGAGCAGCGCCTGGGTGGGATGCTCGCGCTTGCCGTCGCCGGCGTTGACCACCGCCGCCGGAGTCCAGCGCGCCACGAGCTCCGCCGCGCCGGCCCACGGCGACCGGATGACGACCAGCGCGGGGTCGTAGGCCGAGAGCGTGCGGACGGTGTCCTTGAGCGACTCGCCCTTGTCGACCGCCGAGCCCTGCGCGCGCACGCTCACGAAGTCGGCCGACAGGCGCTTGGCGGCGAGCTCGAACGAGGAGCTCGTGCGGGTCGAGGCCTCGTAGAAGAGGTTGAGCACCGTGCGACCACGCAGGGCGGGCACCTTCTTGATCGCGCGGCCCGAGACCTCGGCGAAGCTGTGGGCCCGGTCGAGAATGCGCTCGATGTCGGCGCGGGTGAGGTCCTCGACCGAGAGCAGCGAGCGCTTCACGGGCGCACCAGGCCGGCTTCCTTGCGCGGCGAGGCGCCGTCGGACGCGTTCGCGCCGGGAGCCTCGGCGATCGTTACCTCGTCGACGCCGTCGAGCTCCTCGACGCGCACGTTGACCCGCTCACCGCGAGCGGTCGGCAGGTTCTTGCCCACGTAGTCGGGGCGGATCGGCAGCTCGCGGTGGCCGCGATCGGCGAGCACCGCGAGCTGCACGCGCTCGGGACGGCCGTAGTCGAACAGGGCGTCGATCGCGGCGCGGGCCGTGCGGCCCGTGTAGAGGACGTCGTCGACGAGCACGACCGTCCGCTCCTCGAGCGAGAAGTCGATGTGCGAGGCGTGGACCACCGGCTGACGCGAGGCCGAGCGCAGACCGACATCGTCGCGGTAGAAGGAGATGTCGACGTCGCCGAGCGGGACGTGCTCCTCGCAGAGCTCGAGCAGACGGGCGTGTAGTCGCCTCGCGATCACCGCTCCACGGCGGTGCACACCGACCACGGAGAGCCCACGGCCACCGGTGCGCTCCACCACCTCGTGGCTGATGCGCGTGAGCGTGCGCCGCACATCCTCGGCGTCGAGGACGATCTTCTCCAAGTCGATGGGTCCTTCCTGGCCTCGCGGGACCGGGTTAAAGGGCCTTGCGGGGAAGGAAGCTAGCAGGGCGCCCGGATGTTCCCCTGTCCTCCAGGCGGGGCGAACCGGGGCGCGGTCGATAGGCCCTCTACCACCCGGGAAGGGGCGGTCATCCGCCCGGCGCCGGGGCGTCGGCGCGTACGTGCGCCGGGGCTCCGCGCTCGGGAAACGGGATCTCCACCCGATCGAAGTCTCGCGGCACAATCGTCGGCGCGAAGACCGACCGAGCCTCCTCGCGCAGCTCTCGGCCCCCGTAGCGCGGAGACACGTGGGTCAGGGCGAGCATCGCCACCTCGGCCCGTGCGGCCAGCTCGGCGGCGCCGCGCGCGGTGGAGTGTCGGGTCTCGCGAGCGCGGTCTGCCTCGTCGTCGGTGAACGTCGCCTCGTGGACCAGGAGGTCGGCGCGCCAGGCGGCGGCGAGCGTGGTCTCGTAGGGAGCGGTGTCGCCGGGGAGGACGACCGTGCGTCCCCGGCGCGGCTCGCCCACCACCTGCGCCGGGAGCACCTCACCGTCCGGACCGCCGACCGCCTCGCCGCGCTGCAGCCGGCCGAAGTCGGGCCCGGGCTCGATTCCGAGCTCCCGTGCGCGCGCCTCGTGGAAGCGCCCCGGCCGGTCGCCCTCGACGAGCGCGTAGCCGAGGCCGCGCACCCCGTGGCTCACCTCGAAGGCACCGATTCGATAGCCATCACGCGTGAGCTCGGCGTTCGGGTCGAGCTCGACCAGCCGCAGCTCGAAGCCGAGCCGCCCGATCACGGGCTCGAGTGTCCGGAAGAGCCGCTCGAGGCCCTGGGGCCCGTAGACGGTCAGCGGCAGGTCTCGACCCCGTAGCCCGTAGGTCTTCAGGAGACCCGGAAGGCCGAGCACGTGGTCGGCGTGGAAGTGGGTGAGGAAGATCTCCTCGAGCTCGATCAGCCCGACCGAGCGAAGGAGCTGACGCTGGGTTCCCTCGCCGCAGTCGAAGAGCAGCCGGTCGCCGCCGCGGCGGACGAGCGTGGCGGGCAGGGCGCGACGCGCCGTGGGCACCGAGCCGGCGGTGCCGAGGAAGAGGACATTTAGGTCCATGGCGCGTATCTAATCGATCGGGACGTGCTCGAAGCGGATCTCTCCCTGCTCCACGGTCGCCAGCCCCATCGAGCGGTGCGGAGCACGACGGCGCTCGGTGGGGCTTCCGGGGTTGAAGATCTGGAAGTCGCCCTCCCGCTCGTGCAGAGGGAGGTGGGAGTGTCCGAAGATCGCCGCGTCGGCGTCCGGGAAGCGGCGGCGCAGCCGTCCCAGGCGTCCGCGGGCCGGCCCGGCGTCGTGGACGAGCCCGACGCGAGCGCCGGCGATCTCGAGCACGCGCTCCTCGGGCAGGGCATGGCGCAGCGCCTCGTCGTCGACGTTGCCGTACACCGCCGCGACCGGCGGGCCGATGGACTCGATCTCCCCGAGGACGGCCGCCGTCATGAAGTCACCGACGTGGAGGATGAGGTCCGCGTCCCGCATATGGTGTAGACAGACGCTTGGCAGCCGGCGCGCCCCCCGCGGCATGTGCGTGTCGGCGACGATGGCGATCCTCACGGGCAGCCTGGCCTCGCCGTGCGCCCTCCTCCCGCGCCGGATCGGCTCAGAAGGCGACCGGCCGGCCGTCGCGGAAGAAGCCGCCGGTCGGGCCGTCGTCGGGGAGGGTGGCGAGCCACACGACGCCGGAGGCTCCGTCCTCGATCGACTTCGTCGCCCCCATCGGCCCGCCCATGTCCGTGGCCACGAAGCCGGGGCACGCCGAGTTCACTAGCACGCCCTCGTCGGCAAGCTCGGTCGAGAGGATTCGGGTCATGGCGTTGAGCGACGCCTTGGAAACCCGGTAGCCCGGCGACCAGCCCCCATCTCCGCCACGCCCCCCATGCCGCTCGAGACGCTCACGATCCGCGGATGCTCGCTGCCACGCAGTAGCGGAAGAAAGGCGACCGTCAGCCGGTAGACGCCGAAGAAGTTGGTGTCGAGCGTGCGTTGAATCGCCTCGAAGTCCGGGTCGGCCCCCGCGACCCCGAAGTCGGCGCCGATGCCGGCGTTGTTTACGAGCACGTCGAGCGCGCCCGGGTCCTCCGCCAGTCGCGCCGCCGCCGCATCGATGCTCGCCGGGTCGCTCACGTCGAGGACCAGCGGTTTCACGTCTCCGTCGAGCTCCTCGGCCGCGGCTCGGGCCTTCGCCTCGTCCCGGGCGGTGAGGAACACCGTGTAGTCGCGCTCGGCGAGCTGCCGCGCCACCTCGCGTCCGATCCCACGGTTCGCGCCGGTGACGAGGGCGACGGGCACGCCGGTTAGTCAAGCAGCTCGCGAGCCAAGGGTAGACTGCGCCCGAGGCGCCCGTAGCTCAGTGGATAGAGCGCTGCCCTCCGGAGGCAGAAGTCGCAGGTTCGAATCCTGCCGGGCGCGTCCCTTCGTGAAGGTGCGCATCGGCGCGAAACCTGCATCGTTGAGCGGCGAAGGGCTGCGAATAGCTGCGAAGCGCGAAGGAGCGCGAGCAGGCATTTTTCGCCCTTCCCGCCGCCGCTCGGACGCAAGTCAGACGCAGCGGGTCCTGCGAGTGAGACGCAGGACGCCGACCTGCGCACCAGAGCAGCGCCGGCCGTGGGGAGCCGGCTCGATTCCGAGCAGTTTCGGCCGCTGGCGGAGCGGGCGGCATGAAGCGAGTCTGCATGTGTTGCTGCTCGCCCGACGAAGGCGCCATGCCCGCTACTGCTCCGAGAAGTGTCTAGTCGCCGCGACCCGCGCCCGGGCCGATAGACGGGAGGCCGCCCCGAGAGCGCTCAGAAGCGACGCACGTGCAGCGCACGGACCCGCCGTGGCGCCTCCCTGCTGACGTCGACGAGTTCTTCGCCGAGGCGCAGCGGGTCTTCCCCGGCAGCTACGAGCTGCATGCGCCCGACCGCGAGGGGGCGCCACTGGAGGCCTGAGCCGCGCTCCGAACAGACGAGAGGGCGGGGTAGGCGTCGCACCCTATCCCCCGCCCTCTCCGCGGTCCAATCCCGGACCGTGCAAGAGTACCGTCACTCGAAGACGGAAGCGGGGCCCTCCGCCGGGCCTCCAGGCTTCGGAGCTGAAGCGCTCGTGCCGCGAGCGCAGGTGGGCGCGACAAATCCCCAGAGCTGCACTGGCCCGGTGCAGCTTGATAGTCCTGACCGCCGAGAGGCGGTGGCAGGCGGGGGCGACGCGCCGAAAAGCGCACGCGGTGGAAGCAGGTACCTGGCCGCGTCCGAGCCTCCGTGCCGACGGCACACGGATCCTCAGTCCCAACGGGACGGAAAACGCACGCCGGCTTACTGCTCCCCCTCAAAGGGGGCAGTACGCCTCCGGTCAGCCGTTTGTCCTCGAACCCTCCGGGATGCGGCCGAGCTCGCTCCATACATGTAGCGAGCATCCGACACGACGGAGCTCCGCCTCGTGTCGCTGCTCGGAGCGGGACCGCTCCGCTTTCCTCGAGGCGGTCAAGTGTGCGCCGCGCAGCGGCGTGAGCGAACCAACCGATGCGATGCGGCGCAACTGCCCGGCGCGCTACCTGGTCGACGAGCTCTCTCTGCTCGAGCCCGGAGTTCTCATCGTCGTCGGACGGTGGGTGGGCGATGCCCTAGCGCAGCGTGTGGTGGTCGAACGGAGTGAGCAGCATCCGGGGTTACGGCGGGGCACGGCCACGATCGGTGGGCGCAAGGTCGAAATAC
>Ga0136616_10000292_pt1 | contig 22159 bp, 20 predicted proteins | sample AntDrymUQ2992106_2_FD_106648 | JGI IMG/M metagenome (GOLD analysis project Ga0136616, IMG submission 106648) | Polar desert sand microbial communities from Dry Valleys, Antarctica - metaG UQ299 (21.06) | ecosystem: Environmental > Terrestrial > Soil > Desert | place: Antarctica: Dry Valley... | reverse complement strand
TGGCACAATTTCGGCTACCCTGGTCCTGTTCTGACATCAGATCCGGTCGTCATCAAAGACACTGCCGGTAACCAGGACCTATTTGCGATCGACTCGGCCGGCACGCTGTGGGTGAAGTGGTACACCCCAAGTACCGGCGGCTGGTCTGGATGGCACAACCTGGGCGCCCCTAGCGGTAGGACGCTCAGGGGCAGGCCCTGGGCGATGGTCAGCGAGGTCACCGGCAACCTCGAGGTGTACGCCAGGGACAGCGCCGGCAACATCCAGCAGATGTGGTACACGCCGAGCACGGGCGGCTGGTCCGGATGGCACAACCACGGCAACCCCGGCCTGGCTCTGACATCAGATCCGGTCGTCATCAAGGACACCCCAGGCAACCAGGACATATTTGCGATCGACGCGATCGGCAGAAACTGGGTGAAGTGGTATACGCCGAGCACGGGGGGGTGGTCTGGATGGCACAACCTGGGCGCCCCCGGCTGATAGGTAGCGCGGCGGTGGGGAGCCTGCCCCACGACCAGGGCGTCCACGCCGGGGAGCATCAAGATCGACCTAGAGCTGCGGTCCGAGGTCGTGCGGGCGCTGCTCGCCCAGCACCGCGCCACAGGGATCCTCTGGCCCAAGCCTCCGCTCGAGTGGAGCGATGCTGTGGGCGATTCCACGGACGCCCAGGCGTGCCGGTGGATGAGCCCGAAGCGGCGGACGGCTCCGTCTCCGGGGCGCAGCGCGCGCGCCTTGTTCTCTGGCCTGCGGCTTGACGACACGTTCGGGAAGCGAGCAAACTCCCGCGGGCGCAATCCAGCATCGATTTTAGGCCCGAGGCGTACGCGGTCAGCCCGACAAACCGGGCAGACCCGGTCACGTTTCCAGACGCACCCCGTGGAGCATCGAGAAACTGCGCGCGGGCCAATCGATCATCGTTCTCATCGCCGCGATAACGCAGCGCGTCGCGCTGGACGGTGAGCTGGTCCACCACGAGTACGAGGACCCTCACCGGAGCGGGCGCTCGGCTCCCGAAACTCGCGACAACAGCCCGACTGCGCACCCGAGCCCACCTACGTGCCTCAAAGCACTACGACTGACCATCAGGTGTGTATCGAGGTCGGATCGCCGTTGATGGGGCTCGCCAAGGCGGACCACGCAGACCTGGACGATCCCAGCGGGGCTCGTGTCGGGCTGGGCCAACATAGACAAGCGTCCGTGGCCACAGTGATCGGCAGCGCGACCAGCAGCAGCCCATGAACCGCCGCCTGCACGTTGCCCTGTACCGGACGCTGGCGTAGGTAACGGTCGCGGCGGTCGGGCCGCGGCGACACTTCACGGCCGGCGGTCGCGGGCGTGGCTGAAGCCGCTGGCCAGCGCGCCGCCGGTGACCCCGACGAGCGAGCTGGTGGTTGCGGGCGGGGGCGCCTGGGCGAGTAGGTAGCGTTCCCACCGAGGCCCCGGTGGCGACCCCGAAGACGATCGTTTAGCAGCACGCGCTAGGGCGCCAATGTCGTGTTGGGCTGTTCAATCGGCCAGCCCGGCGCTTCCACTTAGCAGGAAGGCCGCCGTCAACCACGTGGACGATCTCGCGGTCGCCGTAGCGTTGCGCGAGACCCGCGCCCACCGCGGCGCGCTGGCCCGGGCCGCAGAGGACGCCCACGGGGCGTTCAGGATCGATCCCTTCGGGAAGGTCGCGGATCTCGTGGTACGGCTCGTGGCCCGACCCGGGGATGTGGCCAGCGTCACACTCGGGTTGCTCGCGTACGTCCAATACCTGGATCGCGCCGCGTACTGATCTCCGCGCAAGTAAAACGAGTCGCGAGAATGCAGTCATGACCGATGCCCGCCGGTCGCCGAAGCCAGGATGCTGGGACAACTACTGCGCCTCAAGTCACGATGAGGACGCTTACCGGTCCCGTCGGCGCGCCAGAAGCTAGTGGCGTCGTGCGTTTGGGTCGGGACCCGCGCCAGCGCTGCTCCGGGTGATGGCCGAGTCGACTTCGTCGCTCGTGCTGGGCGGTCGGGGCCATCCGTCGATGCCGCGAAGCCGGACGCGTCCACTTAGTGTCGGTCGGTTCCCACCTACTCGCTAAACAGCTCGGTTATACGACTGGACTTCCCCCGCTTTCGTGGACACCTGACGTGAGGCTTGTCTGGCCTTGCAGGAAGGATGGTGTTCATGCCGGCGCCGTCCGAAGGAGTTCCGCGAGGAGGCGATCGCCCTGGCTCGTGGGGGCCGCAGCGTGTCCGACGTCGCGCGCGAGCTGGGGATCGCTCAGTCGTGCCTGCGTAACTGGCTCAAGCAGGACCAGCTCGATCGCCGAGAACGCGATGATGGCCTGACCAGCGCGGAGCGAGAAGAGCTCCGGGAGCTGCGAAGACGCGTCAAGCGGCTCGAGCAGGAGAAGGAGATCCTGAGAAAAGCCGCGGCCTTCTTCGCCCGGGAGAGCGAGATCCGGTGAGCGCTTCAGGCTCATCGCCGCGGAGAAGGCAAACCATCCGATCGGTCTCCTGGCTGAGGTTCTCGGCGTCTCGAGGTCGGGCTATCACGCGTGGCAACGCCGGGCGCCGTTTGACCGCGCGCTGAGCGACGCGTGGCTGCTCGAGCAGATCAAGCAGATCCACCAGGCCAACCGCCGCGTCTATGGGGCGCCCAGGATCCACGCAGAGCTGCAGATGGCGCGTGGGATCAGGGTCGGGCGCAAGCGCGTAGAGCGGCTCATGCGCGGGGCCCAGATCTCGGGGCTGGTGTCCCGCAAACGCGGTCGGACGACGATCCGCGTGCCGGGTGTGCGTGTCGCCGATGACCTCGTCGAGCGCCAGTTCCGCCCCCAGGCGCCGAACGTGCTCTGGTGCGCGGACATCACCTATCTGCGCTCGTGGGAGGGATGGCTCTACCTCGCCGCCGTCCAAGACCTCTACTCGCGCCGGATCGTCGGCTGGAGCATGGCCAACCACATGCGCTCAGACCTCGTCGTCGACGCGCTGCGCATGGCCGTCGCGCGCCGTCGGCCAGAGACCGGTCTGATCCACCACTCCGACCAAGGCAGCCAATACGTCTCGCTCGCCTTCGGGCAGACCGCCCGCGATGCCGGGATCGCCGTGTCGATGGGATCGAAGGGCGACTGCTATGACAACGCCGTCGCCGAGAGCTTCTTCGCGACCCTCAAGAAGGAGCTCGTCAACCGCTCAACGTGGCCGACGAGAGCGGAGCAGCCAACCGCCGTGTTCGACTACATCGAGATCTTCTACAACGCCACCCGCAGACACTCGACGCTGGGGATGCTCTCCCCGACCGAGATCGCCTCGATCTGCAGCAGTCATTTCCCCGCGGTCGCGGATCCGGTTGGCGATCCTAAGCAGGTTCTGCTTCGCACCGACGGTCTCTGCGAGCCGCTTGCGATCGGCGTCGTCGAGGAGCTGTTTGACGGTGTCCTTGATCTCAGTCAGCTGCTCCTCGATGCGATCGAGTTGCTCACCTACGGCAGCACTCATGGCCAGCGTGGCGGCGTTCGAGGCAACGACCGCTTTAGCGCCGTGACGATCGAGACGCATGACGTGTCGTATCCGCCCCTTCTCACCGCGGACGAGCCCAAGCATTTGCCCGGACTTGGCGTAGGCGGGCTTGTGCTTCTCGAGCTCCTCCATCGTCTCCTTGGAGAGAGCCACAATGCGACCAGCCTCGATATCGCGATCGGCCTTACGGGTGACGCCTTCCGCGCCGACAGCCATCACGCGGCGAACGACTTGTCGCAGCGGACCGCGCGAAGGGCCGGGTGTTCGCTGCCCGAGCCCGCTGCGCTCGAACGCTTCTAGGGCCTCCAGCGAGCCAAGGGCCAAGGCTTCTCGCCGAAGTGCCGTCTGGTTTGCGCGCGTCGGCATCGGCACCAGCAGAACGTCGGCGGCGGTGGTCGGCATGAGCGGGACCGGCTCGTCATCCGCGACACCGCTCCTTGGCGCTGCTGCTCGTCGCCGCGTAATGACAAACGTGAGCGCGGCCACCACAGCGACTAAGACGACTCCGAGGATGAGCAGTTCCCGACTCACAGGACGAACGCCCCATCGACCAGCACGAAAGCCAGCGGCGCCGTACTCATGATCTCAAGAGTAAGCCGCCTCGTTGGCACGAGCATTCATGCCCAAGGCTCCGATCTCACTTGAGTAGGACGAGGATCTCGGCAGCACGAATCTCAGCGCGATGAACCCGTCCGTCGCTCCTCAAGGCGTATCGGGACCCGCCTGCTGCATCGCGCGACGAGAGCGTCGCGACGTGATCAGAGCCGAAGTGACGTGCTGACGGGGATCATCGGTGCGCGGCGGGCGTGAACAGTGTCGATGATCTCGGCGTTGTCGATCCCTTGGAGGTAGACCGAGGTGATGCCGAGGTTGCTGTGGCCGAGCTGGCGCTGGAGGACCATGAGCGGCACACCCTCACGAGCCATTTCGACGGCGTGCGCGTGCCGCAGCTGATGTGGAGCGAACCGCCGACGGACTCCAGCTGCGACGGCCGTGCGCCGAAGCTTGGCTCGGGCCGTCGCGCTCGACCACTGGCGGCCACGTGTCCGGCCGTTGAGGACACAGAACCAAGGGCCGACGGGAAGCCCGACTCGTAGCTCGAGCCATGGCTGGAGCTCGTCCCAGCCCCACGTGTCCATGCCGACCTCGCGGCGGCGTCCGCCCTTGCCGCGTCGCACGAGCAACGCGCCGCGACGATGATCGAGATCGGCTTCGACGAGCGCGAGCGCTTCCTGGATCCGCAGACCGGCGCGCCAGAGGACCACGATCAGGCCACGCAGGCGTCGCGCGTGCGCATCGGTACCGGCCGTCCGCATGACAGAGATGATCTCCTCGACTTTGGGCGGATCCGCCGGAAAGCGGAGACCTTGTTTCGCGGCGGTCGGCCGGCGTGGAAACCCGGCATCGTCGCCGGCGATCGACGTCGACCAGCGCGATCAAGCAGCAGTTCTGACATGGCCCCTCCTCGGGCTCGGAGAACGAGACCGAGCATCCCTGCTCGCAGCCGCGCGGTGCGAAGCAGCAGCGAACCGAGCTGATCCGGCGGAACGTCGAGTATCGAGGTTCGTCCAGAGAGGTAGCGCGCCAGCCGTGTCAGTCGCCGTCGGTAGCATCGGTCCATGCGGTGCACTGCCCCAGTCCAAGGCCATCGCACGGCGAGCGGTAGAGCGAAATGCCCTGTGTGCGGATCGCGGTCGTCTTATAGGCCCTCCTACTACACCCCACCGGCTCCCCGGTACTCGAGCAGTCGAGGAAGCTCGTACAGCGGCGGGAGGCGGATCAGATCGGTGGGCGGGAGATCCGTGTTGGTTACGGCTGCGGAGGAGCGCACACTCGCCCCCGTTCGCGATGCAGTCGAGCAGCAAGCGCCCAGCTCCTACCCTGAACGTCGCGACCTCTTTCTTTGCCACGCCTGGGACGATCGGCGCGGTGCCGCAAAGGAGTTGCACGACCACCTGGAGTCCCTTGGCGTGACGGTCTGGTTCAGCGAGAAGGACATTGGCCTCGGCAAGCCGTTGCTCCGTGCGATCGACAAGGGGCTCGGCAACTCTCGGGCCGGAATCGTCCTAGTGACGCCGGCGCTCTTGAGGAGCCTCCGAGCCGAGGGGATCGCTGATAAGGAACTCTCCGTGCTGCTCGCGACCGACCGCGTCACCCCCGTTGCCCACGACACGACGTTCGAAGCTCTCCGGGACGTCAGCCCCATGCTTGCCTCGCGTTCTGGATTGAGCACCGCGGAGTCATCGCTAGTTGACGTCGCCGCCAAGATCGCCGACACGGTCCTCGTCTAGCCCGCTCCGGCCGGGTCCGTCGGTATGGCATGGGCGGTTCTCGTGGTCCTGCGTGCCGTGTCTCCGGCCGTGCTGCTGCATTCGATGCGACGCAGCCGTCGCCGTGGCGACTCCTGCTTCGCGCGACCTGCACGCGCGCGGCCCAGTCTCGTGGCGCTGCTCCGTCTCGTCCAACGGACAGCCATCTCGCGAACTGAGCGCCGCTCGGCTTGCCAGAGACATGTGCTCGAATGGTCGCCGCATGCGTGTGCTCGCTTGGAACATGGATCACTGAAAGCGCCGGACGGATCAGCGCGAGGCAGCGTGGCGGTTCCTAGAGCAGCAGCAGCCGGCGGTCGCTCTGCTTCAGGAGGCCAGTCCTCCTGAACGGCACCGCGCGGCCGTCTATAACGAGGGCACGTCGGACGGACGCCGCGGTTGGGGCACCGCCGTATGGGCGCCAGAAGTCCCGATCGACGCCGTCACCTCGGTGCAGGTGACCGGTAAGACATTCCGACTACAGGGGACCTATCCCGGCAGCCTGGCGATTGCCACAGTCGACGTGCCCGGGTTCGGAGCCGTCACGTGCGTGAGCATCTATGGCTTCTTGGATCAAGGCTGGGCGATTACGTCAATGCATCACCTGCTATCCGACCTTGCCCCGCTGCTCCACGCCCGGCGAGATGATCTTCTGGTCATGGGCGGCGAACCTGAACGCCAGCACGCAGCTGTCCAGACCATGGCGCTACTACCATCGCAACCTGTTCGAGCGCATCGAGTTGTTCGGCGTGGTCGACCTGCTCGGCGCGACTGCACCGGACCGCCCCGTCTTGCGAGATTGCCCGTGCGAGGACGAGCCGTGCCGTCACGTCCAAACACACCAGCACCCCCGCAGCAAGGTCCCGTGGCACAACGACTACTTGTACGCAACGCAGAAGATGGCGGAGCGACTCATCAGCTGCGAGGTGGTAGAGGCGGGCCACCCTCCATGGGTCGTTGAGCGACCACCGGCCGGTAGTCGCTGACTTCTCCTGACGCCCCGATCGTTGACTGGTTCGTGCTCTCCACGGGGGCGAGCAGTCGCAGGCGCTAGCCATGGCACTGCCGCTTTGCGCGAGTTACGCAAGCTGGATTGGCCCGACGCGAGACGTCGTGCACACACCAGTGGCCAGCCCGAATCCACTGACGGCACACCCTTGTGCAATAGGTTGCGTGAGTTGCGAAAGTTGCTATAGTTGCGTCGTGGCCACTACAAAGAAGGCAGCATCATCCAGCCGGCGCGCGGGCAAGGCTCGTGCCAGCAGTGGGGCCAAGACAAGCGCGCCATCCGCGACGAGCAAGCAGGGCGCATCTCGCACCTCAGGCCGCAGACAGCAACAGGCCGCCGCGAAGCGTGCTGCTCGGTCGGCGCTGGCGGATCCGATTTCGGGCGCCCTCCGCGAGGTTGTCGGTAAGCAGAAGCTGGGCGCTGACGCGCTTGCCGCGGCGCTAGCCAATGGCGGGCCGCGCACGCTTAGGACGTTGCGGGACCTCATCGACCGCGCGCTGGCCGCCGATCTCGCCGTCGAACTCGACGAAGACCTTTGGGGACCGGAACCAACGAAGGGCGACGTTGCGCGCGCCCAAGCGGAAATCGACCACGCTCGCGACGCGGCCCTGCGGCGGGTTCTTAGCGATGCGCTCACGCGTGAGAACGTCGCTGCGCGCCTGGGGATCAGCACACAGGCAGTGTCGAAACGCACCAGCGGTGATCGGCTGGTTGCACTGCGCTATGGCGGCCGGTCTTGGTACCCACGATGGCAGTTCGCCGATGACGACGTGATCCCGGAACTCGGGGAGTTGCTGCACCGCTTCCCTTCGGCGCTGTCGCTCACGACATGGGTGACGACGCCGTTTGCTGACCTTGATGGGATAACCCCCGCGGAAATGCTGAGGCGCAGCGGCGGCCGGCAGCGAGTGCTCGAGCTCGCGCAAGCCACCAGCGCTGAGGCGTGGTAAAGCCCCTTGGGACACCGGAGCGGCCGCTGCCCGATGCTGGCCTGCCGTCCTGGGCGTGGAGGCCAGCCCAGAAGCTGCTTCGCGTCTACCACGCGCACCCAAAGCACTCCGGTCGCCAACATCGGGTCTTCGGGCCGCTTAACCGCTTCGACCAGCACATCCGCGACCGGCGCCAGAGGCCCAAGCAGCAACCCGACGGCCGCGGCGTGATCTACCTCGCGGAGACGCTCGGCACCGCTCTGGCGGACGCGTTCCAGGACCAAGGCGTGGAGGTAGGCGTCTGTCCGAACATGAGAGCCGTCGCGATGGCCCCGTCGAGCACGGTCGAGCTATTGGACATCACTGGCGCCGGCGCGATGAAGATCGGTGCCGTGGCCGGTCTGGCGTCCGGTGCCTATCCGCGACGGTTGACCCAGCGATGGGGAAGGGCGATCTACGAGGATCTCCGCACCCTGGCCGGCATCCGCTACCGCGGCGCCCACCAGAACGGCATCTGCGTAGCCGCATGGGAGCGCACCGGATCACTTGTCTTCGACACGGCGCAGGACTTCGCCCTCAGGAGCAAGCAGTTGTGGAACCGCGTCGTCCTAGCGCTAGCCGATCAGGGCCGAAACACCGAGCGCGTCTCAGCCGGTCGTGCACCACCTGTCGGCGCAACGGCATAACTACCAAGATCTCGCCACACTGATAGGCCTCGCCGGACTGAGACGCGCGAGCGGCAGCCCGGCGTTCCAGTCGGAGCTCAGCGATCGCTCGACTATCTCATCGTCCTCAACTGTGAGCTAAGTGGCTCAGGCACTCTCACTTCCCGTTGCAAAGGAGCCGTCGCGACTCGAGTGATGCTCTGCGCGAGAAGCGGAGCGGGCCTCGGGTCACGGCGGCGCGGCCTCCAGGATCCGGGCGGACCATTTGGCCCACGAGCTCGTACCTCTACGAGTGGGCACTAGACACGTATCGATGTCGCACGACCGGATTGTGCTCGTGGACGTCCTCGCCAAGACTGAGCACCGCACCGCGAGCCGCCAGTGGCTCTGGAAGCCAACCAGGGACGCCGGCGCGGAACCCGGCGCCCATGGCCGACCCCTCGGCGCGCCTAGCTTCGTTAGTAGACGGTGATCGTCTTCGAGAGCAGCACCTTGGGCTTGCCCCCGCGGGTGGACCAGGTGAACCTGGTTCGGCGGGTCATGCCCTTCGTGCTGATCCGGCGCAGGTCTGAAGCGCCGTCGCTCCATGAGTAGCCGCTCAGCGTGGCTTTCACGCACCTCTTCCTAAGCGTCTTCTTCTTGTCCGTCGGCCGTTTCCAGCAGACCTTGTAGGGCACCTCCACGCCGAGCGGCTTGGCGGTGAGCCTGAGGTACGCGATGCGGATGTTCTTCAGCAGCATCGTCTTGACCGCGTACTTCGTTTTCGGCGTCGGGACCGTGAGCGGCACGACCGTGGAGAAACCGTCTGCGCACGACGGGTCGATGACTTGGTTGAAGTTCGCGTCATAGCTGTCGCATGACGTGAAGTCGCGCGTGGCCTCTAACATCGCGAAGTACGAGCCGGGGTCAAGCTGCGAGCTGTCCAACCACCGACCGGACTGGATCTCTGAGTCGGTCAAGAAGCCGTACTCGACCACGTTCTCCTGCAGAAACGAGCCGTCAGTACCGCGGTCGGGCTTCGAGGCGATGTACACGGTCACGGAATCCGCGCGCGGAGCCGCGAGCGAAACGGTCGGATGCCTGTCCTGCTGGCCGACCGCCGTAATCGCCGGTGGCACGGCCAGCGCAGGCGTCGCCGTAATCACACTGCTCAGCGACGCTAGACAGACGAGAGCGCACAGACCGGAGAGTCGAAGTCGCATACAGACGCATCGGTCACCAAGCGACGGCCCATGAGCCCGCGGCTTGTGACGTGGCCCCAGCTGGCGGCACCGGTCGGACTCGCACGACAGTGCTGCTCCCGTGTGCCGACGACCGCCTGTCCGACGTGTGCCTCGCGCGAGAAGCGAGAGCGGGCCTCAGTCGAGACGCCGCGGCCTCCTGCATCCGGACGGACATTGGGGCCATGAGCCCCCTACCACTACGAAGCACCATTAGGTACGTATCGGCGTCGCACGATCCAAGGGCTCGGCGGAGCCTAGCTCCCGCCTCTTATGCGGGAGCGGAAGTCGGGCCGCAGCCGCCGTCGGTCTCGAGCTGCCTCAGGGCGCCTCGCTGGTGACCTTAATGAGAGATCGATCGCTATGCCCGCTGCGCGTTCAGGGCTATCGCGCAGACGGCGGCGGCTCGGCATCTGTCACGACGATGTCGCCGCGCAGGACTTCGCCGACCTGCGAACAGGTGCCGCTGGTGCCGCCGCCAGGAGCCGCAATTCTGTCGGTGCCGCCAGGGCCACCGTCTTCGACTATGAGCGTCTCGAAGCACGGCGGAACGACACCGGCCGAGTCCTTCCACACGAACGTGACCTGGGCACGGTTGCCTCGCACAGAGAACTCAATCGGCGTCCCGAGGGCGCCCCGACCCGAGTACGAGCGCACAATCCCGAAGCCCGACAGGTCCCGGCCCGACGGCCGGCTCCCGAGGTCGAACGTGAAGCTATACGTCAGCCTCGGGTCCATTTCGAGCTCGTCGATGATCCCCGTGCCTTGAACGGAGTCACCTGAGGTGGTGAAGCCCTGGAAGGGGCTGCAGAACGGATCGCCTGGGTTCTCACTGTCCTCGGCACAGACCCTGAAGAGGTAGCCCCGGCCGGGCGCCAGCCCGTCTACCGGCTCGTAAACTTGCTGCGCTTCGTTCGCGACGAAGTCGATGCTCCTGACGGGAGTCCGCTCAGTCGCAGGATTGGAAGGCTGAATGACTTCGCGGTACTCCATGAAGTGCTTCCCGGAGCCGCCGGTCGTCGAGAGGACATTGCCGCGAAGCGTCGCTCCGCTTTCGGTGATGTCGAAGGCTGGCTGACGCACCCCAACCGCGCACCCAGAGCCGGCAACAGCCATCACGCCAAGCAGAATCGCGACGCTCCTCAATGGACCGCGGATCCTAAGCGGTCAGCTTCCGACAAGCAAGCTGGCACAGAGTGCTCTCCTCTCCCGGCCCACGCGACTGGCGCCCGTCCACGAAGGAGCTGTCGAGCCCACTGCTCCTGTTGGCCCCGCCGCGCCTGGCCGTCCTGGCACGCAACTCCGTTTCCATCTGAGTCCAAGTCGTACGGGTCGTAGCCGCTGACGTAGATCGGCCCGCTGCGGTAGCGCGGCCCGTTGCCGGAGCCCCCGGCACAGTCGACGTCTGGGCCAGGCGTGATGCACGGGTTGTAGCCCTGGCAGTTCCTGCTGTCGCCGTCGTCGTTGTTCGGTGGAGGTGGGGGCGGCGGCGGCTTGTGGCACTGTGACTTGGAGGTCCGCGGGGTCGTGCCTGCCGTCTTGCGGATGCTGAACTTGAGGATCGCCCACAGGTCGCCGCGTGGCACCAGCGTCACCGAGCCGCGGAAGCGCTGCGTCACCCCTCTGCGCATGCAGGCGTCCCGGTCGCGCGCGCGAAGCCGGACGCGGACGATGGCGCGCTGACCGGCTAGCCGTGCTACCGAGGCGGCGACCCTCACCCTGAGCGAGCCGCGGTAGCCCGCCTTCCACCGCCTGAAAGGCCGCAACTGGGCGTCGCGGCGGGGGCTGAGCATCGACCATGCTCGCCGGTACTGGTCGCGCGACAGGCGGTAGTAATAGAAGGCCACGAACTTCTTGGCCGAGTCGGTCCGCTCGATCCGCTCGTCCCGGGCGCTGCGGTGACAGTCGCCGGCGCAGTCGAGCCACGCCCCGGCCCGGCGGGCCTCGGTATCCGCCTCCGCGTCGAGGTAGGTCGGGTAGCGCTCGAACTCGGTGTCGTAGACGTAGGCCGTGCTCCAGCCGCGCCAGGTCATCTCCAGCCCCACGTCGAGCCCGTCTGTGCGGTCGACGTAGAACAGCGAACGCCCATAGCGGTCCAGCGCGCCCTGGGTCGGATCGCTCACGAGGTTCACGCTCTGGCCGAGAACCAGGCTCTCCATCGCGTCGGTCGCCTCGCCACCGCCGCACTCGACCGGCGCACGTGTCTTTGGGGTGTCGATGCCGATCAGCCGGATGGTGACCTCGCGGCCATCCGCGACGAGCTGTGTTCGGATCGTGTCGCCGTCGACCACGCTCGTCACGGTCGCCGGGTAGCTGGACTGCGCGTAGACGCGACCGGCACCCACGAGCAGCCCGAGGACGGCGATTACGCCACCGCGAAGCACTTTGTCCGCCCGTCCGCCCATGTCTCTAGGTCCTCTCTCGGATCACTAGGACCCCACCTCAAGCCCCTCGCCCGAGGGTAGGACTCGGCGCCGAGAGCCCGCCCACGGCGCGGCACGGAGAACCGGAATCGCTGGATGGGCGGCCTGAGGGAGTTGCCTTATGGGGCCGTGCCGGGAGAAGGGGGCTACGCCTCTCCTGTCCCGGGAGGGGCAAGGGCCCGACGGCCGGGCGTGACTTCTTCGCGAAGGTGGCGGAAGGGAGCTTGCTCAGGATCGTGCACGCGAGCCTTGATCTGCTCGGGGAGGGAGCTATACAGAGCCCGCGCGGTGTTGTCGTCACGCACCGCTAGCGCCAACACGTAGTAGTGGCCGATCAGCCGCTCGTCGTCCTCTCCAACCTCTCCACCCTGGGAATGCACCGCAATGTGCTGCATGAACTTGCGGGCGTTACCACGTTTGAACTCGAGCCACTTGTTCCTACGGTCGCTACGTCCCGTGAGGGCCGCCGTCAACCCGGTTGCGGCAGCGCCAGCTCCGGCACCGAGAATCCCAGCGATGCCGGCAATCACGGCTTCGCCACTAACGGCTAGGGGAAACGCGCCCTCGAGGACCATCCTGGGGTAGCGAGCCTCTCATGTTTCTTGCGCGGAGACCAGCGTGGGGGCGTAGGCACGAGGCGTAGGCAGATCCGCCTGTGAACGGCGCTGGCTCGCCTGCCCAGCGCTCGCCTAGCGAAGGGCGCCGCGTGGTAAGCAGATGGGTGGCCGGGTGGCCCAGCAAGTTCTCAGCACAGCACTCGCCACTATTTCGCGGCGACGGGTCGCAGGTGTGCCTTGCCGTCGCCTCACTGCGATGGCATCCCGCGGAACCCGCGAGACCCCGGCGCTCCGACGCGGGACTCTGGGGTTGCTGGGCCATGCCCCGGCGGGTTAGCCTCCTGTCCGAGCGAGACGGGGCGCCATTGAGGTCGCGGCGAAGTGGGAGTGAGGGTGCGGGTGTACAACAGCGAGCAGCCGCGATGGTGCTGAGGCCTGATGGCTGAGCCGCGCACGGCGCTGGCGTTGTCAGGTGGCGGCCACCGGGCGTGCCTGTGGGCGTTGGGCGTCTTGATGTACCTCGCCGATGTTGGTCGGAATCCCCAGGTCACTTCGATCGCTTCGGTGTCGGGCGGCTCGTTGGCCAACGCAGCGATCGGTCAACGACTCGACTACGCCACCGCGACCGAGGAGCAGGTACGGGAGGTTGCCTGCGATGTCGTCAGGCTGGTCGCGGGCCGCGGTGCCCTGTTCGCCTGGTGGGGCACTTTGGCCTACCTCGCGGTCCTCGCAATTGTCGGGGTCGCAGCCGCCGGAGTAGTCGCCGAGGTCGCCGCCGGGTGGCCGTTGGGCGTGAACGCCCCCTGGTGGCTCGAGGCGCTCGTCGCGGCCGCGGCGACGCTCGCGTGGCTGCAGCTGCTTGCAGCACGCGGCGCGGTGACCGCGGCGGCATTCGAGCGCACCTTGCTGTCCAGGGAGCGGTCACGACGCCTGGCCGGGCTCCATTCGAGTGTGGACCACGTGATCTGCGCGACCGACCTGCACGCTGGCGAGCACGTCTACTTCTCATCGGGATGGGCGTGCGCATTTCGCTTCGGCCATGGGTCCAATGGCAACCTCTCCCTGGGGCGGGCGGTTCAGGCGTCAGCGGCGTTTCCGCCGGTGTTCGGGGTCGTCCGCATCGGCACCGGACGGTTCGGCTTTCAAGGCGGCACGGACGAAGGGGACGCCGCGGCATCACTGACGCTGACTGACGGCGGCGTCTACGACAACATGGGCGACCAATGGGCGCACGGCCTGCCCGACCGGGTGGAGCGCTGGGGCGACCTCGGCTTTCGCGACGCGGCCGAGTTGATCGTCGTCAACAGCTCAGCCGGGCTCGGGTGGCGCTCAACGTGGACCTTCCGCATACCGGTGGTGGGAGCCCTCCTGGCGCTGCTCCGGATGAAGTCGGTGCTCTACGACAACGGCACGAGCGTACGGCGGAGGGAGCTCGTTCGGCGCTTCGACCTCGCCGAGAGGACCGGTGAGGGGCTGTGCGGCGCGCTGGTGCACATCCCGCAGAGTCCGTTCAGGGCGCCGGACGCGTTCGTCGATGCCGGATCGCTGTGGCCGGAGCGTCAGGCGCGCGCTGAGGCCGCGCTAGCGCGGCTGGGCGACGATCCGGCCATTCGGTCGCAATGGGCGGATATCGCGTGTCAGAACGCGGCAGTGAAGACGACCCTGTTCGGGTTTCCGCCCGAGGTCTGCGCGCGGCTGCTGCACCACTCCTATGTTCTCGCGATGATCACCTTGCACGTGGTACGCGGCTATCCCCTCCTGGACGAGCTGCCCGACCAGGACGATTTTCGTGCGCTCATCACCGGCGAGCCATGACGAGCAGAAGCGACGCATCGTCAGATAGCACCGGCCAGCCCGCGGTGACTCATTCCAGTGGTGGCCCGCTCGCACTCGAAGGACGGCTTTCGACAGGCGAGGGCTCATCTCTGAGGGTGGTCCCAGGTCACGAAGCTGGCGTCTTGCCCCATTGGGCCCGGATGTTGAGGAGGGTGGCGATTGGGCTGAGGAACACGGCACTGACCGCGATGGCCGCTACGCCATAGTCGGGGGTCCACCACTTCCAGTCGCCCGCCGGCGTGTCTGGAAGCGCGGCAGCCCAGAGGACGAAGGCGATAGTCGCGATGACCGTTTCCCCCCAGGGCATCGCAAAGTTGGCCGTGGCCTGGCGTTGCTTGACCGCTGTGTAGAGCGGGACGGCAAGGACCGTAAGCGCGAGCCCGATGTAGAACACGTTCCAGCGCGCGTCATAGTTCAAGTCGTGCAGCGTCTGCCCTGCCTCAGGCTTGAGCGGGTCAAGGAACAAGCTCTGAAGAAATACGTACGCGCCGATCGTTTCCAATGGGATCCATTGAACGATCGAGTTGAGGGTGTCCTCCTTCACGCCGGGCACCTTGGCCCCAGCCGGCAGCTCCTTGCCCGCCGCCGTCTCTCCGGCCGGTAGCGTCACTGCCGGCCCTTCGGTCGGAAGCTTCTCCGGTGTGTTCCTCAACAGCCTGTTGTCCGCCATTGCAGCAACGCTCAAAGGGGCCTCCTTCGTGCCGTTTACACCGCGAACCTAAGGCAGTTTGGCGTGGCAACGCAAGCCCACGCAGACTGCTCGCACGTGAACCGTCCCCCGTCAAAAGCTGGGGTAGTCAGAGGTCGAACTCGCAGTCGATCCAGAACTCTTTCCTGCTTTTGATGCCCTGAGTCGTCTGGAAGGCCGACAGCTTCTCGAGCGCTGCGATCAGCGTCTTGCGTGGCACCTCGGTGCCGCGCGCTTCCGCGCCGTGCTTGCCCGCGAGCGTCGAGACCATTGTGCGCAGGCGGCCGGGCCCCCCGGTCTCGCTTCGGTGCGCGAACCCGTTCCACAGCGTCCTTGGCGTGGCGTTCAGACTGCCGTGGTGCCCGACCTTGTAGAAGGCGGCCGTGCTCAGGCGCTGGCGTATCTCTGCGGAGTCATCGCGGTCGAAGAGCGCATAGCGCCAGTTCTCGATCTGGGCATCGCCGGGGAACAGGAACATCTTGCCGCCGGCCTCGAATGCGAGAATCAGGCTGGTGTTGTTCAGCGCACCGTCCAGGATCCGGACGATCGCGAGCATCTCCTCGGCGCGCATCCTGTCGATCTGGGGGATGACCCAGCGAGCCTCCTGGGAGATGACGCGGGCGACCGGCGCCCGAGGGAAGATGGGGTCGCCGCTCGACACAGCGCCGCGTGCGGCGGCCGCGCGCAAAGCGGCGAGATGCCAGAACTCCAAGGGGTCGACGTGGGCTTGGTGGGCGATCGCCGCCGACTGGTTCAGGGTCGGCGGGCCGAGCACGTCGAGCTTGACTCCGGGCAGCAACCTGCTCACCGGTACCTTCGTCCCGAAGTGGGCGTAGATCCGTCGGCCGCCCATCGTCATGAGGTTCCGGACTGCGGGCGCGTTCTTTAGGTTGGTCTCGCCGAGGAAGCTCAGCTGGTCGGCGACCGTCTTTGACAGCTGGCCGGAAGCGCGGAGCTTCGGCACCTCGCGTGCCACGAGACCGGCGAGGTGCTGCAGGTCAGCGAGGCGGGAGACCATCGTGCGGGCGCGCAGCGTTTGCCGGCTCGCCGCGGCCGGCGCGCTCGCCGCCGGATCGAGTTCTGGCTGTTCGGTCCAGGGCTGAAGGACGATGTCCGGGTCTAGCGATCCAATGACCTCGCCCGACTTGCCGGCGAAGCCGGAGATGTGGTCGGCGTGCCGGTGAGTCGCCACGACCATCTCAAGGCTGCCTCCACAGTCCATCCGGATCTGCTCGGCGATCGTAAGGAGGCCGCCCTTGGGCGTGAAACCCGAGCTGCGGGTGGACCCGAAGTCGATGAGGACGTTGCGGTCTCGCCCACCCGGATAGGAGAAGGTCAGCAGGTAGCTATCGCCGAACCCGACGTTGTAGGAGCGGATGCGGGCGCGGTCCGGCGACGCGTTTGCCACCTCACCACCCCTCGCCGCGCGCGAGTGCCGGTTCGCCCGCGCGAGCCCGGTGGAGCGTCGCCAGCCGAGCGCCCAGCGAGGCTCCCCTATCGAAAGCACCGTGGTCCCACAGGTACTGGAGGCGCGACTGGGCGGTCTCCTGGCTGTCCTTCCGGTCCGTGCTCGGGAGGCGGTTGTGGATCTCGTACTTCAGGCGGCCGTACTCGTCCAGGACCAGCGTGCTGCCGCCCTCGAGTTCGACCTGCAGGCTCGGCGGCATGCCCTCCGGCACCTCTAGCCCATACAGCTCCAGCTGGCACGCCGGGATCTTCACGTACTGAAGGCACTCGGCCACCGTCTCGCGCAAAGGCATCCCGTCGGGCGAGGTACGGATGCACGGCCGCACGCTCGCCACGCGGGTGAAAGCAGTCGGGTCGAGGCGCAGGTGCCCCCGATTGGCCCAAACGAGGCGGAACACCTCGACCGGATCACTCTGCAGACTCCCGAGGCGAACCCCTTCGTGCCCGAGCGGCAGCTGTGGCTGCGTCCACAACCCGTCCTCGCCACCGGAGGAAGGGCGGATGCCGTAGCGGCCGAACCACTCCATGATGCTCGCGCGCAGGCCGTAACGGGTGTCGTCGAAGCGGACTTCGGTGTCCGCGGTGAGCATCGCGCTGAGATAATCGCCGAACCGGATGTGGATTGGCGGCGTGTAGTCGAGCGCGCGGATGGCCATCATCAGCAGCGCCTCCGCGACGGCAGCCCCCTCCTCGGCGACACGCCCGAGGTCGAGGTAGTGCCGATCGATCGTCCCGAGCGAATCGAGCCGGCGCGTCCAGGCGTCCACGAAGGTGCGCATCAGCGCCGCCACCAGCACCTCGCCGCGCCGGTGAGGCTCGCGGAACTCGCCCCGCTCGTCGTTGAGAATGAGAGCGTCCGGCGGGATCAGCACCGAGCGGCGCAGAGCGTTCACTCGCGCCCCTCCGCTCTCCGACTCCATCTCGTCGGCGAGGCCGAGCAGCACCGAGACCATCAGGGCGTCGGCTGTCGTGTCCTTCTTCGCGATGCGACCGCGATCCGCCCTCCCCTCCGCGGCCACCAGGTGCCCCACGACATCGTCGAGGGCGAACACCGAGAGCAGCGCAACGATGTCGGCAAATGCCTCGTGAAACGCCGCCTGGTCGGGCGACGAAGGCCGCATGAACCGCCAACGCAGCCCATCGAGCAGGGCATGAGTCGTCTCGTGGACAACAACGTCGTGGGATAGGCACATGAACCTCAGCCTGCCGTCGCGCGGGTAGTAGCCGAACACGAGCGACTGCGCCTCACGCGAGTAGAAGGCGTTCATCTCCTCGAAGGCGTGCGGCAGCACCTTCAGCTGATGGGCAGCAAACCCCCAGGCCACCCGGCGCCCGAGCGCGTACTCGAAACGGCCAAGCGTGCGCATGACGAGCGCGTACGCGTTCAGTGCGTGGAAGCCCGGGTCAGCGAGGATCGCCGCGTTGGACTCTGGCGGGTCGAAGTCACCCGGCCCCACGGGGACCGGCTTGTAGAGGGTTTGGGTCGCAGCGTCGTAGTCCACGACGTGCACACGCGCGCCGACCGGGCCGGGCTCCAGGTCCTCCCAGGGCACCGCGACACGCGAGGTGAGAATGCGCCCGTCGCGCACCACACCCGGATCCTGGGCCAACACTGACATCCGGCGCGTTCGCAGCTCGGCCAAAGCAGCCGAATCCTCTCACGACGATGCAAGGCCCGGCAGCCCGATCAATCGTGTCCACCTCCTGGATCGATGCCACCCGACGCTTTTGACTCGTTCTAGGTCGCCAGCGAAACTCGCCGCCTAGGGGTGCCCCGAGCTGTCGTTGCCCGCGCTAGGCCCCCTCAGGGCGTGATGCGCAGGACGGTGGCCGCGCCGGCCACGCTGACCGGCACGCGGCGGACGGTGGTCCAGGTCTGCTGGGCTGAGGCGCTCGTGTTGGGCACGAAGCGCTGCACCTGGCTGACCGTGGGACCGGTGACGACGTCCATGCTGGCGGCGGCCGGGTACTGCTCGACCTTGTTGGTTTGATGCCAGTTGCTGACGTCGCGCCACAGCACCAGGTTGAACGCCCCGTCGGCGCGCTTGAGCAGCATCGTCCGCAGGTCCGCCGGCCCGCCGGTCACTGTGACCGGGAAGTTGCCCGGCGATGCGAACACGGGGGTGGAGTCGAGGATGGTGGTGAAGTTGTGCATGGCGTCCGCGACTTCCTTGCGGTTCCAGTTGCAGTCGTGCCAGCCCCAGTCCCATGTGTTGAGCTGGTTGTCGCCGCCAGCTAGGCAGGTGCCGCCGCTGTCGGGGTCCTGCTCGACCAGGTTGTAGAAGTCGGTGGTGGGGATGCCCTGGCGGAAGTGCTCGAGCGCCATCCGCAGCGTGTAGAGGGCCTGCACGTGCTCGTTGACGCCGTTGTTGCCCGTGCCGCCGCCGTTGATCTCGGTGTGGTAGCCGACCTCAGTGGCGTGGCAGACCTTGTTGCCCACGTACTGCTTGCAACGATCGCGCGTCGTGGCGACCGACTGGCCGGGGCGGCTGTTGCCCGGGTAGGGGTGGAAGGCGCCGAAGTCCGCCCATTCGCCCAGGTCGCCGACCAGGTCCTCGGCCCCGGTCGCGAAGCTCGGGCCGGAAACGGGCTTGCCGTTGAACAGCGAGTTCGCCTTGACCTCGTCGTAGAGGTGCTCTTGGTACGCGCGCATGCGCGCCGGCCACTTCGGCGTGTCCTGCTGGCCGGCCTGGCTCTCCGACTCGTCCGTTGTGCTCGCGCACTCCGGGTCAACGGTGCCTGGGCCGTTGACGTCGGTCTTGCCGTCGCCGTCGTTGTCCTGGTTGTCGTTACAGAGCGGCTCGTCGCCGTAGATGTCCGGCTCGTTGACCGACTCGAACGAGGTGACTAGGTTGCGCAGGCGCGTTTCGTGTTGCGAGCTGCCGTCGATCAGGGCCAGCTTCTCGTCGATGTGCACCGTCCCCAGCGCCAGCTCGCTGATACCCATCCGCAGTTTCACGTCGGTGGTGGCCGACAGATCGTCCAGGAAGTTGTGTTGGGCGGTCTCCCAGGTTGGCCAGATCCCGTCGCGAATGCGACGGATGCCAAGGTAGGCCAGCGCAGACTTGACTTGCGTGTAGTCGTCGTAGTTGGTCCCCGCATAGGCGGTCCGGACGTTGATCCCGATGCTGTCCACGAAGGTGCGCGACCACTCGGCCTGCATCGAGGGCACCGCCGTCGTGGCGAACGTGTCGTAGTTGGTGCCGCCCGTCGTGCCCGTCGAGTCGACCCACTCCGGGCTTCCTCCCTGCTGCCAGTAGGCCAGTCGGAACTCGTGCTGCCCGTCGGCCAGGCCCGTGATGCGGTCGTCGGCGATCGGGTACTCCGCCCCCGACTGCTGGCCGGTGCAGGTGTGCGTCCTGACCGGGCCCTGCTGCCAGCTCGACGCCCCGACCTTGCGGTACTCCAGCCACCAGTTGATCGTGTACGACCCCTCGCACTTGCCTTTCGCGTGCAGAGTCGCCGCGTCATAGGTCACGTCGGTCGCCGGCTCTGTCTGGCACGCCGCCAGCGCCATTGCTCCGAGGCAGACGAGCAAGAGCAGTTCGAGGGGCCGGCGCTGGGTGTCCCGTCCGCGTGGATCCCGGTGCCATGACTTCCGTGCCAAGCTCATCGCCGCCCTCCGTGTTTGCTGCAGTCCGGTCGGCGCGAGTCTTGCTCACCCGGATCTAGTCGTCAACCGCGCATTTACCGCACTGTACGAAGGAAACGCTGACCGTTGTAGAGCCGAGTGTTTGCATCAGATGGCCCGGGCGTGATTTTCTCGCCTTCTTGGGGGCAGACTCGGCCTCAACTTAGAGGCTTCCCGTTCAAGTAGTAGGTAGCGGTCGGGGTCGCGGCAGTCCTCCTTGACGGCAAGCCAGTCCCTGCCGAGACCCACGTGCATGGTGAGCATCCGGTTTGTGGAAGAGGTCGGCGGCTTCGACGAGGCGCCCTGGCACCGCCCCACCAGCTGCCTCAGCTGCTTGTTCTGCTCGTGTGCGTGCTCGGGCTCCGGTCGGTATGGACTGGAAGCGGCGATCGAGGATGTGCCTCAACGAACGGAGGAGTCGCGAGCGCCGCAAGAAGGGCGACCTCGAGTCGCGGGTCGAGTCCAAGCAGCGTCGGCCACACGACAGGTTCTGAGGGTCACCGGCGCGTCATGGCCGCCAGCGATTGCTAGCCGACACGATCCTGGCGATCTCCTCTCGCATGTAGTCGGCGATCGCGGCGCAGGCCGGCTTGTCGACCGGTCCGCCCTCTCCCTTTGGGAGCTGCTCGTAGGGGCTGCCGATGACGAACAGGTTTTCGTCGTTGTACTCGTTGGCCGGCGCGGTGTAGTTAAAGCTGCCGGCGATCACGATCGAACGATCGATCACCATCAGCTTGTGGTGCAACTTGCGAAAGCCCCCGCCAGTCTGTGGCAGCTTTTCCTTGTCGGGGACAAAGAGAGCTATGTTCTTGCGGTCGAGCCACGGAGGCGCCGCACCTGGCGCTCCCCGCGGCGCCGCCCAGCGCTGCGCCGCCTGCCCGGGATCGAGCGCTCCCGTGACCTTGCGGCCCGCGGCCGCGGCCATCAGGAGCGCGTCGTCGATCCCCGACGAGCCGGCGAAGGTGAAGATCGCGAAGTCGACCCGCCGCTCGGCCTTGAGGATCTGCTTGATCAGCTCGAGCTCCGGCGTGTGGTCCGGCGCGAACAACACCTTGACGGGCACGCCGCCGAGGTTGACGGCCCGGGGTACATCACCGTGGGAGCGTCGACCGAACTCCCCACGGCTGGTCTCGTCGAACTCGCGGCGGTACTGCTTGCACACCTCGCGGTCGTGGAAGACGAAGACGTGGTTGAGGTTTCGGTGCATGTCGGTCTGAGTGAAGTTCGCCGACCCGGATAGCAGCGCAGCCGACTGCTTGATGCCTCGCCGGCGGTCGCCGGGGCGGTAGTCGCGCAGCACGAACTTCTGGTGGAATATGTCTCGGTTGAAGTCGGCCTTCACGTCGACCGAGGACTGCAGCAGAGCGGATAGGATGCGGCGGTTCTCCCGCAGTCCTCCCAGGGCGGGATTCCACTGCCAGCGCTGGCGCGCCTGGTCGTCGGTCTCGTCCGGCTCCGGGCGCGGTCGGACCTTAGGGAGCCCATCCTCCCGCAGATAGTCCTGCTCCATGACCACCTTGACGTCGACCCCGTTCCAGCTGGCGTCGAGGATGGCCTGGGCGATCGCGGGGGAGTCGAGTTCCTGGACCGCAATGTCGAGCGACGACCGCGCCGCGGCGATGAAATCGACGACTGCCCGTTCCAGGTCGTCCGGCGCGCCGAGGTCGGCGGGGCCGACGTAGGCCTCGATCTTCCCGTCGGCGAAGCTAGGCATTGCCGGAGCCTAACCAGGCCCGAAGCGGTCGGTCAAGAATCCCTGAGCAGCGAGGCGCACGGGCTGGTCGTTCCCAAAGGCGACGGGCCCCGCCTGCCCTGAGCGTGCGGTCGGGGGGGGGGGGGGGGGGGGAGCACCCCCCAGAGGGGGGGGGGGGCGGGTTTTTGTGGGGGGGGGGGGGGGGGGTGAGGGAGGGCCGGGGGCGGCTTT
>Ga0136616_10000291_pt1 | contig 22188 bp, 19 predicted proteins | sample AntDrymUQ2992106_2_FD_106648 | JGI IMG/M metagenome (GOLD analysis project Ga0136616, IMG submission 106648) | Polar desert sand microbial communities from Dry Valleys, Antarctica - metaG UQ299 (21.06) | ecosystem: Environmental > Terrestrial > Soil > Desert | place: Antarctica: Dry Valley... | reverse complement strand
TGCGCGGCATGCACGCCGCGGGGGTGTCGTGACCGGCGGGGCGTAACAGGCGGGTCTGACAGGCGTATCGCCCTCCTCTGGCCAACGACTCGAATCCGGGAGCACTATGCAGCCGCACGACATCGGCCGACTCTTGAATGTCGGGAATCCGGTCGTCTCCCCGGACGGCTCCCTCGTCGCCTACGTCCTCGCCCGGGTGGACCCTGCGGGCAATCGATACCGCAGCGCGGTCTGGATCGTGCCCTCCGATGGGTCGAGTCCACCCTGGCAGCTGACCGCCGGCGATCGGGAGGACACCGCGCCCACATGGTCCCCGGACGGGCGGCGTCTCGCCTACACCAGCAGCTGCGGCGACGGGCCGGAGAGGCGATACACGGTCCGGGTGCTGCCGGTCGCCACTGGCGGGGAGACGACCACACTGGTCAAGCGCGACGAGTCGATCAGCGGCCTGACCTGGTCACCCGACGGCAGCCGGCTCGCGTTCAGGTCACGCGTACACGATCACCGTTACGCCGAGGACGACGAGCGCGCCCGGCCGCCACGGCGGGTGGACCGGCTCTTCCCGCGCCTGGACAACGAGGGCTGGACCATCGACCGCCCTGCCCACGTGCACGTCGTACCGGTCGACGGGAGCGGCCCGGAGCGCCAGCTCACCACCGGGCCGTGGGACCACGGCGCGCCGGCCTGGTCACCCGACGGCACCCGGCTCGCGCTGACCGCCGCTCGTCACCGGGACGCCGACCTCGACGTGGTCAACGACCTGTGGGTGCTCGATGTCGACGCGGCGCTCGCCCTGATTCCCGGGGAACTGCCCGGGGAGCAGCCCGGGAAGTTGCCGGTGGAACCGCCGGAGGAGTGGGACCCGAGCGGCGACGGTCCCGGCCTGCGCCGCCTCACCGCGACTGACGACGGCGCGTACGACTGGCCCTCGTGGAGCCCCGACGGTGCGACGCTGGCCGCGTTGCACATCCCCGGCCGCATCGGCTTCTGGCACACCCAGGTCACGCTCGTCGACGTCGCGTCCGGTGCACGGCGTACACCAACCACCGGGCTCGACCGCAACTGCGCGCCGTACCCGGGCGCCAGAGCTCCGGTGTGGGACGGCGATGCGCTGTACTTCGGTGTCGAGGACGGCGGCTGCGTGCACCTCTACCGGCTTCGCGGCGACAGCTGCGAACCCGTGGTGACCGGCACCCGGTGGATCACCGGCTATGACGCCCGGGCTGATGTGCTCGCCTTCTCCGCCACCAGCACGACCGAGCCGACCGAGCTGTCTGTGGTGCGCGCCGGGGCGGAGCGCCAGCTGACCGCCCACCAGTCCACCTTCCGCACCGCGTGCCCGGCGCTGACGGCCGAGAAGTTCACGGTGAGGTCCGAGGACGGCTGTGCGCTGGACGCCTGGGTGATGCTGCCGCCGGGGGTGTCTCCCGGCGAGCGTCGACCAGTGCTGGTCAACGTGCACGGTGGCCCGCACACGCAGTACGGCGAGCGGTGGTTCGACGAGTTCCAGCTCTACACCACTGCTGGCTTCGTCGTCGTCTACACCAATCCGCACGGCTCGACCGGCTACTCACAGGACTTCGCCCGGGCGATCATGTCTCCACTCTCCAGCGAGGACCCAGGTACCGGCTGGGGCGGCATCGACTACCGCGACGTCCTGGCGGTCCTCGACGCGGCGCTCGAGCGCTACCCGGTCGCCGATCCCGCCCGGGTCGGCATCATGGGCGGCTCCTACGGCGGCTACCTGACGTCCTGGGCGATCGGGCACACCGACCGGTTCGCGGCAGCCTGTTCGGAGCGGGCGGTCAACAACCTGCTCTCCGAAGAGTGGTCATCGGATGCCGCCGGCTACTTCCGATTCGAGCTGGGTGTCGACCACTTGGAGCATCCGGAGGAATACCTCCGCATGTCGCCCATCGCCCATGTCAAGGACATCGCCACACCAGTGCTGATCCTGCACTCGGAGAACGACCTGCGCTGTCCGGTCGAACAGGCCGATTGTCTGTGGGTGGCGCTGCGGCTGCTCGGGAAGGACGTCGAGTACTACCGCTTCCCGGCCGAGAGCCACGAGCTCACCCGCTCCGGGTCGCCCAGGCACCGGGTGCAGCGAACGGAGCTCATCCTCGAGTTCTTCCGGCGCCGCCTCCGGTTGGACGAGGTTCGGCCTTGAGCACCGCAGCACCGCCCCTCATCCCCACCCCGATGGCGCGCCGTACGGCGGATACGACACACTGGGGACGACCAGGAGGGGAGTATTCCCTCGCGGTGGCGCCGTCACCACGGCTGTCTCGGGTCTGTGCGGGTCGCCCGGTGCCGCCGGCCCGACAAGGGCGGAAGAGACCTCCGGTGTTAGTCGTACGCCGCTCGCGTGCCGCGGGTGGCTGACCGCCGGAGGTATGTGTCGTGAACGTGCCGGCATGGGTTTGGTACGCGACCATCGGCGTCCTGCTCGGAGTCATCCTGCTGGACCTGCTGATCTCCGACCGCCGACCCCACGCGGTGACGGTCAGAGAGGCGGGCCTGTGGGTCGCGTTCTACGTCACCCTGGCCATCATCTTCGGCATCGGCCTGCTGGTGGTCTCCGGCCCCGGCTTCGCGGGGCAGTTCTTCGCCGGGTACCTCACCGAGTACAGCCTCTCGGTGGACAACCTCTTCGTCTTCGTGATCATCATGTCGGCCTTTGCGGTGCCCAAGGAGAACCAGCACAAGGTGCTGCTCGTGGGGATCGTGCTGGCCCTCGTGCTCCGCGGGTTCTTCATCGCGGTCGGGGCCGCCGCCATCTCCGCCTTCAGCTGGATCTTCTACTTCTTCGGCGTCTTTCTCCTCTACACCGCCTGGAAGCTGGCGACCCACGATGGCGCGGGGGAGTTCGAGGAGAACGTCGCGCTGCGCGTCGCCAAGCGGTTGCTGCCAACGACGAGTGAGTACGACGGCGCCCGCATTGTCACCCGCGTCGACGGCCGGCGGCTGTTCACGCCCATGCTCATCGTCATGGTGGCGATCGGCACCACCGATCTGCTCTTCGCCCTCGACTCCATACCGGCGATCTTCGGGCTGACCAAGGAGCCCTACCTCGTCTTCACGGCCAACGCCTTCGCCCTCATGGGTCTTCGCCAGCTGTACTTCCTGCTCGGCGGTCTGCTCGACCGGCTGGTCTACCTCGGCTACGGCCTGGCGTTCGTGCTCGGCTTCATCGGGGTCAAGCTGATCCTCGAGGCGCTGCACAGCAACGAGTTGTCGTTCATCAACGGCGGCGAGCACATCGAGTGGGCGCCCGAGGTGCCCATCTGGCTTTCGCTGGGTGTCATCATCGTCACCCTGGCGATCACCACCGTCGCCAGCTTGGTCAAAGTCCGTCGTGACCCGGCGGCGCACCGGGAGGTGCCGGATCTGACACCTCCCGATGCGCGGGAGCGGGAGCCGAGGTGAGCAGTCCAGCGTCGCTTCCCTCGTTGCGGACCCGGCCTAGTAGTACGACGCGCAGCGCTGCACCCAGAACACCTTGTGCTTGACGTCCGCGCCCTGCGAACCCTCCGCGTTGACGGTGAGCTTGACGTGGTAACCCTGGGCCGAAGGCTGGTAGCGGGCTAGTGCTCTGGTCAGGTTGTAGGTCCGCTGCGCGTCGAGGTCGGTGCCGCCACCGGCGGCGTCTTCGCCGATGAAGACCTCGTCGGTGAGCAGGATCCCCCGCCCGGTCGGCGGCTGTGCGGTGAAGGTGACCTTCGCGAACAGGGCACCCTCGTCGTAGCCGTAGAAGTCGACCTGGAAGCGGCAGCCAGTGTGCGGTTCGTTGTTCGGATGAGTGTCGAACGGCTGTGCGTCGATCTTGACCGTCCCGTTGTTGCCGGCCGGGTCGGCCGCGTTCGCGGCGGCCGGAAGCATCATGCCGGCGGCGAGCGTGCCGGCCAGCACTGCGGTCAATGCCGCTTTCGATGGGCGCCGTGTCGTCATGGTCATGTGTCCCCCGTGTGTAGACCCGTCTCGCTTCCTGCGAGTACCCGCCCGCGGACTCTTCCGCGAGGCAGTCATCGTCTGCTGCCCGCCGGCGATGCACCGGCCGAAGTTGGCGAAGTCATCCGGATGGGCTATCAAGTAGCCACTCCCGCCGATTTCTCGCGCCACTGCGCCAGGCGCGACCGCCGGCCCTAGGGTCGGGACGTGCCAGAGTCGCCCGAGAGCTTCCACGCCCGCGCCGTCGCGGCCGCCGACGAACAGGGCCGGCTGCCGGTCCCGGAGCAGGCCATGTGGGAGATCTTCCCGTTCGAGCGTGCCGGACTGGTCGCCAAGCCGATCGAGGCGCCCCTGCTGCCCGAGCCGCCGCGCGGCGGGGAGGCCAGCCGTGACTGCTGGCGGTGCGCCCACCCCGACGAGGACGTGCTGTGGAGCGACGAGCGCTGGCTGCTTGCGCGTCTCCCGGAGCCGCTGCGGCTGCCGTTTGCGGCGATGCTGATGCCCCGGGCGCACCTGGACCTCGGCGACCTCGACGATGTCCACGCTGCTGAGCTGGGGAAGCTCATCGTGCGCATCGACCGGGCGGTGCGGACGCTCCCCGCCGTCGGTCGCGTACACGTCAACAAGTGGGGCGATGGCGGCGCCCACCTGCACGTCGTCTTCCTCGCCCGCCCGAGTGGGCTGCTCCAGCTGCGGGGGTCGAGCCTCCCGCTGTGGGAGGAGATGCTGCCCCCGGTGCCGCCGGAGATCGCCGACCAGGACCTGTACGCCGTCGCTACAGCGGTGGCCGAGGGTGGCGGTCAGCTGAGCGAAGGCTGACTCGTCACCAGCCGCGCGCGCGCCACTCGGGAAGGTGTGGTCGCTCGACGCCGAGCGTGGTGTCCCGCCCGTGCCCGGGGTAGACCCAGGTCTCGTCGGGCAGCGCGCCGAAGACCTTGGCCTCGAGGTCGTCCATCAGGGCGGTGAAGTCGTCCGTCGACGTCGTCTTACCCGGACCACCCGGAAACAGCGAGTCGCCGGTGAACAGGTGCGGTGTGCCCTGTGGGTCGTCGTACAGCAGCGCAATGCTGCCCGGAGTGTGCCCGGTGAGATGGACGACCCGCAGCCGCACGTGACCGACCGCGATCTCCTCGCCGTCGTCCACCCGGGCGTCCGTGCGGACCGGGATGCCGTCGGCGTCGAGTGGGTGGGCCACGGTCCGCGCCCCGGTCGCCCCCACCACGTCTGCCAGCGCCTGCCAGTGATCGCGATGCCGGTGCGTCGTGACCACCTGCGCCAGCTGGCCGTCGCCGAGGAGGTCCATTAGCCGCGCCGGCTCGGCGGCGGCGTCGATGAACAGCTGCTCGTCCGTGGCGCGGCACCGGAGCAGGTAGGCATCGTTGTCCATGGGACCGACCGCCACCTTGCTGATCATCAGGGCGGCCAGTTCGCGGACGTCCGCGTCGCCGCCCACCGTCACGTCGCCGGTGTAGGTGTGCATGGCCGTACCCCTTCCCGCGCTTCCCGGAGGAAACCGTCGCACCCCATCGTTAGCATGACGTGCGCCGATTCCCCGTCCCTGACCCCTACGGAAGAGTGCCCGGTGGCCGACCGCCTCGTCGACAAGCTCGTGGTGCGAGGCGCGCGTGAGCACAACCTGAAGGACGTCTCGCTGGAGCTGCCGCGCGACAGTCTGATCGTGTTCACCGGCCTGTCCGGCTCAGGGAAGTCCAGCCTCGCCTTCGACACGATCTTCGCCGAGGGTCAGCGCCGCTATGTGGAGTCGCTCTCGGCGTACGCCCGTCAGTTCCTCGGGCAGATGGACAAGCCCGACGTCGATTTCATCGAGGGCCTGTCACCGGCGGTGTCCATCGACCAGAAGTCGACCTCGCGCAATCCACGGTCGACGGTCGGCACGATCACCGAGGTCTATGACTACCTGCGGTTGCTCTACGCGCGGGCCGGCCGTCCGCATTGCCCCGTGTGTGGCCGGCCGATCGCTCGGCAGACGCCGCAGCAGATCGTCGACCGGGTCCTCGGGTTGGAGGAGGGTCACCGCTTTCAAGTGCTCGCTCCGGTGGTGCGTGGCCGTAAGGGGGAGTACGCCGACCTGTTCCGCGAGTTGCAGACGAAGGGCTACAGCCGCGCCCGCGTGGACGGGGTCACCATCGCGCTGGAGGCTCCTCCGACGCTGAAGAAGCAGGAGAAGCACACCATCGAGGTGGTCATCGACCGGCTCTCCGTCAAGTCGTCCGCCAAGCGCCGGCTCACCGACTCCGTGGAGACGGCGCTGCGCTTGTCCGGCGGGCTCATCGTGCTCGACTTCGTCGACATGGCCACCGGTGACCCGCACCGGGAGCGAGTGTTCTCCGAGCACCTCGCCTGCCTCTACGACGACCTGTCGTTCGAGGAGCTGGAGCCGCGCTCCTTTTCCTTCAACTCGCCGTATGGCGCCTGCCCCGACTGCACCGGAATCGGCACTCGCATGGAGGTCGACGCGGAGCTCGTGGTGCCCGACCCGTCCCGTTCGCTGTCCGCGGGGGCGGTGGCTCCGTGGTCGGCCGGCCACACCAGCGAATACTTCGACCGGCTCCTCGAGGCGCTGGCCGAGACTTTGGGATTCCGTACGGATGTGCCCTGGGAGCGGTTGCCCTCCCGCGCCCGCAAGGCGGTGCTGTACGGCGTCGATGAGCAGATTCACGTGCGCTATCAGAACCGCTACGGGCGCACCCGCTCCTACTACACCAACTTCGAGGGGGTGATCCCCTTCGTCCGGCGCCGGCACGCCGAGGCGGAGAGCGACACCAGCCGGGAGCGTTTCGAGGGCTACATGCGGGAGGTGCCGTGCCCCGGCTGCCACGGTTCCCGGCTCAAGCCCGTCTCCCTCGCGGTCACCGTAGGCGGGCGGTCGATCGCCGAGGTGGCCAGAATGCCGATCGCTGAGTGCGCCGCTTTTCTGCGGGAGCTCGAGCTCAGTGCGAGGGAGCAGCAGATCGCCGAGCGGGTGCTCAAGGAGGTCAACGCGCGGCTCGGGTTCCTCCTCGACGTCGGGCTCGACTATCTCTCCCTCGACCGGGCTGCCGGCACCCTCGCCGGCGGCGAGGCCCAGCGCATCCGGCTGGCAACGCAGATCGGATCGGGCCTGGTCGGTGTCCTTTACGTGCTCGACGAGCCCTCCATCGGGTTGCACCAGCGGGACAATCGTCGCCTCATCGACACCCTCGTCCGGCTGCGCGACCTCGGCAACACGCTGATCGTCGTCGAGCACGACGAAGAGACCATCCGGCGGGCCGACTGGGTGGTCGACATCGGGCCGGGGGCGGGCGAGCACGGCGGCCAGGTCGTCGTCTCCGGCTCCGTCGAGGACCTGCTGGGCGCCGCAGGGTCGATGACAGGCGACTACCTCTCCGGTCGCCGCGAAATCCCGGTGCCCCCGCGCCGTCGGCCGGTGGGCGGTCGCGCGCTCACCGTGCACGGGGCGCGCGAGCACAATCTGCGCGACGTGACGGTGGCCTTCCCTCTCGGGTGTCTGATCGCGGTGACCGGGGTTTCCGGCTCGGGCAAGTCCACGCTCGTCAACGACGTGCTCTACCGGGTGCTGGCCCGCGAGCTCAACGGGGCACGCCTGGTTCCCGGGCGGCACCGTCGAGTGGGCGGGACCGACGAGGTCGACAAGGTGGTCCACGTCGACCAGAGCCCCATCGGGCGCACACCGCGGAGCAACCCGGCCACCTACACCGGAGTCTTCGATCACATCCGCCGGCTGTTCGCGGAGACCGTCGAGGCCAAGGTCCGCGGCTACCTTCCCGGGCGCTTCTCCTTCAACGTCAAGGGCGGGCGCTGCGAGGCGTGCTCCGGCGACGGCACGCTCAAGATCGAGATGAACTTCCTGCCCGACGTCTACGTTCCCTGCGAGGTGTGCCACGGGGCCCGCTACAACCGGGAGACGCTCGAGGTCCACTTCAAGGGCAAGACCGTCGCCGATGTGCTCGACATGCCCATCGAGGAGGCACTCGAGTTCTTCTCCGCTGTCCCCGCGATCGCCAGGCACCTGCGCACCCTCGCCGACGTGGGTCTCGGCTATGTCCGGCTCGGGCAGCCGGCTCCGACGCTGTCCGGTGGGGAGGCGCAGCGGGTCAAGCTTGCCTCCGAGCTCCAGCGCAGGGGGACCGGGCGCACTGTCTATGTCCTCGACGAGCCGACGACCGGGCTGCACTTCGAGGACGTCCGCCGACTCCTCGGCGTACTCGGCCGGCTCGTGGACGGCGGAAACACCGTCATCGTCATCGAACACAACCTCGACGTGGTCAAGACCGCCGACTGGGTCATCGACCTCGGTCCGGAGGGCGGCACCGGAGGCGGGACGCTGGTCGCCGCGGGGTCCCCGGAGGACGTAGCGTTGGTGGCCGGCAGCCACACCGGCCACTACCTTCGTACCGTGCTGCCTGCAGCGCCGACCGGGGCGGCGACAGCCAAGCGGGCGACAGCGGAGCGGGTGTCCCTCCCCTCGTAGCAAGAAGGGAGGCGCTCGAGACCCGACCCCGGCGACGGGGACGACAGTCGCCAGGGTCGGGCGCCGCGCCGGCGCGGGGACCGGTCGGCGGCTGCCACCGCCGGTCGGGCCAGGGTCATGGCCCGGCCGCACCGTGGCGTCGTGACGTCCCGGCGGCGGTGGTACCTCCGTTGTCCCATGCGCCGGGCGGCCGGACCAGATGCGCGGGAACGACTGGGTGGCCGACGTACGGCGGCGGGGTGCCAGTTCACGGACTAGCCCCTCTCAGGTGGCGGCGTCCCACCGGACCAAACACGAGGCGTGCTGATGCATGTGCAGAGAGTGGCGAAGTCCGGTAAGGTGCCAGCACCCTCGAGCACGCGGAGAGTGGCGGTTGACGGAGCAGAGCACATTGCGTCGAGCCCCGGTGCTACGGGAGACCGGCCGGCCGACCGTGCACGTGCTCATCGTGGACGGTCAGCAGATGATGGCGACGAGTCTTGCGCTTGCCCTGCAGCGGGAGGCCGGCATCGCCGTACCGGCGACGGTGAACTCGCTGGCGGCGGCGCGGGCGCTCGTGAGCCACGATCCACCCGATGTCGTCCTGTTGGACCAGCGCCTCCCCGATGGGTCTGCGGTCGAGGCCATCATCGAGCTGCGCCGGCTGGCTCCCAGGAGCCGTGTCGTCCTGCTCGTGGCTTCCAGCGACGACGCCGTCCTCGTCGCTGCTACGCAAGCCGGAGCCGCTGGATTCGTGGCGACCACCAGCCCTGTCGAGGAGCTTGTCGCGGCGGTCAGGGCAGCCGCGGCAGGCGAGGTCCTGATCAGTCCGGTGCTGCTGCCCCGGCTGCTCGCCCGCCTGCAGGCGCCCACGGTGCACGGCGACGGCCAGCAGCTCACCGCGCGGGAGCGTGAGGTGCTCGAGCTCATCGCGGAGGGGCTGAGCAACGCGGCGATCGCCGCCCGCCTCGTGCTGAGCGTCAACACGGTGCGCAACCATGTGCAGAACCTGCTGACCAAGCTCGGCGCGCACTCAAAGCTCGAGGCCCTGTCGGTCGCCGTACGAGACGGGCTGCTGCCCCCGCGGCGTACCTGAGACCACTCCGGCCGCCTTCGGCGGTCGCTCGCCGCCGCTGTACCAACCTGGATGACCGTCCGTGCCGAATATTAGTGGTTGTCCAGGCAAGGAGGGGCCGATGACGCAGCTCGAGCGACGTAGCGTGCTCAAGGGAGCCGCCGTGGTAGGGCTCGCCGGCTTCGGTGGTGCCGTCGCCGGCTGCGGTAGTGCGGACCAGGCGGCGCCACCGCCGCCGAGCGGCGGCGACTCCACAGCCACCCCGGCGGAGACGCCGGAAACCGAGACCAGCAGTGGCGACGGCGCCGCGCTGGTCGCCGCCACTGAGGTGGCGGTCGGCACCGGCGTTGTCCTCAAGGGGAAGAAGCTGGTCGTCACTCAGCCGAGCGAAGGCACCTTCAAAGCGTTCTCCGCAGTGTGCACCCACATGCAGTGTCTGGTCGGCACCGTCAAGGACAACGTCATCTACTGTCCATGCCACGGCAGCCAGTACTCCGCGGAGGACGGCTCCGTCGCCAAGGGCCCGGCCGAAGCGCCGTTGACAGAGGTCGAAGTCACGGTCGAGGGAGACCAGGTCGTGCAGGCCTGAGTCGTACGCTGGCCGGGTGGTGGACCCGGCGACGTACCGTCCCCCGCCCGGGTCCATCCCGGACGCCCCGGGCGTCTACCGGTTCCGCGACGAGTACGGCCGTGTGGTCTACGTGGGCAAGGCCCGCAGCCTGCGTTCCAGGCTGTCGTCGTACTTCCAGGACCTGACCAACCTGCACCCGCGTACGCGCACGATGGTGACGACCGCCGCCTCCGTCGACTGGACGGTCGTCGCCACTGAGGTGGAGGCGCTGCAGCTGGAGTACTCCTGGATCAAGGAGTACTCCCCGCGCTTCAACGTCCGCTATCGCGACGACAAGAGCTACCCGAGCCTCGCGGTCACCCTGCACGAGGACTACCCGCGGCTCATGGTCATGCGCGGCCCCAAGAAGAAGGGCGTGCGCTACTTCGGGCCGTACGCCCACGCGTGGGCGATCCGCGAGACCCTCGACCTCCTGCTGCGGGTCTTCCCCGCGCGCACCTGCTCCGCAGGCGTTTTCACGCGGGCCGGGCAGGTGGGCAGACCCTGCCTGCTCGGTTATATCGGCAAGTGCTCCGCACCCTGCGTCGGCCGGGTCGACGCCGCGGAGCATCGCGCGATCGTCAACGACTTCTGCGAATTCATGGCCGGGCAGACCACCACCTATCTGCGCCGGCTGGAAAAGGACATGCAGGCCGCGGCAGCCGAGCAGCATTACGAGCGCGCCGCCCGGCTGCGCGACGACATCAAGGCGCTCGAGCGGGCGATGGAAAAGCAGGCGGTCGTGCTCGGCGACGGGACCGACGCCGACGTCATCGCTCTCGCAGAGGACCCGCTCGAGGCGGCGATACAGGTCTTCTACGTACGCGGCGGCCGGGTCCGCGGGCAGCGCGGCTTCGTCGTCGACAAGGTGGATCAGGTGACCGTCGGTGACCTGGTCGGAGGGTTCCTGACCCAGGTGTACGGCGACGTGGCGGGAGTGGAGACCGACGCCACCGTCCCGCGCGAGGTCCTCGTGCCGGAGCTGCCGCCCGACGCGGACGCGGTGGCGGCCTGGCTGAGCCGGCAGCGGGGCGGTCCGGTCGACCTGCGGGTTCCACACCGCGGCGACAAGCGTGCCCTGCTGGAGACCGTGAGCCGCAACGCCCACCAGGCGCTGGGCCTGCACAAGATGCGGCGGGCGAGCGACCTCACCACCCGCAGCCGCGCGCTGCAGGAGATCCAGGAGGCTCTTTCCCTGGACGATGCGCCGCTGCGCATCGAGTGCTTCGACGTGTCGAACCTGCAGGGCACCAACGTGGTGGCGTCCATGGTCGTCTTCGAGGACGGGCTGGCCCGCAAGAGCGAGTACCGCCGCTTCGCGCTGCGCACGGTCGGTGCGCAGCCTGAGGACGGGTACGCCGGCGAACGGCAGCGCGCCGCCAACGACGTGGCGGCGATCCACGAGGTGATCAGTCGCCGGTTCCGCCGCTACCTCGAGGAGCGGGAGGCGACGGGGGAGCTCGACATCGGCGACCGCGGCGACGCAGCCGCGGGCGAGCCGGGCGGACCGACGGCGATCGACCCGGTCACTGGGCGGCCGCGTCGGTTCGCCTACCCACCCAACCTGGTCGTCGTGGACGGGGGCGCCCCGCAGGTGGCCGCGGCCCACCGGGCGCTCGCCGAGCTGGGCATCGACGACGTCGCACTGTGTGGCCTGGCCAAGCGCCTCGAGGAGGTGTGGCTGCCGGGGGAGGCCGACCCCGTCGTGCTGTCCCGCACGAGTGAGGGGCTCTACCTGCTCCAGCGGGTGCGCGACGAGGCGCACCGCTTCGCCGTTGCCTTCCACCGCACCCGCCGCTCGAAGTCGATGACCGCCAGCGCGCTGGACGGCGTACCCGGTCTGGGCGAGACTCGGCGCAAGGCGCTACTCCGCCACTTCGGCTCGCTGCGGCGGTTGCGCGCCGCCACGATCGAGGAGGTGATGGTCGTCCCCGGTGTCGGCCGGCGTACCGCGGAGTCGGTCGTCGCGGCGCTGCGCCCGGCTGGCGACGACCCTCCCGTCGACAACCCGGCCGTCGACCCCTCGACCGGTGAGATCCTCCCCGCCGCACCCGAGAGCTTGTCCACATGATTACCGGTGGCGCCGTCGTCGACCCACGGCAGGTTCCGGAGGTCGCCATCCTCACCGGCATGTCGGGGGCCGGGCGCAGCACCGCCGCAAAGGCGCTGGAGGACCTCGGCTGGTTCGTCGTGGACAACCTGCCGCCGTCCCTGCTCGCCTCCATGGCCGAGCTCGGCGCGCGGGCGCAGGGTGGGGTGCCCCGGCTGGCCGCGGTGGTCGACGTACGCAGTCGCGCCTTCTTCGCAGACCTCAAGGATGCGCTCGACGATCTTCGCCACCACCGGATGCCACCGCGGGTGGTGTTCCTGGAGGCGACCGACGCCGTGCTCGTCCGGCGTTTCGAGAGCGTACGCCGGCCACACCCGCTGCAGGGTGAGGGGCGGGTGGTCGACGGCATCGCGCGTGAACGCGACCTGCTGGTCGACCTGCGCGGCGAAGCCGACCTCGTCATCGACACGTCCGAACTGAACGTCCACGGCCTCAAGGCGAAGATCGAAGCGGCTTTCAGCGACGTCCGCGACCCGCGGCTGCGGGCCACCGTCATGTCCTTCGGCTACAAGTACGGCCTACCGGTTGACGCCGACCTGGTCGCCGACTGCCGTTTCCTGCCCAACCCGCACTGGGTGCCGGAACTGCGCTCCCATACCGGCCTGGACGCCCCGGTCAGCGACTACGTGCTCGACCAGCCTGGAGCCAAGGAGTTCCTCACCGGCTACGTCGACCTGCTGCGGCTGGTCGCCGACGGCTACCGCCGGGAAGGCAAGCGCTACGCCACCGTTGCCATCGGCTGCACCGGGGGGAAGCACCGCAGCGTCACCATGGCCGAGCAGCTCGCCGCTCAACTGTCCGGGTACGGCATCGAGACCACTGTCGTGCACCGCGACCTGGGTCGAGAGTGAGCCCGCCGGTTGGCGGCCCGGCCGTCGTCGCGTTCGGCGGGGGTCACGGCTTGGCCGCCTCCCTCGCCGCCCTCCGACAGGTCACCGACACGTTGACCGCCGTGGTGACCGTTGCCGACGACGGCGGGTCCAGCGGCCGGTTGCGTACGGAGCTCGGCGTACTGCCGCCGGGTGATCTACGGATGGCGCTGGCGGCGCTGTGCGGTGACGACGACTGGGGGCGGACGTGGAGCCGGGTGGTGCAGCACCGGTTTCGCAGTCACGGCGACCTGCACGGACACGCGCTGGGCAACCTGCTGATTGTCGCCCTCTGGGAGCAGCTGGGGGAGCCGGTCTCCGCGCTGGACTGGGTGGGCCGGCTGCTCGGCGCGCAGGGCAGAGTGCTGCCGATGTCGCTGGTGCCGCTGGAGATCCGGGCGGAAGTCCTCGGCGGCGACCCCGCCCGGCCCGACGTGGTCGAGACGGTGCGTGGGCAGGTGGCTGTCGCTACCACGCCGGGTCGCGTCGTCGGGATCACCCTCGAGCCGAGTGACCCGCCCGCCGCACCGGACGCGGTGGCCGCGATCCGCGCCGCCGATTGGGTGGTGCTCGGACCTGGGTCGTGGTTCACCAGCGTGCTTCCGCACCTGCTGGTGCCCGAGCTGGCGGCGGCTCTGGTGGAGACGCCCGCACGCACGCTGGTCGTCCTCAACATGGCGCCGCAGGCGGGGGAGACGGAGGGCTTCTCCGCCGAGACACACCTGGAAGTCCTTGCCGCACACGCGCCCGACCTGAGGGTCGACGCGGTGCTCGCCGACACGGGCGCGGCCCTGGCCGAACCGGGGCTGGTGGAGGCGGCCGAGGCCCTGGGTGCGCGGCTCGTCGTCGCCGACGTGGCGGTGGGCGACGGCTCACCGCGCCATGAACCCGCCCGGTTGGCGGCGGCGTACGCTGCCCTCTTCACGGCGGCGGAGACCGGTCGCGCACTCGTCGGCCCGGGCGACACGGCGGGGGAGACCGCGGGTGACGTCGCGGAGGACACCACGGGTGACACCACGGGTGACACCGCGGGTGACACCGCGGAGGACAGGGAGCGGCAATGGCGATGACGGCGGCGGTCAAGGATGAGTTGAGCCGGCTGGACGTCACCCGCTCCTGCTGCCGCAAGGCCGAGGTCTCCTCCATGCTGCGCTTCGCCGGCGGACTGCACTTGGCCGGCGGGCGCATCGTGGTGGAGGCTGAGCTGGACACCGGTGCCGCAGCGCGGCGGCTACGTCGAGACATCGCCGACGTGTTCGGTCACACCTCGACCGTCACGGTGGTGTCACCGGGCGGGCTGCGCCGGGGCACCCGCTACGTCGTCCGCGTCGTCGAGGCCGGTGAGTTGCTCGCCCGGCAGACCGGTCTCGTCGACGGCCGGGGCCGGCCGGTGCGCGGATTGCCGCCGCAGGTCGTCTCGGGGTCCGCCTGTGACGCCGAGGCGGCTTGGCGCGGGGCGTTCATCGCGCACGGCTCGCTCACCGAGCCCGGCAGGTCCTCCTCTCTGGAGGTCACCTGTCCCGGCCCGGAGGCGGCGCTGGCGCTCGTGGGTGCCGCTCGTCGCCTCGGGGTCGGCTCCAAGGCGCGGGAGGTGCGTGGTGTCGACCGCGTCGTGATCCGCGACGGCGACGCCATCGGCGCACTGCTGACCCGGCTCGGGGCGCACGAGAGCCTGCTCGCCTGGGAAGAGCGGCGAATGCGCCGCGAGGTCCGCGCAACTGCCAACCGGCTGGCCAACTTCGACGACGCCAACCTGCGCCGCTCCGCTCGCGCCGCCGTCGCGTCGGGCGCCCGGGTCGAACGCGCCCTCGAGTTGCTCCGCGACGACCTGCCCGAGCACCTCGCCGAGGCCGGCCGGCTCCGGCTGGAGCATCGCCAGGCCAGCCTGGAAGAACTCGGCGCGCTGGCTGACCCACCAATGACCAAGGACGCGGTGGCCGGCCGCCTGCGTCGACTGCTCGCCATGGCGGACAAGCGTGCGCAGGAACTAGGGGTGGCGGGGACGGAGGCGAACCTCACCCCTGAGATGCTCGCACCCTGACCGGTAACCCTGACGGTAAGGTGCCGACAGGTCACTACGGCAGCCGTGCGCTGCCCTCACGCATGCGTAGCCGAGGAGCATCCCGTGACGATCCGCGTAGGCATCAACGGATTCGGCCGCATCGGCCGGAACTTCTTCCGGGCGGTGCTGGCCCAAGGCGCCGACGACATCGAGATCGTGGCCGCCAACGACCTTGGCGACACCACGATGCTCGCCCACCTGCTCCGCTACGACACCATCCTCGGGCGACTCGACACCGACGTGGCAGTGACCGGTGACTCCATCGCCGCGGGAGGCCACACCATCAAGGTGCTGGCGGAGCGGGACCCGGCGGCGCTGCCGTGGGGCGACCTCGGCGTCGACCTGGTCGTGGAGTCCACCGGGCTGTTCACCAAGGCCGCCGACGCCCGCAAGCACATCGAGGCCGGCGCCAAGAAGGTCATCATCTCCGCGCCGGCCAAGGACGAGGACATCACCCTCGTCATGGGCGTCAACCACGACGCGTACGACGGCGCCAAGCACGCCATCATCTCCAACGCGTCGTGTACGACGAACTGCGTGGCGCCGATGGCGAAGGTACTGCTCGACAGCTTCGGGATCGTCAAGGGCCTGATGACGACGATCCACGCCTACACCGCCGACCAGAACCTGCAGGACGGTCCGCACAAGGACCTGCGCCGTGCCCGCGCCGCGGCCATGAACATCGTGCCCACCTCGACCGGCGCCGCGAAGGCGACCGCGCTGGTGCTCCCGGAGCTGAAGGGCAAACTCGACGGCACCGCCCTGCGGGTGCCGGTGATCACCGGGTCGGTGACCGACCTCGTCGTCGAGCTCGAACGCGAGGTGACAAAGGACGAGGTCAACGCGGCGTTCCGGGCAGCGGCAGAGAGCAGCCTCAAGGGGTTCCTCGAGTACACCGAGGAGCCGATCGTCTCCTCCGACATCGTCACCTCGCCGGCCTCCTGCACGTTCGACGCGGAGCTGACGATGGCCCAGGGCAACCAGGTCAAGGTGATCGGGTGGTACGACAACGAGTGGGGTTACTCCAACCGACTCGTTGACGTCGTACAGCTCGTCGGGCGTCAGCTCTGAACCTACGACCGTGTCGTTGAGGGACCGCTGATGAGGACGGTCGGCGACCTCGATGTTGCTGGTCGGCGCGTGCTGGTGCGCTCCGATCTCAACGTCCCGCTCGACAGTGGCGGCATCGCCGATGACGGGCGGGTGCGGGCGTCCGTGCCCACCGTCGCCACCCTTGCCGAGCGGGGAGCGCGGGTTGTGGTGTGCGCCCACCTCGGGCGCCCGAAGGGGGTGGCGGACCCAGCGCTGACGTTGGCCCCGGTGGCCGCTCGGCTCGGCGAGCTGCTCAGCCGGCCGGTGCAGTTCGCCACCGACACCGTCGGCGAGGGGGCGACCGGAGCGGTCGACGCGCTCCGCGATGGTGATGTCGCGGTGCTGGAGAACCTGCGTTTCGAGCCGGGCGAGACAAGCAAGGACGACGCCGAGCGCGCGAGTTTCGCCGCCCGGCTGGCGGCCCTTGCCGATCTTTACGTGGGTGACGGGTTCGGCGCCGTACACCGTCGGCACGCCAGCGTCTACGACGTGCCCCTGTTGCTGCCGCACGCCGCCGGCGAGCTCGTGCGGGCGGAGGTGGAGGTGCTGCGCCGGCTGACGGAGGCACCTCGGCGCCCGTACACCGTCGTGCTCGGCGGGGCCAAGGTCTCCGACAAGCTGGCGGTCATCGACAACCTGCTCCGGCTCGTCGACCGACTGCTCGTGGGTGGCGGCATGGCGTACACATTCCTCGCCGCGCAGGGGATGGAGGTCGGCGGTTCGCTGCTGGAGGCTGATCAGGTGGACACCGTTCGCGGCGCCCTCGAACGCGCCAGGGACCGAGGGGTCGAGGTGGTGCTCCCCGTCGACGTGGTCGCCGCCACCGAGTTCGCCGCTGACGCGGCGCATGAGGTGGTGTCCGCCGACGCCATCCCGGCGGACCGGATGGGTCTGGACATCGGCCCGGCGTCGGGGGAGCTGTTCGCCTCGCGGCTGGCCGACGCGCACACCGTCTTCTGGAACGGTCCGATGGGCGTCGCGGAGTTCCCCGCCTTTGCCGGCGGCACCCGGGCGGTCGCCGACGCGCTGACCAAGGTGGACGGGCTCACCGTTGTCGGCGGGGGCGACTCCGCGGCCGCCGTACGCCGACTGGGCTATCCCGCGGACGCCTTCAGCCACATCTCCACCGGCGGTGGGGCGAGTCTGGAGTACCTCGAGGGCAAGGCTCTGCCCGGCCTGTCGGTGTTGGAGGACTAGCGCATGGTGACGCCGACGACCGGCCGGACCCCGCTCATGGCCGGCAACTGGAAGATGCACCTCAATCATCTGGAAGCCATCGCCCACGTACAGAAGCTCGCGTTCACGCTGACCGACCGCGACTTCGACGCCGTCGAGGTGGCGGTGCTCCCACCCTTCACCGACCTGCGCAGCGTGCAGACGCTCGTCGACGGGGACCGGCTGCGCATCCGGTACGGCGGCCAGGACCTTTCCCCCCATGAGGCCGGCGCCTACACCGGCGATGTGTCCGGCGCCATGCTGGCGAAGCTCGGGTGCAGCTACGTCGTCGTCGGCCACTCCGAGCGGCGTGCGCTCCACGGGGAGGACGACGCGCTCGTCGGCCAGAAGGTGGTGGCGGCGCTGCGGCACGGGCTGGCACCGATCCTCTGCGTCGGGGAGGGGTTGGACGTCCGCCGTCAAGGTGGGCAGGCGGCGCACTGCCTGCGGCAGCTCGACGCGGCGCTCGGCGGCGTACCCGTCGAGCAGATCGGACGCATCGTGGTCGCCTACGAGCCGGTCTGGGCGATCGGCACGGGGGAGGTGGCGACCCCGGAGGACGCACAGGAGGTGTGCGCGGCGGTCCGGGCGAGGCTCGCCGAGCTGTACGACGCCGAGCCGACGCGCGCGATCCGGATCCTGTACGGCGGCTCCGTCAAGGCGGGCAACGCTCCGGGGATCATGGCGCAGCCCGATGTCGACGGGGCGTTGGTCGGTGGGGCAAGCCTTGATGCGGACGAGTTCGTCGGCATCTGCCGCTTCGCTGCGCAGCTCCCGTAGAGGGGCCACGCAGAGGAGATAGTCTGACGACGTGGTTGTCGCCTTCACCGTCGTACTCGTCATCACCAGTCTGCTCATGGTGGTCCTGGTCCTGCTTCACAAGGGCAAGGGCGGTGGCCTGTCCGACATGTTCGGTGGTGGAGCGACCTCATCGCTCGGTGGGTCCGCCGTCGTCGAGAAGAACCTCGACCGCATCACGATCGGCACCGGCATCCTGTGGTTCGCCTGCATCGTGGCGCTGGGGCTGCTGCTGAAGTAACGACATGTCGGTCCGGGGGCCGGCGTCGTGTGTCCGCCGCGCCGCAGGTGTGGCGCGATGATCTGGAAGGGGTCATCTGTGGCTGGTGGCAATGCGATCAAGGGGAGCCGGGTCGGGGCCGGTCCGATGGGCGAAGCAGAGCGCGGGGACTCCGCACCGCGGCACCGGGTGTCGTTCTGGTGCGCCAACGCCCATGAGACCCGGCCGAGTTTCGCCGACGATGCGCAGGTGCCGGAGACGTGGGACTGTCCCCGCTGCGGCTTCCCGGCCAGCCGGGACCAGCAGAACCCACCGGCCCCGCCCCGCAACGAGCCGTACAAGACCCACCTTGCCTACGTCCGCGAGCGGCGCAGCGAGAAGGACAGCGAGGCGATCCTCGCCGAGGCGCTGGAGCGCCTGCGCGCCGGACGGATGCCGTATCCCCGCCCTTAGCGTCTAGCTATTGACTAATCGTAGTCAAATCATCTCTTTCGGTTAAGTCCGCCGAAGCGGCGATACATTGTCTGAAGGTAGCCGGACAATTACTCATTGTCATACATAGTCGTCTTGAGTTACGCCGACCGAGTCAACCTTGTAAAAGTGGGGCGACTTTCCCGGCTCTTCTCCCACTTTCCTGCCCTAATGGCGTCTCCACCCCATTTGTGACGGGGGTTACCGGATGGGGGCAGCGCTGATGTGGACACCGACGCGACGAGCGTTCCTCGGCGCATCGGTTCCGGCATTGCTCGCCGTCAACCCGACAAGCGCCGCCGCGGCGACCACGGCAGGCCCGCCGACCGTGCTGGTGGACCCGCCGACAGGTGATCCCCAGATCGACACCGCCGCCGTGCTTGCGGCATTCGCCGAGTGCAAGCGGCGAGCCGCCCGGGCCTACGACATCGGGGGCGGCCGGACCCGCTACCTGGGGCTGCCGACGCTGGAGTTGCGGCATGGGGACTACGCCCTCAACCAACCGTTGCGTATCAGGTACACGCACGGCTTCCGTATCCGCGGTCAAGGCCGGTGGGCCACCCGGATCGTGTGGTCGGCACCGAGCTACCTGTTGCAGATCGAGCGCTCCGGGGCGATCGAGGTGTCCGGTCTCCGGGTCAGCGGGCAGTCGGGCACCAGCACGAGCGGCCAGGTATTGGGGCTGGCGGAGGACTCCGGGTTCTGCCGCGTCGTCGAACGCAGCGATGACGGCGTAGGGGCTATCGGCGGCAGCACGCTGATGCTCACCTTCGCCGAGCTCGGGCTGGAGGAGCTGCACCGCGGCTGGTCCTTCGAGGGCAACGCGATGACCGACGGGGTGGCCTTCGAGCGCATCCGCACCAGGGACGTCTTCGAGGGTTGGGCCTATCGCAATTCCCAGGCGGTGAACCACACCTTCCGCCATGTCGAGTTCATCTCAGGAGTCTCCTTCGACCCGTCGGTCTACCAGCCCCGCCTCGACACCTGGCGGGGTCGGCCGACTTTCATGGACGGGGCCGCATTCGTCATCCAGTCCGGTGGGAAGGCGACGCTCGAGGGGTGCAGCTTCATCACCACCGGACCCACGTTTCGCATCCAGGACCCGCCGCAGGACGGCTCTCTCAGCTGGCGATTACGAACATCTTGCCCTGGACCCTGGTGGGATGTTCGTGGGAGCTGCGGACGCTCGACCAGCGAGGTGACCGGAATGGTCTGCAGCGTACGGCGGTGATCCTGCCGGAGACGCCGTACCCGGCACCCGGGACAGCAGCGTCACAGTGCCGGTTCAACTTCTACGGCTGCGACTGGTACAGCAAGCACGACTCGCGGGTGCTCTTCTACCTTCGCAACGGTCACCGGATCAGGGTCCGGGACAGTCGCGCCTCTTACCTCGGCGCTGCCGCGACGCGCCACCGGTTGCACTGCCTGGTCAACGCGGGAAGTGCGGGTCGGCCCGGTGCCTACCTGTCCGACGCGGCCACCAAGCTGAAGGTGACCAAGAGCGCCAGCGCCACCACCGGCAACCCGCACCGGGTCCGTCAGTCGGGCGGCAAGTTCAGCTGACTGCACTTCGGCAGCCGCTCCCGCGGGTGCCCTCGCGGCAGTCGTACGCCTGATCTGTTGCCGCCGCGGCGGCGCTTGCTCAAGGCTCTCGTCTATGCGCCGGATGGCCTGGAACGCGTGCAGGTCGTACTCGCCCGACTCAGCCTCGATATGGGCCGACTCGTTGGCCAGCAAGCCCGTTTCGCGACATCGCTTGGCCTCGCGATCTCCACCCTCACCGCGGCCGCCTTCGTCGCGATATACAGCCCGGACCTGATCGCGCTGCTGTCCTAGCCAGTGACTTGAACGACACCGGGACCCCAGGAGGCGCGCCGCCACATGGACGCTCAGCAGTGCCGGGTAACCAAAGGGCGAACGGTTGCGGCCGTCGTCGGGAACACGACAGCGTCGCCGTCGTGTACACAGTGGGAGGTGCGCACCGCCACGACTCGACCGGAGCCACTGCCTCGGCCGGGGACCGGGCTGTCTCGCCGCCGGCGGCGGGCCGGCCTGGCCCTGACGCTGCTAGGGCTGCCCCTGCTGACCGGGCTCCTGGTTGCCGTCGGAGAAGCGCTACCGCTGGACAGCGTCTTCCTGCTGTACCTGCTGACGGTGGTCGTGGTTGCCGTCGTTGGTGGTGTCCTGCCGGCGATGGTCGCGGCAGTTGGCTCGTTCCTGCTGGTCAACTGGTTCCTGACGCCGCCGTTCGGAACGCTCGTCGTCGAGAGCACAGGCCGCGTGATCGACCTGGTGGTGTTTCTCCTGGTCGGACTGACCGTCAGCGTGACCGTCGACCTCGGCGCTCGACGCCGCGTCATCGGAGCCCGCGCGCAGCTCGAAGCTCACACGCTCGCCCAACTGAGCAGCACGCCAATGGCCTTGACCGGACCGGATCTGGTGCTCGGTCATGTCCGCGCCCTGTACGACCTGGACGCCGTGCACCTCGTCCAGAGCCAGGACATGGACGGCTCCAACGGGGGGGCCGACCACGGGATCGGCGTGACGCTGGCTCGCGCAGGGGCCCAGCCGGACACGCCTGCGGCAGTGACGGAGCCGGCCGGAGCGGGTCTGGAGCTGCTCGTATGGGGTCGCGAGCTGGCCGGCGACGACGTACGCGCTTTGCGCGGCTTCGCTCAGGTCGCCGGACGCGCCGAGGAAGGCCGTCGACTGGTCGACGAGGCCGCAAGGGGGCGTGAGCTCGCCGAGGTGGACCGCCTGCGGACTGCCCTGCTCGCCGCGGTTGGGCACGACCTGCGCACACCACTGGCCGCAGCCAAGGCCGCCACCTCCGCCTTGTTGTCCAAGGACGTCGCCCTGACGCCCACTGACCAGCGGGAACTGCTCGTCACCGTCGAGGAGTCCATTGACCGCCTGAACGATCTCATCGCCAACCTTCTCGACCTCAGCCGGCTCCAGGCCGGCGCCCTCCAACCCGCCCTGCGTCCGGTCGGCGTGGACGAGGTCGTGGCCCGCGCCCTGCTCGCCCACCGGGGCGCGGTACATGTCAGCGTGCGCGACGACCTGCCCCGGGTCGACGCCGACCCCGGGCTGTTCGAGCGCGTCGTGGCGAACCTTGTCGACAATGCAGCCCGTCACACCACACCCGGGACGCGGGTCCACGTCACCGCGGCGGACACAGCCGGCGCAGCCCCACCCGGGGTCTCCGCCGTCCGCGTCGACCAGCCGGTCGATCGGGGCGCCG
>Ga0136616_10000290_pt1 | contig 22355 bp, 25 predicted proteins | sample AntDrymUQ2992106_2_FD_106648 | JGI IMG/M metagenome (GOLD analysis project Ga0136616, IMG submission 106648) | Polar desert sand microbial communities from Dry Valleys, Antarctica - metaG UQ299 (21.06) | ecosystem: Environmental > Terrestrial > Soil > Desert | place: Antarctica: Dry Valley... | reverse complement strand
TCGCCGACCTACGCGCTGGACGTGGTCTCGGTGATCGAGTCGACGCTGGAGAACCCGCGCCCGGTCCTGCAGGCGCAGCAGTTCAAGGCGCGCGGCGAGGCGGTCGCGGCGATGAAGGCCGACGGCATCGAGTACGAGGAGCGGATGGAGCTGCTCGACGACGTCACCTACCCGCAGCCGCTCGCGGAGCTGCTGCACGGGGCGTACGAGACGTACCGGCGCGGGCACCCGTGGGTCGCCGACCACGAGCTGAGACCGAAGTCGATCGCCCGTGACCTCTATCAGGCGTCGATGACCTTCACTGAATACGTTGCGTTCTACGGCCTCGCGCGCTCGGAAGGGTTGGTGCTGCGGTACCTGGCCGACGCGTACAAGGCGCTGCGCCAGACCGTCCCGGAGGAGGCCAGGACCGAGGAGCTTGGCGATCTCATCGTGTGGTTGGGCGAGCTGGTCCGCCAGGTCGACTCGAGCCTGCTCGACGAGTGGGAGGAGCTGCGCAATCCCACCGAGCCCGACCGGTGCCCGACCGCCCGCGCGCTGGACGACCGGCCACCGCCGGTCACGGCCAACGTGCGAGCCTTCCGGGTGCTCGTGCGAAACGCGATGTTCCGCCGGATCGAGCTCGTCGCCCGACGCCGGTTCGGGGAGCTCGGCGAGCTCGACGGTGGCTCGGGCTGGGACGCGGAGGTGTGGGCCGACGCCGTCGAGCCCTACTTCGCGACGCACACCACCCTCGGCACCAGCGCCGACGCGCGCGGTCCGAAGTTGTTGATCATCGACGTCCAGCCCGGCACGTGGATGGTCCGGCAGATCTTCGACGACCCGGCCGGCGACCACGACTGGGGAATCAGCGCAGAAGTCAATCTCGCTGCGTCCGACGACGCCGGCGTTGCGGTCGTCACGGTCATTGCCGTGGACGAGCTCTGAGTCAGCCGGCGTCGTCTCGACGAACGCGTCGGCGGGATGTCCGCGGGGCAGCGAGACCCGCTCGTCGCCGGCATCGTTCAAGGCCTGCACGATATCGGCCTCGAGCGCCCGACCGAATGCTTCTTCGTCCACGTCGCGGATCGCGGGACGGGCATCCGGCGCGGCGGCCCGCACGACCCTGGTCATGCCCCGAAGGACTGGGCGACGAGGTCGCCGAACAGCTCGTGCTCGTCGACGTCAAGTCCCTTGTTGCTGAACCAGGAGCAGACGTTGTGGCAGTCGCGCATGAGGAGCTCCATGCCCTGGGGATTGCCGACGATGTCGATCAGTTGCGGCAAGTCGATGATGACGACCCGTTCACCGGCGGCCAGGATGTTGTACGCGGACAGGTCGCCGTGGGCCCAGCCGGCCCGGGCGAGCACGCCCATCGCCTCGCGGAGCTGGTCGAAGTACGAGGCCAGCAGCTCGCCGTCCGGACGAACCTGGGCCAGACGTGGCGCGGCGGCACCGTCGACGGTGATCAGCTCCATGAGCAGCTCACTGCCGTCGATCTGGACCGGGTACGGCACCGGAACCCCGGCCGCCCGCAGCTTGGAGAGCGCAGCGAACTCCGCGTACGCCCACTCGCCGGCCGCGACGCTGCGGCCGTGAGCGGTCTTCTTGGCGATCGCCCGAGCGTCCCGGCTGCGGCGGGTGCGGCGGCCTTCGGTGTACACCGCGCTGCGATGGAAGTTGCGGTGCTCCTCACTGCGGTAGCGCTTGGCCGCCATGATCACGCGACGCTCGTCGTCACCGGGCACGCCGCGTTCGAGCAGGAAGACGTCCGCCTCTTTGCCGGTCTTCAGGATACCCAGCTCGGTGTCGATCGCCGCTTCGTCGGTCACGACCCAGTCCGGTCGCGGTTCCGGACCGCGTGCGCCTCGCTCGACCGAGAGCCAGGTGGACCAGCGCTGGCCGTCGCCGGGGTCTTCGACGGCGTCGAACGCGGTGCTCCACTCGGCCGGGATGAGGTCGGCATAGCGCGAGTCGCGCTTGGGCACGACTGGCAGCGGCCAGAGCACGCCAGGCGCCGCGCCAGTTTCGTGCTCGCCGGCGGCGAAGGAATAGGTGTCGAGGGTCAGGTCGGACAGGTCGACGTCGTCGTACGGGTCGTGCGAGTACTCGTGTGCAGGCACGGGAGAATCTCCAGGAGAGCGAAGGGACGCGGGACAGTCACAACCCGCGGGGCAGTGATTGACATCGGGGCCTCCTTCGGCATCGAATCCTGAGCGCTGCCGTTGTCGGGGCAGCGCGACGACGAGCGTGCGGCACGCGGGTTCGTCCGTGCAACCGGTTATTGCCGATCCGGCAGCCTGGTCAACTCAGAAGCACCCGGTGTTGCACGGGATGCTCATGCCGATCGCGCACAAGCTGGCGCGGTACGAGACCGTCCACCTCGAGCCCACGCCGATCGACGAGCCGGTTCCCCCCGCCGCGGCCACGTGACGCGGCGCCTTGCTCGCCGCCCCCGCGGCACGAGCCCAGCACCTCAGTCCACCGCGCTCTCGATCGGTGTGGTCATGCGCGCAGTCTTGCTGACACTCGCCGGGCCGCACCCGGGCGGACTCGTCGACCGAGCCAGGTGCGCCCGCGACTAGGACGCGGGGTCCTGCGCAGCGCGCTCCTCGTCGCTGCGCAGGACGCAGAACTCGTTGCCCTCCGGGTCGGCCAGCACCGCCCAGCCCGTGCCGTCCGGTTTGCGGAGGTCGTCGACGAGGGTGGCGCCGAGGGCGAGCACGCGCTCGACCTCCTCGTCCCGTCGCCGGTCGACGGCTTGGAGGTCGAGGTGGACCCGGTTCCGCGCCTGCTTGGCGTCCGGGACGTCGATGAACAGGATGCGGTGGCTGCCGTCGGCCGAGGAGATCATGCACTCCTCGTGCCCGGGCAGGTTCGGGTCCTCCGGGTCCTCGTGGTAGCCGAGCAGCTCGGCCCACCAGACGGATTGCTGGTAGGCGTCGAGTGCGTTGAACGTCGTGTGCGATACGCGTAAGGCCATGGTCATCACCCTGCCCGCCGCCGAGCCATCGCGCGAGGCGGTTTCGGCCGGCAGTAGGTGCGGCCAGCCCGTGGTCCTACGATCGGCCCGGTGAACATCGTCTTCGTCGAACCGGCGTTCCCGAACAACCAGCGGCAGTTCGTCCGGGGGCTGGCCGAGGTCGGCGCGACGGTGATCGGGATCGGGGAGCTGCCGGCCTACTGGCTCGACGACGAGCTCCGTGGGTGGATGCAGCACTACCACCAGGTGGCCAGCGTCACCGACGTCCCCGCGCTGAACGCGGCCGTCGCGTGGGTCCAGGACAAGGTGTGGGTCGACCGGCTCGAGTCCACGATCGAGGCGCACACCATGGCGGTCGCCGAGGTGCGCGAGGCGCGGCACATTCCCGGCACGTCGGTCCGGACGGCCTGGCTCTGTCGCGACAAGCCGTCGATGAAGCAGGCGCTGCGCGAGGCCGGCGTGCCGACGGCTGCATCCACGGCGGCGGACAGCGCAGACGCGGTGTACGCGTTCGCCGACCGGGTCGGCTACCCGCTGATCCTCAAGCCGCGCGCGGGTGCCGGCGCCGCGGACACCATGCGCGTCGACAGCCGGTCCGACCTCACGAGCGCGCTCGCGTCGTACGGCGACAAGGGGGTCGCGTCGATCGCGGTCGAGGAGTTCGTCGAGGGCCACGAGGGCTTCTACGACACCCTGTCGATCAACGGCGTGCCCGCGCACGACTTCGTCTCGCACTACTACCCCAGCGTGCTGGACGCGATGAGATCGCGGTGGATCTCGCCGCAGTTCATCGCGACCAACCGCGTCGACACAGTCGCTGACTACGTCGAGCTGCGCGAGATGGGCCAGCGGGTTGCCCATGTCCTGGGGATCGGGACGTCGGCGACGCACATGGAGTGGTTCTTCGGTCCGAAGGGCCTGCGGTTCTCTGAGATCGGTTGCCGGCCGCCCGGCGTCGGCGCGTGGGACCTCTATTCCGCAGGCAACGAGATGGACCTCTACCGCGAGTGGGCTGCGGCAGTCGTGCACGGCCAGCCGAGCCAGCGGGCGACCCGCGCGTACAGCGCCGGTATCGTGGCGCTGCGACCCGACCGGGACGGCGTCATCCGCGGCTACTCGGGGCTGGACGAGATCCAGAGCCGCTTCGGGCAGTGGGTGATCGACACCCACCTGCCGCCGGAGGGCACCGGGACCCAGCCCGTCGAGGCCGGGTACATGGCGAACGCGTACGTGCGTCTGCGCCACCCGGACTACGACGTGCTCAGCGGCATGCTCGACGAGGTGGGCCGCACCGTGAAGGTCCACGCTGGATGACCGCACCCGCTTCGACCCGCCCGCCCACGATCTTGCTGACGATCTTGCTGGCGAACTTGACAGACAAGGACTTCCCAACCGGATGAACGTGACCCTCCTAGGGCCGCAGCGCATCGCCACCACCGCGCGCGCGACCGTGCGCGAGATCATGCCCGACGGCCCGATTGCCGCCGTGAACTCCGGCTGGCAGGAGCGTGAGTCCGACGACGCCGAGCTCGACGACGTGCTCGGCGGGCGGATGCGCAACCTCGACCTGCACAAGCGCTGGCGCGAGATCCATGATCGCGACCCGGAGTACGCCGCCGCCGAGCGCCGGCTCGACGATCTCCTGGACGAGCTCCAGGCGCTCTACGTCGTACGCCTGCAGCACGCGATGGCCGCGATCGAGTCCGTCCGGCGCAGGCGGGAGGTGCCGGCCGTGCAGGAGGAGGCCCTCGCCGACGCCGTTGCCTCCGTCCAGTCGCTCGACCAGTGGCACCTGCGAGCGGTGCGCGAGACCCGCGCGGAGTTCCGGGCCGCGTTCCGCCCCGGCGAGCGGCCGGCGATTGCCGAGCATCGCGCCGAGGTGGCGATGATCGTTCAGGACTGCGCTGGCATCGTGCTGGCTGGCGGGCACGTCGGCGTGCTGCTGCGCACGCTGCGGGTCTTCGACCTGGACCGGCTCCTGAAGGCGCCACTGATCGCCTGGTCGGCCGGCGCGATGGCGCTGGCGGAGCAGGTGATCCTCTACCACGACACGGCCCCGCAGGGCCCGGGCCAGGCCGAGGTCTACGCGGAGGGGCTCGCGGCCTATCGCGGCGTCCTCCCGTTCCCGCACGCGAGGCGGAGGCTGCGGCTGTCCGACGAGGGGCACCTTGGTTTGATGGCTCGACGGTTCGCACCGAGGACGTGCCTGCTGCTCGCCGACGGGGTCCGAGTCGACCTCGTCGACGAGGCGCCGCTGCCGATCGGAGCCCGGACGCTGGACCCGGCCGGCGGCATCGCAACCGTGGACGCGGCGTGAGCGTCGCCAGCCGTACGGCGTCAGCGGGCAGCACCGGTCGGTCGTCCGCGAGCCGACGCAAGCTGGCGATCAACCGGTTGCGTGAGCGGGCGGTGATCGACGACGCGGCGATCCACCGCTTCCTCGACCGGCACGAGCTGCCGATCGTGGAGGGCACCCGCTGCACGTTCGTTGCCTGGGTCGAGGCCGATGCCGTCTACCTGCGCCATCGCGTGGTCGGGCTCCCGGGCGACCTGCCCTTGCGCCGGATCGAGGGCACCGACCTCTGGTACGTCGTGGTCGAGATCCCGCCTGAGTCGCGGGTCGAGTACCAGTTCGAGATCCGGCGCGGCGAGCACTGGGAGCGCTTCAACGATCCGCGCAACCCGCGGATCGCGCGCAGTCCCGTCGGGGACAGCTCGGTCTGCCACGGTGCCGGCTACGAGGTGCCGGACTGGGCGATCCATGACCCGGACGCGCGACCGGGGGAGCTGGTCGAGCTCGAGATCCGCAGCCAGGCGCTCCGACGCACCGCGCGGGTCTCGGTCTACCTGCCGGCCCGGTTCGGCACTGCGGCGAAGTATCCGCTGCTGGTCGTGCACGACGGCGGCGACTTCCTGGAGTACGCGTCGGTCAAGACCGTCCTGGACAACCTGATCCACCGCCTGGACATGGCCGAGACCGTGGTGGCGTTCACGCACCCAGGCAACCGGCTCGACGAGTACCCGAACAGCGCCGCGCACGCGCGGTTCGTCACCGCCGAGCTCGTGCCGCACATGGAGACCGACTTCCCCCTCGTCGGGCATCCCTCCGGCCGGGCGCTCATGGGGTCGAGCTTCGGCGCGATCGCCTCCTTGTCGACGGCGGTGCGCTCGCCCGACACGTACGGGTCGCTGCTCCTGCAGTCCGGCTCGTTCCTCTTCACCGACATCGGCGCGGCGCACGGGGGTGGCCCGGCCTTCGACCCGGTGGTGAAGTTCCTGAACCGGTACCGCGCCCGGCCGACCCGGGTGGCCGAGCGGGTGTTCATCAGCTGCGGCATCTACGAGCCGCTGATCGTGCAGAACCGCTCGATGCTGGCCACGTTCGGCGAGACCGGCATGGAGCTGAACTACGTCGAGTCCCGCGACGGGCACAACTGGGAGAGCTGGCGCGACCGGCTCCGCGATGGCCTGTCGTGGATCTACCCGGGCGCCCAGAAGTTCGTGTACGAGTAGCGGGCCGAGTGCTGGTCCGCGCTCGGGCGAGCAGCTCGACTGTCGTCGTCACACGTCTTCGACGTTCTGGAAGATCCGGAACAGGATCCCGGCCGGGTCGGTGAAGGACGCGAACCGGATCGGCGGCGCGTCCTGGGGAGGCTCGACCCAGCTCACCGACTCGCGGTGCTCGGCGTAGAAGACGTCGATGTCCTCGACCTCGTAGAACCCGCTCGGCCCACCCGCATCGGCTCCGCTCGCGTCGAGCATGACCTGGACGGGCGAGTCGGGGATGCCAAAGGCAGCGGTCGACGTCCCTTCCCGCCACGCCTCGTCCCAGCCGAGCACGTCGCGGTAAAAGGCAACGGCGCCGTCGAGGTCGGTCACCGGGTGGTACAGGAAGGTGAGCTTCATGGATCGCAGCGTAAAAGAATTACGGATTTCCGTCAATCAGTTATGGTAGGCGGTGTGCGGGACCCGATGCTCATTCCGATCCCGGGTACGGCGCGAGCACGCCTGCTGAGCGCCGGGATCGAGCAGTTCCAGCTGCACGGGTTCGAGGGGGCGAACGTTGTCGAGATCGCCGGTGCCGCGGGTGTCACGACCGGATCGCTCTACCACCACTTCAAGAGCAAGCTCGGGCTCTACGTCGTCATCCGGGACGAGCTGGAGAAGCGGATGACGGAGCGCATGGAGGGCGCGGCCGCTGCGCTGGGGGGCTCGGGCCGACCGGCGGTGAACGCCGCGCTGGAGGTCGCGTTCGACGCCTCTGTGCGCTTCGGGGTGACGAGGATCTTGGCCGAGCCGCGTCCGGACGTTGCGCCGGACCCGATCGCCGCGACGCTGGGGCTGGTGCTCCCGCGCTCCGCTCGCTCGGCGGCAACGATGCTCGCTGCGGCTTGGCGCGGCGCACTCCGCGCCGTCGCCGACGGCGTCCCACCGGCAACGGCTAGGAGAGGTCTGCGGTGGCTCCTCGACCTCGACTCGGCAGCCTGACCGACGACGACAGGTGACGAGGCGTCCGGCGCTGGTGGACACGCGCTGCTCGGAACTACCCGGACCGATCCGCCGGCCGAGTCGAGGACGACGGACGGAGCGATCGGAGCCAGCCGGTGGCGAGGCCGATCAGCAGCACGGTGATGACGCCGACCCATCGGTAGATGTGGCTGTCGAGGAAGGACACCGAAGCGACCACGAGGAGCAGTCCGGGCGCGACCGCCCGCAGCCCGGTCCGACGAACCGCGTCGGCGGCCACCAGGACGGCGGCCGCCAGGAACGCCCAGGCGCCGATCGTGCCGAGATCGTTGCCGATCGCGAACAGCCGGGGCACCGCCTCGGGCGCCGGGCCGTCGCCGGCGCTGACCGCAGGATCGATCACGTAACCGGTTGCTACCCCGGCCAGCAGGTCCAGCGCCCCGTAGCCGGTCGCGTACGCGTACGCGCCGAGCCGCACGACCCAGGCGAGCGGGTCGCGCCGACCACGGACGAGCGCGGCCAGCGCGAACCCGAGCAGTGGGAACAGCGGCAGCAGCACGACGTGCATCCGCCACCAGTGCCCGGCGGAGTCGATCGTCAGGTGGTGCGGGTGGGTCAGCCCGACCACCGCGAGCAGGAGCCCGGGAAGTGCGAACAGCGCCACCTGCACCCAGGGGCGGTCATCGGCGTCCTCGGCGGTCACGCGCAGGAGCGTAGACGGGACGCTCCGCAGCCCTGATTGCCCCTAGACAGGCGCGCTATCGCGATATATCGTCAACGTATCGCGAACGGTCGACGACAGTAGACACCGGCGAACCAGACAACGAGATCTCAACCGGGGAGACCAACGATGCGAGTGTGTGCGGACGGCTTCGCGCCGTGGGCGGCGGCGATGACGGGACATGGGCGAGGGGGCTGGCCCGGGCCGGCTCACGGGCCCGGTCACGGTGCTGGTCATCGGGAGGGGGGCGGCAAGCCGCCCTGGGCGGCGTTCTTCGAGGGCCGCGGCGGGCCAGGTCCGTGGGGAGGCTTCCCGTTCATGCACTTCGGCGGTCCGCGCCCGCCCAAGGCGCGGCGCGGCGACGTGCGGACCGGCATCCTCGCGGTGCTCGCCAACGGCTCGCGCAACGGCTACCAGATCATCCAGGAGATCAGCGAGCGCAGCGGCGGCGCGTGGAAGCCGAGCCCCGGCTCGGTGTACCCGACGCTGCAGCAGCTCGAGGACGAGGGACTCATCACGGCAGACCGCCCGGAAGGACGCCGGACGTTCGAGCTCACCGAGGACGGGCGCTCGTACGTTCGCGACCATGCCGACGACCTCGCCGAGGTGTGGGAGTCGATGGCCGACGCGCAGGACGACGGTCACCAGGACATGCGGGCGATGATCGGCCAGGTCGTGGGTGCAGCCGCTCAGGTGGCGTTCGCGGGATCGCCGGAGCAGCGAGACGCTGCCCGCGACGTGCTGGTCGATGCCCGCCGGCGGCTCTACCAGATCCTCGCCGACGGCCAGGACGAGGAGAGCCAGCGATGAGCAGCCGACCGCTGGACGGGCGCGTGCGGATCGGAGATGCCGAGCGCGATGCCGCGGCGGCGGCCCTCGGCGAGCACTTCGCCTCCGGGCGGCTGACGCGTGAGGAGTTCGACGAGCGGCTCGAGCAGGCCTGGGCGGCGAGGACGGCCGACGACGTCGACCCGCTCTTCGTCGACCTCCCGCGCGGGAGCGATCACCGTACGGCCGTCCCGGGTGGACGCGCAGAACCGGTCGGCTTTACGGACCGCCGAGCGGTCGGACCGCGCACGCGTACGCCGTTCGGGCTGCCGCCGCCGCTCGGCCTGGTGCTGGTGGTCGCGCTCGTACTCACCGTGATCACCCACGCACCCGTCGTCCTCATCGTCCTCGGCGGCCTGTGGTTCACCGGCATCGTCGGTCACCGCGGGCGCGGGCGCAGCGGGCACTGGGCGCACTCGCGCTGAGGGACCGGCTGTAGGGCAGGCTGGCGCTCGTGCGCGTCGCCACCTGGAACGTCAACTCGATCGGTGCCCGACTTCCACGGCTGCTGCCCTGGCTGGAGGAGACCGCGCCTGACGTGGTCGCGCTGCAGGAGACCAAGTGCGCCGACGGCGCATTCCCCTACCTGCCGATCGCCGCGCTCGGCTACGAGGTGCTGCACAGCGGCGACGGTCGGTGGAACGGCGTGGCGATCCTGTCCCGCATCGGGCTGACCGATCCGACGACCGATCTCGCCGGGCAGCTGGAAGCCCGCTATGCCACCGCCCAGTGCGGCCCACTCCGGGTGACGAGCGTGTACGTGCCGAACGGGCGTTCCCTCGACGACCCGCACTACGCGTACAAGCTGAACTGGCTGGCCAGCCTGCGGGACACCTTGACCGATCTCGACGCAGTTAAGCCGATCATGATCATGGGCGACTTCAACGTCGCGCTGACCGACGACGACGTCTTCGACATCGGTGCGTTCGGTGGATCCACCCATGTCACCGAACCGGAGCGCGCGGGAGTGCGGGCGCTGCTCGAGTGGGGACTGGTCGACGTGCGAGCCCGTCCCGGCAAGGGCGACCGGCCGTTCACGTACTGGGACTACCGGGCCGGGATGTTCCACCAGGACCTCGGCATGCGGATCGACTACGTCCTGGCCACCCCGCCGATCAGCATCTCCGACGCGTACGTCGATCGCGACGCCCGCAAGGGCAAGCTGCCCTCCGACCACGCCCCGGTCGTCGTGGACGTGTCGTTCGGGCCGGACCTCGAGAGGCGCTCGTAGCGGCTCTGCATCTGCGCTACAGTTGAGTCATGACCGCTCAGCCGGCGTACGCCCCGATCTCTATCGGACGCGACGAGTACCGCATCCCCGGCCTTTCGGTCGAGCGGCTGCGCCGGGCGCTGTCGCTCCTGGTCGCTGCTGACCAGCTGCAGGGCGACGTCGCGGACGGTCGGCGTGAGCAGCTGCTGCAGACGCTGATCGTCGCCGACTTCGATCCGATTCCCGCCGCGACGCTCGAGCAGGCCAAGCGCGCGGCCCGGCACCGCCAGCGCTTGCTCGCCTCAGGCGCGTACACGATCGAGGCGCTCGCGGCGCTCCGGGGGGACGCGACCCAGTCCGCGACCCGCACCTGGCTCACCCGCCGACGCCGGGCACACGAGGTGTTCACCGTCACCCACCAGAACGCGACGCTCGTCCCGGCGTTCCAGCTCGGCGAGCAGGCCGAGCCCATGCCGGGGCTCCCGAGGGTGCTCGACCCGTTGCAACGGTCCGCTCGGCTCGGCGGCTGGCAGACCTGGACCTGGTTGACCGTCCCGAGCCCTTGGCTCGGCGGCGACATCCCGATCGAGCAGCTGGGAGCAGATCCCGGTCGGGTGGCGGGTGCGGCCGCCCGGTTCGCGTCGAACTTCGGCTGAGGCCGTGACCGCGCCGGGGTGCGGACGACCGGCCGACTGCCCGGTTCCCGATCCGCCCGGGCCGGTCGACGCCCGCCGGATCGGCTCGACGGTCTGGCCCGCGGACCGCGCGTTCTTCCACGTCTACGAGCTGCACCGGGGCTGCGACGAGTTCAACCCTGGGCGCGGCGACAGCCGATTCGCACCGATCGGCCGCCCCACGACCGTGCCGACTCTCTACGGCGGTGCCGACGAGACCGTCGCGCTGCTGGAGTCGGTCTTCCACGACGTCACCGCCGGCGCCGGCGATCGGGTCGTCTACCCGGACGTGCTGCGCGACCGCGGCCTGGCCCACCTGGTCTCCCCGCGACCGTTGCGGCTGGTCGACCTGCGTGACGAGGCGCTCGCACGGCTCGGCCTGGGTCGGCCCCAGCTCGTCGCGACCACGCCGGAGCACTACGCGTGCACCCGGGCATGGGGTGAGTGGCTCCACGCGCGCGCACCTGGCGGTCGCCCGGCTGACGGCCTGGTCTGGATCTCGCGCCAGGCCGAGCTGACCGGCCGACCTGGTGGCGAGGTGTTCGTGCTCTGGGGTGATCGGGCGCCGAGCAAGATCGACTCGTACGCGCTGGTCGGCCCGGGGGTGCGCAACCTGGTCGAAGGACCGGGCCGCGTGCTCGTCGAGGAGATCGCGGAGTCCCTCGACGCGCTCGTCGTGCCTGGCTGAGGCCCCGGTAGCATCGACCGCTCTGACACCCGACCTCTGCACAAGGAGCCGCTCGACCATGCCCGCCATCACCCGGGACGAGGTGGCCAACCTCGCGCGGCTCGCTCGGATCGCGCTGACGGACGAGGAGCTCGACCACCTTGCCCCGCAGCTCGAGGTGATCCTCGAGGCGGTGGCGAGGGTCGGTGAGGTGGCGGCCGAGGACATCCCGCCCACGTCGCACGCGCTGCCGATCACGAACGTCGTCCGCCCCGACGAGGTGCGCGCGGGGCTGAGCCAGCAGGCAGCGCTCTCCGGTGCACCCGAGGCCGAGGACGGGCGGTTCCGCGTGCCTCGGATCCTCGAGGAGGAGGCGTGACGGACTCCTCGACCGGCGATCTCGTCCGGCGGACCGCCGTCGACCTCGCCGCCATGATCACCAAGGGTGAGGCCACCGCCGTCGAGGTCGCTCAGGCGCACCTCGACCGCATTGACGCGGTCGACGGTCGCATCCACGCCTTCCTTCACGTCGATCACCAGGGTGCCCTCGCCGCAGCCGCTGCGGTGGACGCCAAGCGCAGCGCGGGGGAGTCCCTGGGCACGCTCGCGGGGGTCCCGCTCGCGCTCAAGGATGTGTTCACCACCGCGGGGATCCCGACCACCGCCGGCTCGAAGATCCTCGAGGGCTGGCGACCGCCGTACGACGCCGCTCTCGTCGAGCGGCTGCGCGCGGCCGACATCGTGATCTTGGGCAAGACGAACTGCGACGAGTTCGCGATGGGTTCCTCGACGGAGAACTCCGCGTACGGGCCGACGCACAACCCGTGGGACGAGACCCGCATCCCTGGTGGCTCCGGCGGTGGCTCGAGCGCCGCCCTGGCGGCGCACTTCGCACCGCTCGCGATCGGGACCGACACCGGTGGCTCGATCCGGCAACCGGCCGCGGTGACCGGCACGGTCGGGGTCAAGCCGACGTACGGCGGGGTCAGCCGGTACGGGCTGATCGCGTGCGCTTCGAGCCTCGACCAGGGCGGACCGTGTGCCCGCAACGTCCTGGACGCGGCGCTCCTGCACGAGGTGATCGCCGGGCACGATCCGCGAGACGCGACGAGCATCGACCAGGCGGTCCCGGCTGTCGTCGAGGCAGCGCGGCGTCGCGAGATCGGCGGCATGAGGATCGGCGTGGTCCGCGAGTTCGCCGGCGAGGGCTACGAGCCAGGGGTCCTTGCCTCGGTCCGGGCCGCGATCGACGTCCTCACCGAGCTGGGCGCCGATGTCGTCGAGGTGTCCTGCCCGAGCTTCACGTACGCGCTGCCGGCGTACTACTTGATCTTGCCGAGCGAGGTGTCGTCGAACCTCGCGCGGTTCGACGCGATGCGGTTTGGGCTGCGCGTCGGCGACGACGGCACGCACAGCGCGGAGGAGGTGATGGCGATGACTCGCGGGGCCGGCTTCGGGCCAGAGGTCAAGCGCCGGATCATCCTCGGGACGTACGCGCTCTCCTCGGGCTACTTCGACGCGTACTACGGGCAGGCGCAGAAGGTGCGCACGTTGATCGCGCGTGACTTCGCCGCGGCGTTCGACCAGGTCGACGTGCTGGTCTCGCCCACCACCCCGACCACTGCCTTCCCGCTCGGCGAGCGCGCGGACGACCCGCTCGCGATGTACCTCGCCGACCTCTGCACGATCCCGGCCAACCTGGCCGGCAACGCGGCGATGTCGCTCCCGGTGGGACTCTCCGACGGGCTGCCGGTGGGGCTGCAGGTCATGGCACCGGTGCTGGCCGACGACCGGCTCTACCGGGTCGCTGGCGCGCTCGAGCATGCCCTCGACGACCGGCGCGGGCACGCGCTGCTCGAGAAGGCACCCACGCTATGAGTCCGTCGACCCCCGACCTCGTCCCGTACGACGAGGCGCTCAGCCGCTACGCGCCGGTGCTGGGCCTCGAGGTGCACGTCGAGCTGTCCACCGCGTCGAAGATGTTCTGCGGCTGCCCGACGGGGTTCGGCGCGGAGCCCAACACGCAGGTCTGCCCCGTGTGCCTCGGCCTGCCGGGTGCGCTGCCCGTGATGAACGCCGAGGCTGTCGACGCGGTGATCCGCATCGGGCTCGCGCTCGGCTGCGACATCGCACCATGGTGCCGGTTCGCGCGCAAGAACTACTTCTACCCGGACATGCCGAAGAACTTCCAGATCTCGCAGTACGACGAGCCGATCGCGTACGGCGGGTCGCTCGACGTCATGATCGACACCGACGACGGTCCGCAGACGTTCACCGTCGGCATCGAGCGCGCGCACATGGAGGAGGACACCGGCAAGTCCCTGCACGTCGGGGGCGCGACCGGACGCATCCACGGGGCCCAGCACTCGCTGGTGGACTACAACCGAGCCGGCATCCCGTTGATCGAGATCGTCACCAAGCCGGTCCCGGGGCTCGGCAAGTACGTGCCGGAGCTGGCTCGCGCGTACGTGGGTGAGCTGCGCGACATCCTGCGCTCGCTCGACGTGTCCGACGTCCGCATGGAGCAGGGCTCGCTGCGGTGCGACGTCAACGTGTCGATCGCGCCCGTCGGCGCCGCCGAGTGGGGCAAGCGCACGGAGACCAAGAACGTGAACTCGCTCCGGTCCGTCGAGCGCGCGGTGCGGTACGAGATCGGGCGCCAGGCCGCGGTCCTCGACGCAGGCGGCACCGTGAAGCAGGAGACCCGGCACTGGCAGGAGGGCAGCGGGACCACGGCGCCCGGTCGGAGCAAGGAAGAGGCGGAGGACTACCGCTACTTCCCGGAGCCCGATCTCGTACCCATCGCACCGACCCCGGAGCGGGTGGAGGAGCTCCGGGGCACCCTGCCCGAGCTGCCCCGGGCCCTGCGCGTCCGCCTGCTCGGGGAGTGGCAGCTCAGCCCGTTGGACATGCAGGCGTTGATCAACGCCGGTGCGGTCGACCTCGTGGTCGCGACGGTCGCGGCCGGGGCACCCCCGGCCGATGCCCGGAAGTGGTGGCTCGGCGAGCTCGCCCGAGCCGCCAACGAGACCGGTACCGAGCTGTCGGCGCTCCCGGTGACGCCGGCTCAGGTCGCCCAGGTCGTCGAGCTGGTCGCCGACGGTGCGCTGAACGACAAGCTGGCTCGACAGGTGCTCGAGGGCGTGCTCGCCGGCGAGGGCGAGCCGGACGAGATCGTGGCCGCGCGCGGGTTGGCCGTCGTGTCCGACGAGGGCGCGCTCGGCAAGGCGGTGGACGCGGCGATCGCCGGCAACCCCGATGTCGCCGGCAAGATCCGCGACGGCAAGGTCGCCGCCACCGGCGCGCTGGTGGGTGCGGTCATGAAGGCGACCCGCGGCCAGGCTGATGCCGCGCGCGTACGGGAGCTCCTTCTCGAGCGGCTCGGACCCCCCGAGTAGGTGCAACCTCGCGGGCGGTTCGAGCGTCGTGGTGTCAGACCGCCCGACGCGGTCCGCTGACCGACCCGGACGAGGAGCTCGCTACCCGATGGACGCTGAGGAGTTCGACGCGTTCTACAGCGGTTCGGTACGTCGGCTGACCGGCCAGATGTACGCGGTGACCGGTGATCTCGGTGACGCGCAAGACCTGGTCCACGAGGCGTTCGCGCGGGCCTGGGACCAGCGTCGCAGGTTCGCCGAGGTGAACAACCGCGAGGCGTGGATCTTCACAGTCGCGCATCGGTTGGCGACCAGCCGTTGGCGTCGCTCACAGGTCGCACGGCGGGCGCTGCACAAGCTCGGGCCAGCGCCGCCCGCGCCTCCGCCGAGTGAGGATCACTTGGCGCTGATCACCGCGCTTCGGCGATTGCCCAAGGAGCAGCGGGAGGCGATCGCGTTGCACCACCTCTGTGATCTGTCCGTGAACCAGGTCGCGGAGGCAGTCGGCGCCCCGGTCGGAACTGTCAAGGCGCGGTTGTCCAGGGGTCGCGCCGCGTTGGCGATCTTGCTCGAGACGGAGCCCACCCATGCGTGACATTGACCGAGCCCTCGCGGACGCGGCAAGTTCTGGCCGGGACGCCGCGCGTCCGGTGCCGGCAGCGCAGATCCGTCGAGTCGGTGCCCGCATGCGGAGGATCCGTGCGGCGACCGCCGCCACGCTCTCCGCTGCCGCAGTCGCTGGTGTCATCGGCCTCGTGGCAACCACGACGAGCACGGACGCGCTGCCGGACTTCGCCGACACGACCGCTCCCAGCGAGTCACCGACCGTGCCCAGCGAGTCACCGACCGCGCCGACGTCGCAGACCACGACGTCGCCCGCGGCCGGGCCGATCCTCGCGGGGCGAATGCTGTCGGCCCAGATCATCGAGGAGCTGAACGCCGGCTCCGACTTCCAGTCGGCGTGGGTCGGAGACGATGGCGCGAGCGACGCCCTGTGCGTGCCCACCGTCGGTGGGGCACCGGTCGAGACCCAGCACGTCCGCTTCGCGATGGTGGGCTCAGCGACGACGGCGCTCGACCAGTGGGGGGAGACGTTCGCCTCGCCGGCCGAGGCCGCCGCGCGTCTCGCGGAGGTTCGAGCGTTCTTCGGGGACTGCGCGGAGCAGATGGGCGACCAGGTCGACCTGTTCTGGGCGTTCACGCTGGACGGCGTCGGCGATGCCGGCTTCATCGCCGTGATGCAGCAGCCGTTCAGCCCTGATGAGCAGACGTACGTCGTCGTACGGGCCGCGCACACCGGCCGGGTGGTCACCTGGATCGTCAGCACCGGTCTCGGGCAGGACTTCAACAGCCGCCCGGCCGTCGCGGCTGTTGATCCCGCTGTCGATCTGGTCTGCGAGCCGGCCGGTGGTGCCTGCGCCGGCAGTCCGGTGCTGACCCAGACCTATCCCGACGCCGACGACGAGGTCGTTGCGGGACTGCTCAGGGTCGATGACGTGAACACCGCGCTCGACGGGCGATGGCGGGCGAACGCCGGGCTCGAGCCGGATACCAACGCGCCGAACGTCATCTGCAGCGCAGCCACCCTGGTCGACGCTGGCGGGACCGACCCTGCGGCGCGGGGGTTCTTCGACGAGGACGATCTTGCCGAACCCCAGATCACCGAGGTGGTGGAGACTCGCGCAACGTTCGAATCGGCCGACACGGCCACCGAGTACGTCGCGGCGGAGATCAGCGCGTGGGACAGCTGTCCTGGCGGTGCGGTCGAGCCGGTTCGGATCGGCACCAGCGCGCCAGCCTGGCGGATCCAGTTCGGGGATCACCAGCAGTACTACGGGTTCCTCGAGTCGGGCCCCCACGTGGCGTTGGTCGAGTGGCGCGCGCTCGACGTCGACGACTCCGTCTTCGGGGCGCTCCTCGACGTGGCAGCCGAGCGGTTGGCCGAGCTCGGCTAGCGCCCTCGGTCAGCGGGTGCGCCCGACCTCGAGGGTGATCCTGACCGTCCTGTCTGGTGCGGCTACCGTCGGGGCATGGCCGAGCCGAAGTCCGTCGTCGTCACCCCCGAGCTCCACGCGTACGCAGTCGCGCACGGCACGCCGCCGGACGACGTGCAGCGCTCGCTGATCGAGGTCACGGCCGGGCTCGGAAGCGTCAGCGGGATGCAGATCTCGCCGGACCAGGGCGCGTTCATGACGCTGCTCACCAAGATCGTCGGCGTCCGGTTCGCCGTCGAGGTGGGGACGTTCACCGGCTACTCGTCGATCTGCATCGCTCGTGGGCTGGCCGCCGGTGGTCGGCTCCTGTGCTGCGACGTGAGCGAGGAGTGGACGGCGATCGCCCGCGACCACTGGGTCAGAGCCGGCGTCGCGGAGCTCATCGAGCTGCGCATCGCCCCCGCGATCGAGACGCTCCAGGCCCTGCCCGCCGACCCGCCGATCGATCTTGCGTTCATCGACGCTGACAAGCCGGGGTACGTCGACTACTACGAGGAGATCGTCGCGCGGCTTCGACCGGGCGGCGTCGTCCTCCTCGACAACGTTCTCTGGAGCGGCGTGGTGGCTGATCCGACCAACACCGACGAGAACACGGTGGCGATCCGTGCGGTGAACGACCGTGTGGCCGCCGACGACCGGGTCGAGGCGGTGGTGCTGCCCATTGCCGACGGCCTCACCATCGCCCGCAAGCGATGATCATCGGCAGCCATCCGGAGCACCGGACGGACGACAGCGCTCAGCCCACCCGCTGGACCTGGAGGATTCGGTCGTCCCCGTCGCGAGGGTCGCCACGGCCGTCGGTGTTGTTGGTGACCAGCCAGAGCGTACGATCCGGCGCCTCGACGACGTCGCGGAGGCGTCCGTACTCCCCGGTGAACCAGGCCACCGGCTCGAGCGATGTTGCGGTGCCGCCGGGTGCTGGCACCTGCCAGAGCCGCTCACCCTTCAGCGCGGCGAGGTAGACCTGGCCGTCGACGACGGCGAGACCGCTCGGCGACGCGTTGTCGGTGCCCCACTGCACGACCGGGTCGACCATGCCGGCGAGCTCGGCGATGCCCTCCGCGACCGGCCAGCCGTAGTTGGCGCCGGCCTCGATGCGGTTGAGCTCGTCGAACGTGCTCTGGCCGAACTCGCTGGCCCACATTGTGCCGTCGTCGGACCAGCCGAAGCCCTGCACGTTGCGGTGGCCGTACGACCAGACCAGGTTGTCGAACGGGTTGTCCGGCGGGACCGCTCCGTCCGGCGCCATCCGGAGGATCTTGCCCGACAGGCTCCCGGTGTCCTGGGCGGTGGCCGGATCGCCGGCGTCACCCACCCCGGCGTAGAGCATCCCGTCCGGGCCGAAGTGGATCCGCCCGCCGTTGTGGATCGTGTTGCTCGCGATGCCATCGAGGATCACCTCGGGCGACCCGAGCGCCGTCCCGTCGAACGTCATCCGCACGACCCGGTTGTCGCTCGGCGACGTATGGTAGGCGTACACGAGCTGGTCGGTCGCGAAGTCCGGTGAGATCGCGAGCCCGAGCAGGCCGCCCTCGCCCTCAGCCTCGACGTCTGGCACCTCGCCCACCTCGGCTACTCCGCCCTGTCCGTCGAGCAGTTTGATCTTGGCCGTCCCGCGCTCGGAGACCAGCGCCGTGCCGTCGGGCAGGAACGCGACGCTCCACGGGATCGCCAGGCCGGTCGCCACCTCGCCGACCACGGTAGGTGGGAGCAGCCGGCCGTCGTCCACGCTGGGCTCGGCGCTTGGCTCAGCGCTGGGTTCCTCGCTCCCGGTCCCGTCGGTCTGCTCCGGCACGGTGCTCTGGCTGCCGCCCTGGGACTCGGCCTGGTCATCGCCGTCTCCGCACGCGACCAGCGCTGCGGCGCTCAGGGCGAGCACGGCCGGGACCAGAAGACGTCGCATCATGCCTCCGCAACGATCGGGCGAGCGCAGCTGCGCACGTACGACCAACGTAACCCGGATCGGTCTGGCGCCGGTCCGTCAGTACATTTCGGCCATGACCGTCCTGCTGCCCTTCCCGGTCGACTGGCTCGACGGAGCGCCGAATGGTCTCGCGTACGACGAGTGGGACGGCCGTGCGCCGCTCCCGGCGGCCGCGCGCGACGCGGAGCTGTACGTGCAGCCATACCTGGTCGGCATGGTCGCGGTCGACGTGATCGCCGAGATGCCAGCGCTGCGGGTGATCCAGACGCTGACCGCGGGCGTCGACCACGTCCGCTCCGCCGTGCCGCCGGGGGTGACCTTGTGCAACGCCCGCGGCGTGCACGACGCCAGCACCGCGGAGCTGGCGGTGGGGTTGATCATCGCGGCGCAGCGCGGGCTCGGTGACTTCGTCCGGGCGCAGGCAGACGGGCGGTGGGAGCTCGGCGGGATCCGGCCCGCGCTCGCCGATGCGACGGTGCTCGTCCTGGGGTACGGCTCGATCGGCGGGGCGCTCGAGCGTCGGCTGGAAGGCTTCGAGGTGGAGCTGATCCGGGTCGCCAGTCGGCCGCGCGAAGGCGTCCACGGGGTGGACGAGCTGCCGTCACTGCTGTCGCGGGCCGACGTGGTGGTCGTCCTCGTCCCGCTCACCGAGGCCACCCGGGGCATGGTGGATGCTGCTCTCCTGGCCCGCATGCGCGACGGGGCGCTGCTGGTGAACGTCTCGCGCGGCGCCGTGGTCGACACGGGCGCACTGGTGGCGGAGACCACCAGCGGCCGCCTGCGTGCCGCGCTGGACGTCACCGACCCCGAGCCGTTGCCCCCGGAGCACGCGCTCTGGCGCTCGCCCGGTGTCCTGATCACGCCGCACGCCGGTGGGGCGTCGACGGCGATGGAGCCACGCATGCGTCGCCTCGTCACTGGACAGCTCGAGCGGTATGCGCGCGGCGCGCCCCTGGTCAACGTGGTGGTCGCCGGGGCGCGGTACCCGGCGGTGTGAGGTCTCGATGTCCAACCGTGGTTGATGGCGAGGGTTGCCAGTGCCACGCTGGTTCGTGCGAGGCGCTGGCCACCCGGCCAGAAGACGCTGCAGGTGGGGTGCACATGAGTGGTGTGGTGGTCCTGGTCGGGACCCGCAAGGGCCTCGTTGTCGCGCGGAGCGACGACCGGGTCACGTACGAGGTCGACCCGATCGCGTTCGGGATGAACGCCGTCGCGAGCGTCGGGTTCGACGACCGCGGGCCGACGCCCAGGCTGTTCGCGGCCGCCCGGAGCGAGCACTGGGGGCCGTCGCTGTTCCACTCCGACGACCTCGGCGCGACCTGGAGCGAGCCGGGCGCGGCACCGATCGCGTTCCCCGAGGGCAGCGGCGCCGCGCTCGAGCAGGTCTGGCAGGTCGTGCCAGGACCGCGGAACCAGCCCGGCGTGGTGTACGCCGGCGTCGAGCCGAGCGCGCTGTTCCGGTCCGACGACGGCGGCGTCACGTTCGCCCTGGTCGACGGGTTGTGGGACCACCCGCACCGACCGACCTGGCAGCCCGGCGCCGGCGGGCAGTGCCTGCACACAGTCGTGCCGCACCCCACCGACCTCGACCGCGTGCTCGTGGCGATGTCGACCGGCGGGGTCTACCGGACCACCGACTCGGGTGCGTCCTGGGCGCCGAGCAACGACGGCGTCAAGGCGTACTTCCTTCCGGACCCGTACCCGGAGTACGGCCAGTGCGTCCACCGGGTCGCCAGCCACCCGGAGGCGCCCGACCAGCTGTTCCTGCAGAACCACCACGGGGTGTACCGCTCGGACGACGGCGGGGACTCGTGGCAGTCGATCGCCGAGGGGTTGCCGGCCGACTTCGGGTTCCCGGTGGTCGTGCACCCGCACCGGCCGGGCACCGCGTACCTCTTCCCGCTCACCGCCGACGGCGACCGGATGCCCCCGGACCGGCAGTTCCGGGTCTATCGGACCGAGGACGCCGGCTCGACCTGGACGCCGCTGTCCGACGGCCTGCCGGACGGTCCGTACCACGCCGCTGTGCTCCGCGACGCGATGTGCACCGACACCGACGACCCGGCTGGGATCTACCTCGGGACGCGTGCGGGTGAGCTGTATGCCAGCGCCGACGAGGGCGACCACTGGAACCTCGTGGTCGAGCACCTGCCCGATGTGCTCAGCGTGCGGGCCCTGTCGGTATGACCGCCGTCGTGATGCGGCTCCCCGGGGTGCTGCGCCCGTACGCCGATGGCCGGTCGAGCGTGGAGGTGGAGGCGGACGGGGTGCAGACGGTCGGGGACGTGCTGGCCCGGGTCGAGGCCGACCACCCCGCGCTCGGGCGCCGGCTGCGCGACGAGCAGGGCGCCGTCCGCCGCCACGTCAACGTCTACGTCGACGGTGCCGACATCCGGCACTCCCAGCAGCTCGAGACACCGGTCGGGCCCGGGGCCGAGATCGTGGTGGTGCCGGCGGTCAGCGGGGGCTGACGCACCCGGCGCGCACCATGTCGCGGAGAACGGCCCGGCGCGAAGCGGCCCGCCGCGTGCAGCAGGATGGACGACGTGGCGATGTATTTCGACGAGCATGCCGAGCTCGCGGTCGTCCAGTCCCGCCGCGCCGCCGTTCTCGGTGACGGCCCGGACGCCCTCGTCCACGCGAGTGCGCTGCGCGACGCCGGTGTCGACGTCCGGATCGGTGCCTCGGCCGACGCTCCGGTTCGGGACGACGCCGACACGGTGGGGATCGGGGTGTTCGGGGTTGCCGAGGCGGTCGGGACAGCCGACCTCGTGGTCGTGGTGGACGCCGGTCCGACCGCGGGCGAACGGTTCGCGGCCCTCGCCGCGCCCGCGCTCGCCGCCTCGGCAGCGGTCGTGGTGGTCGATCCGGTCGCGCTTCGCTTCGGGCTCCTGGTCGTCCCGTCCGGGCACGACGTCGTGCTCGTCCAACCGCTCGCCGGTGCGACCGCGGTCGAGCGGGAGCTCTCGGCCGGCCGTGGGGTGCCCGTCCTGGTCGCCGTGCAGCACGACTCGAGCGGCGCTGCCCTCGAGCTCGCCCTCTCGTACGCGAAGGCGATCGGGGGCACCCGTGCGGGCGCGATCGGCACCACCGTCGAGGCCGCCGCCGAGGCCGCGCTGTTCGGCGAGTACGCGGTCGCCGGGGCGGTGATCGACGGCGTGGTCAGCGCTGGGTTCGACACCCTCGTCGAGGGCGGCTATCCCCGCGACCTCGCGTATCTCGCGTGCGTCCACAGCCTGCGCGGCGCCGTGGACCGGGTCGCATCCGACGTGGCATCAGGCGCCGCTGACGGCTCGCTCATGGAGTTTGCCCGCCGGGCCGGTGGTGCCAGCCTCGCCGACGCGCACCTGCGGGAGGTGCTGCGCCGCGTCCTGAGCGAGGTCCGGGACGGCACGCTCGCCCGGGAGTTCGTCGCCGACCGGGGCGCAGGCAGTCCCCAGCTCGGGCAGCTCCGGGCGGCGGCAGACCGGCACCCGGTCGTGGCGACAGGTCGTCGGGTCCGCCGCCTGCTGCCCTGGATCGCGACCACCC
>Ga0136616_10000288_pt1 | contig 22435 bp, 25 predicted proteins | sample AntDrymUQ2992106_2_FD_106648 | JGI IMG/M metagenome (GOLD analysis project Ga0136616, IMG submission 106648) | Polar desert sand microbial communities from Dry Valleys, Antarctica - metaG UQ299 (21.06) | ecosystem: Environmental > Terrestrial > Soil > Desert | place: Antarctica: Dry Valley... | reverse complement strand
GCTACGAGTGCGGTATCGGTCTGGGGTCGTTCAACGACATCAAGATCGACGACGTGATCGAGACGTTCGAGATGCGCGAGAAGCCGCGTACCTGACCATGTTCACGGGGACGCTCGTCGTCGACGTGCTGCTGGGTGACGTGCACTCGCTCAAGGGCAAGCGCGCCGTCGTTCGCCCGATCGTGGCCGAGCTGCGCCGCCGGTATTCCGTGTCCGCCGCTGAGGTGGGGGACACCGACCTGCACCGGCGGGCGCAGCTCGGCATCGCCACGGTGGCCGGGGACGCGGGGCATGTCACGGCGGTGCTCGACACCTGCGAGCGGTGGGTGGCCGGGCGGCCGGACATCGAACTGCTGTCGACCCACCGCCAGCTGTTCAGTTCTGAGGACTGACGCCCTCGCTCCGGCGAGGTCGCCGACGACTAGAAGGGGTCTTCCCATGGCCGACGCCCCACGGGCGCGCAAGCTCGCCGTCCGGATCAAGGAGATCGTGGCGTCCACGCTGGAGATGCAGGTCAAGGACCCTCGCCTCGGCATGGTGACGATCACCGACACCCGGGTGACCCCCGACCTGCGCGAGGCCACCGTCTTCTACACCGTGTACGGCGACGACGCGGCGCAGGCCGACAGCGCGATCGCACTGGAATCGGCTCGCGGGGTACTGCGCTCGGCCGTGGGCAAGCAGACCGGCGTCAAATTCACCCCGACGCTGGCGTTCGTCACGGACACCGTTCCTGTCATCACCCGGGAACTCGACGATGCCCTCGCCCGTGCCCGCGCGGCCGACGCCGAACTTGCCCGGGTGCGCAGCGGGGCGTCCTACGCCGGGGACGCCGACCCCTATCGCGTTCCGCGCGAGTCCGAGGACGACTCCGACCCGCGGTGACGTCCGAGCCCGAGTCGGGCAGCCAGCGCAGCGTGCTGTCGCTGGCGGTACCTGCGCTCGCCGTACTGGCAGCCGAGCCGCTGTACCTGCTGGTCGACACAGCGGTCGTCGGCCACCTCGGCGCGCTGTCGCTGGCGGGGCTGGCGATCGGCGGCGCGCTCTTCGCGGTCGCCGCGGTGCAGTTCAACTTCCTGGCGTACGGCACCACCGCCAGGGCGGCCCGCCTGCACGGCCTCGGCCGGCGGGAGGCGGCCGTCGCCGAAGGCGTGCAGGCCTCGTGGCTGGCCCTGGCGATCGGGCTGGTCATGGTCGCCGTCATCCAGGTCTTCGCCGGGCCGCTGACCACTTTGCTGGCCGGCGGAGCGACTCTCGAGCAGGCCGCCGCAGAGCAGTGGCTGCGGATCGCCGTACTCGGAGCTCCGTTCCTCCTGCTCAGCCTGGCCGGCAACGGCTGGATGCGCGGGGTCCAGGACACCAAGCGACCATGGCGCTACGTGTTGTTCGCCAATGCGTTGTCGGCCGTGCTCTGCCCCGTCCTGGTCTACGGCGCCGGCCTGGGACTGCCCGGCTCGGCGGTGGCCAACGTGGTGGCCCAGCTGGTGGGCGGTGTGCTCTTCCTGCGCGCGCTGCAGCGGACCGGGGTGGCGATTCGTCCCGATCGTGTGATCCTGCTCGCTCAGCTCAGGGTCGGCCGGGACCTGACCGCCCGAACGGTCGCCCTGCAGGCCTGCTTCCTGATCGCCGCAGCGGTCGCTGCCCGGCTGGGCACGGCTCAGGTCGGCGCCCACCAGATCGCGCTGCAGCTGTTCTTCTTTCTCGCCCTGGTGCTTGACTCGTTCGCGATCGCCGCGCAGGCGCTGGTCGGTGAAAGCCTGGGCGCCGGCAGGGTGGATCAGGCGCGGGCCACCGCCTGGCGGGTCACCCGCTACGGCGCGGCCGTGGGCGGCCTGGCCGCCGTGTTGCTGCTCGCCGGTTTCGACCTGATCCCCCGGGTTTTCAGCCCCGACGAGGCGGTCGTCGAACAGGCTCAGCGGGTCTGGTGGTGGTTTGCCGTGATGCAGCCGGTGGCCGGAGTCGTGTTCGCGCTGGACGGGGTGCTGATGGGCGCGGGCGACGTCGCCTACCTGCGGTCGCTCACGCTGGCTGCCAGCGTCGTCGGGTTCCTGCCGCTGCTGCTGTTGACGCTGCCGCTGGATCTGGGGCTGCCCGGGGTGTGGGCCGGTCTGGTGCTGCTGATCGTGATCCGCTTCCTCGGATTGGTCTGGCGTGTCCGCAGTGGCCGGTGGGCGGTCGTGGGAGCGCGGGCGTGACCAATGGGCTCGTCGTTGTCGACAAGCCGACCGGCTGGACCTCGCACGACGTCGTCGGGCGGGTACGCCGGATCGTCGGAACCCGGCGGGTGGGGCACGCCGGCACGCTGGACCCGATGGCGACGGGGGTGCTCGTGCTCGGGGTGGAGCGGGCGACGAAGCTGCTCGGGCATCTCGCGCTGACCGACAAGTCGTACACGGCCACGATCCGGCTCGGGGAGTCCACGGTCACCGACGACGCCGAGGGTGAAGTGCTTGTCGCCGTACCTGCGGATCGGGTCACCGAGGGCGCGGTCCGAGCGGCGATGCTGGAGCTGACCGGGCGGATCGAACAGGTGCCGTCGCAGGTCAGTGCGATCAAGGTGGACGGCAAACGGTCGTACGCGCGGGTGCGCTCGGGCGAGCAGGTCGTGCTGGCGCCACGTGCGGTCACCGTGTCCCGGTTCGAGCTGGTCACGGCTGCCACGCCGCGCGCCGGCGTGCTGGATGTCTCGGTGCAGGTGCACTGCTCGACCGGCACCTACGTCCGGGCACTGGCGCGGGACCTCGGAGCCCGGCTCGGCGTGGGCGGACACCTGACGGTGCTGCGTCGTACCCGGGTGGGACCGTTCGACCTCGACGCCGCCCTCACGTTGGAGGCCTTGGCCGGTGCCGCCGAGCCGGTGCTGATCGGTCTGGACGATGCGGTCGCCGGCTGCTTCCCGCGCCGGGACGTCGACGACGGGCAAGCCCGGGCGGTCGGCCACGGTGGCCGGCTTCCCCCGATGGGGCTGTCCGGTCCGTATGGCGTGTTCGGCCCGGACGGGCACGTCATCGCCTTGATGGCCGAGCGCGACGGCGTTGCGAGGTCGTTGGTGGTGCTAAACCCCGCTTGACTGTTCCAGAAAGAAGGCATCATCTACGGCACACTTGATGTACGACTTGCTATCATGTCCTCATGAGCCGCACCACGATTGACCTTGATGACGAGAAGTTAGCGGCCGCGGCACGGGAGCTTGGAACGACAAGCAAGGTGCAGACCGTCAATGCCGCGCTCGCGTTTGCGGCGGGGCGTCGACTGCGGAACGAGGCCTTCGCCGACCCGTTGATCTGGGGGAGCCCGGACCTTGCTGACCCGGAGGTGCGGGCCGCGGGCCGGCGGTGATCCCATCCGGGCTCTACCTTGCCGACACGAGCGCGATCGCCCGTGTCGGCGATGAGGTAGTGCATGCGGAGCTCGACCGGCTTGGCAGGCTCGGTCTCCTTGCCACCTGCGTCACCGTCGATCTAGAGGTTGGGTACTCAGCGCGTGACCCAGCCGGTTACTCGACCACTGCCCATCGGCGAGCGGCCGGCTTTGTCGAGCTGCCGCTACACGCCGAGATCGGCCGGCGTGCACAGGCCGTTCAGGCGATGCTGGCGCGGCGTAGTCAGCACCGAGCGGCCGGCATCGTCGACCTGCTCACCGCAGCAATAGCCGAGCACTACGCGGCGATTGTGCTGCACTACGACAGCGACTTCGACTCGATAGCCGCGGTGACGGGCCAGCAGGTGCACTGGGTGGCGCCGCGCGGAACAGCACGCTGATCGGCGACTGGGCCCGACAGGCTGCGCGGACAAAGCGGACAACCGTTAGCGTGGATACACACGGTTGTCGCCCGGCCGAAGGAGTGTCATGCAGCTGTCGCAGCGTCTGGGCGCAGAGTTCCTCGGAACGTTCTGGTTGGTCTTCGGCGGCTGCGGGAGCGCCGTACTGGCCGCGGCATTCCCAGAAGTCGGCATCGGGCTGCTCGGCGTCTCGCTGGCCTTTGGGCTCACCGTCCTGACGATGGCCTACGCCTTTGGGCACATCTCGGGAGGCCACTTCAATCCTGCCGTCACGGTCGGGCTGTGGCTGGGCCGGCGGCTGCCCGCGAAAGACGTCGCGCCGTACGTCGTGACCCAGGTGATCGCCGCCGTCGTGGCCGCGGCACTGCTGTTGGTCGTCGCCAACGGTTCCCCCGATTACAGCCTGGCCGAGAACGGCCTGGCCGCGAACGGGTACGGCGAGAACTCACCCGGCGGTTACGGCGTCGGATCAGCGCTGGTGATCGAGCTGGTGCTGACCTTGTTCTTCCTCCTGATCATCCTCGGAGCTACCGACCGCCGGGCGCCCAAGGGGTTCGGACCGCTCGCGATCGGCCTGTCCCTGACGCTGATCCACCTGATCTCCATCCCGGTCACCAACACGTCGGTGAATCCGGCCCGGTCCACCGGACCGGCGCTCTTCGTCGACGGCGCCCTCGCGCAGCTGTGGCTGTTCTGGCTGGCGCCGCTCGTCGGTGCTGTCATCGCCGGGCTGGCCTACCGATTCATCACCGGCGAGACCGGGCAGGAGGCCATCGCCGGTGCAGCCCAGGACGTCCCGGCCTCCGACATGTCCATCGGTGATCTTCCGGTCGCTGCCGAAGACAGGGGGCCGGCACCCGGCAGCAGCGACCGGTGAGGGCCGCGCGCGGCTGGCACCTGGTGACTGCGGCGATCGCCGGCTCGTCGTTGCTGCTGCAGCTCGTCATCATCCTGGCCCGGGACAACGACACCGTCCTGGTCCGGCTGGTTCGGCTGTTCAGCTTCTTCACGATCCAGAGCAACATCATCGTGACGGTGGTGGCGGTGACACTGTTCCTCCGGCCGGACCGGGACGGGCCGGTATGGCGGATCGCCCGGCTGGCCAGCCTGGTCTGCATCACGGTGACCGGCATCGTCTACGTCACGGTCCTGCGCGGTCTGTACGAACTCACCCCGGCCGAGCGGGTGGCCGACACCGGGCTGCACTACCTGACCCCCGTGCTCGTCGTCGTCGGCTGGGTGCTGTTCGGGCCGCGGCCGCGAATCGGCGTACGCACGATCGCACTGACCCTGCTCTTCCCGGTGCTCTGGCTCGGGTACACCTTGGTGCGGGGTGAGCTGACCGACGAGTACCCGTATCCCTTCGTCGACGTCAACGCCGAGGGCTACCCGACGGTCGCCGTGAACTGCGTGCTCGTGACTGCATTGTTCCTGGCCGTGTCAGGGGTGTACCGGCTCCTGGACACCCGGCTCAGAGCGGTCCGGAGTTCGCCAGCAGAGCCTGCCTCCACGCTTCGTGGGCATGGGAGGAGCCAGTCGTCGCCGTGATGAACTCGCGGAGCGTGGCGGCGAAGCGGTCCGGCTCGTCGCACTGGGGAAAGTGTCCTGATCGCTCGAACACGGCGAGCTGGCTGCCGGCCACCGCCTCATGAGCGGCGTAGGCGTGGGTGACCGGGATGACCGCGTCCCGTGCCCCCCAGACCACCAGCAGCGGCGTACGGGCAGCCAGGTAGAAGCGGTCGGTGCCGCTGACCCGCTGCCCACCGATGTCCACCACGCTGCGAGCGGTGTGCACGAATGCGGCGCGGGCATCGCGCTCGGTCAGGGAGGACAGGGCGGAGGCCACCTCGGTCATTGCCGGGCCGATCCGCAGCGGCAGCAGGGACAGCACCCGGCCCACAGACCGGCGCAGAGCGCTGCCCAGCCGGCGGGTCCGTGGGTTGAGGACCAGGGGCAGGACGTACTCGGCGCCGGGCAGGCTGACCGCCCGCAGGGCGATCGAAACATCCTTGCCGAGACCTCCGGAATCGACCAGGACGAGCCGCTGGACGAACTGCGGGTACTGGTAGAGGAACTGCATGGCCACTCCGCCGCCCAAACTGTGCCCGACGACCGTGGCCGAGTCGATGTCCAGGGCGACCAGAAGGTCACGTACCAGGCTCGCAAAGGCGCCTAGGGAGTAGTCACCGGGCGGCTTCTCCGAGGCGCCGTGGCCGAGCATGTCCGGGGCGATCACCCGGTGGTCAGCGCCCAGTCGGCGGAGCGTCTGCTCCCAGCTGGCCGAGCTGCTGGCCAGGCCGTGCAGCAGCAGGACAGTGGGCCCGTCGTCGCCGGCCGTGCGGTAACTGAGCCGGTGACCGTGCAGGCTGACCTGCTCGGTGCGGACGATGTCACCCACGAGTAGAAACCCTAGTAGCCACGCGCTCCCGAGCCGCGGCTACGGTGATCGTGGGAGTTCGCGGACAGCGAGGAGGAACCGGATGCCCCGAACGCTCAGCGCGGACTTGCCGCTCACGATCGAGCCCGGCGGCCGGCGGATGCCGGACGCCGAGCGGGCCCGTGTTCTGGACAACCCCGGCTTCGGTCAGGTCTTCACCGACCACATGGTCACGGTCCGGTGGATCAAGGGTCAGGGCTGGTGCGAGGCTCGGCTGTCGGCGTACGCGCCGCTGACGATGGATCCCAGCGCGGCCGTCCTGCACTACGCGCAATCGATCTTCGAGGGGCTCAAGGCCTACCACCAGGATGACGGCGGCATCGCGACGTTCCGTCCCGACGCCAATGCGCGCCGGTTCGGCCGGTCGGCGGCCCGATTGGCGATGCCCATCGTCCCGGAAGATGCGTTCGTCGCCGCGGTCGATGCGCTCATCGACGTCGACCGGGACTGGATCCCGACCGGTGCGGAGAAGAGCCTCTACATCCGGCCTTTCATGATCGCTACCGAGGCGTTCCTGGGGGTGCGGCCATCGACGCGCTACCTGTTCCTGGTCATCGCCTCGCCGGCCGGCGACTACTTCCCGCAAGGTGTCGAACCGGTGTCGGTCTACATCAGCGAGGACTACGTTCGGGCAGCGCCGGGTGGCACCGGTGAAGCCAAGGCAGCGGGCAACTACGCGGCCAGCCTGCTCGCGCAGCAGCAGGCCGCCGAGGAGGGCTGCGACCAGGTCGTCTGGATCGACGCGGTCGAACGCCGGTACGTCGAGGAGATGGGTGGGATGAACCTGTTCTTCGTCCTCGGCGCCGGCCCCGACGCCGAGCTGATCACCCCGGAACTGACCGGCACGCTGCTCCCCGGGATCACCCGAGACTCCCTCATCACCCTCGCCAAGGACGCTGGTTACCGCGTCAGCGAACGCCGCTTCTCCGTCGACGAGTGGAGAGACACGGCGGCCGAGGGCACGCTCACCGAGACGTTCGCGTGTGGCACCGCAGCGGTGATCACTCCGGTGGGCCACGTCAAGGCGAAGACCGGCGACTTCACGATCGCCGACGGCGGCACGGGGCCGATCACGCTCCGGCTGCGCCAGCAGCTGCTGGACATCCAGCACGGGCGGGTGGGCGACACCCGAGGCTGGGTGCACAGGATCGCCTGATGCAGCGCTGGCGTGGCATGGACGCCACCCCGTCCGGCTGGGGACGGTCCGTCGTCACCATCGGCATGTACGACGGGGTCCATCGCGGCCACCAGCAGATCATCAGCGCCGCCGTGCACCGAGCCAGCGAGCTGTCGCTGCCGTCGGTGCTGATCACCTTCGATCCGCACCCCAGCGAAGTGGTCAGGCCGGGGTCACACCCCCCGATCCTCACGTCGCCGGCCCGCAAGGCAACCCTCGTCGAAGACCTCGGTGCCGACGCGCTGTTTGTGCTGCCGTTCACGCGGGACTTCAGCCGGCTCGCCCCCGACGAGTTCGTCCACCTCGTGCTGGTGGAGCGGCTGCACGTCGCCGCCGTGGTGGTGGGGGAGAACTTCCGGTTCGGGCACAAGGCCGCAGGCGACGTCGCGTTGCTCAGGAAACTCGGCCGGCGGTTCGGCTTCACCGCGGAGGGCGTCGAACTGCTTGCCGATGACGACGTGGAACTGTCCTCGACGTACGTCCGGGCGTGTGTAGCCGCCGGTGACATGGACCGCGCCTGCCGTGCGTTGGGCCGGCCGCACCGGATCGAGGGCGTCGTCGTACGCGGCGACGGTCGTGGGAAGGAACTCGGCTACCCGACGGCCAACGTCGAGCCGCCGGCACACACCGCGGTCCCCGCCGACGGTGTGTACGCCGGTCGCCTGGTCCGCACCGCGGGCCCGCTGACCGCGGCGATCTCGGTCGGCACGAACCCGACGTTCTCCGGCGAGCAGCGCCGGGTCGAGGCGTTCGTGCTCGACTTCGACAGCGACCTGTACGGCGAGCACGTCGGCGTGGAGTTCCTGCACCGGCTGCGGCCGATGCTGCGCTTCGACACCGTCGATGATCTGCTGGCCGAGATGGGGCGCGACGTGGAGCGGACCCGCGAGCTGCTGGGCTAGTCGTAGGCCGGTTGCGGCACCTCTGCGTCCACTGTCTGCCGGTTGCTCGGGAGCAGTGCACAAGATAGTGCCAATCCGCCCCGATGAAGTGGCACTTTTCGCTCCATCGCTACCGAGCAGCTCACGGCTGGTACTCTGGTAGCTGCTGAGTCGACCTCAGCCGTGTGTTGGTTGCCCTCGTGACAGAGACCGAGGGATGCACCTCGTAACAGACTGGAGAGTCAGTGCCGCTCGCAAGTGACCAGAAGCAGCAGATCATGACCGAATACGCGACGGTCGAGAACGACACCGGCTCCCCGGAGGTGCAGGTGGCCATGCTGACCAAGCGCATCGGCGACCTGACCGAGCACCTGCGCTTCCATAAGCACGATCACCACAGCCGCCGCGGCCTGCTGCTGCTCGTCGGGCAACGGCGCCGGCTGCTGAAGTACCTCGCCAAGACCGATATCACCCGTTACCGGTCGCTGATCGAACGACTCGGTCTACGTCGATAGCCGCACGATCCGCAGCACCCTGCCCGCGGCGCCCGTCGCGCGGCAGCCTACTCCGGGCCGGTGGCCCGCCACGTTCCACTCCGTGCCCTCACCGAAGAGGCAGGGTCTCGGTAGCAGGCAACGCTCGCCGGCCGGTCCTCGGTAGTGGCTCCCGGGAGCACAAGGCACCCGGCGGCTTCGATCGAAGACCGGACGCGAAGGTTGCGCGGAGCGTCGTACACCTCCGGCTCGGGCAACCGAAAGGACGCACTTGTCCGAGCACGACATCCATGAGTCAGTCGCGACCATCGACAACGGTCGCTTCGGCTCCCGCACCATCCGCTTCGAGACCGGCCGGTTGGCAAACCAGGCCGCCGGCGCCGCCGTCGCCTATCTCGGCGACACCATGCTGCTGTCGGCCACCACCGCCGGCAAGCACCCCAAGGAGCACTTCGACTTCTTTCCCCTGACCGTCGACGTCGAGGAGCGGATGTACGCCGCCGGGCGCATCCCCGGCTCGTTCTTCCGGCGCGAGGGCAGGCCGTCGGAGGACGCGATCCTCACCTGCCGGCTGATCGACCGGCCGCTGCGGCCAACCTTCGTCAAGGGGCTGCGCAACGAGGTTCAGGTAGTCATCACCGTCATGTCACTCGACCCCGACCACCTGTACGACGTCGTGGCGATCAATGCCGCATCGATGTCCACCCAGCTGTCCGGTCTGCCGTTCTCCGGCCCGATCGGCGCAACTCGGATGGCCCTCGTCGAGGGCGAGTGGGTGGCCTTCCCTACCCAGACCGAGCTGGAGACCGCCGTGTTCGACATGGTCGTCGCCGGGCGGGTCACCGATGGCGATGTGGCCATCATGATGGTCGAGGCCGAGGCCACCAGGAATGCGCTGGACCTCGTTGCCGGCGGTGCCACCGCGCCGACCGAGGAGATCGTCTCGCAGGGACTCGAGGCCGCCAAGCCGTTCATCGCCGAGCTGTGCCGCGCCCAGCGTGAGCTGGCCGCAGCCGCGGCCAAGGAGACCGTGGTCTTCCCGCAGTTCCTGGACTACCAGGACGACGTGCTCGAGGCGGTCTCCGCGCAGGCCACAGCGGCGGTCGACCAGGCGTTGACCATCGCCGACAAGCTCGAGCGTGAGAGCGAGCTCGACCGGATCAAGGACGCGGCGCAGGACGCCCTCTGCGCTCAGTTCGAGGGACGGGAGAAGGAGATCAGCGGTGCGTTCCGCGCGGTCACCAAGAAGTCCGTCCGCCAGCGCATCCTGCGCGACAAGGTGCGCATTGACGGCCGGGGGTTGGCCGACATCCGGCCGCTGTCGGCCGAGGTCGAGGTCGTGCCGCGGGTGCACGGGTCGGCGCTGTTCGAGCGCGGCGAGACCCAGATCCTGGGCGTCACGACGCTGAACATGCTGCGCATGGAGCAGATGGTCGACACGTTGAACCCGGAGAACCGTAAGCGCTACATGCACAACTACAACTTCCCGCCGTACTCCACCGGCGAGACCGGCCGCGTGGGTTCGCCCAAGCGGCGCGAGATCGGCCACGGTGCGCTCGCCGAGCGCGCCCTGGTGCCGGTGCTGCCGCCCCGCGAGGAGTTCCCCTACGCGATCCGGCAGGTCTCCGAGGCGCTGGCATCCAACGGCTCGACCTCGATGGGCTCGGTCTGCGCGTCGACCATGGCGCTGTTGAACGCCGGGGTGCCGCTCAAGGCCCCGGTGGCGGGGATCGCGATGGGCCTGATCTCCGACACAGTCGACGGCAAGACCGAGTACGTCGCACTGACCGACATCCTCGGCGCCGAGGATGCCTTCGGTGACATGGACTTCAAGGTAGCCGGCACCAAGGACCTGGTCACGGCGCTGCAGCTGGACACCAAACTGGACGGGATCCCGTCGGAGGTGCTGTCCGCCGCGCTGACCCAGGCCCGGGCCGCCCGGCTGCACATCCTCGAGGTCATGACCGAGGCGATCGACGGACCCGACGAGATGAGCCCGTACGCACCGCGGGTCACCACGGTGCGCATCCCAGTGGACAAGATAGGCGCGGTGATCGGCCCGAAGGGCCAGATGATCAACGCGATCCAGGACGAGACCGGCGCGGACATCACCATCGAGGACGACGGCACGATCTACGTCGGCGCGTCCGACGGCCCGTCCGCGCAGGCGGCCGTGGACCGGATCAACGCCATCGCCAACCCGCAGATGCCGAAAGTTGGTGAGCGATTCTTAGGCACTGTGGTCAAGACGACCGCGTTCGGCGCCTTTGTTTCCTTGCTTCCCGGCAAGGACGGTCTGGTTCACATCAGCAAGCTCGGCAGCGGCAAGCGGATCAACAAGGTCGAGGACGTCGTCAACGTCGGGGACAAGCTGCAGGTCGAGATCCTGGACATCGACGCCCGCGGCAAGATCAGCCTAGGCCCGGTGGCCGACCCCGACGCCAGCGGTTCGCCGGCCGTCGATTGACCGCGTGGGCACCCATCCGCCGCGCCTGACCGGCACCGGCAGGGCGCAGACGCGGCAGCTCTCCCGGGGCACGGACGGCGGAGTAATCCGCCGGACCGTGCTGCCGGGCGGGCTCCGAGTGGTCACCGAATCCATGCCGGGGGTCCATTCGGCGACGTTCGGAGTGTGGGTCGGCGTCGGCTCGCGGGACGAGACGCCGCAACTGGCCGGGGCCTCGCACTTCTTGGAGCACCTGCTGTTCAAGGGCACCAAACGACGCTCGGCGCTGGAGATCGCGGCGGTGATGGACGCCGTCGGCGGTGAGATGAACGCGTTCACCGCCAAGGAGAGCACCTGCTTCTACGCGCACGTGATCGACAGCGATCTCCCGCTGGCGGTGGATGTGGTCTGCGACGTCGTCACGAACGCCGTGATCACGAGCCCGGACGTGGAGAGCGAGCGCGGTGTCATCCTGGAAGAGATCGCCATGCGCGACGACGACCCGAGCGACGCCGTACACGATCTGTTCGGTGAGACGCTGTACGGGTCCCATCCGCTCGGCCGACCGGTGATCGGCTCGGTCGCGACCATCGAGTCGTTGCAGCGAAGCCAGATCGCCGGCTACTACCGGCGCCGTTACCTGCCCGAGTCGATGGTCGTGGCGGCGGCCGGAAATGTCGACCACACGACCGTCGTCCGACTGGTGCGCGCCGCTTTCGGCTCGGTCCTGCGCCAGGGTGAAACCCCGGTCCCGCCTCGAACAGGGTCACCGCGGCGCCCGGCGCGGCCGGCGAACGCGGTCGGCGTGATCGACCGCGGCACCGAGCAGGCGCACGTCACACTCGGAGGGTTCGGCCTGGACCGCTGCGACGAGCGCCGGTATGCCCTCGGCGTGCTCAACAACGCCCTCGGCGGCGGAATGAGTTCGCGGCTCTTCCAGGAGGTTCGCGAACGGCGCGGCCTGGCGTACTCGGTGTACTCCTATGCCGCCCAGTACGCCGGGGCGGGGACGTTCGGTGTGTATGCCGGCTGCCAGCCGGGCCGGGTCCCCGAGGTCCTCGCCATCGTGCGCGACGAGCTGGGCAAGGTGGCCGAGCACGGCCTCACCGACGAGGAGGTGGCCCGGGGCAAGGGCCAGTTCCGCGGGGGGCTCGTGCTGGGGCTGGAGGACACCGGGTCCCGGATGAGTCGGATCGGCAAGAGCGAACTCACCTACGGCGACCACATCACCGTCACCGAGCTGCTCGGTCGGATCGACGCCGTGACACCGGAGCAGATCCGCGAACTTGCCGGCGAACTGCTCGATCAGCCCATGTGCTTGGCTGTCGTCGGACCCTTCCAGGACGCCGACTTCGAGGGAGTTCTGTGACCGCTCTAGATGGCGAGCTGATCAAGGTCGGCGTGCTGGGGGCTCGGGGACGGATGGGTGCCGAGGTCTGCCGGGCGGTCGACCGCGAGCCCGATCTCGAACTCGTCGCCATGGTCGACGCGGGGGACTGGTTGTTCAACGTCGCGGACGCGGGGGCCGACGTCGTCGTCGACTTCACCACACCCGACGTCGTGATGGACAACATCCGGTTCTGCGTCGACCAGGGCGTCAACTGCGTCGTGGGCACTACCGGTTTCGATGCTGCCAAGCTCGCCACGGTGCAGGAGTGGCTCGTGCACAAGCCCGAGGTCGGCGTGCTCATCGCACCCAACTTCGGCATCGGCGCGGTGTTGAGCATGCGCTTTGCCGAGCAGGCCGCGCGGTTCTTCGAGTCGGTGGAAATCATCGAAATGCACCACCCGTCGAAGGTGGATGCTCCGAGCGGCACCGCCGACCGCACCGCCGAAGTGATCGCCTCGGCCCGGACGGCCGCCGGAATGGCTTCTCCGCCGGACGCCACCAGCTCGGAGGTGGACGGCGCCCGCGGCTGCTCGCCGCACGGCATCCGGGTGCACTCGGTTCGGCTGGCTGGGCTCGTCGCGCACCAGGAGGTGTTGTTCGGCACGACCGGGGAGACGCTGAGCATCCGGCACGACTCGCTGGATCGGGTCTCGTTCATGCCCGGCGTACTGCTGGCCATCAGGGCGGTCCTCACGCGGCCCGGTCTCACCGTCGGCCTGGAGCCCTTGCTCGGCCTCTAGCGCTGCTATTGGCAGCCGCGAAGGGGAGCCGGCATGAGTAGCAGTCGCCGCAGCAGACGCCCAGCCGTCGTTGCGCGGCGCGCTGATGACGATCTGTCTGGGGATGGTGACCGCTGCGGACGCCGGCCCGCAGGGGCCGAGAACCGATCCGTCGGAGCCTCCCGTTGCCGCCCAGAGCCGGCCCGTTCTGGACACTGACTACTCGGCTCGGCCGGCGCCGCCGGACGCTGAGACCCGGCTGAGTGCTGGTGAGCCTGCCAGTCGGCATTTTCGGCCAGGAACAGGCTTTCCTGACCGGGTTGTGGTCGGTGCTGGAGTGCTTCGGTGACACTGCGGAAGTAGTAGTGATTGAACAACCGATTGAACTCGGTGAGGTAGATGTCTGCAGCCCGGCGGTCTTTTAGTCGAGTCGGCGCTGAAATTGGCCGACCCGGTGACGATGATCGGGTCTGCGCTCAGGGGATCGATCAACATGAACTTCGAGTGAATGAAGCTGACATGCCTGTTCAGGCCCAGCTGCAGTGCGCTGGTCTCCGCTACCCATTGGTACACAGGATCACGCAAGAACGAGCCCCAGGCTTGATAGACGTTGTTCGAGGCGTTGATTCGCACGAACTCGGCCGGGTTGTTCCCGCTCGGCCGGTCCCGCTTCTCCAGCAGCATGAAGACCAGGTGGCTCGCGGAGGTGTTGTCCTTCAAGACCTCCTTGAACGTCGAGGCAATGCCGAAGGCCAGCGTGATGCAGGCCTGCCGCCCGGCCGAGTCGAGGAGTTCAGCGTAGGAGTCGAGCAGGGAGGTGTCGGGCCGGGGGCTGAAAACCGCAGTTACACCATGCGGTATCTCGGTCAGATCGAGGGGAGCAGGCGACAGCTCCCGCACCGCGGCCTTGAACACCTTGTTCTCACGCGCCAGGCGCCAGGTCCACAGCTGTCATTCGGTCCATGGTCTTCGGCGGCCTCGCGGTGCTGTGTGCCATCTTGGTGCTCAGAGGATCCCGTTGGGCGGCCGCCCTGGGCGTTGCCCTGTGTGCGCTGACCCTGGTCACGACGTTGGTGACGCTGCGTCATCCGCCGGCCGGCATCCTGACGATCTTCATTGTCCTTCAGCAACTCGTTGCCGCGACGGTCATCGTGCTTCTCATCGCTCGGCCCGCTCGATCGTTCTTCCGAGCCGCCCGTACCTGATCGCATCGACCGGTGGTGCAGCCGGTGCCAAACTGGGAAGCAATGCGCACCCACGATCCCGCCGTACTGCAGCGGCTACTCGAGATCGCCTTGGCTCTCGGCGGCGTACGGCGTACCGACGCTGTGCTGCAGACGATCCTGGATGCTGCCCGTGAGCTGACCGGCGCGCGTTACGCCGCCGTGGGTGTCCCCGACGGCGAGGGCGGCTTCGCGCTGTTCCTCACCGCCGGTGTCGACGCGGAGACGTGGGAGGCGATCGGGGCGCTGCCGCGGACGCACGGACTGCTGGGAGCGATGCTCGGCGATCCAGAGCCGATCCGGCTCGCCGACATCCGCCAAGATCCGCGCTTTCGATGGTGGCCCTCGGCGCACCCCGTCATGAAAGCGTTCCTGGGCGTCCCGATCATCGCCGGCGGTGAAATCGTCGCCGGGCTCTACCTCACCGACCCGACCGGCAACGGCAAGTCCGACCCCGAGTTCAGTCAAGCCGACCAGGAGGTCGTCGAGGCGCTGGCAGCGCACGCGGCGCTGGCTGTCGTCAACGCGCAACGGCACGAACGGTCCCGAGAGCTGTCCATCGCCGAGGAGCGGACCCGGCTGGCTCGGGACCTGCACGACTCGGTGACCCAGACGCTGTTCAGCCTGTCCCTGTCGGCCGAGACCGCGGCCACCCTTGGCGGGACCGAGCCGCGGCTGGGCGAGGAACTCGACCGGCTACGCGCCCTGGCGGCAACCGCCAAGGATGAGTTGCGCGCGCTCATGGACACCCTGCGTCCTACCGATCTCGGGCGGGATGGTCTCGCCGCCGCACTGAGCCGGCGGGTGGATCTGCTGCGGCGCGTCCACGACGTCGACATCCGCTTCTCCGCACCGGGTGTCGCAGCGGTACGACGTCCGCTCGTCGACACCGAGCTGTTCAAGGTGGCCAGCGAGGCGCTGTCCAACGCGCTGCAGCACTCCGCGGCGGGGCGGATCGACGTCGTGCTCGAATCCGTCGACGGCGGGCTGCGGCTGACCGTCCGGGACGATGGCCGCGGTTTTGTCCGGCCGCTGACCGCCCGACGGTCCGGCCAGCTCGGCCTGACGTCGATGGAGGAGCGAATGGACGCGCTCGGCGGCACGCTGCGGCTGGAGAGCACCCGCGGTGGGGGAACCCTGGTGGTTGCGCAGGTGCCCTGTGGCTGACCGGATCCGGCTGCTGTTGTGCGACGACCACGAGCTGGTCCGGGCCGGACTGCGGACGTTTCTCGAACTGCAGCCGGACATGGCCGTTGTCGGCGAGGCGGGTACCGCCGAGCAGGCCCTGGCGCTGGTGCCGTCGCTGGCGCCTGACATCGTCGTGATGGACCTGGTACTGCCCGGACTGTCCGGTGTGGACGCGCTGCGCCGGCTGCGCGAACGCCACCCCGACGTCAAGGTCGTCGTACTGTCCAGCTTCGGCGGGCAGGACGCGGTGCTGTCGGCCATCCACGCGGGCGCCGCCGGCTACCTGCTCAAGGACGTCGGCCCCCGCGAACTCGCCGACGCGCTGCGGTCGGTGGCCGCCGGAGGGGCGCCCCTGCACCCGCAGGTGGCCGCCACCGTGATGCGTAGCCTGACCGCCGAGCAGCGGGACCCGTTGACGCCCCGGGAGTCCGAGGTGCTGCGGCTGATCGCCCGTGGGCTGACGAATCGACTCATCGCCCGCGAGCTGGCCCTGTCGGAGAAGACCGTCAAGGCACACGTCAGCGCCGTACTGGCCAAGCTCGGCGTGGCCGACCGGACCCAGGCCGCGCTGTACGCCGTACGGGAGGGCCTCGTTACCTAAGACTTTGGTCTCGGTGAATGGCGGGCACTCGGCCGATGCCCGCGGTGCGAACCGGGCGCAACGTGGTCCTCATGACAACCGCATTGATCACTGGGGCCTCGCGGGGCCTCGGACTCGCACTCACCACCCGGCTGTCCGATCGCGGTTGGCGGGTCATCGTCGATGCCCGTTCCGCCGCGGATCTGACTGCGGCCACGGACGGACTGGCTGGAGTCACGGCCGTCGCCGGGGACGTCACCGACGAGCAGCACCGCCGCGATCTGATCGCCGCGGCCGACGGCCAGATCGACCTGCTGGTTCTGAACGCCTCCACGCTCGGACAGAGCCCGCTGCCGCCGCTGGCCGACTACGACATCGAGCGGCTGCGGCACACCTTCGAGACCAACACGGTGGCGCCGCTGCGGCTCGTCCAGCTCGCCCTACCCGCGCTGCGTTCAGCTCGCGGCACGGTGATCGCGATCAGCAGCGACGCCGCCGTCCAGGGCTACCAGGGGTGGGGTGGGTACGGCGCCAGCAAGGCCGCCCTCGACCAGATCACGAACGTCCTCGCGGCCGAGGAGCCCGACCTCAAGGTGTACGCCGTCGATCCGGGCGACATGCGGACGCAGCTGCACGCCGAGGCGTTCCCCGGCGAGGACATCAGCGACCGGCCGCTGCCGGAGTCGGTGCTGCCGGCCCTGGAGCCGGTGCTCCGCGGCGCCTTGCCTTCCGGCCGGTACAGCGCCGGGTCGCTCACCGAACTCGCCCTCGCCCGGGCCGTGGAATGACCCGGACCCCGCTCGCCTCCGCCCAGTTCGCTCCTGTTGTGTGCTCCCGGCCGGAGGCGAGCTCATGAAGGCAGGTCTCGCCTGCCTGCCGGACTTCGAGCTGCCGGCCGGCAACGTCGCGACGTCGCCGCCAGAGGCGCGCGGCATCGCCCGGGACGGCGTCCGGATGCTCGTCGCGGCCGCGGGTCAACCACTCGCTCATCGCCTCGCCCGTGACCTGCCGGGTGTGCTGCGAGCCGGTGACCTCGTGGTGGTCAACAGCTCGGACACGCTGCCGGCCGCGCTCACCGGAGTCGGCCGCGACGGTCAGGTGATCGAGGTCCACCTGTCGACCGTCCTCCCCGGTGGGTCGCCCAGGGACGCGCTCGCTGACACCCGGTCGGCCTGGACTGTCGAGTTCCGCATCCCCGATCCGCCGGCCAGCCAGCAGACCGACGAACCTCGGTACGGCGAGGTCGTGCAGTTGCGCGGTGGTGGCCTGCTCCGGGTCATCGACAGCTACCCCGGCGGTCGCGAGCGGTCCCGCCTGTGGGTGGCCGAGATCGGCACACCGATCCCGCTGCAGCGCTGGCTGACCGAGCACGGGCAGCCGATCCGGTACTCCTACGTCGGCTCGGCGTGGCCGCTGTCCAGCTACCGGACGGCGTACGCCGGCACGCCGGGCAGCGTCGAGATGCCCAGCGCCGGTCGCCCGCTGACGTCGCGGCTGATCCGCCGGCTCGGGCTGCGCGGCATCCAGGTCGCCGACGTGGTGCTGCACTGCGGTGTCTCGTCGGCCGAAGCGGGCGAGCCGCCGTACTCCGAATGGTTCTCGGTGCCGGCCGAGACGGCGCGGGCGATCGCTGAAACACGGCGGCGCGGTCGGCGGGTGATTGCCATCGGTACGACGGTGGTGCGTGCGCTCGAGTCCGCGGTGGACGCTGACGAAACGGTTCACGAAGCCGAGGGATGGACGGACCTGGTCATCACACCTGACCGCCGAGTGTCCACAGTGGACGGTATGTTGACCGGCTGGCATGAGCCGCAGGCGTCGCACCTCATGATGCTCGAGGCCGTCGCCGGGCAGGACCTGCTGTGCCGCTCCTATGACGCCGCGTTGAGCGCGGGCTACCGCTGGCACGAGTTCGGGGACCTGCACCTGCTGCTTCCCTGAGGCAGGGCACGGCAGACTGAGGTGGTGTCTGTCGACCGCGCGCGTCGGGCCTGCTTTGCGATCGTCCTTCTGGTCAGTTTCGGCATCCTGTTCACCCCGGCCGGCGCCGTACCGTCGGCGCCGGCCGGCGTGGACACCGCGATCCACATCGTTCTGTTCACAGCGCTCACCTACACCGGCGTACTGGCGGGCCTGTCCCGCCCAGTGGCGGCGATGCTGCTACTGACCTACGCCGCGGCAAGTGAACTGATCCAGTCGCTGCCGGCGCTCAACCGGTCCGCCAGTCCGCGGGACTGGCTCGCCGACGCGGCGGGTGTCGGCGCGGGCGTCGCGCTCAGCCTGGCGTTTCGCCGAAGCTCACGCTGGTGGGCGAGTCCACCGTAACGGCTAGGCCGCGTCGACCCGGCCCTTGGCGAGCTCCTCGACGATGGTGCGACAGAACGCGGGCAGGTCGTCGGGATTTCGACTGGTGATCAGGTTGCCGTCGACGACGACCTCCTTGTCCACCACGTTGCCACCGGCGTTACGGATGTCGGTGCGGATGCTCGGGTACGACGTCAGCGTGCGGCCGCTCACGACACCGGCCTCGACGAGCGTCCAGGGGCCGTGACAGATGGCGGCAACCGGTTTGCCGCTTTCGACGAAGTCACGGACGAAACCGACCGCGGCTTCGTCGAGCCGCAGGTGGTCCGGGTTCACCGTCCCGCCCGGCAGCACGAGCGCGTCATAGTCGCCGACCGTGGCCTTGGAAACGACGCTGTCGACAGCGAACTTCTCGGCCGGTTCGATGTCATGGTTCATGGCCTGGATCTTGCCGGGCTCGATCGAGAGCAGATCAACCTGCGCGCCCGCATCGGTCAGCGCCCTGCGGGGATCGACGAGTTCCACTTGCTCGACCCCGTCCGCCGCGAGGATGGCTACCTTGAGACCCTGCAACTCGTTGCCCATCTGACTTCCTCCCACTGGTTCCTGCGGACACGCTTCCGGCGTACCCCTGCCTTCTCTCGGGTAAACGCCAGCAACAATGTGCTACAAATAGCATGTGACGAGCGTCGGGGTGCGGGAGCTGCGGCAGCGGGCCAGCGAGTTGCTGCGGCTCGTCGCGGCCGGTGAGACGATCGAGATCACCGATCGGGGCCGGGCGGTGGCCATCCTCGCGCCACTGCCTGCGGGCGGGGCGCTGGCTCGGCTGCGGGCGGCAGGAGATGTACGGCGAGCCGATCCCGAGTCGCAGGAATTTCCTGACCCGCTGGAGCTGGCGGTGGGGCAGGAACTCCCGTCCGAGACTCTTGCCCGGCTGCGCCGTGATGAGCGCTGAACGCGCCACTTATCTGGATTCCTCGGCCATTGTCAAGCTCGCTGTGGCCGAGCCCGAGTCGGCCGAGCTTCGGCGTTACTTGCGCCGTCGACGGCCGTGGGTGTCCAGCGCCCTGGCGCGGGCTGAAGTAGTCCGCGCCTTGTTGCCCGCTGGTCCTGCCGCGGTACGGGGCGGCGCGGCGGTCCTGGGTCGGATCGACCTGATCCGTATCAATGACCGGGTGCTCGACACGGCGGGGCGCCTCCTTCCCGTCCAGCTGCGCTCGCTGGACGCTGTACATCTTGCTACTGCCCAGCTTCTCGGCGATGACCTGGCCCGGCTGGTCACGTACGACGAGCGGATGGCTGCGGCCGCTGACCGGATGGGCTTGTCGGTGGCTGCGCCGGCCTGATTCAGCTCAACGCGGCTGGGCGCTGGCGCCGACGTTCGCACTGAGCCACCGGTCGAGGTCGGCGAGCTCGCGCCAGGCCTTTTCGACGCGCTGCTTGGCCCGCGCGGTGGGCAGCCAGGCCGCGGGTTCCCAGTGCCGATGGGCGATCAGCGTGCGGTGCTTGAGCAACTCGATCCGCGGATGGTCGGCGTCGTACCCGCGTGGCCTGGTCTTCAGCCGCTGCCCACCGACCTCCCAGCCGCTTTTGCGCAACGTCGTGACAATGCGCTCCAGCGCCCCTCCCTGGACGGCGTCGTCGACCGCTCGGCGCAGCCGGTCGACCTGGTCGGAGGCGGTGTCATAGTAGCCGCCGGCGACCATGAGGCCGTCGGCGCTGAGCTGGACGTAGTAGCCGCCGGCACTGGCCGCGACGGCGGTCTTGTACGGCCGCTTGTCCTTGCTGAAGCGCACGTCCCGGTACGGCCGGTAGATGGTTGCCGGCCCGAACTCCGGCTCGAGCGCCGCGAGCATCGCCTGCATGGGTGCCTTGACGGAGTCCTCGTAGGTCTGCCGGTGGTTCGTCCAGTAGGTCTTGGAGTTGTCCGCCTCGAGGCCCTCGTAGAACACGAGTGCGGCCTCGGGAAACCCGGTGAACCTCATGCTGCCTCCTCGACCAGAGCGGTGTGCAGCCGAACCTCACGGACCGGGACGTCCGGGGCGTCGATGGTCCGGGTCCAGCCGTCCCGCCGCCAGCCGGCCGACTCGTAGAAAGAGACCGATGCGCGATCGCGCTCGAAGACCCACGCGGTGAGCCGTCGGGTGCCGTCTCCGCGCGCGTGATCGACCACGGCGGCGAGCATCCGGCTGCCATGTCCGCGCCGGCCCCATCGGGGCTCGACCAGCATGATGGCGATCAACGCGTCGGCGGGGTCGTCGGGATCGGGCTGCGCGGCGACGAATCCGACGATGGTGTCGCGCTCCTGGGCGACGAGCACCCGATGTCTGGGAGACGGCGGTTCGGCAACGGCGGAGTTCCACTGCGCCTGCGCCATTTCCGGCGTCAGGAGAGCGAGCGCCTCGGCTGGCAGGAATTCGGAGTACGCCGTACGCCAGGTGTCGAGCTGGACGCGCGCGATCTCCGGTACGTCGGCAGCGCGGGCGGGGCGCACGCTCGCATCTGCCACGCGGGCAGACTACGTCGTGGGCTCGTTGACAGTCAGCCGCCGGCGGGTCACGGTTGGGCGACGGACGGCAGCGCGGACACCGCGCGGCACTACCTTCGACGTGGTGAGGGACCAGCCCGGCAGGCGGCACCGCGGGCTCATCGCCGCCGCCACCGCGCTGTTGCTCGGGTCGGTGACGCCGTCAGTCGCCACGGCGGAGGAGGCCGGGCCGCCGCTGGGACCGGTCGTCCTCGTCGGTACGCCGGGCCTCACCTGGACCGACGTCTCGGCCGGCAACACGCCCGCGCTGTGGTCTCTCCTGACCACCGGTGCGATCGGGACGCTGACGGCGCGCAGTGTCCGCGCATCCGCCTGCCCCGTCGACGGCTGGTTGGCGGTGTCCGCGGGCCGCCGGGCGGCCGATGCGCCGGTCGGCGCCGACCCGGCGCTGTGCCGAGGACCGGAGGAGCCGGTGGACGGCGCCTTGGCGCGCTGGCCGACCTACCGGGAGGAGGCGGCGGACTCCGGCTACGACGCCGAACTCGGGCTGCTCGGCGAGGCGCTGTCCGACGAACGGATCCGTACGACCGCCATCGGACCCGGGGCGGCGATCGCCCTGGCTGACCGGGACGGCCGGCTGCAGAACTACGAGTTGCGGCCGGCGGACCCGGACGAGCTGGCGACCCTGGTCGCCGACGAGCTCGGCGAGGCCCTCGTGCTCGTCGTGGATGCTGGCGGCCTCAGGGACCCCGCCGACGTACCGGCCGACGACCCGGCCGCGGCCGGTCCGAGCCGATCCGAGCAGGCCGCTGAGCTCGACCGCCGGGTCGAGGCGGTCCTCGCCGGAGTGGGGGAGCAGGCCACCGTGGTCGTCGCCGCCCTGGCTGACGGTGGGGCGACGCCGCGAATGGGCCTGATCGCGGCGCGCGGACCGGGTCTGGACGGGTACGCCGAAGCTCTGCTCACCAGCGCGTCCACCAGACAGCCGGCGATCACGCAGACGCTCGATGTGGCTCCGACGATCCTGCGGCTGCTCCGGATCAACCCACCGGCGTCGATGGTCGGGTCACCGCTGGACGCCATCGGTGGTGACAGTGCGGCCGCCGATCGGCGCCGTACGGTCCTGGGCGTCTCCGCCGCCTCGGACGCGGTCCGGCCCGTCGTTCCGTGGGTTTTCAACCTGCTCGTGGCGCTGAACCTCGTCCTGTACGCCGCCACCGGGCTGGCCTGGAGCCGCCGGAGACAGGATCCGGAGCGGGTGGACGCCTTCTTTCGCCGGGTGCGAACGCCGTGCATCGCACTGGCCTCGGTTCCGGTCGCGACGTTC
>Ga0136616_10000287_pt1 | contig 22447 bp, 17 predicted proteins | sample AntDrymUQ2992106_2_FD_106648 | JGI IMG/M metagenome (GOLD analysis project Ga0136616, IMG submission 106648) | Polar desert sand microbial communities from Dry Valleys, Antarctica - metaG UQ299 (21.06) | ecosystem: Environmental > Terrestrial > Soil > Desert | place: Antarctica: Dry Valley... | reverse complement strand
ATCATGTCCTCGCGGTTGGACGCGCCGATCACGAGCACGTTCTCCAGGCCTTCGACGCCGTCGGTCTCACTCAGCAGCTGCGGCACGATGGTGTTCTCGACATCCGAGGAGACCCCGGAGCCGCGGGTCCGGAACAGCGAGTCCATCTCGTCGAAGAACACGATGACAGGCGTGCCTTCGCTGGCCTTCTCACGCGCCCGCTGGAACACGAGGCGGATATGCCGCTCGGTCTCGCCGACGTACTTGTTGAGCAGCTCCGGGCCTTTGATGTTGAGGAAGAACGACTTCCCCTCCTCGCCGGTCTTTGCCGCGACCTTCTTGGCCAACGAGTTGGCGACGGCTTTGGCGATCAAGGTCTTGCCACAGCCAGGGGGACCGTAGAGCAGCACGCCCTTCGGGGGCTTGAGCTGGTGCTCCTGGAACAGCTCCGGGTGGAGGTAGGGCAGCTCGATCGCGTCGCGGATCTGCTCGATCTGCCCCATCAACCCGCCGATGTTGGTGTAGTCGATGTCGGGGACCTCCTCGAGGACGAGCTCCTCGACCTCGGTCTTGGGGATGCGCTCGTAGATGTAGCCCGCGCGTGCGTCGAGCAGCACCGAGTCTCCGGCTCGCAGCTTCTGGTCCCGCAGCGGCGCGGCGATCCGCACGACCCGCTCCTCGTCCGCGTTGGCGATGACAAGTGCGCGGTCACGATCGGCCAGGATCTCCTTGAGCATGACCACCTCGCCGACCTCCTCGAAGCTGAGGGCGGCGACGACGTTCAGCGCCTCGTTGAGCATGACCTCCTGTCCGCGTTCGAGACCCTCCACCTCGACGTTGGGGCTGACGTTGACCCGGAGCTTGCGGCCACCGGTGAAGACGTCGATCGTGTCGTCCTCGTTGCTGCAGAGGAAGGTGCCGAAGCCGGTCGGTGGCTGCGCGAGACGGTCGACCTCCTCCTTGAGGGTCATGATCTGGTCGCGCGCCTCACGCAACGTGGCAGCCAGGCGGTCGTTCTGAGTGGTGAGCGAGGCAAGTGAGGCCTGTGTCTCGACGAGCCGCTGCTCGAGGTACCGGGTCGCCTGAGGTGCGTCGGAGAGCCGGCGACGGAGCTCGGCGACCTCTGACTCGAGAAAACCGACCTGGCTCCTGAGCTCATCGGTCGGGCGCGACCGACCACCCTGTGGGCCATGTGCAGTCATCGTCACCACCTCCGCGGGAGGGCCATTGCCTCGACCCTACCTGCGGTTGCACCGTTGTCAGGGCCCACAGCCCACGTGTCGGTATCAGTCTGTTACCTCGACCTCGGCCGTGACCTCGAACTCCGGAGGGCGCGGACCCACGTAGTCCGCGCCATAGGCTCCGGGGGACGGACGCCTGCTGCGTCGCGGGGTCGTCACACCAGGCGCGAGCCGGCGCGCGGTGACGAGGAAGCCGGTGTGACCGTTCATCTTGTGCTCGGGCCGCACCGCGAGACCCTCGACATGCCAGCCTCGGACCATCGACTCCCAGGCCCGAGGCTCGGTGAATCCGGTGTGCATCCGGACCGTCTCCACGAACCGGCTGAGCTGGGTCGTCGTCGCGACGTACGCACACACGACGCCGCCGGGCGCAAGCGCATCAGCGACCGCCTGCACGCACTCCCAGGGAGCCAGCATGTCCAAGACGACGCGGTCGACGTCTCGGTCGGTCAGCGACTCGGCCAGGCCACCGACGGTGAGGCGCCACGCCGGGTGGTCGCCGCCGAAGAACGACGCGATGTTCGTGGCCGCGATGCCGGCGAAGTCCTCGCGTCTCTCGTACGAGGACACGTGACCGGCGGCGCCGACCGCACGGAGCAGCGAGCAGGTCAACGCCCCCGAGCCGACGCCCGCCTCGACCACCCGAGCGCCGGGGAAGATGTCGGCGAGGGTGACGATCTGGGCGGCATCCTTCGGGTAGACGACCGCTGCGCCACGCGGCATCGAGACGACGAAGTCGGCAAGCAAGGGGCGCAGGGCCAGGTACTCCACCCCGCCGGTCGAGGTGACCACGCTGCCGTCGGGGCTCCCGATGAGGTCGTCGTGCTCGAGACCACCCTGGTGGGTGAAGAAGGTGGCACCGTCAGCGAGCAGCACACTGTGGCTTCGCCCCTTGGGGTCGCTCAGTCGGACCCGCTCCCCCGCTCGCAGCAGTCCTCGGTGGGCGCCTGCCCAGGCAGGGTCGAGGTCAGGCTGGCCGGTGAGCGGGTCCGGCTCGGAAGCGGAGGTGTCAGCCATTGCGGAGACAGCGTAGTGGCGGACCTCAGGCGCCGCGGACGGCGGCGTCGAGGTCCTTCGTCACCAGCACCCCGAAGATCGACCCGTCAGGCTCGATCAGGACGTACTCGGTGGCCGGGGTGCGGTTCATCGCTCTGAGCAGGGGCTCGCCCTCCAGCTCCGCCGACAACAGCAGCCCGTCCTCCAGCCGGCGTGCGAGGTCTCCGCACGAGACCCAGGGCAGACGCTCGGTGGGTGTCGACTGCACTGCGTGCTCGTTCACGATCCCTGCCGGGTCGCCCGCGCTGGTCACCACGACCAACGATCCCGCGTTCACCTCCCGCGCCCGCCGAATGCCTTCAGCGGCGGGCAGGTCGGCCGGCACGCCGATGGCAGGTCGTGCGATCCTTCGCGCGATGATGCCAGGCAGCTTCTTGCGCAGCTGGGACACCTGCAGGGCGTGGGTGGCGCCGGTCCAGAGGAACATGCCGATGACGAAGCCGAGGACGTAGTCGATGACGTCGGGAGTGAACCCGAAGAAGGGCATCAGGATCGGCCAGACGATCGCTGCCACTCCGGCGAGCCGACCACCCCAGGCGGCGACGGTGATGCCGAGGTTGCGACGTTTCGTGGCGGCCCACACGGCTGCCTGCAGAACGCGTCCTCCGTCGAGCGGAAGGCCGGGGACGAGGTTGAGAACGCCGACGACCAGGTTGGCCGCCGCCAGGGCCGCAACGGTGAACCGGAGGAGCCCGTCGCCGAGGGCACCGAGCGACAGCAGGGCCACCGCGCCCAAGGCCAGTGACGTCAGCGGTCCGACGACGGCGATGACGAACTCGCGCCAGGGGGTCTCTGCCTCCCCCTCGATCTCTGTCGCGCCGCCGAGGAAGTGCAGGTTGATCGAGTTCACCTGCATGTCGAAGGCTCGCGCGGCGACGGCGTGGGAGATCTCGTGCAGCAGCACCGAGACGTAGAGCAGCACGGCGAAGGCAACGCCGGCCAGGTAGGCCCAACCACCCAGCTCTGGAGCGACCTCCTGGATGTTCGGCGTCATCAGGATCGCGATCAGCCCGATGATCAGAAACCACGAGTTCGCCACCTGGACGTCGACCCCCGCCACTGTGCCGAGCCGGAACGTGCCCGTCGTGCTCGAACGGCGGGCGCTTCGGCTGTCGGTGGGGTCGGGACTCACCCCTCCACGCTAGCGGTCTCTGTCGGCAGGGTGACCTAGCCTTGCAGGCATGCGGATCGAGCTAGACGCCACAACCTCCCGGCCGTCGACCGACGAGCACGAGGTCGTTGACGCGTTCGCAGGCCTGACCAGGCTCAACTCGTTGTCGCCGAGCCGCGCCAGCGACTTCATGTCGTGCCCACTGCTCTACCGGTTCCGCGTCATCGACAAGCTTCCAGAGTCACCCAGCATCGACGCCGTCCGTGGCTCCGTCGTCCACAAGGTCCTCGAGGACCTCTTCGACCTGCCGTCGGCCGACCGAACCCCCGAGCGGGCGAAGGCGCTGCTGCCCGGCGCCTGGGAAGGGTTGCTCGAGGCCGAGCCCGAGCTGGCAGAGATGTTCGCCCAGCCCGGTCCCGACGGCAGGCCGGACAGCCCCGACCTGCTGGCCTGGCTCGACCAATGCCGGGCGCTGCTCGGCCGCTACTTCACGCTCGAGGACCCGCAGCGCCTCGAGCCCGCGGAGCGTGAGGTTCACGTCATCACCCAGCTCGACTCCGGTCTGCACCTGCACGGCTACATCGACCGCGTCGACGTGGCTCCGACCGGTGAGCTGCGCATCGTCGACTACAAGACCGGCAAGTCCCCTGGCGAGTACTTCGAGGCCAAGGCGCTGTTCCAGATGAAGTTCTACGCCCTGGTGGTCTGGCGCACCCGTGGTGTCATCCCACGGATGCTGCAGCTGGTCTATCTGGGCAACGGCGAGATGTTGCGCTACCAGCCGACCGAGCAGGACCTGCTCGCGACGGAGCGCAAGGTGCGGGCACTGTGGGAGGCGATCACCCGCGCCAACGAGACCGGCGACTGGCGTCCCAACAAGTCCGTGCTGTGCGGGTGGTGCGACCACAAGGCACTGTGTCCCGCCTGGGGCGGCACCCCGCCCCAGCTGCCCGAGCCGGCCGTCGCGCCCCAGGCCTGATCGCGTCAGACGTTCAGGACAGGATCCGCCTTCGGGGTCACGGTTCCCGCGATGATCTCCTCGGCGTAGTGGCACGCGACCCTGTGGCCGGGCGCGATCAGCCGGAGCTCCGGCCGCTCGGTGTCGCACCTGGCCTCCTGGCGGTATGGGCACCGGGTGTGAAACCTGCAACCCGGTGGCGGGTTCGCGGGCGAGGGGATGTCGCCGGTCAGCAGGATGCGCTGGCGGGTGTCCTCGACGAGTGGGTCCGGGACTGGAACCGCTGACATCAAGGCGATGGTGTAGGGATGCATCGGTTCGCGGTACAACGACTCGGTGTCCGTCTGCTCGACGATCCCGCCGAGGTACATCACGGCGATCTCCTCGCTGATGTGCCGCACGACAGCCAGGTCGTGCGCGATCACGAGATAGGTCAGGCCGAGCCGCTCCTGGAGCTCTTCGAGCAGGTTGATGATCTGCGCCTGGATCGACACATCCAGGGCCGAGACCGGCTCGTCGGCGATGATCAGCTCCGGCTCCAGGGCGACCGCCCGCGCGATCCCGATGCGCTGACGCTGCCCACCTGAGAACTCGTGTGGGTACCTCGTGGCGGCGCTAGCCGGCAGCCCGACCAGGTCGAGCACGTCCCGGACCCGCGTCCGCTTGTCGTACTCGACTGCGTGGGCGCGCAACGGTTCGGTGATGATCGTCTCGACGCTTTGCCGAGGGTTGAGGCTGGCGAGCGGATCTTGGAAGACCATCTGCATCCGGCGGCGCACCAGGCGCAGCTGCTCCCCCTTCAGCGCCGCGACATCGATTCCATCGAACGTCACGGTTCCCGCGGTGGGCTCGACAAGGCGCAGGATTGCCCGCCCCAGGGTGCTCTTGCCGCATCCGGACTCCCCGACGAGACCGAACGTCCTGCCGCGCGGCAAATCGAGGTCCACCCCATCGACAGCCCGAACGGCGCCGACCGTACGGTCGAAGAGGACCCCTTGCTTGATGGGGAAGTAGACCTTCAGATCTCGTACCTCGAGCAGGGTGTCGGTGGCTGGACCCGAAGACGAAGGCGCATCGGTCGCTCGTCCCGGCGTCCGATCCGTCATGACGCCGCACCCCTGTCGACACCCGTGGCCAGGGGGTTGAAGCACCGCAACGCACGGTCGCCCTCGGTCTCGAGGGTCGGCGGCTTCTCCGTGCACTCGTCGATCCGGTTGGGACACCGTGGAACGAAGGCACACCCTTGCGTCCAGGGCAGCACATCGGTCGGCGAACCTGGAATCGGATTCAGCGGTTGCCCACGCGGAGAGTCGAGCCGCGGAACCGACGCGAGGAGCCCACCGGTGTACGGGTGATGCGGGTCGGCGAACAAGGGTCGGCGCTGTGCCGACTCCACGACACGCCCTTGGTACATCACGTGCACGGTGTCGCACAGGCCGGCCACTACCCCGAGGTCGTGGGTGATCATGATGAGCGCCGTACCGGTGTCGGCGACGACCTGTTTCAGGATCTCCAGGATCTGCGCCTGGATCGTGACGTCGAGTGCGGTGGTGGGCTCGTCGGCGATGAGCAGCTGTGGCTCGTTTGCCAGCGCGATCGCGATGAGCACTCGCTGCCGCATCCCGCCCGAGAGCTGATGGGGGTACTCCTTCATCCGTCGACGGGCGTCGGGAATGGCTACCTTGTGCAGCAGCTCGATGGATCGCTCGGTCGCCTCCGGTTTCTTGATGTCGCGGTGACTTCGGATCACCTCGCTGATCTGGGTTCCGATCGTCACCACCGGGTTCAGAGACGTCATGGGGTCTTGGAAGATCATCGCGATGTCGCTCCCGCGGACCCCACGCATCCTCTTGTCGCTCGCAGCGAGCAGGTCCTCACCGTCGAAGTGGATCTGACCGCTGACCCGGACCCCCGAGGCGGGAAGCAGACCCATGACTGCCAGCGACGTGACGCTCTTGCCGCTGCCTGACTCGCCGACGATCCCGAGGTGCTCGCCGCGTTTGACCTCGAAGCTCACCTCGTCGACTGCTGTCGTCGTGGGCTGGCCCTTCTTGCCGAACTCCACCCGAAGGTCGCGAACTGTGAGCAGCGCCTCGGTCGAAAGGTCACGCTGCTTGACGTCCCGCGAGTCGACGCCGGGGCCGCCGATGATCTCCTCAGTCATCGCTATCGCCGGCCCTTCGGGTCGAGTGCCTCCCGCATGGCCTCGCCAAGCAAGGTGAAGCCGAGCGCGGACACGGCAATGGCGACACCTGGCCAGAGCGCGAGCTGGGGCGACGAAGAGAACCTGTCCTGTGCCGCCACCAGCATGCGGCCCCATTCGGCCACCGCGGGATCAGACTCGCCGAGACCCAGGAAGGACAACGCAGCTACCTCGATGATTGCGGTCGACAGGTTCAAGGTGGCTTGCACGATGGTCGGTCCGAGCGAGTTCGGCAGCACATGCCCCATCACGATGGTTCTGCGGCGAAGTCCCAGCGACGTCGCGGCCAAGACGTAGTCCGACTTGGTCTGAGACAGCATCGTGCCTCGCAGCAACCGGGCGAAGACTGGAACCTGTGCAGAAGCGATCGCGATCATCACGGCGTAGCGGTTCTGACCGAGGACGGCGACGATGCTCACCGCCAGCAGCAGCGACGGGATCGAGAGCAGGATGTCGACGACGCGCATGACGGCCATGTCGACCTTGGCGCCGAGCCCACCCGCCACGATCCCCAGCAACGCCCCCACCGTGAGCCCCAGCAACGTGGAGACGACTCCGATGATCAGGGACTGCCTGGCGCCGTACAGGAGCTGGCTGTAGAGGTCGGAGCCGTACCTGTCGACCCCGAGCAGGTTGCCTTCACGTGGCCCTGGGACAGAGGTCAAGGTGACCTCCGTCGCCCACTCCCGGCTGTTCGCCGCGTAAGGGGCGAGCGCTTCGGCGAAGATGGCGACGAGCACGAAGGCCAGCACGAGGAGAGCACCGAGGATGGCCACCGGGTTGCGCCTCAACCGGCGCCAGGCCCCTAGCCACAGGCTCACGCCGTGCTCTGCGTTTCCGCCCAGCAGCGGATCGCTAGGCGTGATCATCTGCGGAACGGTCGTCATGACACCCGCACCCGAGGGTCGATGACACCGTACGACACGTCGACCAACAGGTTGACGATCGAGAAGATCAACGCGATGAACAAGATGTAGGCCTGCAGGACAGGGTAGTCCCGCTGGCTGATGGCCTCGAAGAGATATCGACCGATGCCTCCGATCTCGAACACGCTCTCGGTGAGCACAGCCCCCGACAGCAGGAGTCCGGTCTGGAGTCCTATCGTGGTGACGACGGGGAGGAGGGCATTGCGCATGACGTGGCGGTTGCGGATGATCGCGGGGTCCAGCCCCTTCGAGTACGCCGTCCGGACGTAGTCCTCGCTGATCACGTCCGCAACGGCTGCTCGTGTGATGCGCACGATGATGGCCAGCGGGATGGTGCCCAAGGCGATTCCCGGCAAGATGAGGTGCATGATCGCGTCCCATGAGGCATCCCACTCACGCGTGATGATGCCGTCGAGGACGTAGAAGTTGGTGACGTGCGTCGCTTCGATGCGGGCGTCCTGGCGACGCGACGTGGGGAACCAGTCGAGCCACTCGGCAAAGACAAGCTTCAACAGGATCGCGAGGAAGAAGACAGGCGTCACGACCCCGAGGAGGGAGGTCGAGACGATCAGGTTGTCGAGCCAGCCCCCGACCCGTCGGCCGGCCCAGTAGCCGAGTGGGACTCCCAGCACGATCGCGAAGAGCAGCGCGGTGAAGGCGAGCTCGATCGTCGCCGGAAACTGGTCGAAGAACGTGGTGACCACAGGGTCGCCGTTGCGGGTCGACTCACCGAAGTCCCCTTTGATGAGCCGACCCACGTAGGTGACGTACTGCTGGACGACTGGATCCTCGAAGCCGTACAGCTTGTTGATCCGCTCTATCGCCTCCGGTGTCGCCCGTTGTCCCAACATCGCCCGGGCAGGGTCGCCAGGCAACGAGCGGATCCAGACGAACAGCAGGATCGACAGTCCGACGAGCACGGGAACCATGAGGGCCAGGCGCCGTACAACGAAACGCAGCATCGTGCTCCAGTGGTGCCTAGTCGACGAACCTTCCCTTGAGCACTACTCCACGGACACGAGGTTCCACGGCTCGTCCTGTACCGGGCTGGGGACGTAGCCCTTGACGTTCGGCGCGAAGGCGAGCGAGGGCACTGGACTGGCCAGCGGTATGCCCGGCAGGAAGTCCATCACCTGACGGTTGATGTCCTCGTACACGGGGATCTGCTCCTCGACCGTGGGCAGGCCACGCGCCTCGGTCAATGCGGAGAACAGCTCCGGGTTGTCGAAGCCCCACTCACTCGAAGCGCGACCGAAGAACACACCGAGGAAGTTGTCCGTGTCGTTGTAGTCACCCGTCCAGCCGAGTAGGTGGATGCCGTGGTCCTTCGAGCCTGAGATCTTGTCCAGGTAGTCCGGGTCCCACACGTCGGCGGTGGGCTTCACGGTGATGCCGACATCTTCCAGCTGCGATCGGATCGCGTTGAACGTGTCACCGGGCGACGGCATGTAAGGACGCGTGACGTCGGTCGGGTAGTTGAACTCCAGCTCCAGGTCCTCCGCACCGGCCTCGGCCAGCAGGTCCTTGGCCTTCTCGGGGTCGTACGCGTACTCGGTGACGTCGGTGGTGTAGCCAGCGACGATCTCGGGAACGAACTCGAGCGCAGGCTCCGTGCCCTCGGGCATCGAGGCGTTGATCACGGCTTCCTTGTCGATCGCGTGGGCGATCGCCTGACGAACGCGAATGTCGTCGAGCGGCTTCACCGCCTGGTTGAACCCGAGGTAGAGGATGTTGAACGCCGGCCGGTTCGCAATCTGATAGCCCTCTTCCTCGAGCCTCGGGATGTCGGCTGGCCCGACGAGGTCGAAGCCGTCGATCTCTCCAGCGAGGAGGGCGTCCGCCCTGGCCTTGGGCTCAGCGATCGGGACGATCTGCACCTTGTCGAGGAGCGCCACCTCGCCCCAGTAGTCGGCGTTGCGAGTGAGCACGAGCTGGTCCTCCTTCACCCAGGACTCGAAGACGAACGGTCCGGTCCCGGTCGGGTGCTCGGTGGCGTAGGCGCTCTGCGAGGGGTCGTCCTGGCCCTTGGCGCCGTACTTCTCGATCGCGGCCTGACTCTGCATCGAGAAGGCCGGCAGCGAGAGCGCTGCCACGAACCCAGCGAACGGCTCCGTCAGCTTGACGGTGATCTCTGTCTCGGAGTCGACCGTGCAGCTCTCGTAGACGCTGTCGGTGAGCTCCCCCTCGGCGAATCCCTTGAAGAGGCTGATCCAGTAGTAGGCCTGGTCCTCGGTCTGACCTACGCCAGGAGGGGTGTTGTACCAGCGGTCGAAGTTCCAGCAGGCGGCCGTGCCGTTGAAGTCTGTGCCGTCGTGGAACTTGACGCCCTCTTGGAGCTGGAACGTGTAGCTGAGGCCGTCCTCGCTGGGCTGCCAGTCGGTGGCCAGCAACGGCGCAGGGTCCGCGGTGCCGGGCTTGGTGCCGACCAGGCCCTCGAAGATCTGGCGCGCCGGCCGGAAGGACTCCCCGTCGCTGGCGAAGAACGGGTCAAGCGTGACCGGGTCAGCCGACCCGGCGAAGACGAAGGTGCCGCCGCTGGCGCCGGTGCCCCCGTCACCCGTGCCGTCGCCGGAACCGGTGCGTCCGCTCTCGGCACAGCCAGCGATCGCCACGAGCGAACCCACCGCTGCGAGCACCGCGATCCGACGAAATCGTGTGGAATACCTAGTCATGCTGCTCCTCAGTCCAGAAAGTTTGGTCCGACCGGCTCGAACACTAGTAGTCGGAGCACGTTGTGTCAGCCTTTGAATGTCACGACACGGTTACCGTTGTGCCGCCTGCAGGACCTTGGGAGGTTGTCGCGCAGACGTGTTGGGTGGGGCATTCAGCGCGCGTTGAAGTACTTGGCCTCGGGGTGATGCACAACGAGCGCGTCAGTCGACTGCTCCGGATGCAGCTGTAGCTCCTCGCTGAGCTCGACACCGATGCGCTCCGGACGGAGCAGCCGCACCAGCGTCGCACGGTCCTCGAGGTCCGGACAGGCAGGGTAGCCGAAGGAGTAGCGCGACCCCCGGTAAGCCTGCCGGAGCACATCACCGATGTCAGCGGAGTCCTCACCCCCGAAACCTAGCTCGTCGCGGACCCGTGCGTGCCAGTACTCGGCGAGCGCCTCGGTCAGCTGGACGGAGAGGCCGTGCAGCTCCAGGTAGTCGCGGTAGGCGTTCTTCGCGAAGAGCTCCCCGGCCACCTCGCTGACGCGCTCGCCCATCGTGACGAGGTGGAAGCCGACCACGTCGAGCTCACCACTGTGCTTCGGGCGGAAGAAGTCCGCCAGGCAGAGGAAGCGGTCACGCTGCTGGCGCGGGAAGGTGAACCGGGCGACCTCGTCGCTCCGCCCATGAGCGTCGAGGACGACCAGGTCGTCGCCGTCGCTGTAGCAGGGCCAGTAGCCGTAGACGACCGCCGGCTCCATGACCTGCTCGGTCTGGATGCGGTTGAGCAACGCGCGCAGCCGTGGCCGTCCCTCGGTCTCGACGAGCTCGTCGTACGACGGCCCGTCCCCCCGGGAGGACTTGAGCCCCCATTGGCCCATGAACGTCGCACGCTCGTCGAGGTACGACGCGAAGTCGGCGAGCGGCACCCCTTTGACGATCCGGTCACCCCAGAACGGCGGGGTGGGCACCGGGGTCGTCACCGACACGTCCGAGCGGGCGGGCACGTCGTCTGGTGCGGGCAGCGCCCTCGTGGCGACCTTGGCCTTGATCCGGCGGTCGCGCCGCATCGGGAGCTCCGCACCTGGGTCGCCCCGTTTGACGGCCATCACCGCGTCCATCAGCCGCAGCCCCTCGAACGCGTCGCGGGCATAACGGACCTCGCCCTCGAACAGCTGCGCGAGGTCCTGTTCGACGTACGCACGGGTCAGCGCGGCGCCGCCGAGCATGACCGGCCAGCGCGCGGCCAGGCCGCGCTGGTTCAGCTCCTCGAGGTTCTCGCGCATGATGACCGTGCTCTTGACGAGCAGGCCCGACATGCCGATCACATCGGCGTCGTGCTCGTCGGCCGCGTCGAGGATCGCACTCACCGGCTGCTTGATTCCCAGGTTGAAGACCGTGTACCCGTTGTTCGACAAGATGATGTCGACAAGGTTCTTGCCGATGTCATGTACGTCGCCCTTGACGGTGGCGAGCACGATCGTGCCCTTGCCGCGGTCGTCCGACCTGTCCATGTGCGGCTCGAGGTAGGCCACCGCGGTCTTCATCGCCTCGGCCGACTGAAGGACGAACGGCAGCTGCATCTCGCCGGAGCCGAAGAGATCGCCGACCGTCTTCATGCCCGCGAGCAGGTCGTCGTTGATGATGTCGAGCGCCGAGCTGCCTGAGTCCATCGCCAGGTCGAGGTCGGCCTCGAGGCCGTTGCGCTCGGCGTCGATGATCCGCCGACGTAGCCGCTCCGACAGCGGCAGCGCAGCCAGCTCCGCCGCCCGGTTCGCCGAGGTGTCCCTCGTGGTGACCCCGGCGAAGATCTCGAGCAGCCTCTCCAGCGGGTCGTAGCCGTCGCGGCGCCGGTCGTAGACGAGGTCGAGCGCGACCTGCCGCTGCTCGGCGGGGATGCGCGACAGCGGCAGGATCTTGGCTGTGTGCACGATCGCCGAGTCGAGCCCCGCCTTGACGCACTCGTGCAGGAACACAGAGTTGAGCACGACCCGGGCGGCGGGGTTGAGCCCGAACGAGACGTTGGAGACCCCGAGGGTGGTCTGGACGTCGGGGTAGCGGCGCTTGACCTCACGGATCGCGTCGATCGTCTCCAGCCCGTCTCGCCTCGTCTCCTCCTGTCCGGTCGCGATCGGGAACGTCAGGCAGTCGACGATGATGTCCGACGTCCGCATGCCCCACGCGCCGGTCAGGTCGTCGATGAGGCGGGACGCGACCGCGACCTTCCAGTCGGCTGTCCGCGCCTGACCCTCCTCGTCGATCGTCAGCGCCACCACAGCGGCTCCGTGCTCCATGATGATGGGCATCACCCGCCCGAACCTCGACGTCGCGCCGTCACCGTCCTCATAGTTCACGGAGTTGACCACGCAGCGGCCGGCGAGCGCCTCCAGCCCCGCCTCGACCAGCTCGGGCTCCGTCGAGTCGAGCATGATCGGCAGGGTCGACGACGTGGCGAGCCGGGTTGCCATGGCCCGCATGTCGGCCACTCCGTCGCGGCCCACGTAGTCGACGTTGAGGTCGAGCAGGTGCGCTCCGTCGCGGATCTGGGCGCGGACGATCTCGAGGCAGTCGTCCCAGCTCTCGGCCAGCATCGCGTCCCGGAACGCCCTGCTGCCGTTGGCGTTGGTGCGCTCGCCGATCGACAGGTATGACGTGTCCTGCCGGAACGGCACATGCTGGTACAGCGACGACGCGCCGGGCTCGGTGCGGGGTTTGCGGCGAGCCAGGTCGCGGCCGCGAACCCGGTCGGCGAGGTGGCGGATGTGCTCCGGCGTCGTACCGCAGCAGCCGCCGACCAGGGCCAGCCCGAACTCGCGCACGAAGGTCTCGTGCGCGTCCGCGAGCTCCTTCGGCGTCAGTGGGTAGTAGGCGCCGTCGGAGGTCAGCTGAGGAAGGCCGGCGTTCGGCATGCAGGAGACCGCGACCTGTGCGTGCCGGGAGAGGTAGCGCAGATGCTCGCTCATCTCGGTCGGCCCGGTCGCGCAGTTGAGCCCGATCAGGTCGATGCCGAGCGGCTCCAGCGTGGTGAGGGCGGCGCCGATCTCGCTTCCGAGCAGCATCGTGCCGGTCGTCTCGACCGTGACATCGACGATGAGCGGCACGGGCTCTGGCCGTCCGGCCCGCGCGACTGCCCGCCTGGCGCCGATGACCGCTGCCTTCGCCTGCAGCAGGTCCTGGGAGGTCTCGACGAGGACGGCGTCGATGCCGCCGTCCAGCATCCCCCGCACCTGATCGTCATACGCGTCGCGCAGCGTCGCAAAGCCGACGTGCCCGAGCGTCGGCAGCTTCGTGCCCGGCCCGACCGATCCGAGCACCCAACGCGGCGCGTCCGGACGTGACCAGGCGTCGGCGCTCACGCGGGCGATGACGGCACCAGCGTGGGCGAGCTCGTAGATACGGCCCTGGATGTCGTACTCCCCCAGGTTCGCCAGGTTCGCACCGAACGTGTTGGTGCTGACGCAATCCGCCCCGGCGTCGAGGTAGGCGTCGTGGATCTCGCGTACGACGTCGGGGCGGGTGACGTTGAGGATCTCGTTGCACCCGTCCAGGCCGTCGAAGTCGTCGAGCGTCAGGTCGTGCTGCTGCAGCATCGTGCCCATCGCTCCGTCCGCCACGACGACGCGCTCCGCGAGCGCTCGACGAAGCGACTCGGACTGTGCGGGCACAAGAGCCTCCTGGGTGCAGCGACGTCAGGCTGGGCTGCGAACGATACCGGGCTGTCCGAGTCCAGGACTGCGATCTCACGGACTGCGAGGTTCGGCGTACTCCATACCTCGGTCGCCCAGCCCTCGCGTCCCTGGCGCCGGTACGCCGTACCCTGGACAGGTGATGAACATCGAGCAGGACGTGCAGTTGGAGGACGCGCTCGTCATCGCCGCCTTCGAGGGATGGAACGACGCCGGCGAGGCTGCGACGGACGCGGTCGCACACCTGCTCGGCGCCTGGCGAGCCACCCTGCTCGCCACCATCGACCCCGAGGACTACTACGACTTCCAGGTCGTGCGTCCCCATGTCGGCTTCGACTCAGCCGGCGGGCGCGATATCAGCTGGCGGACGACAAGCCTGTGGCGCTGCCAGTCCGGTCCGGGCGAGAGGGACGTCATCTTGGTGACCGGCATCGAGCCCAACCTGCGCTGGAAGTCGTTCTGCGGCGAGCTGCTCGAGTACGTCACGGCGGTCGGAGCGACGACGTTCGTCACCCTCGGCGCGCTGCTCGCCGACGTGCCGCACACCCGTCCCGTGCCGATCACGGGCATCTCCTCCGACCCTGGGCTTGTCGCTCGCCACGACCTCGTGCCGTCCCGCTACGTCGGTCCGACGGGCATCGTCGGCGTCATCCAGGAGACAGCGCCGCAGGCCGGGCTGGCGACGTTGTCGTACTGGGCCGCGGTTCCGCACTACGTCGCCCAGGCACCGGCCCCGAAGGCCACTCTCGCGTTGCTCGGCCAGCTCGAGGACCTCGTCGGCACACCGATCGACGTCCACGGCCTGCTGGAGGAGGCAAAGGCCTGGGAGCGGGGGGTCGACGAGCTCGCCTCCGACGACACCGACGTCGCCGACTACGTGCGATCGCTCGAGGAGGAGCGTGACACGGCTGAGCTGCCCGAAGCCACCGGCGACGCGATCGCACACGAGTTCGAGCGCTATCTCAAGCGCCGCGGCGGCGAGAGCTAGCCGACTTGTCAGGGTGGCTCAGGCGGCGGCGCCGCCACTGGACCCTGACAAGTGGGTCTGGAGACTGACCCCGAGGGACGCCTCGACTGTGGCGACGATGAGCTCCGGGGCACCGTCGACGGGCTCCCCGACGACCTCGCTGGCCCAGGCGTCGATCGCGGCCAGCGCGGCCGGCGCGTCGAGGTCCGCGGCCAAGGCGGCCCGCACCGTCGCGACGGCCTTGCGCGCGTCGGGGCCCCCTCGCCGTACGGCGTCCGACCATGCTGCCAACCGCGACGTCGCCACCTCGAGCGTCTCGTCGTCCCACTCCCACTCCTCACGGTAGTGCCGGGCGAGCAGGGCAAGCCGGATGGCCCGCGGGTCGACCCCGTCCGCACGGAGCTTCGACGCGAGGACCAGGTTGCCGAGCGACTTCGACATCTTCTGCCCGGCGTAGCCGACCATGCCCTGATGCGCATAGGCCCGGGCGAAGACCGTGCCGGGGTTGGCTACCTGGCTCTCCGCAGCGGTCATCTCGTGGTGCGGGAAGACCAGGTCCGAGCCTCCCCCCTGAAGGTCGAAGTCGGTCCCGAGGTGGTGGGAGGCGATCGCTGCGCACTCGACGTGCCAGCCGGGTCTGCCCGTGCCGAGCTCAGTGTCCCAGCCTGGCTCGCCATCCCGCTGCTGCTGCCAGACCAGGCAGTCGAGCGGGTCGCGCTTGCCGGGTCGGTCCGGGTCACCGCCTCGATCGCCGAACAGCGCGAGCATCGGTTCGCGCGCGAGCCCGGAGACCTGTCCGAACGTCGGGTCCGACGTGACGTCGAAATAGAGGTCGCCGTCCACGTCGTACACCACACCCCGGTGGCGCAGCCGCGCGATGAGCTCGACGATGACAGGGATCGACTCGACCGCACCGGCGAACACGTCGGGAGGGATGACCGACAGCGCCTCCATGTCGTCGCGGAAGAGCTGAGTCTCCCGCTCGGCAAGGGCTGACCAGCTCTCGCCGATAGCCGACGCGCGCTCGAGGAGTGGGTCGTCGATGTCCGTCACGTTCTGGACGTAGCGCACGTCGTGGCCGGCCTCGCGCCACGCCCGGACCACGAGGTCGAAGGCGACGTAGGTGGCGGCGTGCCCGAGGTGGGTGGCGTCGTACGGCGTGATGCCGCAGACGTAGAGCCGGGCCGGCCCGTTCGGACGGGTCTCCTCGAGGCGACCGGTCCGGGCGTCGTACAGGGCGAGGGCAGGCGCCCTCCCCACCTCGTCCCGGGCCGTCGTCGTCAACGGGGGAACGGCCCAGGAACGCATGTGCGAAGCCTAGTGCCCGGAGGCATAGCGCTCAGAACGGCGGCCACGGGATGACCGGCCACCCCTGACCCGGAGACGGCATGGTCCCGGCGGCCCGCAGCACCAAGGCGCGAGCGAGCAGCGCCTCGATCTCGGTGACCGTCAGATGGGGCGCGAGCCTGCTGGCCAGGTCGCCGTCGAGGGCAGCGACGAGGGCGTCCAGCCGCTCCCGGTCGATGTCACGGATCGGCTGATCGGCCCAGCCCCACAAGACGGTCCGCAGCTTGTCCTCGGGGTGCAGGGTGACACCGTGGTCACAGCCCCAGACCGCGGACCTGGACGGAACGGCCGAATCTCCCTCCACCTCGACGAGGACGTGCCCGCCCTTGCGATCGGCGTTGTTGATCACGACGTCGAACACGGCCATGCCGCGCAGCCGAGGGTCGTCGGCGTGGATGAGGGTGACCGGGTGTCCCCGCTGGTCCTCGGCCTCGAGCACGGCCAGCCAGCCCGGCTCGTCGAAGTCGTCGGAGACCACGTCCACGAGATCAGAGTCTGGATCGGTGTCCACCCAGCGTTGGCACATGCCCGGCCCGTATCGTCCGTCGCGCAGGACAGTAGCGGGGACGACGTCGAACCCGCCTGCCTCCGAGATCAGCCGGGTGGCGTACTCCCGTCCGGCTAGGGTGCCGTCGGGGAAGTCCCACAGTGGTCGCTCGCCTGCCACCGGCTTGTAGATGCACCGGAGCCGGACGCCGTCGAGGATCACGTGTCCCACGAAGGACGCGTTGGAGGCCGCCAGCAGCCGCCCCTCGAGCTCCAGGGAGCCGTTCGTCAAAATGGTCTCCACCGCCTCGTCGTCGAGCACGGCGGCCGCCTCAGTCTGCAATGCGACGGAACCCGTTGGCGCGGGGGCAGAGATGCCCCTCGGGGTCGAGCGGCCCGCCACAGAAGGGGCATGGCGCTCGGCCGGCGGAGACCACGCGCTGCGCCCTCAGGACGAACGCTCGTGCGTAGCCCGGATCGAGTTTGACCACGAGCACCTCGTCTGCCGCCACCTCGACCTCCAGTGAGACCTCGACCTCGTCGGCGCCCTCGACCTCGTCGGCGTCCTCGACGTTCTCGTCGGTCTCGGCGGAGACGACGACCTCCTCGTCACTGACGGGGAAGAGCTCGATGACGACGCGGCCGGACTCACTGTCCCAGCTCAGCGTGATGGTGCCGACGCGGAACTCCTCGACGATCGGCTGCTCGAGGGGCGCTTTGTCCCCGAGTCCGACGGGCGCGACGGCAGGGATGGCAGCGTCACCGCCGCTTTGACGCAGTGCTTCGTCGAGCAGCTGGTCGACCCGCTCGGCGAGGATCAACACCTGCTGCTTCTCCAGGGCGACGCTCGTGATGCGTGGGCCCTCCTTGGCCTGCAGGAAGAAGGTGCGTTGGCCAGGCTGACCCACGGTGCCGGCCACGAAGCGGTCAGGCTGCTCGAAGCTGTGGACGAGGATGGACATGAGGAAAGCCTACGTCCCAGCCCCGCCGCCCACCGCCGCGTCACTGCTGGCCGCGCGGCGACGGCGTCGCTTCTTGGCAGGGGCGAGCCCGCTGAGGTCACCGTGCTCGTTGCAGCGGACCACGAACGGTCTCAGCCGCGTGTACGAGACCGCTGACACCGAGGCCGGGTCGACGACTATCCGCTGGAAGTTGTCGAGGTGCGTGCCGAGCGCGTCGGCGAGGATCGCCTTGATCACGTCCCCGTGGCTCACGGCCACCCAGAGCGCCGCGGGCCCGTGCTCGTCGGTGATCGCCACGTCCCAGTCCCGGACCGCAGCCACTCCTCTCGCCTGAACATCACGCAACGCCTCACCTCCCGGGAAGACAGCAGCGCTCGGGTGGCTCTGGACGACCGCCCAGAGCTTCTCCTTGGCCAGGTGCTTCAGCTCCCGGCCGGTCCAGTCGCCGTACCCGCACTCGGTCAGCCGATCGTCGATCTGGATCGTGGTGACCGACGGGTGCGCCTCGAGGACGGCCTCGGCAGTCTGGCGGCAGCGCTCCAGTGGGCTCGAGACGACCGCGACGAGCGGGAGAGGGGCCAGCCGCGCAGCCGTGTCACGCGCCTGGTTCACTCCGGCCTCGTCGAGGAGCACGCCGGCGCTGCGTCCGGCCAGGACTCCCCCGCTGTTGGCGCTCGAACGCGCATGCCTGACCAGCAGTACCGTCGCCACGCGATCACTGTATGCCGTCGCAACCGCCCGCACCGGCGGCGATCCGCGACAATGGGCGGGTGATCGTCGACTGCGCCGTCTACCGCGATGGCTCCCGGGTGCCGCTCGCGGGCGAACCGAACGACATGCGGGTCGCGCTCGAGGCGGCCCGCGAGAAGCACTCCTTCGTGTGGATCGGCTTGCACGAACCCGACCAGACGGAGATGGACGAGGTCGCACAGACCTTCGGTCTGCACAGCCTCGCGATCGAGGACGCGATCCGTGCCCACCAGCGCCCCAAGCTGGAGCGCTACGACGAGGTGTTGTTCATGGTGCTCAAGACCATGTGGTACGTCGACGAGCAAGACGCCGTCGAGACCGGGGAGATCGCGATCTTCGTCGGCCCGCACTATGTCGTCACCGTCCGACACGGCGCCGGCTCCGGTCTTACCCTGACCCGGAGGGACCTCGAGGACCGCGTCGAAGTGCTCGGTCACGGGCCGTACGCCGTCCTGTACTCCGTCTGCGACCACGTCGTCGACGAGTACGAGTCGGTCGCGGAGGAGCTCCAGGTCGACGTCGACGAGATCGAGCAGTCGGTCTTCTCCGACCAGCGGGGGAAGAACGACTCACAGCGGATCTACACGCTCAAGCGGGAGATGGCGGAGTTCCGTCGGGCCGTCGTCCCGCTGCGCGAGCCGTTGTCGAAGTTCGCGAACGGCCAGGTGGCGGGCATGCCTGCCGACGCGCAGGCGTTCTTCCGCGACGTCGCCGACCACGCCACCCGGGTCCACGAGCAGGTGGAGTCGCTCGACGGGCTGCTGTCGAGCGCGCACAACGCGCACGTCGCAAGCATCTCGATGCAGCAGAACAACGACATGCGCAAGATCTCGGCCTGGGTGGCCATCGCGGCGGTCCCGACAGCGGTGGCCGGGATCTACGGCATGAACTTCGACTACATGCCGGAGCTGCACTGGCAGTACGGCTACCCCCTTGTGCTGGTCGTGATGCTCGGCGTCTGCGTGACCCTGTACCGCCTCTTCAAGAAGTCCGCCTGGCTCTGAACCCGGCTGCCCTGTCTCCCGCCCTTCCCTCCTCTCCCGCCCCGGGTTTGCTCCTCTCCCGCCCCGGGTTTGCGATGTAAACAGTCCAGATGGCCTGTTTACATCGCAAACCTGCGATGCAGAGCGGGCGTTTGCGGTGCAGACTAGGCGGTCTCGGTACGGCGACGACCGCCTCTCCCGCAGCGGGGGTGAAGGCGCTGAGGTGGTGGGCGCTCAGGTCGACGTGAGCGCACCCGTGCTCAGCAAGACGATGAGAACGACGCCGAGCGCCACCCGGTAGCCGACGAACCAGGTGATCGAGTGGCCGGCAACGAACTTCAGCAGCCAGGCAACCGAGGCGTACGCCACCACGAAGCTGACGATGGTCGCCACGATGGTCGACGCCACCGGGATGTCTCCGCTCAGCGCCGTCGGCAGCTCCTTGATCCCGGCGCCCATCAGCGCCGGGATGGACAAGAAGAAGGACATCCGGGTCGACGTGACCCGGTCGAGCCCGACGAACAGGCCCGCGGAGATCGTCGCGCCAGAGCGTGAGACGCCAGGGACCAGCGCCACGCACTGCACGACACCGATCAGGATCGAGTCGCGCAGCGTCAGCTCCCTCTCGCCGCGCTCCTGCTTGCCCACTCGCTCTGCGGCGACCATCACGACGCTCCACAGGATCAGCGCCCAGGCGACGAACCACAGGTTGCGCAGGGCGCCGGTGATGAGACTCTCCCCGAGGAGGCCGACCACGACGATCGGGACCGAACCGACGATGACGTACCAGCCCATCCGGTAGTCGAACGTGCCACGCACCTCGGGCCTGACGACCCCGGTGATCCAGGCCCGGGTGATGTTCCAGATGTCGCGACGGAAGTACCAGACGACCGCCAATATCGCCCCCATCTGGATCACCACCGTGAAGGCGGTGACCGCGGGGTCGTCGATCGGCAGACCGAGCAGCTTCTCGACAATGGTGAGGTGACCAGTGCTCGAGACGGGCAGGAACTCGGTCAGCCCCTCCACGATCCCGAGGACTATCGCTTCGATGAAGTCCACGGCGTCAGTCTGCTAGTCCGGCTGCGTCGAGTGCCGCTGCGACCTGCCTAAGGTCGCGGACTCTTCCCTCGACGTCGGTCGCGAGTGACGTGACGTTCACGGTGGTCACACCGGCATCGGCGAAGGCGTGCAACCGATCCTGGATCCGCGCGGGCGGCCCGATGAGCGAGGTCTGGTCGATGAAGTCGAGCGGTACGGCGGCCATGGCCTCACGGTGCCGGCGGTCGAGGTAGAGGTCCTGCACCTCTGCCGCCTCCGCCTCGAAGCCCATCCGCCGAGCGAGCGCGTTGTAGAAGTTCTGCTCCCGCGACCCCATCCCGCCGACGTACAAGGCGGCGTACCCGCGGATCGGCTCGGCGCAGGCGGCCAGGTCGTCACCGATGGACACCGGGACGGTGGCCGCGACGTCGAACGAGCGGTCCTCGCGCCCGCTGCGCTCCAGACCGGCGCGCACGCTGGCGAAGGCGGCGTCGGCGTGCTCCGGGGAGAAGAAGAGCGCCAGCCAGCCGTCGGCGATCTCGCCGGCCAGCTCGACGTTCTTCGGGCCGACCGCGGCGAGATAGACGGGCAGCTGGTCACGTTGTGGACGCAGGCTCAGCTTGAGCGCCTTGCCGGGTCCGTCGGGGAGGGGAAGGGTGAAGAACTCGCCGTCGTGACGGACGGTCTCGCGTGCGAGCGCTTGGCGCACGATGTCGACGTACTCCCGCGTGCGGGTCAGTGGCTTGCCGAAACGTACGCCGTGCCAGCCCTCCGACACCTGGGGCCCGGAGACGCCGAGCCCGAGCCGGAAACGTCCCCGGCTCAGCAGGTCGAGTGTCGCGGCGGTCATCGCGGTCATCGCCGGCGTGCGGGCGGGGATCTGCAGCACGGCTGAGCCGACATCGATCCGCTCGGTGGAGGCGGCGAGCCAGCTGACCACCGAGACAGCGTCAGACCCATAGGCCTCAGCCACCCAGGCGACGGAGTAGCCGAGCCGCTCGGCCTCGCGTACGACAGTCACCTGGTCGCCGGCGCCACCGGCGAGGACATAGCCCATGCTCACGCCGAGTCTCACGCTGCGACCGTACCGGTCCGGGACGTGCCAGCCGTGCCCGGACCGGGCTCGCCGGTGCACTACTCTCACCCCATGCTGCACCGCCACCTCGGCCAGACCGGCCTGCAGGTCTCCCGGCTCGGTCTCGGCACCCTCACCTGGGGGAGCGAGACCGACGAGCACGAGGCGGCCGAGCAGCTGCGCGTCTTCATCGACGCCGGCGGCGACCTCCTCGACACGGCAGCCGGGTACGGCGACGGCGCGAGCGAGGCACTGATCGGCAAACTGCTCGTCGACGGGTTCTCCCGGGCCGACCTCGTGATCGCGACGAAGGCCGGCGTCGACCGGCGGGCCACCGGCGAGGGCAACGTCGACGTGTCGCGTCGTGCTCTGCTGCGTACCCTCGACGAGTCGCTTGACCGGCTGGGCGTCGACCACGTCGACCTGTGGCAGCTGCACCGATGGTCTCCCGACGTGCCTCTGGACGAGACGCTCAGTGCCCTCGACGCGGCGATGATGACTGGTCGAGCTCGATACGTCGGGATCTCGAACTACGCCGGATGGCAGACCGCCCAGGCGGCCACCCACCAGCTCTCCGCTCCGGGTCGCGCGCGCATCGCATCGACGCAGATCGAGTACTCCCTCCTCCAACGGGGCATCGAGCGCGAGGTGGCTCCGGCGGCGGAGGCACTGGGCATCGGGCTCCTGCCGTGGGCGCCGCTCGGGCGTGGAGTCCTTTCGGGCAAGTACCGTACCGGCACCCCGGCGGACTCTCGTGCAGCGTCAGCAGTCTTCGAGCGGTACGTCGCGGAGCTGCTCACCCCGCGCACGGCACAGATCGTCGAAGCAGTCGTCCGCGCCGCGGAGGGGCTCGAGCTGTCACCGGTCCAGGTTGCGCTGGCGTGGGTGCGGGACCAGCCGGGGGTGACCGCACCGATCGTGGGTGCCCGCACCACCGCGCAGCTGGTCGGCTGTCTCACCGTGGAGGAGCATGCACTGCCGGACGAGCTCCTCGACGCCCTCGACGACGTCTCGGCACCGGAGCT